>ENA-UOJR01000007-UOJR01000007.1-human-gut-metagenome-genome-assembly--contig:-C115P-NODE-7-length-323875-cov-24.401526_pt1 | contig 323875 bp, 280 predicted proteins | sample MGYA00242354_ERZ723901 | MGnify/ENA metagenome assembly ERZ723901
ATGAAGACGATAGAGAAACGAGGGAGTATTTTCTGGGAAAAGGGATAAGTGCCGGTCCGAAAGGGATAGTTGCGATTAAAGCAAGTATAGGGGCAATCCGAAAGAACGCATTTGAGGTCCGGGAAGCCAAGTTGCACAACATTTTCATCAGCAAAGTTCGGGGCGGAAACGGAAGAAGGCTACCTTTCAAGCCAAAGACATGTTAGTTTGAAACCAAGAGGGCGTTGATTTAAAAGGTAAAGGGCCTTGGTTTGAAACTAAAAGGAAACAGCCGGAGCACAGTACCCCACCCGCTCCCGAAACCGGCTCCTAAAGCAAATGTCTTCCTGTTAAAATCACCCTTTCAGAAAACAAAATCCCCTACCCCATGTTACATAACCAACTTAATTTTTATAACCTAAACCAAAAGAATTATGGCTAAAGAAAGTGTAAAAATCCTGCAAGGAAAGCTCGATGTAAAAAGTTTGATTGATCAGCTGAATGCTGCATTATCTGAAGAATGGTTGGCATACTATCAATATTGGGTAGGTGCATTGGTAGTGGAAGGTGCTATGCGCGCTGATGTACAAGGGGAATTCGAAGAACATGCTGAAGAGGAGCGTCATCACGCACAATTGATTGCTGACCGAATCATAGAATTGGAAGGAGTTCCGGTACTCGATCCGAAAAAATGGTTTGAACTGGCTCGTTGTAAATACGATTCTCCAACAGCATTTGATTCTGTCAGCCTGTTAAATCAGAACGTCTCTTCCGAACGTTGCGCTATTCTCCGTTATCAAGAGATTGCTAACTTTACAAACGGTAAAGACTATACTACATGCGACATCGCAAAGCATATTTTAGCTGAAGAAGAAGAGCATGAACAAGACCTACAGGATTATCTGACTGACATTGCCAGAATGAAAGAATCGTTTCTTAAGAAATAAATATTAGTTTCTTCAGAAATAGAAAGAGGAAATACCCCACCTGAGGCTGTTTCCTCTTTTTATTGTTTATCTCCATACAATAACTTCTCCTTTACTCCCCGGTTATACTCAAATATTCACATTTTATATGTCGCAACCGTGACAAAACAAAAAACTATGCGACTTATGGGATGAATTTCAACTCAATTATTTATCTTTGTTAGCTTTAAAAGAGCTGGCATAAAAACAATATGTACAATGAAAGATTTCTTTAAATTTACGCTTGCTACAGTGACCGGCATCGTGTTATCGGGCATTGTTTTATTCATTATCGGAGTCGTAACGCTTGTCGGAATCATTTCGTCATCGGATACAGAAACTGTGGTAAAGAAGAATTCTGTGATGATGCTCGACTTGAAAGGTACACTGGTTGAGCGCACTCAGGAGAGTTTAGAAGGTTTACTGGGTAAATTTACCGGTGAAACAGCCGATACATACGGACTGGACGATATACTGGCTTCAATCAAGAAAGCTAAAGAAGATGATAACATAAAGGGCATTTATATACAAGCCTCATGGCTGGATGCTTCGTACGCTTCGCTACAGGCGATACGTAAAGCATTGGATGACTTTAAGGAGAGTGGCAAATTTGTCGTAGCATATAGCGACAATTATACGCAAGGACTTTATTATCTTTCGAGTGTTGCCGACAAGGTGATGCTCAACCCCAAAGGCATGATCGAATGGCGCGGACTCGCTTCAGCACCTATTTTCTATAAAGATCTATTACAGAAACTGGGAATTGAGATGCAGGTATTCAAGGTAGGTACTTACAAGTCGGCAGTGGAGCCTTTCACCGCCACAGAGATGTCTCCAGCCAACCGGGAGCAGGTTACAGCTTTCATCGGTTCTATCTGGAATCAAATATTGGATGGTGTTTCCGCTTCACGTAAAATAGGAAAAGATTCACTGAATATGTATGCTGACCGCATGCTGATGTTCTATCCGTCAGACGAAAGCGTAAAATGCGGACTGGTCGACACGCTGATTTATCAAAATGACGTACGCGACTATTTAAAAACACTTGTGAAAATCGACGAGGACGATCGCCTGCCCATCTTAGGACTCGAAGAGATGGTTAACATTAAAAAGAATGTTCCTAAAGACAAGAGTGGGAATATTCTGGCTGTTTATTATGCTTCCGGTGAGATAACCGATTATGCCGGATCAGCAGCGTCTGATGAAGGTATTATAGGTAGCAAAATGATTCGTGACCTGCGTAAACTGAAAGAAGATGACGATGTAAAAGCTGTTGTATTACGCGTAAACTCTCCGGGAGGAAGTGCTTTTGCGTCCGAACAGATCTGGCATGCCGTAAAAGAGCTGAAGGCTAAGAAACCGGTCATCGTCTCAATGGGCGACTATGCCGCATCCGGTGGATATTATATCTCTTGTGCTGCCGACAGTATCATAGCCGAGCCAACCACTCTGACGGGTTCTATTGGAATCTTCGGCATGATTCCGAACGTTAAAGGATTAACCGAAAAAATCGGATTGACATATGACATAGTAAAAACCAATCAATTCTCAGACTTCGGCAATCTGATGCGCCCGGTAAACAGCGATGAAAGAGCTTTGCTACAGATGATGATCGGCCAAGGATATGATTTATTTGTAAGTCGTTGTGCCGAAGGACGCCATATGTCTAAAGATAAAATTGAGAAAATAGCTGAAGGACGTGTATGGACCGGAGAGATGGCTAAAAAAATCGGATTGGTAGACGAATTGGGTGGAATAGGTAAGGCACTGGAAATAGCTGCACAAAAAGCCGATTTAAAAGGATACACCATTATATCCTATCCTGCCAAAAAGGATATTCTGTCTACGTTGCTTGATGTCCAACCCGGTAATTATGTAGAATCCCAAGTGCTGAAAAGTCAACTGGGAGACTATTATAAAGATTTCAGCCTGCTGAAAAATATAAAAGAACGCGCCATGATTCAAGCACGCGTTCCGTTTGAACTGAATGTGAAATAGCAAACTGCATGGAAGAAAACTCTATCAAGATACATAAATGGCTATATCCGGCTTCATGGTTATATGGAGCAGGAGTAGCATTACGAAATAAACTCTTTGACTGGGGGAAACTTCAGTCAAAGAGTTTTAATGTTCCTATTATTTGTATCGGGAACATCGCAGTGGGCGGTACGGGTAAAACGCCGCACACAGAGTATCTGATAAAGTTGCTTCATGATGAATTCCAAGTGGCTGTATTAAGCCGGGGGTACAAGCGCCATACCAAAGGATTCGTACTATCAACAGCAGAAAGTGACGCCCGCAGTATTGGCGACGAGCCTTATCAAATACAATCGAAATTCTCCGATATCCGGGTAGCAGTTGACGAAGACCGCTGCCATGGCATCGAAAGGTTACTCACACTTAAAGAGCCTCCGGTCGAAGTTATCTTGTTGGACGATGCGTTTCAACATCGATACGTGAAAGCAGGACTAAATATTCTTCTGACAGATTATCACCGTCTGTTCTGCGATGACACCTTGATGCCTGCGGGACGCTTACGGGAGCCTGCACAAGGCAAAAATCGGGCACAGATAGTCATCGTAACCAAATGTCCGCCGGATATCAAACCTATTGACTACAATATTATTACGAAAAGGTTGAATCTGTTCCCCTACCAGCAGTTATATTTCTCATCTTTCCGATACGGAAACCTGCGGGCAGTCTTTCCCGATTGTGCCACTGTACAAGAGAGAAAATTATCCTCTTTACAGACAGAGGAACAGATACTGCTAATTACCGGCATTGCATCTCCCGATACGATCATCCGTGAATTGGAAATACATACACGGAACATCGACTTACTCGCTTTTAGTGATCATCATAATTTCAGCCAGCGAGACTTGGCGCAAATAAAAGAGAGATTCGGTAAATTAAGAAAAGGGCAACGTCTGATTGTCACAACCGAAAAAGACGCGACACGCCTGATATGTCATCAGGAGCTGGATGAAGGGCTGAAACCATTTATTTATGCCCTACCCATTGAAGTAGAAATATTACAAAATCAACAAGATAATTTTAACCAACACATTATTGGCTATGTTAGAGAAAATACAAGAAACGGCAGCCTTCCTGAAAGGAAAGATGCACACAAGTCCTGAAACAGCAATCATTCTGGGAACCGGACTTGGCAGTCTGGCAAACGAAATTACCGAAAAGTATGAAATAAAGTACGAAGATATCCCCAACTTTCCTGTGTCTACCGTAGAAGGGCACAGCGGTAAGCTTATTTTCGGTAAATTGGGTAATAAAGAGATTATGGCAATGCAGGGACGCTTCCATTACTACGAAGGTTATTCTATGAAAGAAGTGACTTTCCCGGTACGCGTGATGCGTGAACTGGGTATCAAAACATTGTTTGTGTCCAATGCCAGTGGCGGCACCAATCCTGAATTCGAAATCGGTGATCTGATGATTATCACTGATCATATCAACTATTTCCCCGAACATCCGTTACGTGGTAAAAACATCCCGTACGGCCCCCGTTTCCCGGATATGAGCGAGGCATACGATAAGGAACTGATCCGCAAGGCAGATGCCATTGCAGCAGAAAAAGGCATTAAAGTACAGCACGGAATATACATCGGTACACAGGGACCCACATTCGAAACACCTGCAGAATACAAACTGTTCCATATCTTAGGAGCTGATGCGGTAGGAATGTCTACTGTCCCCGAAGTGATTGTAGCCAACCACTGCGGCATCAAAGTTTTCGGCATTTCCGTCGTAACAGATCTTGGGGTAGAAGGAAAGATTGTAGAAGTATCACACGAAGAAGTTCAGAAAGCAGCCGATGCTGCCCAACCGAAGATGACCACCATCATGCGCGAACTGATAAACCGTGCATAAATACTTCCTTATCATAAAATAAGATATATGAGAACAGAGATAGCAACCTTAGGTGAATTCGGACTGATCAAGCATCTCACCGAAGGAATTAAATTAGAAAATGAATCCAGCAAATATGGAGTAGGCGACGATGCAGCCGTCCTCTCCTATCCTGCCGACAAGCAAGTGTTGGTGACTACCGACCTCTTGATGGAAGGTGTACATTTCGACCTAACCTACACGCCGTTAAAGCATTTGGGATACAAATCTGCTGTGGTTAACTTCTCCGACATCTATGCGATGAATGGAACGCCCAAACAGATTACAGTTTCACTTGCTCTCTCCAAACGCTTCAGTGTGGAAGATATGGATGAATTTTACTCCGGACTCCGTCTGGCATGCCAACAATATAAAGTCGATATTGTAGGTGGTGACACCACCTCTTCTTTGACAGGGTTTGCCATCAGTATCACTTGTATTGGTGAAGCCGACAAAGATAAAGTAGTTTACCGTAATGGCGCCAAAGATACCGACTTGATCTGTGTCAGTGGCGACTTAGGTGCCGCCTATATGGGGCTGCAACTGTTAGAACGCGAAAAAGCAGTCTTTAAAGGCGAACAGGATGCTCAGCCGGATTTCTCCGGAAAAGAGTATTTGTTGGAACGACAGCTCAAACCGGAAGCCCGCAAAGACATTATTGAGAAACTGTCCGCCGCAAACATCGTTCCGACTTCTATGATGGATATCTCTGACGGACTTTCTTCGGAGCTATTGCATATATGTACTCAAAGTAAAGCAGGTTGCCGTGTCTACGAAGAGCATATCCCTATCGATTATCAAACTGCAGTTATGGCAGAAGAGTTCAATATGAACCTCACCACCTGTGCCATGAACGGTGGTGAAGATTATGAACTTCTTTTCACTGTTCCCATTGCCGATCACGAAAAAGTATCGGAAATGGAAGGTGTCCGCCTGATCGGACATATTACAAAGCCCGAATTAGGCTGCGCACTGATCACACGCGATGGTCAGGAATTCGAGTTAAAAGCTCAGGGATGGAATCCACTACAGGAAAATAAATAAAAAATTCCGAAAGAAAAACACTGATAATAAGCAGAATAGCTTTTTATCAGTGTTTTTTATTACCCTAAGGTTTGCAAAATCAAAAACTTTCACTACCTTTGCAACCGCAAACAAGAAAGGTGCCATAGCTCAGTTGGTAGAGCAAAGGACTGAAAATCCTTGTGTCCCCGGTTCGATTCCTGGTGGCACCACTTCAAAATAAAAAACGTTGTGAATCATCTTTCGCAACGTTTTTTATTTATCTCCACAAACTATATTAGTAACCTTTTTATGGTTCAAACTAGTACTTCAACAAAGTAGAAAATCCCGTAATAACCGAACTGAACTAAAGACATAACTTGAATTATATTTTTCTAACTGCTCACAGTCTGTCGATGCAGCCCATGCCGCTGACAAACACTGTATCTTTACAGAATAGCATGCCTCGATATCAGAAACCGCATCTCCTACATATATCATTTCATTCGACTTAAAGCCATAATATAATGATATGTCCTTCATTGCTTCTGATTTTCTGTTCTTTTCAGAAGAGCCAGTTTCTATTCGTTCAAAACACCCATCCATACCAAATTGTTTCAATGTAATATCACAACTTCTTATACCTTTTCCCGTAATAAGAACTACTATTACATTTCTTTCATGTAATTGCTCGATCAATGTTTTCATCCCTTCAAATGGCTTGGGACATAAAATGGCATGCATTTCTTCATAAATTACATAGAAATCATTTAATGCCTTCTCCCGACTATCACCGGAAACCACTTGATTGATCATACCTTCTTCATTTAATCCGAAGGTCCGCGCTATCTCGTCATCTGATAATTCATGATCTACATAAGGAGTAGTCGCCTCTCTGAATGCTGCTAAACATAGCGGAATAGTATCTCCTATCGTACCATCCAGATCAAAAGCTACCAGCCGGATCATAATTTTCAGATTTATTGATTTGACGAATCACCCTACATGGGTTTCCAACAGCCAGACTGTTTGCAGGAACATTTGTGGTAACAACACTTCCGGCACCAATAACACTTCCCTTACCAATAGTAACCCCGGGCAATATAATAACTCCACCACCGATCCAGCAACCATCTTCAACAGTGACTGGAAGGGCAAATGTATGACGGACATATCGAACTCCCTCCGGTGCCTCAACAGGTGTTAACCGTTCATTCAAATCAATGGGATGCGTTGCCGTATAAATCTGGACATTAGGAGCAATCAGTACATTATTACCAACTGTAATCTTATTGCAATCGACAAACACACAGCCTATATTTACCGTAACATTATCACCAATATGAATATTACATCCATAATCGCAGAGAAAAGAATGTCCTACGGAAACCTCTGTTCCGATACTACCGAACATTTCTTTCAGAATCGCATATTTTTCTTCTTTTTGTTCATAAGACAGTGAATTGTATCTCATCAACAAACGGTGAGTTTTTCCTTTTAGTTCTAGAAAAACCGGAGCATGGCAATCATACCATTCACCAGCCAAGCATTTCTCCATCTCTGTTTTCATTCGTTCCCTCCCATGCGGATTTATAAGAAAGTAACAATTTCATCCTTGTCCTTTCGGGTAGTAAAGTGATCAGGTTGCTCTTGGATATATCCCAATGATACAATAGCTACCGGATATCTTTCGGACGACAGCCCGAAATTAGCTTTAAACAATTCCGGATCAAAGTTGCACACCCAACAACTTCCCAGCCCTATTTCGGCTGCGGCTAAACAGATATGCTCTGTAGCAATAGCAGCATCGATATCCGCATGATTTTTGTTATCGGATTTACGTACCCATGCTATCGATTTATCGGCACAAACAACAATGTATACCGGTGCCCGTGCGAACCATTCTCTATTATAACATTGCCGTAAATTCTGTTTTTGTTCTTCACTGACTACCACCATGAAATGCCAAGGCTGATAATTAACTGCAGAAGGAGCTAAACGGGCACATTCAATGATATAGTCGATTTTATCCTGTTCGACCCTGTCTGACTTATAATTTCTCACCGAGAAACGTTTTTTTGTAAGTTCTAAAAAGTTCATATCTTATCAATTTTTAATATTTAAAGCAAAGTTATACCATTTTTAGGTCTATTATTATGTATTACTTTTCGTTATATCGGTAAAATTACGTTTTTTAGACTATATTTGTCTTATGAAAAGAGAAAACTTACATCAACCGTTTGAGATTAGTTTCAGTGAGTTTGACGAGTCAATGCTAAAAGAACACGACCATACTTTTTTTGAGTTGGTCTACATCTTATCGGGTACAGGTATCCAATGGATTAACAATAATAAATTTTCTTATCACGACGGACACCTATTTATGATAACTCCCGGAGACTCGCATTCTTTTGAAATACATTCCACTACTAAGTTTATCAATATTAAGTTCAATGATATCTACATTCATTCCGCTGTTTTCGGTACAGAAAACATAAAACGATTAGAATTTATCTTACAGCATGCCAACCACCAACCTGGCTGTATTTTACGAAATCGAACAGACAAACTACTCGTAAAACCTATGATTGAAGCCATCATCAGGGAATACGTCAATAGAAACTTATATAGCAAAGAAATCATAACGCAACTGATAAACACCATAATAATAGTCGTTGCACGCAATATCGCCATGTTTCTGCCTGAGCAAGTCAATGAATGCTCCGAAGAGAAATCACTCGGTATACTGCAATATATCCAGACCTACATTTATCAATCCGAGAAAATCAAAACGAAAACTATCAGTCAACATTTCGGCATTTCAGAGAATTATTTGGGACGTTACTTTAAAAAACACACAAACGAAACAATGCAACAGTACATACTGAATTATAAACTGAAACTGGTAGAAAACAGATTATTGCATAGTGAAATGAGAATCAGTGAGATTGTAGCAGAATTAGGCTTCACCGATGAAAGCCATTTAAATAAACTATTTAAAAAATACAGAGGTTGCAGCCCCACAAATTTCAGAAAGAATAATGCAGTATAGCCCCAATAATAAGTTATACAAGTTTCAGACGCCCTATTCGTCTGATATGCCCGATATCTTCTCCTTCTTTACATTTTCCTTTTGTTGCTCTCTATACTGTCGCGGAGGCATGCCATACCTTTTCGAGAACAGTTTATAGAATGTTCCGCGGTTGTTGAATCCGGTCTGGTCCATAATCTCTTCAATAGTAAGATTCTTGGCTATTAACAGTCGTTCTGCCATTGTTAGACGGTATTCCTTAATGATATCAGCAGGAGACTGTTCGGTTATCGGTTTTAGTTTCCGGTAGAACTGGCGGGTACTATACCCCATCTCACTACTTAGCAATTCCACTTGTAAATCGGGATTTGCAATATTCTTCTCTATAATCTCGAGCATTTTATCCAGGAACTCCTGATCTTCTTTATGTATACAATTACCATGTTCCATAGTGAAGGAACTGAAAATAGAGCTATAATATTCTTTCAAGTCTGCCTCCCGTTTGATGAGACGATAAACGATTTTCTCCAGATACTTCACGTTAAAAGGTTTGGTAACATAGGCTTCTGCTCCTGACTCGATGCCCTTTACCTGATCGTCTTCGTGATGTAGGGCGGAAAGGAGGATCAGTGGAATATGACTCCATAATTTGTGTTGCTTTATCTTCTGAGCAAACGATAGTCCATCGATACCGGGCATCATGACGTCTGAAATAATTAAGTCGGGTTGCTTCTGCTCCAGACTGCTCAATGCATCTTTCGCATTATCAAAAGAGCACACATTGTATTTGTCTGCAAAAAGTTCTGAAACGAACCATAACATGGAATTATCATCATCAATAACCATGATGGTCCGTTTACCCGTATCAAACTCTATGGCAGTCTTTTCTAAAACAATAGGTTCCTCCGTAGCCGTATGTAATAGTCCGGTTTCATAAGTAGTTTGTGTAGTGTCCCGTTCAGTTATGGGAAGATTGGGCAAGGTAACGGTGAATGTTGTCATTTCATAGAGAACACTATTTACGCTGATTTCCCCATTCAACTGCGTAATCATGCTCTTACAAATAGCTAATCCAAGTCCTGTCCGAGAATTCTTACCGTTCATCTCAACAGAATCCAATATTTTATAACGATCGAATATTTTGGATAAATTTTCTTTGGCTATCCCTTTTCCAGAGTTGGATATACAAAAAATTAACGACTGGTTTTCCACTTTCAACTCTATTGTGATAATTCCTTTGTCGGGCGTGTACTTAAAAGCGTTGGATATTAAATTGCTGACAATCTTATTGAAGCAGCTGATATCCGTATTCCATTCAATGCCCGGAGAAATATGTAACTGATAATTCATTTCTTTATTTTCAGCCAGTTCTTCGAAAGATTCCGCTATGCTTCTAACCTTTTCCGACACGGATAACTGTTGAATAGAAAGTACTTTATTGCCGGTTTCCAATCTGCGAAATTCAAGTAACTCTAAAATCAGATTATTCAGTTTTTCAGTATTTTGTTGTATCATCTTTGCATACTTCTGAGTGTATGCGTCAATCTCCGGATTGGCAAGTATCTTCTCACAAGGACCATAAATCAAGGTCAGTGGCGTACAGAATTCATGAGTGATATTAGTGAAAAAACGCAATTTTGATTCGTAGATTTCTTCTTTCTTCTCCCGGTTCATCTTGTCCAACATACGGTGTTGTTTGCGACGGTATATATAAATGAGCCTATATATCCCTGCAGTGCACAACAGTGCAAATAGAATGAAATATACCATATAGGCCAGCGGACTGAGATACCACGGCGGAGTGATACGGATAATGACGGATTGTGTTTGGCTTTCTTGCCCGTTTATATTGTTTTTGTATTTTACTAATAAAGAATATTCACCCGGAGCAAGATTAGAGAAAATAGCGCTGGTGGATGTTCCGTTTTCTATCCATTGGTTGCTCATTTCTTCAAGCTTATAATAAAAAGAATAGTTGTTGCCATTGATGTAATCAATAGCCATAAAATTTAGCTGAAAGAAGTTTTGACTGTAATCCAGTTGAAGGATTGTTTTACCCTCCTTTTCATAAAGAAACTTATGAATATTGTGTTCTTTGCCAAAGATAGACAGTCCTTTCAGGGTGATTTGCGGCATATACTCTTCGGTGATACAGTCATTTGTCTGAATGGAAATAAAACCATTTGTACCTCCAAAAAACAGTGTTTCCGAAACGACATCTTTATAGAAAGCACCATCACTGAACTCGGTGATTTCCAATCCATTTCCACTGTTATAGGTTTGCCCTGTACGAGTCTCGGGGTTGAAACGTATCAATCCCTGGTTGGTACTCAACCAAAGATCGCCTTGGTGGTCCTCTAAAACTCCGTGTACAGTGTTATTTAAAAATAAGTCCGCTTTCATATATAAGGAATCATCTTGTTCAAGATGCAACAACCCCGAGCTAGTTCCTAACCAATAACCTTTTGCGTTTTTGTAAATAGCAAAAATGTCGTTAGCTGTCTGACTGCTTACAATACTGTCAAAACGATGCGGAATCATTTCCCCTGTCTCTACATTCATGCGGTATGCACCGCAACCACGATTGCCAAACCAAAGTATGGAGTCGTTTTCCTGATAAGAAGTAAAGAAATAGTTCGAAGCCATACGCCCGTTATCAATAACAGTACGGGAAGCAGATTTTACAGTAGGAGTAGCAGTAGAAGCATCAAAGATAACTTTTACAATGCCTTCACCTACTGTAGATACCCATAAGGTCGTATCATTCGGTTGTTTTATAGAATGCACATACTTCACTTTTTCTCCATTGGCAATGATAGGCAGTTCTTTTAATTGCCTGCTTAAGTACGAATAATAATTAATTCCATTTTCGGTTCCGATCCACAATTTATCTTTGTATCCGGGAGCAAAACAATAGACGGAATTATCTGCCAGCGCACTATTATATGGTGTAATCCGATCAGACGACATAGGCATACTGTTATCCGGAGTATACTTTTTAATGCGGAGTATCCCACTTCCTTTGGTTCCTATCCAAAGCGTTTGCTCCTGATCGTAGTAAAGAGCCCTAACCGGATTACTTATTTGATATACAGGAGTGTCTAAAAGAGTATTGGTAATAGAAAAGGTGTCATTATAATACATGTATACACCTTGTCCGTCTGTTCCTATCCATACAATATCTTGAAATTTATCTTTCATCAGACAGAAAATACCGGAATGTATTTCTGTTTTCTGTATCTGATATTTCATCTTTTGAGAGGACATATATTTTAGAACAATGAGACCACTGTTTTTGAAACCGATGTAGTAATCGTTTTTTTGCTTGATGATGGAAGATACTTCCCCATGCACTTCAATTTGACTTCTTAGATCAGCTATATAGTATGCTTGCCGGTTATTAAAATCATATTCGTAAAGAGCGTAGGTTTCGTCAATAAAGTAAGCCATATCTTTCTCGGCAAAGGCATGGTATAATTTACACGAATGCGTAAAAAGATTCTTACGGGTTAATGTCAGCCCCTGTTTTGTATTCTCAATACGATAACTTTGAGTCTCTTCATTGGAGGTAAATATCCATAAAATATCGTTTGAATCTACAGTCATAGAGAGTACATGGCTAAATTCAAGATTGGGAATTTCCAATCTATTGAAAGATTGTGCTTCTCGCTGATAATAATAAAGATAGCCATCATCTTTCAGAATAAAAAGCATGTCATCCTTATTGTTAGCCATAAAGTATTGCCCTTTGAATTCAGTGAAACTCTGACTGGTCTGTTGCTTGGTATCTAAGCGATTCAATCCATAATTAGTCTGCACCCATAATATATCCTTCTCCGATTCGATGATTTGATTTATCAAGTTTCCGGAAAGTAAGGTTTTGGAAGAGTTTATTGGGGTATACAAATGTATGTCGGTTCCATCAAAGATATTCATGCCATCGCAAGAGCCGATCCAAATGATGCCCCGATCATCCTGATAAAGAGAGAGAATAGCACTATTTGAAAGACCATCTCTATTGGAAAATTGTCTCAAACTGTATGCATGAACCTTCAAAGGCAGGCAAAATAGTAAGCAAAGAAAATACAGTAGTGACAAGTATGTTCGATAAATGTATTTCATGTTAGATATAATGCATTAGTGGGTTCACAAAGATAATACATGCCGGACAAATAATTCTCAAGTGCATGATAAATGTTTTCTCCCGAAGAGATTGCCATTTCTATCAAAATAGTATCCGAATCCGGACTTGCTCCACAACTTCTCCCTGCAAAGCAATATGAAAGGAGAGAAATGATGCAACCAGTCCGGATTGGATAAAGATCGAGATAGGATTATCACTCAATGACAGAGGCAAATCCTCCGTTACGTGCCAGACGCACTATTATTTTATCTCCTTTTTTAAGAGTATATTCTTTTTTTCTGTAATCCATAGCTTGTCGGTTAGCATTAACCCCATCCTCAAAAGAAGTCATCCGATAAGATTGTCCTTCTTTCAGGAAGTCAAAATCCAATTCAAAGGTTCTCTCTTGCTGTCGGTTATTAGTCATGCCACCGATATACCACTTATCTCCTTTACGTTTTGCCACAATCACATATTCCCCAACCTTAGCTTTCAAAGCAATGGTTTCATCCCATGTCTGCGGGACTTGAGTAATATATCGGGTACATTCGTCATTGCGATAGTAAAGTGTAGGATTGTCCGCCATCATCTGCAACCCACTTTCGAAAATGACAAATAAAGCCATTTGGTAAGCTCGTGTACCTATACTGGCTGAATTAGGGCGTTCGGAACAATAAATTTCCGGTTGCATACTAAGCATGGCACCCGGCGTATAGTCCATTGCACCAACCGCATTTCTCATAAAAGGCAGATATATGCTGTTGTCCGGTCGACATCCACCCATTTGTTCCATTCCTCTTACGCCCTCATAAGACAATACATTCGGATACTTATATTCCAATCCGGCAGGCTTAAATGCCCCATGAAAATCGACAAACAGATGGTGCTTGGCAGCCTCTCGGGCTACTCTTTCATAATAATTCACCATCCACTGGTCACTTCTGTCCATGAAGTCGATTTTGACTCCCTTCACACCCCATTTCTCGAAAGTCTCAAACAGCCCGAAATTGTTTTCTACAGTGAGCCATGTCAACCAAAGCACAATGCCTACATTTTTTTCTTTGCCATAACGAATGAGTTCATGCACATCTACCGCAGGATTTGGTGTATAGGGATCACGGGTACTCATAGCCCAGCCCTCGTCCATAATAATATATGGTATACCATAATTAGCAGCAAAATCAATAAAATATTTGTAAGTATCGAGATTGCATCCTGCTACAAAATTAACATCCGGTCCGTAGGGAGTAGCACCGTTCCACCATTCCCAGCTTGCCAATCCGGGCTTAATCCAGGAAGTATCTTCCAATATGTTCTTTTCGGCCAATCTATAAGACATCGTATTCTCAATGAGTTGGCTATCTTCTGTACTAATGACAAAATAGCGCCAAGGGAAATTACGCTTTCCACTGGTTTGTGCTATATAGTCGGCTTCTTTCAGTATTTTGACACTCCGATCACCGTCTTCTCCAAATTCAAGAGGTACTTTGGGAAATACAGAAACCATACCATTGCTGCCATTACTTTTCAGAAAAACAGCCGGATAATCGGTTAGTGATGTTTCACTGATTAATATCTTACTTCCTTTTTGAGTATCAATCAGAATTGGCAATAAAGCCATTGAGGCAGATGATTTCCATTCTTTGCTATACAAATGGGTATATTCTTCTTCATAAGCCGTTTTAAAACTTCCGGACTGTTGCATGTGTAGCAAATAATTATCAGGGAAGTTCACTTGGAGGGTCTCATTCTTCACATTGATCATTCCTTTTTTATTGGTTATAAAACGGTAGGCAATTCCGTCATTGAAGGCACGAAACTCTACGGAATAACCTCCTTTGAAGTCTAGAAGAAGTTGGTTGTACCGATTACTTACAGACGAAAATTTCAATGGAATAACAGGCTTTAAAGACTCGTCTATATTCTTATGGCTTACTTTAGTCATTTTAGGATTCGTTCCCAATTCCTGGTCACCGATTTCCATTGCAAGGTGACACTGCTTTAACAATGTCTCATTCCGGCAAATGACATCGTAGTAGATTTTATCTGAAAGATTCACTGAAATCTGAATATTCCCATCCGGCGAAGCCAGCTTGTGTATGTTCTGTCCCTGAACATACAAAGAAATACTGAAAATTAATAGCAGCAGTAATTGTTTTTTCATACTAAATGATGTGTTTTAAAGTTTTATTGTTTGCAAAATTAGCACATAAATAGAACATTCTGTTCTGCATTTGTGACATATATGTATTCATTTATGTCATTATGGGTTCTATATACTTTAATGTCATGTATTGGGGTGCGTTTTTAAGTATAGATTTCTATCTTTGTACAAATGAATAAAACTAAAATAATGTGTATATCAAAGTAAAAACGAAAGGGTATGAAAAACAAATGTATGCTAGTTGTAATTTTACTGATCTTGTCAGGTACAGCATTTGCAAAAATAGTGCTGCCACCTATTTTCTCTGATAATATGGTGTTGCAGCAACAAACCAATGCCCCCATTTGGGGTGAAGCGCAGCCTATGAAAACTGTAAAAGTAACCACCTCATGGGATGGGAAGACGTATGCGGTTCAGGCTGATAAAGCAGGAAAATGGAAAGTAACTGTTCACACGCCTGTTGCCGGAGGACCATACGAGATTGCCTTGACAGATGGTAAGAAAGTAAATTTAAAAAATGTGATGATTGGCGAAGTATGGATATGTTCGGGACAATCGAATATGGAAATGCCATTAGGGGGATGGGGAAAGATTACAAATTACCAGAAAGAAATTGCAGAAGCCGGACACTCTAATATACGACTCCTGCAAATAGAACAAATCAACAGTACCCAACCGGAAACGAATATAAAAGTCCGCAATGACAGTTGGCAGGTTTGTTCACCGATAACCATCCCTGAGTTTTCTGCTACAGCTTATTTCTTTGGCAGAGAAATCTCAGAGAAACAAAATGTTCCGGTTGGCTTGATACATACTTCTTGGGGAGGCACAAACGTTGAATCCTGGATAAGTGGAGAAGTCTTGAAGGAGATGCCGGAATTTGTGAAAACAGTAGAGTCCATTCAGAAGATGCCGGGTGATAAGAAAATACTCAAAGCAGAATATTTAAAGGAGCTCACTGCCTGGAATAACCGTGTGGACGAAGGTTTTGCTGAAGGAAAACCGGTGAGAGCTGCTGCATCATTAGATGACAAAGATTGGGAAAGTATGAATTTCCCGGGTGAAGTGGGTCCACAATTGGCCGGCTTTGATGGAGTTATGTGGGTTAGAAAAGAAATCGAAATTCCCGCTAGTTGGGCAGGTAAAGATGTACAACTATCCCTGGGGGCTATTGATGATAATGATATTACTTATTGGAATGGAATAGAAATAGGCCGTACAGATGGGCCGACTCTTCAACGCAAATACATCATTCCGGAAAAAATGGTAAAGGCTGGAAAAGCAATATTAGCCATTCGAGTATTGGATACAGGTGGTAACTGTGGCATTTGGGGAGACCTTTATCTTCGCTCTACAAATGATGAACAGATTAGTCTGTCCGGTGATTGGAAATATCAGGTTGCTGCGGATACTCATAAGGTAGGGGCACTTCCGGTAGACAGATCCGTAGATCCCAATTTACCGACTTCCCTTTATAATGCAATGATTCATCCACTGATATCTTATGGTATTCGAGGAGCAATTTGGTATCAGGGTGAGAATAATTCTTCCAGAGCCTATCAGTATCGGGAACTTTTCCCATTGGTAATAGAGAATTGGCGCCGGGATTGGAAACAGGATTTTCCATTCTATTTTGTGCAACTGGCCAATTTTATGCATGAAGTTTCCCAACCGGCAGAATCAGAGTGGGCAGAGCTTCGTGAAGCACAAATGCGTGCATTGGCAGTAGGCAATACCGGTATGGCTGTAATAATAGACAGAGGTGACGCCAACGACATTCACCCTAAAGATAAACAAACCGTAGGACATCGACTGGCTTTGATTGCCCGTGCCAAAACATATGGGGAAAAACTACCTTATTCCGGCCCGATCTATCGCTCCCATCAGATTGTAGGAAATAAGATAATTCTTTCTTTTGATCATACCGATGGTGGATTGAAAAGTAGCGATGGCAAGGAGTTGAAAGGCTTTGCTATAGCCGGGCGCAATCATGAATTCCATTGGGCCAAAGCTGAGATAGACGGAGACAAAATTATAGTCAGTGCACCTGAAGCGGTACCTTATCCGGTTGCTGTGCGATATGCTTGGGCCAATAATCCGGTCTGCAATTTGTATAATGGAGCAGGACTTCCAGCTTCACCTTTCCGAACAGATGACTGGAGAGGAATTACACAAAAGGATTAATTGTTCTCATAAAATACCCTCATCCTTTGTCACTGTTAAACGAAAGGTATGAGGGTATTTTGTAAATGCTGATATATGGTCTCCAAGGGTATCCTGAATGTTACATAAATAAATTACCGGATTACTACTTTCTGCACCTTTGTCGTATGAGATAAACATTTATCGTCCACGTAAACCATAAAACCTTTTCCCCTACCATATTTTTTTCCTTTCTTATCAAAAATAATGGTAATGGTTTTGCCTTGGCAATATACATTATCCAAGCAAAAGTAGTCCCAACATCCATCAGGAACAAGAGGGTTTATGATAATACTTCCATCTTCCTGCGGACGAACTCCCATTAATCCTGAAATAATCAAATTACAAAAAGAAGAGTGGTTATAATCTTTCCCTCTTTCTACACCACCTTTAGAATCATCCCAAGTTCCGTTTTTCCATGATTTCAGGCGAGTCCTCGATATCCAGTCTCCCGTATAGGGATTGATATTTTCATCAATCCAACAAATCGTATCGTTATTGACTGATAAAATACGATGACTATTACTGTATATGTTCAAAAGACTTAAATAATCTTTTTTAGTGATGATGGGAGAATCATAACTATTGAAATAGTTAGCCATTGCTGTCAGTGTCATGGAAGTCAAATAGGGCCAGCTGGGACCATTCCATTGACATTCGTGTCCTTCGTATGAAATCTTGAAATCAGTGCAACGCTGTTCTACAGTAGTTGGGCCATAGGCTGCTTCAAATCCCTTGGAATCAAATAGTTGTTTCCATGCTATGGAATAGTCATCCGGCGGTATATTATAGAACCAGGGAATGTATCCAAGAAGTTCACGTGCATAAGAGAATTCCATCTTGCCATTTAGAGGTATAACCTTATAGAAATCAGCCTGTTTATCCCATAGCCTCCGGTTTATTATTCCTTTTAACTTATCAGCCTTCTTCTGATAGGTCCGGGCTTCCATGTCACGATCTACTATTGAAGCTATTTTTGCCAACGCAACAGCCTCACCGTACATATAGCTGTTAATGGTAGGACGATAACCACGTCCACCTTCTGACAAATGTCCGGAAACAGACATCTCCATTCCATCCCTGTCGTCAACCTGCCAGAACATTCCAGTCGAATCCCGCTTTTCTTCTTCCCACTTTGCAAAGTTATCTTTTAGCTTGGGATACAAATCGGCCAGTAGCATTTTATCATTGTGAATTAAATAGTAATTGTAGATAGCGTCTGCAGCCCCAAAGCTGTATAGCCTCGGACTCCCGCTACCAGAAAACCAGAAAGAAGCATAATCAGATAAAATTTCAGCGTTTCTCAGCCACCGGCCCTCGTAGAAATGATGGTTAGCCGCACAACTGATGGTATTATACTTTCCGGCCCAAGGAACATCCGGCAAGAATTCAGTAATAACGAACCCGTCAGGAGTCTTCTTTATATGCTTTCTATAAGTCCACCATCGAAAATAATATGTTTTCTCCAGCTCCTTATCCGGACACTCAAAAAATGGAATATTCTTTCTTAAAAAATCAGATGCACCACAGTTAGGGATATCTTGTTTATACAATTCATTATCTTCACGATTGAATTGATTGACGTAAGACTCGATTACTTCCGGAGCATCTTTAATGAGGAAGTTTTGCCCCTGCATGTGCAGGGGCAAAACTATACCTAAAGCTATAAATAACTTCTTTATTTGCATATAGTTTAGAAATTTAAGTCATGATTGTCATAAATAGCCAAACCAATCTGTTCCAAATGTTCATTCCGCCCATTGTACCAAAGCATCCAGCAGTCTTTCTCTTGAATGGCAAATGGCTTGTAAGTGGCACTGGCATCCCACCCACCTTCCGTAGGAGAAATGATCGGGTTTTCGGAGTATCTTTCCCAATCATTGATTCCGTCTTTGGAACGTGCCATTCCTATCTGCGCAAAATTAATGTCATAGAAACCGATATAAAACATTAAATAATCATTTTCGCGTTCTATCACCTGACATGCGGTAACCTTATGCTGTTCCCAACTTTGTGCAGGATCGGCTTTAAATATCGGATTTTTGTCCCATTTAGTCCAATGTAACCCGTCTTTACTCGTTGCATAACCGATAGCATCGGGTTCATATTGTTCTCCTCCGGAATACCACATTTTAAAAATATTCTCGTGTTTATCCCAAATTACATGAGGACACATGACCGCAACTTTCTCCCAAGGCTGTTCCGCTGACAAGACCGGTTCTTTGCTTTGCCGTTCAAAGTTATAGCCGTCTTTACTTATAGCATATCCAATCCATGACTTACCGTCATTTTGTCCCGTATACCACATGTGATACAGTCCGTCTTTGTAAACAACAACCGGACGATTCATGTCAGCCTCCCAACTACTGCCTTCAACAGGTGGCAAAACTATTTGCGGCGCACTCCAATTTTTTCCATCTTTACTTGTGGACAATGCAATACTTTTTTGGGGGCGCCAAGAACTGTACATCTTATAAGAGTCACTATCTTTCAGTACACAAATATCGAATACCGTACCTAAATCGCCACCACCCAAGACAGGATTATTTTCATATTTCACCCATTTTCCTGTGGCCTCCTCTTTTTGTGTTGTTTTCTTTGGGGAGGTAGTGCAACTACAAATTCCGATGATGACGGTAAGGCTAATCAATGTCTGAATTACATTTTTCTTCATGTTCATTTTCTGTTTTTTACCTTTGCTTTTCCCCCTCCCTACAGACAGGGAAAAACAAAGGTATGGATATTACATTAAATTTTTAACTTTAACTATTACTATTTTTCCCAGCCGGGATTCTGTTTCAAGTCAGGATTCAACACCAATTGTTCAGTAGGAATCGGCTGAAGATACGCTTTTGTTGGGTCGAAATGAAAATGTCCGTCCGGAATGTGGCGTTGATAAGGTTCAAAATAACCTTCACTGTCCACCCAGTAGTTGTCCTGATTACGTTCGGGACTCCAATGCCCCACCTTTCCCATGAAATCTGCCTTATTGATTGCGGCGGGAATGTGGAAGTCGTTTTGGAAATACTTCACTAACCAATCCAGGTTTTCAAACTGAGCAGCGTTTGCCCCCTGTATTCTATCGTGATTCCATAAGTGGTGGGCACGCCAACGCTTTAAGTCATCGTGGCGGTAACCTTCACATGCTAATTCTATACGGCGTTCACGTCGAATCTCCTGTAGCAGATTGGAAACCGGTACCCCCTCATAACCTCTTGCTGCCGTAAAGTCTCCCTTTGGATCGGTATAACCTACGGAAAGTGTGAGATGTGGCATACCTACCCTATCACGCAGTTTATTAATGGTAATGTCTAAATCATTCTGTGTGATGTTACCCAGTTCGGCTCTTGCCTCTGCATAAATCAGCAGTGCTTCAGCATAACGAAAAATGATACTTCCTTTGATACTTCCCGAAATGGTCTCCTGTTCGTTGGCATCGGGATCAGCACCTTTGGCCAGTTCATATCCTGTGGAACACTTCTCTACACCGGAAAGGGTAATATTCGGCTTTATGAACACAACCGTTGTATCCTTCCCATTGATAGTTCTCGGACGTCCGGGAGTAAACATTGTTTGTGCCAAGCGTGGGTCACGGTTGGCAACCACATTCAATAAATTAGTATCCCCTGCATAATTTTCGGCCAGGCTTATCGGCAATGCCTGTGTACCGTCTTCACTGATGCAGAGATAGGAATCAACCAATGCCCTGGTCAATCCTACACCGGCACCATTACGTCCGGGATTACGGTTATCATTGTGCCAAAATCCCAGTGAACGATCAAATTTCTTCCATAACATAATCTCCTTGCTGCTTGAATAGTCCCAACGGTTGAACAGTGTGTGATAGCCGTCTTCCACGCCCATGTTGTCCAAGTCAAACAACTGGCTGTCAATGACCAACTTCGCCATTCTGGCCGCTTCTTCCATATAAGCTTGTACATTTCCCTCTCCGGCGAAAGGTGTACCGGCATGATACTTTTCCCAAGTGGCTTCGAACAGGGCAATTCGTGCTTTGTATAGCATAGCTGCCTCTTTTGAGACACGTCCGGTCTCCTGCTGACTATATGTCGGTAATCTGTCTATGGCGTCATCCATGTCATTCAGAATCTTATCAGCTAACTCGTGCCGCTTCAGGCGAGGGCCGTACAATTCTCCTGATTCAAGATCCAGTGTTTTATCAATCCAGGGAGCACCGCCAAACTTCCGCAGAAACTGTTCATAGTAGAGCATAGCTCTGAAGAAGTAAGCTTCACCAATGTATTTGCGGGCTTTTTCCGGTTCGGGAGACTTGTCACAGTTATCCAACAAAAAGTTGACACTGCGTATTTTTCCCCATTCAGTAGTTCCCCAGCCTTCGCCACTGGAAGGAACTTGGTGCAAACCTTCAATCAAGTCTTTGTTATCTTGATAATTATCACTAAGCAGGTTATCCGAACCTCGGTCAATATGATAAATATAGTTGTTAGGCGAGCCCCAAAATGAGGTATAAAACTGATTTACGTACAGTTTGCATTCATCTGCCGTATAGGTCAGATTCACATCCGCAATCTGATCCAGTGGGTCTCTTGGCAACCAGTCTTCACAAGAAGAGATTGCCATGCCGGTAAATAGGCAAAGTGTATAGATTAACTTTTTCATCTTTTTGTATTTTTAGAGTTTTAGAATGTAACGTTAACACCAAAGGAAATTGACTTGGAGATGGGATATGCACCGCCCCACGGAGCTTCGGGATCAAAGTTCTCGTTAATACCGGAGAAAGTCAGCAGGTTATCTCCACTGAAGTAAATGCGTACTTTTTCCAGCCCTACCTTATTAATAATAGCTCCCGGTAACGAATATCCCAACTGAATATTCTTCAGGCGGCAATAAGCACCAGTGTCCATGTAACGGGTCTGTTTCTGCAAATTCTTACTGGTGCTCCACAAATAGAGTCTTGGTAACCATGGATCCGGATTACTTCCATCCTCACGCCAGCAGTCCAGTGTGTTTTTCCATACATTGGAACCCCATTGCCCACCTCCGAGTCCAAAGGCAACAGGACCTTCCAGCCATAAGTCACGTTTCATGGTTCCTTGTAAAAACATCGAAAAGTCGATACCGTTCCAGTCTGCATTGAAGCCAAAACCAAAATTATAGCGGGGGGTATCATTACCAATGATAGAGAGGTCTCCATGGTCTTCCAGCGTCTGATTTCCATCGTTAATGTTAGGATCATCATCCAGATTCACATACTTGATGTCACCTACAACCCAGTCACCACCAAACTTGTTCTGTACGCCAGAATCGTTAATGGCTTTCGCTTCAGCAGGATCGGTCATTATATGATCGGTGGTATATCCCCATATGGTCCCCATCTTCTTACCTACGTAGTAGTCATATATCAGCCCCTTGGGATTTGAATATTTCAAAACAGTTCCTTGGTAATCTGAAAGATTGAACGATACACTGTAGTTGAATGATTTAGATGCCAGCGAGAACTGGTCTCTCCATCCGAGTGTCAGTTCCCAACCCTCATTACGTATATCGGCATTGTTCGTATCAGGAGAGTTTACACCCAGCACGGCAGGCAAAGTGACACCCTTTGTAATAAGTCCGATAATATCTCTTCTGTACCAGTCGAACGACATAGTAAGCCGATTGTTCAGTGCGGCGATGTCAACGCCAAAGTCCAAAGTACGATTCTTCTCCCATGTATTATAGGCAATCATATTAGGAGCACCAAAGGCACTGATTCGTTTGTCACCCATAATATAATCGGTCGTAGCGTTATAAGGTACGGTAGAGATATATTGGTAATTTTTTCCCCGCATATTGCCCAATTCTCCCCAAGATCCTCTTAAACGTAATTCGGAAAGTATCGAAGTATAAGGTTCGAAGAAAGCTTCCTTAGCCACATTCCAACCGGCGGAAAAAGCTGGGAAAGTTCCCCACTGGTGTCCTTTGGCATAACGGGAAGAACCGTCTCTGCGCAGGTCGAACTCAAAGAGATAACGGCTCTTGTAGTCATAGTTGAAACGACCGAAGAAACCGAGAGTAGCATAATGATCCAGAGAATCCCAGGCCTCTATCTTTCCTGTACTGGTAGAAATGGACGGTTGGCCCGGTAATACCATCCCCATTTTATTGGCATAAAGACCGAAGTTCTTCTTATATTCCGACTGCATACCGGCCATTATCTTGAAATTGTGTCCCTTGAACTCTTTTTCATACGTAGTATATGCATTCATTGATGTGAAGTCATCATTGTTAGATTCCTGCCATACACGCGTATCTTCAGTTCCAAATCCACCTTCAAGGTAAGGCTCGTTGCTCACCGAGTAGGAATAAATGAGACCTTTGGAGTAACTACGTTTGTTCATCCATTTGTTGTAGGTAAAGTCGGCATTGATAGTCCAACCTTTCAATGGCTTGATGACTACGTTAGCAGTGCCCCAGAAGTTATCGGTGTATGAAGTCTGAGGATTGGCATCGGCAATGAATACCATACGTCCGGCCGGAGAGAAATGTCCATTGGGATCACGCACAGGAATAGTAGGCCACACTACTTGTGTCCAACCAATCATATCGTTGACACTGCCACCCGGATTCATGCCGTAAGCGGGAGATACACTCTTTTCGTGTGAATAACGTACATTCAAGCCCACGGTCAGCCACTTCGTCACGTCAGTCGTAATTTTGGCCAACGCATTGTAACGTTGATAATGATCATCGTAATATCTCAGTTTGCCTTCGTCTTTCAGATATCCCAGAGACATGACGTATGTAGTCTTGTCGCTACCACCCCGAATTGAGATGTTGTGTTGTTGGTTAAGCTGGTTATTCTTGAACATAGCTTTTTGCCAGTCTTCGTTGGCATTTGAACGTCCGTCTCCCCAATCAGCCCAACGGTCCGGATTATCTCGTTGCGGCACGTTGTTGGGAATACTGGTCGGATCATAGTAATATTTTTCAATACGCTCCATCGTCTCCAAGTCAATAATACCACTACCGCCTCCATTGATGTCAGCTTCTCTAAAAAGTCTGGAAAACTCCAATGAACCGGCTGTTTTGGGTAGTACGGTCGGACTGTTGAACGAAAAATTATTGTTATAATTGATGACAGTCTTTTCATTCTTCTTACCTGACTTAGTGGTAACCAATATCACACCGTAGGCAGCTTGTGCTCCATAGATAGCACTTGCAGCAGCATCTTTCAATACAGTCAACGTCTCAATGTCATTGGGATTCAAATCATCGAAATAACCGGTTACACCGTCTATGATAACCAATGGACTGTAGGTTGCGTCCAGTCCGGCATAACCTCGGATATTGAACGATGCCTTCTTACCCGGACCACCGTCTCCATTGGAGATATTCAAGTTGGCTACCTTACCCTGAAGTGCTGCGGCAGCATTAGTTACAGGACGGTCCTCAAGTTCCTTCGCCCCTACTGTGGCGATAGCACCCGTAAGGTTGGCTTTCTTTTGTACACCGTAGCCCACTACCACTACTTCGTCTAACAATTCCGTATTGTTCTCTAATGTAATATTTAGAAAATTACCAGTTACTTTTACTTCCTGAGATAAATAACCGATAAAAGATACCACAATAGTAGAACCTTTTACAGCGTCGATGGCAAAACTACCGTCTATACTAGTAATCACTCCGGTCGTGGTCCCTTTTACAACTACATTAGCACCAATTACAGGTTCGCCAATATTGTCTACAACCTTACCTTTTACTTGTATAGCCTGCTCTATGGCGGCCATCGCGTCCATACTTCCAAAAAGTAGCAATACCATTAGAGGTATTAGAATGTGTTTTTTTATTTTCATAATACTAACTTTGATTAAAAAGACATTTATTTTTCAACATCTGATAGTTCCTTGTTTATGTAAACAGGAAGAATGAGCTAGGAAGAGTTTTCTTTTGTCATACCAATTCTTTTTTAATAAGTGTTTATATTTATTTAGTTACTGCTAACCGAGCATACATCTCTACCATAGCAGCTTGCGTTAACAGCCACTTGCGGTCATCATGGGTTCTTCCACTAAAATCGATATCGAAAAGCCCCTTTTCATCACGCACATGTTCCCATGCATAATCCATGTTTTGATTGAAAGAGTTGATATATGTTTTATTATGGTCAGTTTGGTAGAGTTCAATGAACCCTCTCAGCATAACGGCAGTAAACCATACATCCCCCTTTTTAAGGAGTTTGAAAGGTTCCCCTTCTTCAGGTATAAAATTTATAAAAAAATAGTTATAACACGCTTTTGCTATATTTTGAGCATCCTTCAAAAAATGGCTACGACCGGTAAGTTGATATAATAAAGTGGCAGCCTGCATCATTTGCCCACTATTGTAGGCATATTTAGACTTATCAATTTTCCCATCCAAAGAGATATTGTCAAAGTATAAATAATCGGTCGAATCTTGCAGTCTTTTTTTAGTCCACTCATATAGTTCCTGCCCTTTTATCAGGTAAGAACTATCTCGGATAGCTTTGAACATTTTTAATGCGAACACTGATGCCGGTGCGTTAGAACATGTATTTTTAGATACTTTCTTTTGCTCACACCAATAGATACCTCCGCCTAATTTGTCATCTGCTCCACTCTCTATAAATTTCCAGATAAGCTGGGCTTTCTTCAGGTATTTTTCTTCTTTTGTATTTAGATAAGCATCTGTGAAGTCAATACCCAACCAGATATTATCATCGTAGAAGCGGTCGGATTGGGAAGCCGTGTTTATGTACGAGGCATAACCGGCAGGGCTTCTGCTGATATCTAAATATTTTTCAAGTCCCCGCAATACCTTGTTATCGAGTAATGTCTTATAGCTCTCATCCCCGGTTGCTGCACATAGTGCATTTACAGCAGAAAATGTCCCGGAATAAGGCCATAAGTAAGAATATTGATTGGGGATTTCTTTTTGTTCTTCAGAAGCCAGATACGTGGCTGTGTAATTTCCTACATTAGAAGGATAATTCTCTCTTAACAGACAGGTTCCTGATACAGAATAATTTGCATATAAAGAATCAAGTGTTTGTGTAGCCCGTATCAGAGTTAAGCCACTATCTATAGTAGTTTGTTCTTGTGTATCGCATCCGGTCACAGTCAATGCACAAATGAAGATGATGAAAAGTACTTTTTTTGAGTTCATTGTCGCTCTGTTAGATTATTATTGTGTATCATTACTTTCTTTTAAAGAGGATATTTTTAAGATATCCTCTTTTCCTTTGTTTATAAAACCTCTTTCACCTAATCAATTTCTCTAATAACTACTGAAATCTGCCTGCAAAAGTATAAGATACACTGAAAGGTGTTTTATAAATCCATGACATAAAAGTATAGCTGTATCTTATGACATAAATTTGGATAATTATGTCCCGAAATCGTATAAGAAAAAGTGAGAAAAGAGAAAAAAAGATGATTTATGAAGAAGGAAAGAGAAAATTATATATTATCCATCAACAACCAAAGTACAATTCCGGTCAAACTTTGACGATTGGTAGAGCATCACTTTATCTCTTCCCCCGGTAGTATAATTAAGATCCGAAAGCAATTCATGTTATTTTGATCGCATTTCTTCTTTGGTAACGGGGATTTATTACATCGATTCCTGTTTTTTTGCCTCAAATATGATTAAGCAGATAATAAAAAATGAATAAATATCACCCATTGGAAATAAAATGCCATATTTGCACAATATTATATTCATTTTACCTAAAACAAATTATCAAATCCCATGCATACCACCATTTTAGAAACCGAACGTCTCCTTCTTCGTCCTTTCCGGGAAACGGATCTGCAAGAGCTCTTTGAATGTTGCCAAAACCCAAACTTAGGAAATAACGCCGGCTGGGAACCACATAAAAGTATCGAAGATTCCAAAGAGGTCTTGCATACTGTATTTATGGGAAATGAAGGAGTTTTTGCCATAATTCTCAAAGAAGATAATTCACTGGTGGGTTCTATCGGTATTATTACTGACCCCAAACGGGAAAATACCCGGACACGTATGTTGGGATACTGGCTGAAAGAGTGCCATTGGGGAAAAGGTATGGCCTCGGAAGCGACACGAACCATATTGGATTATGGATTTAACGTACTGGGATTGCATTTGATTTCAGCAAACTGTTATCCGCATAACACCCGTTCCCGACTTTTATTGGAACGGAACGGATTTGTATACGAAGGTATACTCCATGAAGCAGAAATGACTTATGACGGACATGTATATGACCATTTATGCTTTTATCAGAAAAAAGAAAGAGTGCCCATGGACCAAAAAGATCTTACGATGATATCCGCAAATAGAGTACGGACTGAACAGCCAACAAAATCACAAAAAGATATTCCGCTGTCAGATATACTGCCAGAGAGGCGGTATAATGACTTAGCAGATACAAATAGAACAAATAAATAATAATTGTTATCAACTGGAACCAAAAGGCAATACGGGTTTTACCCGTACCCGTCACCGCATTAATATACACATATCCAGGCAAAGCAAACACATAATTCAGCAACATCACTGCAAAAGGGATACTTGAAATATTAATAAGTTGAGAACTGTCCGTATAGAATCCAGTAATCTGCCGACGAAAAACCATAGCTAATACTATCAGGGGAAGACCAATTGCATAGCCCAACTTTAAAATTTTCCTACAAAGCGGAAACAGGTATTGCCTCTCTCCTGCTCCGATCAAATTACTGACTAATGCTCCCGTAGTGGCAGCAAACGAATTAACAATCACAAAGAAGATTGTAGAGACACTTCGAATAATATTAGAAACAGCAAGCTGAGCTTCTCCCAGTCGTTCAATAACCACGAAAAAAAGAAACCACGGAGCAACACTGATAAAGGCATGGAGCATACTCCATACAGAGAGGTGCCATAGCTCCACTAACAAACATTTGTCAAATATAAATTTTAGTCCAAACTCTGTTCTATCGATTTTCAGCCAAGTATAAACCATAATAATTAGAAGAGAAGCAGCTTCGGACAAAGAAGAAGCTATCGCCGCACCCGCTATTCCTCTATCAAGAACAAAAACAAACCAATAATTACAGGGAATATTTATTAGAACGGCTGCCAGTGCTGCCCATGACAAAGCATTGGTTCGGACAATACCAATATAAAAAGAACGAAATGCCAGAAAGGGAAAAGAAAAAAGCAAACCGAAACATCTCCAATCCAGATAATCAATCACGGCACAATATATCTCAGAAGAGTGCACAAAATATCTCAAAAGAAACGGAGAAAAAAAATAAGAAGAGAGGCTAAGCAAGATAGCAAGTACACATAGAAAGACTAACCCCTGAAAGAAAGTTCTGCCTGTTCCGGTATAATGTCCCTTTCCATTGTACTGTCCAACCATCACTTGTACTCCCAAGCTAAAACCAAATCCTAACATATAAATAGCAAGATAATAAATACTGCCAAGAGCGGAAGCGCCAAGTTCCACCTCACCAACATGCCCTAGAAAAACAGCATCGGTTATATTGATTAATTGTTCCATCAGAATGCTCAACATCACAGGATAGTTGATAAGCCAAATTTGTCGATAAGTATAATTCATTGCTCAACTTTATGAATACTGCACATTTATGACACAAGGAAGATGTCCTACCCAACAGTATCAATATGTACACAACTGATAAATAAATAGATATGAAACTCAGGGAGAGAAGCCGGGGCATCTATCCTATAGCTGAATAATTTTATTTAGAAAAAATTATTCGTTGAGCTTAGCTATATACAAAGTTTCATGTAGGAGATTAATGACTTAATGATGAATACGGAACAAAGGTATAAAAAAGAAGCGGATAAACAATTTTCTCCCTCAAACGTTTTATTCTCACATAGAATGAAAAAACAAATAAGAATATGGAACAGTCATTCAAAAAGGGAATTGTACTCCATCTAGCCTCATTAGTAGAATATTCTGAAGGTGGAATTATCAGTAAGCAGTTAATCAAAAGCCCTGCTGGAAACATTACTTTATTCTCATTCGACAAAGGCGAAGGACTTAGCGAACACAGTGCTCCATTCGATGCTTTAGTACAGGTATTGGAAGGATCTGCGAATATTGTTGTAAATGGACAAGTTTTTACGGTAAATGCAGGAGAAAGTATTGTATTTCCGGCTAATGCGCCGCATGCATTGACAGCTATTGAAAGATTTAAAATGTTACTGACAATGATTAAAGAGTAGAATCCTCTGATACAACATTCTGGATTGAGATAGAAGAATAATGTATCAGGTAAGTTTATTCCTGATTTTTTAATATCTTTGTTGAAATCAAATCTTACCTCAATACGATGAATGTCAAAATAGAAAGTAGCTGGCAACAGCGCCTGCAAGAAGAGTTCGATAAACCCTATTTCGAAAAATTAGTGAACTTTGTCAAGAATGAATACGGGAAGGCACATATACTTCCACCCGGACATCAAATTTTTCATGTATTCAATTCATGTCCTTTTCAGAATGTAAAGGTAGTCATTTTAGGTCAAGATCCATATCCTAATCCGGGACAATATTATGGTATATGTTTTTCCGTACCGGACGGTGTCGCTATTCCCGGTTCACTTTCCAACATTTTTAAAGAGATACATCAGGATCTAGGCAAGCCGATTCCCAATTCGGGTAATCTGGATAGATGGGTCAAACAAGGAGTATTCCCCATGAATTCCGTACTTACCGTACGAGCTCACGAAACAGGTTCACACCGTAATATAGGATGGGAAACTTTCACCGACGCAGTCATCAAAAAATTAAGTGAAGAACGTGAAAACCTGGTATTCATGTTATGGGGATCATATGCCAAAGAAAAAGCATCACTAATCGATACCGATAAACATTTAATATTAACCGCCGTACACCCTTCTCCCCGATCCGCCGATTATGGATTTTTCGGTTGCAAACATTTCAGTAAAGCCAATACCTTTTTACGAAGCAGAGGCATAGAAGAAATTGACTGGTAGCATTTTTATTTGCATTCAGCAACATCGGACAAGTGCTCTCTTTCTTTTCACCCTATCTTTGCAACATTGAAATACCAATTGAATCATGGAAGGAAAAAAGACAACGCAAGAAGAATATCAGAAGTGTGTAAATGCAGTAGTAGATTATATTAATCTCCACTTGGGTGAAGAAATTGACCTGAAATCATTGGCCAGGATTTCCCATTTCTCCCCCTTCTACTTTCACCGCATTATGAAAGCGTTTTTGGGTGAACCCATCGGTACCTTTATTGTCCGGACACGAACTGAAGCAGCGGCACGCCTATTACGTTATTCATCAACTTCCATATCCGATATTGCCTATCGGATCGGATATGCTTCTCCATCGTCTTTTTCCAAAATATTCAAACAAATGTATGGTATCTCTCCAACAGAATATCGTAATAATAAAAACTATGTAATTATGAAACCAGCAATTATTAAACCGGATCTGGAATTGAAAAAGGAAATCAGAGAACTCCCCCAACGAAATGTAATTTATATCCGCCTCTTTGGTGATTATAAACTAAATGACTATGCAGGCACATGGATGCACCTCATTCAGTTTGTGAAAGAACAAAATCTTCCGATGGGAGACCCTTCTCCACTCTGTATCTACCATGATGACCCCAAAGTAACCCCAACCGATAAACTTCGTACTGACGTATGTATGTTGTTACCATCAAATGCAAAGCCGAAAGGAAATGTAGGATTCAAGCAATTGCCTGCCGGACGTTATGCAACCTTCCTATACAAGGGTTCATACGATCAGTTGCAAGCCGTGTATGACACAATTTACGGCAAATATCTACCTGAAATGGAGTGTACACTAAGCGATGAACCAAGTGCTGAAAGGTATCTTAATGATCCATCATGTACTCCTCCCGAAGAGTTATTAACCGAAATCTACATTCCAGTCGAATAAATCTTTGAAAGAGCATAGGTTGGCAAGGTATAATACTGCTTTGCCAACCTATTTATTATTTTAGCCATACCATAAGAAAAGTCAGAACAATAAACACAATTCAATCCTAAACAGCTAACTATCAGCTCCATGATTATCACAACTCTCCCGAAAGTAATAATATAAGAATCCATCCAAATTAAATATTCATTATATAAATACAAAATATTATCATAATTCATAGTAATAATTATATTAATATCATTAGCTTTGTTATTTCAGAAATGTAGAATATAAGACAACAACTGAAAACATAACATAATACTATAATAATGAAAAACATGAAACTCACATCCATTATGATAAAATTCATAATGATTCCTCTTCTATTTACTACCTCATGCGTAAATGAAATTTCAGAAGATCCTGTAGATATTCCCGGAGAGATACCCATCCGTCTTTCTACACAAATTTTATGTAACCACACACGTGCTATCAATAATGAATTTCAGGAAAAAGATGCCATCGGTCTGTATGTATTGACACAATTATCAACCATCAACCAGAAACGATACATTGACAATATGCGTTTCACATGTTCCCAAGCAACCGGTTTCGAACCGGAAGAAACGATCTATTATCCCAAGGGAGACGGTAAATGTGATTTTATAAGTTATTACCCTTTTCAAGAAACAGGTATTAACCAAGACCAAAGTATAATGCAAGTCCAAATACATACCGACCAAAGTTCTGTAAGCAAACACTCGCTCTCCGACTTTATGATCGCTACAAACAGTGATATTACCCCCAGTCAAAATATGGTATCTATGGAATATAAACATAAACTCTGCAAACTGAAAATCACTATAAAACCAGCTCCGGGAGAAGATATAGATGAACTTTTAAATGACAATCCATCTCTATCATTAAATGGATTCCATTCGGACGCATCATATGATTTTCTCACAGATCGATTCGAGCCATCGGGACAAACAATTAGTGTCACACCTCATGGAGAATGGAAAATAGAGAATAACGCTCTGACAGGAAAAGAAGTCATATTAATACCCGAAAAAATAGAATCTGACAATCACTATATAAATATAGATATAAACGGTAAAAGCTATAGTTGTCCATTTCCTGATAATTTTCAATTAGCCAGTGAAAAAAATTGTTCTATAGCCATTATTTATAAATCATCCGAAGGTATCCAAATCAACAATTTCGATCATAGCATTACAGACTGGACAGAAGGGGATTCCGGTGAAACGACAGCCCAGGAAACATCAGGCGTAATTCATCTCTCAGCTCTAAAATTCAGTAAAAGTAACGTTTATAAGGCAATTAACGAAGGAACTCAGGTAGCTGAAATATGTAAAGAGTATCTTTTAGCTGATAACATCGACGCACAAGCCATTGTCGTCTATCCCGTCCTAAACGGAGCAACAGATCTGAATAACGGAACAGTAATTTGTTTACTTGACGAACCAGCATCCATTCATGGAGGTAAAGTCTCTTGGAACAAAGTTAATAACGCATTAGACTACACGCCTGGCAATCAAAGCATCATCAGCGACTTCTATATAACCCAAGACAACTCAATATCAATTTCTAAGCCGGAAAACCCGCTACCGGTGCGATTACAAGAAGAGGTCTTGACAGATATACGAAATACGGAAACCCAAACTTACCCTATAGTCAAAATAGGAATCCAATATTGGATGGGACGTAGTCTAGAAGCGACACACTATACTGACGGTAAAGCAATTACTTTAAAAAAAGATTTTACAACAACAGCAGGCTATTACACCGGCAAATTTAAAGATGCACCTCAAGACTTTTACTTTTACAATTCAGAAGCTGTTATTTCAGGCAAGCTATCACCTCAAGGATGGAGTATTCCTACCGAAACCGAGTGGGAACTATTAAAGCAATATATAAACAATGATGCTTCTAAACTGAAATTCGGACCATGGTCGAGCGATGAAAATGGTGACAAGCTTCCCATACTAAACATTACGGGATTCAATGGAGTACCAGAAGGATATATTCTAAAAAGTAAGAACGGATATACCAACGGCTTATATACGGTGGTATACTGGTCTACCAATTCATCTGGAAATCAAACAAACAGAGCAATCTATTTGCTGCATACCACAAATGAAATAAAAGATGGTAATATAACAGACAGAGCTCTTTCTGTCAGATGTATCCGTAAATAACAAGCATTTTGCATAGCATACAGAATCTAAAGTTTAGGTCAGTAACGGTGATAGCGATCTACCTAAACTTTAGATTTTAGATTTTATATTTTATCGTAAAATTATTCTTATCATCCGAATAGGGAATCTTCTTATTTTTTCTGTCTTTATAATCAAGAAATCAATTATAAAACCAAAAACAGAAAACATATGCAGAAAGTACTCTTTATCACCACAATCCTACTTACATTATTCGCTCTTTCTATCCGTGCCGAACACAATCCTCGAAAAAGGCCCGATGTATCTGCCCAATTCCAAACCGTCTCCGGTCACAGCATCAGTTTAAATGGCATCGGACTAGCCTATAGTTATGAATATGCTTTTGCCCCCAAAGGGACTATTATTTTTAGCGCAGGATCTTCTTATGCTTTTGGAAGAATACTACAGCTCAAAATGGAATCACTCCGCGAATTTCATATCGACACCAAAGACTATCATTTAGTAACCGGAGATTTAGCCATAGAACCACGTTTTTATTATAACCTGAAGAAAAGACATCGCAATGGCAAACGTACTTGGGGCAATTCCGGCGGGTATTTATCTGTTAATTTCGGATATTCTTTTCCAATAACCATTACCAGTGGAGTGAAAGCAGCCCACATATATGTTATCACCCCCTATTGGGGATTCCGTCGCGTATGGAAGCATTTTCTATTCGATCTATCGGGTGGAGTCGGCTATATCGGATCCTCAAATAGAACTTCTGCCGTTTATCCGGGTTTAAGAATAGGTTTAGGATACAGATTCTGATCCTCCTATTTTAATTGTAGAATAAGCAACCAAAGTGTCTTATACAAAAAATGGCTACTCATCCCGAGCAACCAATCTTTTGTTAACCTTAAATCTAATACTTATGAAAAAAACACAATACAAATATACCGAATTTCAATCAATTAGCAAATATCAGATCAAAAATATTCCGTATTATAACACCGTTTAATATTCACGCCTATTTTGTTAATACTTCGCATTAAAAACGTTAACAATTAACACATTCGTTCACAATTCTCTTGTAACTCTATAGCCTTTGGGAAAACAATATTGTTCTCCAAATGAATATGATGGTGCAAATTATCTTCAAACGTCCTCAACATCTCAAGTAGCAACCTATAACTACTACAAGCATCACCAGGTACCAGATATCCATGAGTTAACCCGGAAATCCTGCGAAAACGTTCTCCTTCGGCATCATGTTCGCTCATCATTACCGAAATAGGGCTACTCACACTTCCACAATGGAAAGCCGGAATAGGACGATGTTGAGCCACCGCATCAAATAAATCATATATATAAGGAAACAAAACCATCTCCTCCTTAGTAAGATGATTGTTCAAATCTATCCAGGATTCCTGAAACAGTTCACGCACTTCATAAAGTTCCGGGTGCTTTCCGGCATGTGCTTCACAAACCCTATCAAGCAACTGGAGAATTTGCGGTCCCTGATAACGGATATTACGATGATGGAACTTCAAAATGTAATCTACTAATAAATCTATAGGCCAACTTTTAAAGTCAAGAGTTAAGGACTGTTCCGATTTTATTTGCTTCAATTCTTCAAGCAAACAATCTGCGTCTATCCCCATTTTCCCGCAAGCATCAGCCAGGGAAACATCTCCATTACAGCAAAAATCAATACCATACTTATTGAAGACCTTTGCATAATCAAAACAATCGGCTACAATTTGTCCAACCGCCATTAGTTTATAATCTTTCATAACTTTCATCTTTTATTATTCAGTGGGCAAAGGTCGGAAATGAGATACAAATAATTTGTAACCAATGTTACAGGATGGATTTTCTTTCGTTTTTTAAATAAATAGAGCGAGTACACCAAATGAGGATGTGTCAAAACCCGGATACGCCACAGATCAGCATCGTTAGTTATCAATAGATTAAGTTCACTTTGTGGAACCCTGTGTTACTCTGCAGTGAGTTATGACACACCTTCAGTACTACTCTCAATTAAAATAATACAAGAAGATAGCGATACCTTCAAGGGCTTTCTTTGGCTGATCTTTAATCTCAATCGCAAATTTAATCTCGGCTTTAGCCACACCACGCAGATTAGTCAAAGAATGGAGACTTGCTTTCAAACGTACACTTTGGCCTGACAATACAGCTTGTCCAAACTTCATCTTGTCCATACCATAATTGATCATCATTTTTAAATTATTGACCTCAATAATCTGATTCCATAAATGAGGAAGCAATGACAATGTCAAATATCCGTGAACAATAGTGCTATGATAAGGACTCTCCACTTTAGCACGTTCCGTATCCACATGAATCCATTGATGATCCAATGTTGCATCAGCAAAAAGATTGATACGTTCCTGAGAAACTTCCAGATAGTCAGAGACTCCAATCTGCTGACCTATCAACTTCTCAAAATCTTCATAAGAATTAATAATCACTTTATCCATATTTCTTTATTTAAAAATGTACATCTTTGCCACAAAGATATATTTTTTTTAGATAAGTTAAAATTAATCTGATCTTTTAGATTCTTCCGAAGAAAAACCAAACGGTTTTATACATGAATCTGCTTTCCCCAATATTCTATACCGATATTTCGAAACCAATAAATAAATCGCATCCCTCAGCTTAGCCGGAATAAGAATTAATGGATAAAGACACTGCCAGAATCCCCCCAAATCTTTTAAAATATAGAGTATAGCTGTAGATTTGGAATAACAACGATTATTCCGAAAATAATAAAGAGTTTTATTAGTACTTTCAACAGCATATCGTTTCAAGAGGGATTTCCCCGTTTCGGACTGTAATGAAACAAAACGAAACAAGCCTTTTCTATCCCTCTTTACAACAAATGTAACCGCACCATTGCAAAGGTTACATATACCATCGAAAAGTATAACATTCATTCTAACATTCTAAATGATGGAAGTCTCGAATGCACTGGTCAGCATATCATAATCAGCGTCGCTGTATTCTCCTTTTTCCCTTACTTTCTTCACCTGTTTTATAAATGTTTCCACTTGTGAAAGGAAAGCCTGATAAGACTTCATTTCGCCTTCATGACCATTCACAACAGGAAGTTTTTTCGCCGCATCCAGTTGTTGGGTTAGCTCGGCTACCTTCAGATCAATACGTGGACCGTCCATCCTATGTTTACGTGCATAAAGATTCAGAATACTCTGCATCGTGGAAGACATTTTTCGGACAGACATAATTTGTGCTTTTAACGGATTATCCACCAAAAGTACCAGCTCGGCCTGTTCGGTGAACGGACTCAGAATATCAAAAATATTCTGTTTATATTCGGACATCTGCGTGCTTAACTGATAATTCACATCCAACAATTTCTTCGCATTCGTTACATCTTTCTTTTTCAAATAAGAAAGATAAGTATCAAAGTTGGCATAAAATTCTGTCCTTGCCTGAAACAATCCGGTATAGTTCTGTTTCAGATTCTGGCGGGTCTCCTCGTTGAAACAGTTACCCGGATTCAACACTATTGCCGAGTCTTTTGAAACAACGGCCGGAGGAACAATGGCAGAAAGAGCCGGGGCTTTTCCTTTTTGTTCCATATAATCCAATACAGCATTTACATCTTTTTCCTTCACCATATCTTTCAACACCCCAAGCGAAGTATTATAATACTTGATTACCTCTGCCGCATTTTCAATATCTGCCGTACTGACAACAGGAGCTTTACTCTTATCCCCGCCTGAGCAAGAAGCTAACAAAAAAGCACTTACAAGTGCTCCAACTAACAATAGATTTTTTTTCATAATGTTTCCTTTAATAATTAATAAATAGAACAAGCTTATAGAACGTTGATATTGCACTAATAACAATATAAAAATCATTTTGCTTTCAAAATCATCTATAAATTATAAAGGAAACCAATCGGGTGGAAGAATAAAGATTATCAAAGAGAAACCATATAACCATATAAAACAAAAAATGGCTACTCATCCCGAGCAACCAATCTTTTGTTAACCTTAAATCTAATACTTATGAAAAAACACAATACAAAAATACCGATTTCCAACTAATTAGCAAATTTACAAGCCATATCCAGCCATAATATAACATGGTTTAATGTTGTCGGCAACTAATTAACATTTCACATTTACACTGTTAACAATTAACAAGTTCTTTTTTATCTCAATAGATATAAAGAAGGCTAATCTATCCCAAACTATTTATCATATCCTCCCAACTCACCGAATATAAAACATCATCCAAAAGCATCGAGTAAAGAAGCACGTATAAATCTATAAAAGCACGATTAATAATCAGATTTCAGCAATTGCAGAGATATGCAATCTGTTACTTCTAGAAGTAGAACAATGAAGCCAACACTGTATTTATAGTCTCTTCATATATGGGCATAAAAAAAGGCTATCTATCCCAGACAGCCAATCTTTTGTTAACCTTAAATCTAATACTATGAAAAACACATTGCAAAGATACGGACTTTTATCAACTTTGCAAATTTACCAAGCGAAACAGACTATCTTATAACATGGTTTAATAGAACGACCGTCCTATTAACAGTTAGGCTTTCTTTCGTTAACATTTAACGGATTTATAAAGATTTGGCGGAACAAAAGATATACAGATGCAAAAGTCAGGGAAATGGTGCTAAAGAGGGTTTATTCGAATAACAAATTCTGAAACAGACTGTTTATGTAAGTATCAATCCTCAAAACCATCCTATTATGAACAAATTTGAAAATAAGATAATCATTATCACGGGAGCTGCCGGTGGAATCGGCGCATCAACCACACGCCGCATTGTATCTGAAGGCGGCAAAGTAGTTATTGCTGACTATTCAAGAGAAAAAGCAGACCAATTTGCTGCCGAGCTTAGTAATTCGGGTGCAGATGTACGTCCGGTTTATTTTTCTGCTACAGAATTGAAAAGCTGCAAAGAACTAATCACCTTTACAATGAAGGAATACGGGCAGATCGATGTACTGGTAAATAATGTAGGAGGTACAAATCCCAGACGGGACACAAACATCGAAAATCTGGATATGGATTATTTTGACGAAGCCTTTCATCTGAATTTATCTTGTACCATGTATTTGTCCCAACTGGTTATCCCCATTATGAGCGCACAAGGTGGTGGAAATATTGTGAACGTAGCCTCAATAAGTGGAATCACGGCCGATTCGAATGGTACTCTTTATGGTGCCAGCAAAGCAGGAGTCATCAATCTGACCAAATACATTGCCACCCAAACGGGAAAGAAAAACATTCGTTGCAATGCAGTAGCACCGGGATTGATCCTGACCCCGGCCGCACTGAATAATCTTAATGAAGAGGTACGCAAAATATTTCTCGGGCAATGTGCGACACCCTATTTAGGTGAACCGCAAGACGTTGCCGCAACCATCGCTTTTTTAGCCTCCGAAGATGCACGTTACATTACCGGACAGACCATAGTAGTAGATGGCGGATTGACAATACACAATCCGACAATAAACTTAGTATAAAAAGAATCTTATCAAGTTACTGAGGTTATATCAAAATCGAGAATAGCTTATAAATCCCGATAATGCATCCGTCGCTTCCGACAAAGGTATTTTTAATCACAAATCATACAGCGAATATTATTTTAACAAAATGTGCTCCTTCTCTCTAGAAGCGAGCACATCTGAATAAAACAAACAATCTTATTTATCTTCATGAGATAAAAATACAACGATACTTTCCTATTCTACCGAACCAAAAAGTATTCTAACTAAAAACATAAACTAAGCTCGTTTCAAAACGTGAATAGACAGTTTTTATACAAAAGCAAATCAAAGAAAACTAATTGACCACTTACTATATCTGCTATATTCCTGTTCTTTTGTAAAGACATCTACACAGTTCCTCAATATCTCCCGCTCAAAATTACCACAAATCATCCTCTTTAAACAAGCCATATTTCTTCACTAATAGAGATAATTCCGGATCTAGATTGGCTCGGAATCTCATTCGGTCATCTATTTCCGCCGCACTGAGCAACAACGATACAGCCCGCTGCTCATTACCCAGACGAGCATTCAGAATAGCTTGCATATATTGGGTTTCGGCAGTCTGCGACGATTGTTCAAGTATTCGTAAGGCAGCCTTATCATATCCCAAAGACATATAGGCAATTGCAGTATTTACGTCCTCGTACGGACGCAGAATTTCCAAAGCTTGCCCATACTTACGTTTCTCCAGATAATCCACAGCTCGGGCATACATTGTATCCGGTTCATTGGTATAGAGTGTGTCCTGCCGCATACCCCGACGGGAGAGACTGAAAAGGAAATCCACCCTGCGTACTGCCGGATAGAGTTTGTCAAGCATGTAGGCATATTCTGTCTTATACTGACTTTTAATCAGCCATTCGCGCCGATCGGGCTCCTGTTCACGATCAATAATTCTCAAGATTGCACCTTTATTGCCTTGAAAATTTTTATCATTTACAATCAGACGGCGCAGTTTCTCCCACCCCTCAGGTACGGTACGTATCTTTATCAACTCCGGCAAGTTCGGAATCCCATCCTTCATCTCCTGCCGGATGATGTTGCCCGCCTCATCCATCTCGATAGCAGCACCGATAGCCAATGAATCATAAAGCAGTTTGAAGTCCTCCACCAAGATATTACGGATTGATTCCGCACGTTTTCGGGCTATTTCTCCATTAACGTACCAGTTACCTTCGGGTGACGAGGTAGCCAAAAGTGTCAGACTGTCTATGATATATACCGGATCGGTCATTAATGCCAGAGTAAGGTTATGTACCTGCTTCACTCCCTGCCGGTTTACGTCAATAGTTTCATCCATACGAAAACTGTTTTTTGGAAAGTAAAAGTTTACGCTAGCATTTGCTTCCGCATCACGGGTAACTATTTTTCGAACAAAGCGTGGCGTCCTGTCAACAAACTTAGTCATCGAACTCACCAGATAAGTCAGCGTATCCGAGTACGGAAGGGGAAACCTGCTTCCATTACTATTCAGCACATCACCAACTACATATACCTTCATACGTGCCGAATTTTCATCTGCCGGTACTTTCTGCGAGTAGAGGAAATGTACCTGATCAGTAGCATAAATCACCGTATCGAGCTGCGCTTCAGGATTGAACGGAAAACGAACGATATCACGGTATTTTGTATCTTTCATCGCCTTACGCGCCTCATTACGGGCAATTTTCTGTGTATTATAGAACATCTTTATCAGACTGGTCGAATCAAGAGAATTGATACGTGCCAGTCGCTCTTCATAGCTCGCCTGCCGAGCCGCATGCCGCAGAGCAGGCGGATGTATGTTATACAATTTACGTATCAAACGGTATTGCGGATAAGTTGACCGCAGGAACTCGTAACGACCGATATAACGATTAACCGTAGTAGCCGAATCAAACCGGCTGAGTTCAAAATCCCGCCGTGTTTTACGTCCCGGGACACGCGATACTATAGAATCGGGCAAATCACGATGATAGGTATATAGAGGCAGAAGACCACGAAAAGGTCCTATCATTCCCCTATCAGATACCCCTTGTTGCTGCCGGACATAATATTCGTATATATCTTCTTTTGAAAACTTCGACAGCAATGTATGCCGTGTCTGCATTGTATCTATCCGTGTCCTCGTCTCCCACAAAGGAGATAACGTATCCGGATCCGGACGACGGAAATGAAACATCGGGAAAAAATTTTTCACCTTCTCGTAGCGACGAATATATTTCTCCGTTAATTGGTTGCGGTTCAGGTACGACGAAGTAGTATCACGTCCCACCATAAAAGCTCGCAGAAATCTTACTCCTTCCCTACTTTCAGCACGCGCGCCTTTAGTACGATAATATCGGTAAAGGATAGCATCCAGCCGTTCCATTTTATCATTAAAATAGCCAAAGCGAGAAGCATATATTCGTATCGCAGCATCCGGGTCCGCTTTATAGAGTGCGCGCTTTGCCTGCCACATAGGGGTACTCAGTGCTTTGTCGCGAAAATAATTCTTGCGGGCTATCAGTCCATCGGATTGGAAAGTGGCATTATCGGCCCATTTATTGTTGAAGAAGCGGAAACGTTCCAGCAGATGCCTACTTTGAAACTGTAAGGTGTCATTCATCCGCTCCCATGCACGACCGTATCGCCACCACTGCCGGGTAATCATTCGTTGAGAGTTATCCAACATACGACTTTTCATCAGGCTGTCCCGCCTGCCTACCTGACGGTTGAACATATCAAAACGCAACAGCAAAGGGTCCGGACGACGTTTCCTGGCATCCTGTATTGCCCAACGTTTCTCTAACCCGCGTTTATACCACTTCAAACGCTCCAGATAGCGCTCGAAAGAGTGATAGTTTACATAAGTCCGGTAAAAATTGACAGAATCCGGGATGATTTTTTCGACAAAACGGTCATAATGCCGATAATCCCGCTCTTGCGCCTCCCGAAAACGTTGGCCCGTGAAACGCAATTCTTTTAATGAATCGGGCGTATCCCCCCGCATTAATACCGGGCGGATATTAAGCATCCAGTTATCCTTCTGCAGGGCTTGCGGCACCGTTACTACAAATTCTATGTTAACCATCCCGTTGCGCTCCGCCGTGTTACGGGTAGAACGGGCCGACACCACAACCTCATCCAGAGCCAGCGTAGTCAGGTTCTCTTTATGGATACTATCCCATTCTACAGACATACCCACAGGAATAGAATCTCCTTTAGAATTGACAAATGTAAAATTTGAAACCGGAGGCAAGCTAACAGAATCACGCTTTACCACATTCATCGGCCCCGTTTCCTGCCTGGCCGGCAATGCCAGTGTCACCCTGGGCTGCTCTTTATGGAGAAGACCGAATGGCGTACATGCAGTAATAACCATTATCAGAAATATAATATAGAAACTTTTAGTATTCTTCATACACTCGTGGGTCGAATAAAAAATCAACCTCAGAATAAATAAACAAGATTAAATGCCAATTTAGGAGTCGGTAAAAAGTAAGTTCCCGATTTTACCTTATCTCCACAATGTTCGCAACGGTATTTTGTGTACGGAGCCACAAGCAATCCCAATCCTGCCTCCACTTCCATATTCCAGCGTTTACTCAGCAACCAGGAACGTCCGTAAGTCATTCCGGCACCATACCCCCATCCCTGATAACGGTAGTCACCACCCAACAGACCATCCCAAGCCACATTGTAACGGGCCCCCATGGCATACATACTGATAAAACTACCTGCATAGGTTTGCCAGAACCAGTACCGTGCACCGGGTTCTATCAGAAAGTGTTTTATCTTACGTGTATCGCTGAAGTTCCACGGATTATAAGAAAAACCAAGATTCAACGTCCAATGGGTACTCAAAAGCATACTGCCCTCGGCATTAAAAGTAGTGGTAGCCAATTTAAGCGTATTGGTCTGTACTGAATAAAACTGTGCCTGCAGATTACTCGTAAGACTACCTGCAAACAATAGAAAAAAGAATAATAAACAATATCGTATGATTCGTCTCATTGATGTTTCAATATATGAAGTTTATTTTTGTCAACAAATAGTTTAGCACACCATTTGTCATAGCCATTTCGATAGCTATAGACCGTAGGTGGAACGCTAACCTGTATATGGGTATCCGAGACCAGGGTATTGTAATAATCTGAGAGGTTTAACAAACAGAGTTCGGTAACGGGAAGGAAAGGCAGACAGTCTCCATCACTCGTAAAAAATGCCTCGGCAAAGTCATCCAACTCAGGATACATGATACTCAAGTAATACGCAGAACAGCCAAATGCACACCACCTATCATCAACATAAAAAAGATAGATGTGATACAGATTGTCAAGTTCCATCATTTTTGCTAATACCGGAATTTCCATATTACATTTTATTATTGGTTAATAATCACTTACGCATCTCACATTGCTTGAAGTAGTTTTAAGCTGCCAGGAACACTGAGGCACCCCCTGTTTGAAATCGAAATACCATGCATTGGCAGCATCTTCCTCTGTGGCAGCCCAATATATTTTTGACGATACATTTTCCATCTGTGCTGCCGGATAGATAACTCCCACAGGCTCACGAAACAGCCACATCAATTGCAGCTCGCGCTGGGTAGGAACACGCCATTTACGGTTTGGGTCACCGGCTATTTTGTAACTACGGCAGCCCGTGGCAGCAGTTGATCTAAAATCTGCATTCAGATTTCCATTTCCATCGCCTGCACCTTCTGCCTGCATCCAGGTGACATTAGCTACATCGGTAGGAGCTATAATGAAACGCATCGGAATCCTGTCATTGACAATCGGATTCCCACCATTTCCACGGGATACCTGGTGACGGATGGTTGCGTCGTTTTTCATCATTTTGAACCCGGAGACCCATTGGGCGGACCCTGCCAATCCTTCCGCATAAATCACGGCATAAACCTGGCTGTTGACAGTCTCTTTTTTGATATACTGCCCGAAAGCATCTGAAGGGAAACAGAGGCATACCCAAACAATCGGCAGGAGGATATAATATTTAAAACTCATAATTTTCACTTTTCAATGGGTTATATTTTAATGAATGGTGTTAACTGCATCCGGATCCCGAAAGCCCCGTACATAGTGACGATCATCATTACTATTGACAGGTGCGGTTTTCACTTCTCCTTTATTCGTGATGATAAAAGCATTAGGACTACCAAGGGCGGTAGATGACCAGTAGCTGGCACTCAACTGACTTGCCGTACTTGCAGAAGAAATCCATGTTCCGATCAGTTCCGAGACGGAAGGAAGATACCATGAAAATGATGTATCACCTCCATTAACCAGCCCATTCAATCCTCCATAACAGGCCTGCGCCGCCGGATAATGCAGATAAAAAATATCATTTGCCTCCAGTTGTCGGGTATTGCCATAACCGTCTGTCAGGGAGGTGGCTCCACGATTATTATACGAACCTATAACCTGCCATCTCACATCCTGTCTGCCGTTTTCCTCACCCCCCGCCTGTTGTCCCGTATACTTGCTATCCTGAAAGAAAGCCTCCAGTCTTTTGGAATATTCCCATTTAACGGCAGACGGATCGGTTTTTGAAGCCAAGGCGTTGTCATTTGCATCATACGCTTTAAGTTCTCCGGAGAAATAGCCGGGAATAAACCTTATGACATTGGTGTCGTCGTCCGACCTTCCCTTCAGGGTGATATTATAGGTCAGGTTATTATTGGAGTACACACTGAAATCAGTAGTCAGGTTCTTTCCCAGATAAATCTGATAGAGAACGAAATCTTTTACTACGGGAAATGAACCCACTCCATCAGGAGACATCTCTCTACCCATAATTTGGAGATAAGTACCTCCGATTGGCGCGTTATCACGGCGAGTGCCCGAAGTGGAGATCGCTACTGACTGCTGAAGATTGACAGGGAGATAGGAAGACTTCCCATTCAGAGGAAGAGCCTCGCCTACTGTGGAGGTAAGTGGCTTGAACCAATAAGCCGAAAACTGGTTCAGGGGATCTACAGTGGGGAAAACGGCGAACCGCCCCAATGTGTTAAAGTAACTTTTATTGGGAATACTCATTAATATCAAGTCCCAATTTTTTAAGTTACTAAACGCCGGATTATCTGTCTTAACATTAAAAGTGACCTTCGCTACCGTCCGTTTCAAAGCTATGGATAGCTGTTTGGCTTCACCGGTATTTATGGTGGCATCAACCGAACCAGACATGATTATTGCATCTTTCTTCACTCCGTTTACTGTAACTTTATGCAAAGGGAAGTCTTGGTTTCCTGCTTGCGAAATATGCATATTCTGCAAATCCGAATATGTGGAAGTATTTTCCTGCAAAGTATTAAAATCTGTCCCATCAACGTTCGCTATAACCACGAACCGATGTTTAACGACAGTCCCGCCGGGCCCTGTTGTAGTTGCCTGAAGCTCTACATCCGCTGTTGTGATTACCCCATCCTTACAAGGATAGGTAGCTTTACCGAGTAAAGTGGCAGTTTCCGTTATTCCGGCGAACTGTAATACGGTATAGTTATAGACGGCGTTTTCTTTATCAATGGCTGCGACAGCATCTCTTGTAACGGGTGTTTTCACCAATTCGATGTCCATATCCTGATTGGAAACGGACAAAACAGTACTTTCTCCTCCCGAACGCGTGTCGCCCTGAAAGGGGGTATTAAAAGCCTCGGTGCTGAAATTCAACCTGACGGGAACGGTTTCCGAGGATAGAGGCATTTGGGATGAAGGCATCATGTCGTCGTCCGTACACCCCGCCAACAACGGGCATATCATGCATATTGAGAATATTAATTTTCTAATCATAAGAATATTATTCATTCATGAAATTATATGATGTCGTTATTGAAGTTGCCGGATACAACGTACAGAGAGTCTTGTGCTTTTGTCTTGAGCGGATATGTTAGGGCCTCTACCAACAAGAGTGTTATCATCATAATAGAGCATAGCCCAAGCTTTGTCCTCACTTTCTTCGGTTCCTGTCCAGTAAAGTTTCTCCCGGTTTACATCATTCGTTAGTTTCAAATTTATAAATTGTTTAGTACCGGCACCATATATTGCATATACCAATAGTGCCCTGAGCTCGGATGCCCTTGGAAGCCTCCAGTCTTTAAAGCCCCCCCCGTTATATTTCCTGCAAAGTTCTTTTGCAACCAACTGTCCCATTTCATCTTCCCACGGCACCGGTTCAATGGAAACATCTTTTGTAGTCATCTGAAATAGCCTGCAAGCCGGTTCCTGGGTAGCAACATTAGCATCATCCTCTATGATTATACCTTTGGGAGGAGGCGGATCCGTCACCGGTTTGGCCGGCACATATTCTCCGTTGCCACCATACTTCACAGTAGTAAGGTAATTATAATACCGACGGTCACCAGCTGGCAAGTCTTTGTATTTTGGAGGAAATACTTTGCCATTAGCCGTCGTCCAACCACCATTATCCTCGGCATAGTAGAAACTCATCTCTTGATAATTTGTAGGATTAGTTACATTTTGACCAAAATCTCCATCAATACGTGTTGATGTCCAGTTTAAAAGCCGCATATTCAGAGACGAATTATTGAATTCAACGTTATAAGTATTGGCATAACCCTGCTTGAAACCATATGTGTCTCCGTCATTGTTCAGGTGCTCTCTTCCGAGAGAAAAGATTTCTTTCTTTCCGTCAATTATCAATGTGAAAACAAGGTCGTCGTCTTTAACATTTCTATCCATAAATGCAGGAACCAGAAAGTCGTATATTATAGGAGTTGCTGTATCTCCGGAGGGATCCAGTACCTCTGCAGTCCTCACTTCTCCTATCGGTCCCTGAATAGCTCCCTGCATTGCCATACCCGTTGCCGGATTGATCTTTCCTTTGTTTTTAATCCATCCTCCCGATAGGTTGTCTATGGATACGCCGCTCAGCTTGTGACTGCCTTTATCAACAGATTTCGTTACCTTGATACTTATCCAGGAGTAGGCATGCTGAAACTTCAGAGGAATAGTCACCTTGTCTGAGCCACCGGATGAAGGTATCGTATATGAAGTGTTGGTATTGTAGAGTATTTCCTTCTGTTGGGGGTTATTGGTCTGTGTAAAATCAAACGGAATTCCATCAGTGAAGTTCTCGGTTCCGGCAATGGCAGGATAATAAGCGATTACCCTTAGCGGCTTTCCTTCCGGTCCCCGGGGAGTTACCACTGTACCACTAGCGTTATTGCTGAATTCCCAGTTCCAAGGCGCATCGCCCGAAGGTCTACTCATGGTTGCTTTCAGATTACGGGATCCTTCAAAAATCTCACCCCGTGATGCATTATCTTTGGTGACAGACATGCCAAAAATATATTCGTTTTTGGCAAAACCTTCAATGGGAACAAAACTTCTTGTTTCAGTAGTGGTTGCATCAATCGTCGACGCATTGAAATTCAGGAGCACACCGTTTGCCTGAGTCTCTGTCTCGATCCGGTCACTATTATCACAGGCTCCTGCCAGTAATAAAAAGCACGATACAAGGATGATTGTCCCGGATAAATTATGTTTCTTTTGAGTATCCATATTTATTGTATATGATATTTTTTCATTTACTGCGTTTGTCGTACACACCGGATTTTAAATTTTTTCGTTGTTTTGTCATAGGGTGCCGCATTGCCCGGATTCGTAGCATCAAAGTTGATTCCCCAAGCCTGTTCGGAGTGTCTTTTATCTACCTTCGAATCACTTACCAGATATTCCGAACCGCTCCAGTAAGTTCCGCTTAGTGGAGCAAACCCTCTCATTGCCTCCAGGCTCCCTCTGTTTAAATAGAGCAAAGCCAGCTCGGAAAGCCGCGGAAGCCTCCAGTCGCCAAATCCGTCTCCTTCATAGTTGCGGCAAATGTCAAAAGCCGTAAGGGTTTTACCCGTTTTCCACGGATTGGTATCTCCACCCGTCACGTCAGTGACATCATCGGCCGATACCATAAGGGAGGGGTATACTCCCTCATAATCAAAAGCCACCTCTATGGTGTGATATAGCGATCCGTTTCGAGGTTCTATCGGATAGGTTATAGCATAAGCGTTATTTGTTTCGTCATAAAATCCGTTATAGTTAAAGTTCATTTTAGTCCCCTTCCAGGTATCTCTCTTTTTAGGAATAGTAAGTCCGGTTGCTGTATTCCACAACAACATGCCACCATTCGTTTTTTGGTACACCATACGGTAACCGATTATGGAAGGCACGGAAACCGCAGGAGGGAATGTCCATGGAGTAAGCTCGGCAGTAAAGCTTATATCTTTCGGTATACTTTTATAGGCCAGTTCGGCTGTATCATAACCGTCATCCGTTACACTCTTTATGGTAAGCTGGTAAACATGGTTACGCAATATGTTCATCGTTTCAGAGGTCTGGTCGTTGGTTAAATCCACCCGGTAAAATGTCTCTTTCTGCGAACCGTTATATTTACCCCCCACGATGATTGCCAGACGGCTCGTATGCTTGGTATCATATACACTTCCCCATTGCAAATCAACTTCGGGAAGATAAATCTTCTCCGCACAGTAAGTGCCGCTTGTTATATATGTATTGTCATAGGCTTTAGTCGCCACAGCACCTACAGGAGAAGGAGCGGTTATGGTCAGTGCACCTCCGGCAGAGGAAAAGCTACCTTCCAAAGGCATGTATGCATACTGTTTTCCCGATTTCCAGATTTGAATCTGGGTCATATTAAATTTTACCCCGTTTTTGCTCCAGGTATTGGTATTGGCATCCTTTTTCCCGATACCGATATCCACACGCGCTACGGCACGCACCAAAGAGACACTCCCCAAATCCAGGGTCTCGTCGATAACTTCAGGAGTTCCGCCTTTAGGTATTCCGAACATCGGAAAACAATTATTTGTATCAAACCCGAGGTTTCCGGTAATCTCCTCGCTCAGGCATGCTTGTTGCACTGCAGCATAGCTTTTGCCTGTCATACCCTGGAAGACACCGTAGCCATTAGGAAAGTTGGCAAGCACAACAAATTTATATTTATCATTTGTATCTACGCTTTGAAGCAGTGTAGCACTGTATTTTCCACCACCTGCCACATTCTCCGTACCGATGCCCACATGCCGCAAGGTTCCGAAATCATTTCCGTTCGCATTAAACTGAAGAATACAAAGGGACTTGATAGCCGAAGCGGGATCATCGGAAACCAATGTCACATCGCTGTTGGAAGCAGAAACAGAAAGGTTTACGAGAGTAGAGCCCGAAGGAGTCCGGTTACTGTACGGCTCCTCCTGCTGGCAGGAAGACAAGGACAGCAACACCAACACCGCAGGAATAATCATTGCCAACCGGTTCAACTTCAATATAGGTTTATTCTTCATATTCTTTACTTTATCATCATTCTATAGTTTTACACTCTATGGAAATCAGTTGTATTCTTTCCAGATATACTCCTCTCCCCACCCGGTGAGTGCCAATTCCACATCCACATCGAGTCTGAAGTTCAACAAAACATTCAGCGTTTTACCCACAACTGGCAGGATGGGTTGATTCCCGCTATCAGTACTTATACTTCTGAGCAGGCTGCCGTTACGATAGATATCGATGGATATTCCGCTACCGACCGTAGTAGGAAAAAGGTTGAAAGGAGGTATGATGTAATCTTTTCCGGCTTCAAAACGGGGTGAGAACGCATAAGAAGCAGGATCTCCTCCGTAACGGCCTTCAAAGTCTACACGACTGGCAGTTTCGTGCACCACAATGGAGTAAACGCCTTCATTGCTCTGGCTGAGAAGCTCCAGACCGCGTATGGTTATATTCATTGACGCCACCATACGGGAAACGGACATTTCCTTTTCCTCAATGCGGTTGGACGTCGAAGTATTGTCTACATTAAGCTCTCCATAGAATAAATCGGTGGGAGAGATGAAAATGCTCTTCTGTGCCCTTGTGACGGCAGAGGGTTTCAAAGAAATGAAACCGGCAGAGAGCGGATCGCCCGTTTTTAGGGGACTGACATACATTGTACCATCCTGTGTGTTGCCCCAAGCAATACAATGAAGGCTGGGTATGCCCGGATAGCTTAAAATGACAGGCTCTAAACTGCGTATTGGTAGTATGTCCAGCAAGCGGTCGCTACCATCAAATACATAGATGTTTATGTCTTGCATTGTTTCGGATAAAATACCTGCCGGTAATTTCACTTGAAGAGGAACACCTCTGAAACAATCGTCATTATTCTCAGCTATGCATCCCGACAACAGTAGCAGTACGAACATAAAGGATAATATCCCCGGTTGAAACCGGAATTTAATGTTGCCTATCATCATAATAGATATTCTTTCTTGTTACCGATTAAAAGCGGAAGTGCGCCCGAATGCAGATTTACAATCGGGCACATACCGATTTTATTGAATGTTCTTTCCCCATTTTAAAGGAAAAAGCTAGTTGTGAAGTTAGTTAAACTCTTTTGTAATTTCAGCAGTCGTTGTCCATTTTGCAGGATGTACCGTAACGGTAATATTTGCATCTACACTCGGCTTAGACGGATCGTCACTACCACCGCCACCATTGCCGCCCGGTTTAAAATCACCGTTCAGATTTAAACTGATATCATAAGTTTTTCCAGGCTCAAGATACGGCTGATTAGCTGGAGATGATCCTGCTTTCTTTTCACCAAAATAGATTGTAAAATATTTGGTTAAAACATCAGCACTGTTGTACTCTGCATTGTCTTTAGATCTCCATACTACTTCAACTACAAGCCCAGTCGGTTTATCAGAAGAAGCAGGATTTTCAAACAAATACCAAGGATTATCAGCAATGACATTCGCCACTTGATTTCCGGCAGAACTAGCAGCCAGATCTGTCTTTACTAAGTAAGTATCTGTTTGAAGAGGAGTTGGTGTCGGAACTGGTACCCACGGAGTACTCCCCCACGACAAGCCCCCTGCAAACGCCAAACCCGTAGCTGGAGCAAACGCACCAGCCCATGTTACCGTCCCTGCCGGAACGATTACGGCATCTGCAGGTAAAAGATGTGAGTTTGTCTGAGACATCATTAAGTAGACTTGTTTGATGGCAAACCATTTAGACTTATCTGTTTTAAAAACAGACAGAGTTGAATAGTTCTGGTTTGTATTATCAGCTTTCCATGAAATAGCTACCTTATTAATTTTAGCCGATATGAAATGCAGATTTACTGTTGCAGTACCAGTCAGACCATCTGAACCTATCGTCACTTTCCCCATTCCACTCATATACAGACGATCCTTAGTTTGATTAATTGTATGTTTGGTTGTGGGATTTGTGGTAGTAGTAACAGAAGAAAATACTTTTGTTTTCAGCTGGTCAATACTGCTCACACCAGCTAATTTTTTACCTGTAGTTGTTTCGTCACTCCCTAGATTAGCTATTACAACCACTTGAGAAGCATCCGTAGTGGTCGTAATCGGTTTAGCAATATCCGCCGCGACACCTATGTATTTGGGAGTACCCACAATAAACCCTGTCGTATTAAAAAAGAATACAGTAATATCCTTAATTTTGGCACCTTCTTCAGTAGCTGGCACATCGGCTCTTGTATCCACAGCGTCTCCCTCCAGCTTAAGGACAACCCTTGCTTCTTCACCGCCCGCCCCAGCAGGAACCACGTCATCATTCCGCGAACAACTTGCCAATGCCGCTATCGCACACATTGATAATAAGATTTTTTTAACTTTCATTCTGTGATTTTTTTAATGAATAAAATTGATAATGTTTATTTGTTTCAAGCTTAAATATTGTTTTTTACTGCATCTCTATTCTATAATAGAGATTGAAAAGGAGAGTAAACAAATCATAAAATTCTAGTTATCAATAAATTAGTGTCACGCAACCGACATAATACCTTATGAAAAGAACAATTAATATAATAAGCTAAGGTTTAATTCACAGTATTTTAGTACAATACGAAAAGCTATCAGAACAAGATACTGAAATAATACTGAAGTAAAATGAATAAGCCACCAAACTCAATATGATATGAATAAGAAATCTTCACTTAACAATTTGCTCTATATACAAGAGCATCGTTCATGCAGAAATTACCTGGAAAAGGTAGAAAACGGATTCAAATATATTGAATTCTCACATGAAGAAGTTATTCTGGAAAAAGAAATTTCATGGAACTATCTTTTATTTGTTCTCGAAGGAGAATGTATCATCAATTGTAATCAGTTTAGAGAACGTTTGTTTCAGGCTAACTGTATGGTGCTACTCCCCAAAACGGCTATGGTTGAAATTAAAGTCATAGCCGGTACCCGGTTACTCTCCTTATCCTTTGATGTTCCCTTAAACGTATGTGATAAGTTCATATTACAATCGTTAACAGGACTATGCAGGAAACTGGATTATAATTTCCAGTCACTCGCTATCCGTTATCCCCTTCCTCCTTATTTGGAGATTGTTACGTATTGCCTGACCAATAAGATGGATTGCGGACATTTTCACACTTTGTTGGAACAGGAATTATTTTTTTTACTCCGGGGTTTTTATCTGAAAGAAGAATTAGCCTTATTGTTCCACCCGATCATCTCAGCAGAATTAACTTTCAAAGATTTTGTCATTGGCAATTATTTTAAAGTAAGCAATGTAAATGATCTCATCTCCCTCTCCAATATGTGTAAAAGCAGCTTTTACTGTAAATTTAAAGAAGTATTCGGAATGACGGCCAAGCAATGGTTGCTGAAACAACGGAACACACATATATTAAATAAAGTGATGACCTCAGAGACTACAGTCGGAGAGTTGATGGAGGAGTTTAGATTTGAGTCACAAGCTCATTTCACCCACTATTGCAAGCAGCATTTTAATTGCACACCACGGGAGTTGATTATGAAATATCAGGTTGTAAATCAGTAGTTTTTAACTACTTTGTGAAGTTTTGTACGAAATATCAAAATTATTGTTCTTTTTGGCAATAATGGCAAACTGACAATGTCGTACTTTTGTAGCGAGAAAGATAGATTGATGAAAAATATGAAGTATTAATCTCTATTATAGAATAGAGAAATACAGAGGAACTCATTTTCTCTCCAGAAGATTATTTACCATCTTATTGATCCGGTGAAGAGGAGCCAAATCCAATTCCTTAAGATAGACAAGTGTCATTTCTTCTTTGGTATGCCCTAATCCCGCACTGATTGCCGAAACCGGGGCCCCGTATTCTCTGGCCAGTGTTGCCCATGTATGGCGCGCGGTGTACGTAGTCAACGGAGGATCAATCTTCAGTTTCGCAGAGATTATTTTTAAGTGCCTGTTGGTACGTCCTAAAGCTGTACGATACTGAGTATATTCATTTGCATTATTTTTGATAACCGAGAATACATACTCTTCTGCATTGTTCGTATTATTCCCATGCTCGTCTATAATGGATTTGATCTGGGGTGTAATGACTATTTGTATCAATTGTTTTGATTTATGTCTTCTATAGATAATCCGATTACCACTTATATTTTTCCACTTCAGATATGCAATGTCAACAAAAGCCATTCCCTGGGCATAGAAACCAAAAAGAAAAAGATCCAATGAACGTTTTAACTCTGCATCGGAATGCAATGACAGACAAGCCAATTTAACCATCTGTTCCCGATCTAATGCACGTTTTACTGTTTTACAGGGCTTGGTACATATTTCCTTGAACGGATAATCGCATGGAGGAACCAAGCCGTCCTTTACCGCGAGATTATACAATGCCCTGAAGTTCCTTAAATAGTATCCGATCGTATTTTCCGTAGCCCCATTTTTGGATAAAAAGTCTCTGTAGCAAGTTACAAAGCGGTGGTTCACTTGCGATATTTTCACCTCTTTCTTACCGATATATTTGGCAAGTGAAGCATAGGTACTTTGATAAGCAGCGGCGGTTCCGTTTTTCATTATTGACTTTTTCCATTCTATTTGTGTATCAATGTAAGGCAGTAATAAGAATTTCCCGGTCACTTTTGAAAACATGACAGTAGTGATATCATTTATTGTATATTCCTCACCACGGCTTTCCAGTCTGCGAACTCGTGCGGTCAGTTGCTTATAGATCCTCAACAATTCGCGACTGATTTTGCAACCGGTATGGCAACCCGAAACAACATTTCCGGCAATAATTATAAAGTCCTCTTCTTTCATACGGTATTTCGTATAAATTATTTTTTTGCGCTTTTGGTGGATTAGCTGGAATACCACCGGATAATTCCCATCTTTCAATGCACGGGTCTTGTTCAATTTTAATTTTACTGATGTCATAAGTTTTAATTTAATATAACAAAATTATCTTTTCGGGTTGCAAATAAAAGATTCCTCCAGCAATTGCGCAAAAGATCGATACCAAATCCTTTATTGAACTTTTGTATTCCGAAATAATTTTGTTAACGAGCCTCCTGTTTACATCAGGAGGCTACAGTATACCGGACGTCAAGTGACTTTCGCAGTTATTTTATTTGTGTGCTTTAAATTCATTTTTTTAAGAAGTTATACTGCATAATCCAGCGACAGAACTATGTGTGTGCTACTTGTCCTAATGCCTATCATATAAGATCTGCGTCTTTATTAATTCTTTTTTCTTCATTACCATAAATACTGAATATGAGTGCAGGTTATGTCTTCTTATTTCTTGAATACAAAATTATGCAATAAAAAGAAGAAGCTTATTACCAATTTGCGTATAAAATCTACCAATTAAGGCAAGGTACTCATATTATCATCCTTATTGCTGTTTCTTATTTGCATCGGAGCGGCACCCAAATGTTGCTTACAATAAAAATTAAAATGCGAAGAGGTTGCAAATTTAAATTCATACATGATCTGCTTCAATGAGATAGCGGGATTCATCAATCTTTGTTGTATCTGCAAAGCCTTCCGTTTCTGCATCCATTTATAAGGAGATTCATCAAAATTCTCTCTGAAAAGCTTTTCAAACGTCTTTATGCCATACCCTAAAAGACCGGCTAACTCTTTAACGGTTTTCACTTTTAAATAATTATCCAACACCCGTTCGTTAAAGAGCGGATTGCTGCCTAATATAAGATAAAATATCTGTATTATCTCCTCATACGTATAGAAGTGCTTGAACATGAGATACAGTTCTTTATGTTTCAAAATGTACATATGATGACAGTTTATTCCGGACTCAAGATAATGCTTCATTTGATTCACTACTACTTTGACTTCGTCCTTCATCACTACTCCACGGCAATCGAACTTCACGCCGGCCTTTATTTTATATAAAATTCTTGCCCTGACACTCGTACATGGGAAAATGGTGGCGTTGTATCCTGTAAGAATCAACACTGTTTGCGTAACAGCTTTCCATTTAAAACAGTTGTTTTTAGGCAGAAAAAACATTTCATTTTCCAACACGGACCGATTAGTGTACTGCTCAAAACTAATTGTAATTTCACCTGAAAGAATAAAAATAAAAAAACTGGTAGTTCTATTATTCAATTCCATGCACTCTCCCTCTTTCATTATAATATACTGAGGTATCACTTTAAATTCCGGAGAGAAATAAGGACAAATATCCGGTTGTTGGTTTAATTTTTGCATGATTGTTTGTATGCGATTAAGTTTTAAAACTAATAAAAAGATAGAAAAGCACCAACTTATAAGATCTTTTTTTGTTTTTAATATCAGCTATCATCATTGAAATGAACACCGTGTATAAAGAAAATACTTTATCTTCGGAATGATGATTTTGCCATATGAACCGATACGGAATGGATTACTATAGAATATTTTGTATCTTTGACGAGAATAACAGAGAAAAAAGAACCCAATGATCATTCGTACCATACTCGATACAGACCTTTATAAATTCACTACTTCGTATGCTTATATCAAACTATTCCCGTACGCAATAGGCACTTTCAGCTTCAAAGACAGGGACGGGACTGAATATAGCGACGAGTTTGTGGAAAGATTGAGAACGGAAATCAGTCAGCTATCACACGTGGCACTGACCGAAAAAGAACTGGAATATATGATAAAGAACTGCCGCTTCCTGCCCAGGGTCTATTGGGAGTGGCTCTCTTCTTTCCGTTTCCAACCCGAGAAAATAGAAATCCGTCTGGACGAGAATCGGCAGCTTCACATCGAAGTGAACGACTATCTTTACAAAGCAACGCTTTATGAAGTACCTCTACTCGCCATCGTTTCGGAGATAAAGAACCAATCGTCCGGCAATGTTGCCAACCTGGAAGACATCCTGTACAAACTGTCCGAAAAGACAGAACTGTCCAATAAGCATCAGCTACTTTTCTCTGAATTCGGAACCCGAAGGCGCTTTTCGTTCGATGTGCAGAATCAAGTCATCGGGCACCTGAAACAGACAGCCCATTACTGTATCGGCACTTCCAATTGCCATTTCGCCATGAAATACGGCATGAAGCCCATGGGTACGCATCCCCATGAATGGTTCATGTTTCACGGAGCGCAATTCGGCTATAAACATGCCAACTATATGGCCCTTGAAAATTGGGTAAATGTATACGATGGCGACCTTGGCATCGCCTTGTCCGACACTTATACATCTGCCATCTTTCTAAGCAATCTAAGCCGCAAACAGGCTAAGTTGTTTGATGGCGTGAGGTGTGATTCCGGTGATGAATTCCGGTTCATCGATCAGCTGACCGCACGTTATAAAGAGTTGGGCATCGACCCGACCACCAAGACAATCGTATTCAGCAACGCACTCGACTTTGGCAAAGCACTGGATATCCAGAAGTATTGCCGGGGAAAGATCCGTTGCTCTTTCGGCATCGGGACAAACCTGACCAACGATACGGGATTCAAGCCATCAAACATTGTCATGAAGCTATCGCAATGCAAGATGAACATGAACCAGGAGTGGCGCGAATGTGTGAAATTATCAGACGACATAGGGAAACATATCGGCAGCCCGGAAGAGGTGCGTGCCTGTCTATACGACTTGCGGTTGGAGTAACCTCCAACCGCAAATACATTTTATCATAACAGTGCTTTGATGGCATCTGTGATTTCTTCATCGGTCCGCCCCATTCGATACCCCCGGATGACCTTTCTGATCACCCGATCCTGATCTAATATAAAGAATAAAGGTGCCGCGCCATAAGTCCGGTATGACTTGACAATACCTTCATCACCGCACAAAAAACTATAATTTATTTGATTCTTATCCGCATAAGTTCGCAGCGAATGGGGTTCACGTCCCCAGGTTTCTATAGAAACCACTTCAAATTCACCGGCATTGAACTTCCCTTTCAATCCGTTCAGAAAAGGAATGGATGCATGGCAAGCACCACAACCGATACCGGTGAGGTTCACCAATAGCACTTTACTTTTAAATTCGGATAACGCCACCGGTTTCTCATACATATCTTTCAACATCCAGTCGGGAGCTTTCTGTCCTATAAGATCTGTCGCCGCAGGCTGAGTGACCTTTTTTTGCTCGCCATACTTGCGGATCTCATAGTCTTGGGGCACATAATCATATAAGTTTAAACCGGCTATCGACAATTGATTCAAGACTACATCCGAACAAGTAGTAGCAGAAATCTGATGCGACATTTCCCTGCGCATTTTATAAGGCAGACCGTCCGCTTTGCTAATCCACAATTCGTAAATCGAGGTCGGGTCTCCCAAATCAAAAGGAGGCTTCGGTATGTAGTACGCTTTTCCAAAAAATTCAACCTGCCTGTCTTCATGTATCACCAACTTGAAGTAATACGCTTCTCCTAAATCCTTCCATTCGGTGGTGATACTATCTCCCGTACTCAAAGCATATCCGATGATATTCCGGGTATAACAAAAAAACGGAGGAGCCACCAACCTGAAAGGAAGGGATCTGGTCGTGAAATCATCGATCATAATCCCTTTATGCTCATGATAACTTATCATCCTCACGTTTCCATCATAACCAAATTCAAATCGCGTCGTATCCTTGGCGTCAAGACACACATAGCTCGCGCCGATGGTTGAATCAGAAGGATTGGTGTATTCTTTAATAAAACGATGAAAATTGGTAATGGCAACGGTATCGCCGGGTTGCCAGGACTGAGATTGCTCATGATAGGAAGCTGATTCTATCTTACCAAGATTACCGAGAACTTTTTTCAAATAAGTTCTCATATCCACATCATTCTTACCACAGACATTCATGACTAACAAGAATGAAATAACAGATAACAAAATGGACTTCATAGTATTTTATATTTTAGATACACGCAAATATAGCCAATGAAAACAGAAATCGACAAGCGGTATCCCAACTTTTATACTTAATAATAATATTATAATATCTACTAACTTTTCATAGAAAAGAGACACTTTAATGGCCCGAACACAAATAGACGAAGATATTCCTATTTTAAGATCAGAAAGAAACGATTTCTCTCTTTTTAATAACACACCGTCTATTCAAAACTTATGTAATAGAAAGATACAACGCATAGATATGACATTTACATACAGAAATCTACATTATATTGAGTAAATATACCATTTTACGTACCCAAAGACTTAACTCTTTCCGAAAAAGAAGTTAATGTTTTCCCGGTAAGAAGTTAGTCTTTTCTTCAGAAGAAGTTAGTCTTTTGTCCGGAAGAAATTAATAAAGCAAAAGAAGAGGTAAAATGCATGCTTTCTGAAGTTATCAGAGAGCTCAGAGGGAGCATTTACCAACTATCATTTTAGAGAACGGAATTGAGTTACATCAACAGAATGCTTCTATACCGGAAGATTATCAATCCATAATATCAGATAAAGAGCCCCAATCACATCATTTTAATTTTGACTAATGGCAAAACAACAGCTTTTTCGGGAGCAATCGCAAAGAAGCCCGGAAAGAAACGAATACAGCCCGTATTAAAAATACAGAATGACAGTTCGACGTGCTTCTGTCAAAATGAAAATCTTCATCTGAATCGTTTGTCTTTCCTCCTCTCTTTACTTACACATGCTTTTTCCGCATCAGGAGTTGTCTGATCTTCTCCCTGTCACCCACTATCCATACCAGATCTCCCAAACGGAAAACCGTACTTTGATTCATGGAAATCAACTCGTCTTCCCGCTCAATGGCAACGATAAGGCTGTCATACTGTTTTCCCAACCGTGACTGGGCAATACTTTTATTCAGGAGCGGAGATTCTTCATCTACCGTGAAAGAGTGAAGCGTCACCTCTTGTCGCACATTCTTTTCGTCCGGAAAATCCTGCCGGATGTCGAGTTCCGAACGAAACTTCTGTAACTGGCCGTCTGTACCAACCACGATCAACTTATCCTGCGGATAAATGCACTCGTCACTTTGCGGAATGTATATCCTCCGTTCTCCCCTGACAATCCCCACTACATTGACACCAAACTCACGCCTGAAAGGAAGTTCCTCCAGCGACTTCCCTATATAAGATGAATAAGGAGATACCCAAACGGAGGTCAACTCGATATCTTTATCACTAAACTCACTGTTGAAACGGCTCTTCAGCGGATAGCGATTCCGGGCCGCTTCCTCCCTTCCGTTCAGATTGGTCAGGAAGTGGTTCTCCAAATGCGAATATTGGGTGAGGTTCTCCCTGAGAAGAAGTATCAGTCCCAACACGGCAACAGCTATGACAATACCTATCCCGTAATTAAGACTAAAATAACTGATGACAACTCCCGCTATGAAAAAAACAGCCACCGAAACACGGAACAGAATCAACGCTACCAGCCTCCCGTGATTGTAATTGTCGTCATTCCACAACTTCAGAAACACGTCCGGAGAATTGTACTTATCTGAAACAAGGGCCCACAAGAAAGGAGTCATCAGCAAAAGGGTGAGCAGGCACATCACTACACTCAGCCATCGTCCCGGGGAATCAAACATTCCGTTTATCGTCGGGTATACGGTCTGAACGGACAACAGCCAAATAGCAGTAAGGAGGACACTGTAAATAATCACTCTTCCGACAATCGTTTTCAGTAACCGTTTCCAGTCACTATCATGATTGACGGTCTTCTTGCCGGAAGCGTAACGGTCCAGGAATTCACGGGTCCGAGGGGAAAGTACTTTATAAAGCCATTCGGAAAACGGATTTGCCAACCGGATAAAATAGGGAGTGGTAAAGGTAGTGATAACGGATACCGCAACGATAATCGGGGGAACAAACGGGTCCAGCACCTTGAGCGAGGCTCCCAATCCCGCGATAATAAAAGCAAACTCTCCTATCTGGGCCAGACTGAACCCGGACTTGACGGAAACCTTCAGTGGTTCGCCGGATAGCAAGACCCCCAATGAAGAGAAAATCGATTTACCCACAAGAGTCACCAATGTAATGATAACCACCGGCCAGGCATACTGAAGCAGGACAGACGGATTGACCAGCATACCGACGGATACAAAGAAAATAGCTCCGAAAAGATCTTTCACCGGCTGTATGATGTGTTCTATATGTTCGGCCTCAACCGTCTCAGCAAGAATAGATCCCATAATGAAAGCACCCAGCGCAGCCGAAAAACCGGTACGGGTAGCCAGCACGACCATTGCAAGGCAAAGCCCGAGAGAGACAATCAACAGAGTTTCATTATTCATCAACCGCTTTGCTTTTTTCAGGAAGAACGGAAGGATGAATATACCGACCAGAAACCACAAAATCAGGAAAAAGGCAACTTTCAGGACACTCATCAAGAGTTCCTCACCCACAAACTCTTTGCTCACCGCCATAGTAGAAAGGATGACCATCATCAGGATAGCGATCAGGTCTTCGACCACCAAGGTTCCAAACACAATGCCTGTAAACCGTTGGCTGCGCAAACCAAGATCATCAAAGGCTTTAATAATAATCGTGGTAGACGACATGGACAACATTCCACCCAGAAACACAGAATTCATCGTACTCCACCCCAACAGATGCCCCACCATAAAACCGATCAGTAACATACTGATCACTTCGGTTGTTGCCGTAATAAACGCTGCCGATCCGACATTCATCAATTTTTTAAAGCTAAACTCGAGTCCGAGAGCAAAAAGCAAAAAGACAACTCCTATCTCAGCCCAGGTATTGATGTTCTCCATATCGCCAACAGTCGGGAAGATGCGGACATAAGGCCCGGCCAGCAATCCGGCAACGATATATCCCAGGACCAGGGGTTGCTTCAGCCATTTAAATAAAAGAGTAATGATACTTGCGGACATCAGTATTAAGGCAAGGTCAGCAATCAAGGTAGGTAAATGTGACATAGTATGGTATGTATATTTCGTTAGTACTTCATTCCGTTTTATGCTCGTTTATTGTACCCAAAGAACAATCGGTAGTCCGTTTGTGTTCCGTATATATGACATTTATTTTGAAAAAAAGCTGCGGGGCATTGCACAAAACTGAACTTTTCGTGCAAAAAGTATCCATCCTATTCAATATTTCTCTATATTTGTCGCCGAATTGGTTCGGAATCCGTGGTCAACGGACGAAGATTAAAAGGGAATCGGGTGTAAATCCCGGACAGTCCCGCTGCTGTGAAACTCTGTATAGCATCTTATCAATCAGCCAATTTCGCACCACTGACAGAAAAAGCAAACTCTGTCGGGAAGGTCCCGGTAAGATGTAGAGTCAGTCAGAAGACCTGCCATTCGTGAATAAGAGCATTCTCTCCTCGTGGGTTAGGAAAGAAAGCATCGTTGTTAAGCCCCAAATCGTAGAAATACTGTGTTTTCATCGGGTGGACGTATGTCCGCAGGATGGAAAAGCGCGAATATGTATATGCATTTAATTGAGAAATGAATATGATTAAAAGAATCTTAGTCGCCAACCGCGGTGAAATTGCCGTGAGGGTGATGCGCTCCTGTCGGGAGATGGAAATAACGAGCATTGCCGTTTTCTCGGAAGCGGACCGAACAGCGAAACATGTGCTTTACGCCGATGAAGCTTATTGCATCGGACCGGCAGCATCGAAAGAGAGTTATCTGAATATAGAAAAAATCATTGAAGTGGCAAAGTCATGCCACGCAGACGCCATTCACCCGGGATACGGGTTCTTATCGGAAAATGCAACCTTTGCCCGCCGTTGCCGGGAAGAAGGCATCACCTTTATCGGTCCTGACCCGGAAACAATGGAAGCCATGGGAGATAAAATCTCGGCACGCATCAAGATGATCGAAGCCGGGGTACCGGTAGTTCCGGGCACTCAAGACAACCTGAAAAGTGTTGAGGAAGCAGTAGAACTCTGCAATCAAATCGGCTATCCGGTAATGCTGAAAGCCTCGATGGGCGGTGGCGGAAAAGGAATGCGACTGATTCATCATGCAGACGAAGTGGCCGAAGCCTATACAACAGCCAAGAGCGAATCGCTTTCCTCGTTCGGAGACGACACGGTCTATCTGGAGAAGTTTGTGGAAGAACCCCATCACATCGAGTTCCAGATACTGGGCGACAAGCATGGCAACGTAATTCACTTGTGCGAACGTGAATGCTCGGTGCAGCGCCGCAACCAAAAGATCGTAGAAGAGAGCCCTTCGGTTTTTATCACACCGGAACTGCGCCGGGACATGGGCGAAAAGGCAGTAGCTGCTGCCAAGGCCGTGAACTACATCGGCGCGGGAACCATTGAATTCCTGGTGGACAAGCACCGCAATTATTACTTTCTGGAAATGAACACCCGCCTGCAAGTGGAACATCCCATCACAGAAGAAGTAGTCGGCGTAGATCTGGTAAAAGAACAAATTAAGGTAGCCGACGGACAGGTACTGCAACTGAGACAAGAGGACATCCAGCAACGGGGACACGCCATCGAATGCCGCATCTGTGCGGAAGATACGGAAATGAACTTCATGCCCAGCCCGGGTGTCATCAAGCAAATCACAGAACCCAACGGTATCGGAGTACGCATCGACAGCTATGTATACGAAGGATACGAGATTCCGATTTATTACGATCCGATGATCGGCAAACTGATCGTGTGGGCCACCACACGGGAATATGCCATCGAACGGATGCGCCGCGTGCTTCACGAATATAAGTTGACGGGCGTAAAGAACAACATCAGTTACCTGCGCGCCATCATGGATACACCCGACTTTGTGGAAGGACACTATGACACAGGCTTCATCGCCAAAAACGGTGAAGTGCTTCAGCAATGCATCACGCGCACCAGCGAGCGTGCGGAAAACATTGCGCTGATTGCCGCCTACATGGACTACCTGATGAACCTGGAAGAAAACAACAGCGGACTGGCAGCGGATAACCGCCCGATCAGCAAGTGGAAAGAATTTGGATTGCACAAAGGGGTATTAAGAATATAAAAGTATGGAAATACATATAGGAAATCGCGTGGCCGAAATAGAATTGGTCAGCAAGGAAGACAACAAAGTGGTTCTCACCATCGACGGAAAAACGTTCGAAGCGGACGTTGTCATGGCAGAGAACGGGAATTGCAACATCCTGATGGACGGACGCAGCTCCAACGCCCAACTGATTCGCAAAGAGAACGGAAAGAGCTACAAAGTGAATACACACTACAGCAGCTTCAATGTCGAGATTATAGACAGCCAGGCGAAATACCTGCGCATGCGCAAGAAAGGTGAAGAGGAGCAGAACGACCGTATCACTTCGCCCATGCCGGGCAAGGTGGTGAAAATCCCCGTCAGTGTGGGACAAGAGATGAAGGCCGGAGAAACGGTCATCGTCATCGAAGCCATGAAGATGCAGAGCAACTACAAGGTGACTTCGGACTGCCGGATTAAAGAGATTCTGGTGCAGGAGGGCGATAACATTGCCGGAGAGCAGACGCTGATAACGTTAGAATAAAATTAAAGCAAGAATAACAATGGAAGATATAAATAAAGCTTATGCCACGTTCGCCGAACGTGACCGCATCGCTTCTTTGGGTGGAGGCGCAGCCAAGATTGATATACAGCACGAAAGCGGAAAAATGACCGCCCGCGAACGCATCGACATGTTGCTGGATAAGGGTACATTTGTAGAACTGGACAAGCTGATGGTGCACCGTTGCACCAACTACGGCATGGACCGGAACAAGATTCCGGGAGACGGCGTCGTGTCGGGTTACGGAAAGATCGACGGACGGCAAGTATTTGTCTATGCCTATGACTTCACCGTTTACGGCGGTTCGCTATCGGCATCGAATGCCAAGAAGATAGTCAAGGTGCAGCAACTGGCTTTAAAGAACGGTGCTCCGATCATTGCACTGAACGATTCGGGCGGTGCACGTATCCAGGAGGGAATCGAAAGCTTGTCGGGTTACGCTGACATCTTCTACCAGAATACGATGGCAAGCGGGGTGATTCCCCAGATCTCGGCCATTCTGGGTCCTTGTGCCGGAGGAGCCTGCTACTCTCCCGCACTGACGGATTTCATCTTTATGGTGAAAGAGAAAAGCCACATGTTCGTTACCGGGCCGGACGTCGTGAAAACGGTGATCCACGAAGAAGTCAGCAAAGAAGAGCTGGGCGGCGCCATGACACACAGCAGCAAGAGCGGTGTGACACACTTCATGGCCAACACCGAAGAAGAGCTGTTGATGTCGATCCGCGAGCTCCTCTCATTCCTCCCGCAAAACAACATGGACGAGGCACGCAAGCAGAATTGCACCGACGACGTCAACCGTGAAGACGCCTCACTGAACAGCATTGTCCCTGCCGACCCCAACGTACCGTATGACATGAAGGAGATCATCGAAAGAGTAGTCGATGGAGGCTATTTCTTTGAGGTGATGCAGAACTTTGCCAAGAACATTATTATCGGTTTTGCACGCATGGGCGGACGCTCGGTAGGCATCGTAGCTAACCAACCGGCTTATCTGGCCGGAGTGCTCGACATCGACGCCAGCGATAAAGCAAGCCGCTTCATCCGCTTCTGCGACTGCTTCAACATTCCGCTGATTACATTCGAAGACGTACCGGGTTTCCTGCCGGGGTACACCCAAGAGAACAACGGCATCATCCGCCACGGAGCCAAAATTGTGTATGCTTTTGCTGAAGCAACAGTACCCAAGTTGACCGTAATCACCCGGAAGGCTTACGGCGGTGCTTACATCGTAATGAACTCCAAACAGACGGGAGCAGACGTGAACTTTGCCTATCCGAGTGCAGAGATCGCTGTAATGGGTGCCGAAGGTGCGGTGAACATTCTGTTCCGCAAGGCAGACGCAGAGACGAAAGCCCAAGAGCTGAATGCCTACAAAGAGAAGTTTGCCACCCCCTATCAGGCTGCCGAACTGGGATTCATTGACGAAATCATCCTGCCGAAGCAGACCCGCAAACGCCTGATACAGGCATTGGAGATGACGGAGAACAAGATGCAGACCAATCCGCCCAAGAAGCACGGAAACATGCCACTTTAAACAGCTGGCGGATGGAGTAATCATAAGAGAGAGGAGGGTGAATACCAGTTTCAAACCTCCTCTCTCTCTTTTTGACCTGACTACTTTAAAAAAACGCTTTCACTTATCGCTGCCGCATCTCGTTTACAAATTCATCCGTTGTATACACCTTTTCCGCCAACAACGTGAAGTTGATAAACGCTGCCGTATCGGCATCCATCCCCGGAAGCTTGGCAGAAGCCGTAGCATCAAACACCACCGCTGCCTCAAATCCCCGTTCCTGCAACTCGCGCAAATGGGATTCTGCACAGAGATTGCCGGACATGCCGCACACCACTACTTTATTGACCCCGCGCTTACGGAGTTGCAGAATCAGATCATTGTTCTCCGGACCGTAAAGTTTGTGCGGAGCTGTAACGATGATATTCGTGCCTTCGTTGATATAAGGCTTGTAGAGATCCAGCCAGTCGGCACCCGAACCTTCAAATCCCTCACCGGTCAGTTGTCCCCGGCGCTCAAACATACCCGTGTCATGCATCAGTTTCTCGATAGGCCCCTCAAAAAGCCATTGGTGATCGTGTTTGTAATAATAGTGTGGAGAGATGAATACCAGCATACCTTTCGCTGCCGCTACCTCAAAGATGCGGCGGAGGTTCTCTACCGTACCGTTCTTCTGTATATTCTCTCCAAAAGCTCCCCAACCTAAACCGTTCTCACTCAGAAAATCGTTTTGTGGGTCTGTCATTACAATCGCTGTATGTTCGTCAATAACGAACGGGGTATTGATACCTTCCATAATCTTTTTCTGTTTTTAGATGTTTATATTCTTTTTCAACCCGGGTGCTGCCGTATCGGCAGCCTCCGTTTTTTTCGACTTTGCAAAGGTCGGTATTCGGTACGGTACGGGAAATGGCCATTCAACCGGATAATTTGGCAATTCTTCCCGATTACACAAAAGCATCTATTTTCATCCCGGAAAGGGACCGGTATAGGAAGGAAGCCGGAGCAGGAACACCTATTTATATATAAAACACTTATGTTATAAACCATTAGACAGTAACTCCCGAGAGTTCTTTTTTGTATTCGGGAATAATTGCCTATTCAATATGTGATATCGCTATTTCCCGTGAATTAAAAGCCGCCTATCTTTGCAACATCAGATTGAGACAACTAAAAGAAGACCCAAAACGTTATGAAAAAGAATTTATTAATTTTAGTCGCACTGCTGACATCGGCAACGATATCGGCACAGAACGGAGGAACCATTATGAAGAAGTATGAGAACCAACTACCGCAAGCCGGCAGAGGAAACGTGCATGTTGCCTACCAAGGCAAAGCCATCGACCAAATGATTTACGATTTTATGGAAGAACAGGGAATACCGGGCATGACACTTGCCATCGTACAGGCACCTTATATTCCGCGTGTAGCAGGCTACGGAGTGACGGACCTTGAAAAAGGAAACCTTGCCGCTGCCAAGACTCTTTGGCCCATCGGTCCCATCTCACAAGGATATGCAGCCGTGGCAGTGATGCAGCTCTACGAAAAAGGAAAACTAGACCTGAACGACCCGATCGGCAAGTACCTGAAAGATATACCCGAAAACTGGAAACCGATCAGTATCCTTCAGTTGATGCAACACAGTTCGGGCATTGCGGACTATCGTAATGAAAAGGGATTCGATGTATCGGCCGATTATCGCCCGGAACAACTGATCGAAACGGTAGCCGCCATTCCGCTCGCCTTCGAACCGGGGACAGACGTGAAACAGAGCGCCACAAACTTTCTGCTACTGACTTCTATCATCGAAAAGACCGGCAAGATGCCATATCACGACTTTGTGAAAAAGTATCAGATCGACTACCTGGGACTGAAACAGACATTTTTCGGCGAAGACCTGGCGAAAGTAAAACAGGAGGACGTGACCCTCACCGGCAACGTGCATCAGACATTCAAAAAAAATAAAGACTACATCAATCCCTCGGAAACGACTACCGGATATATGGAAAAAGAGGGTCGCCTTATCGCCGCACCGGCTGTCAGCCCGACGGCACTGAAAGGATTCTCCGACATCTGGGCATCAGCCGAGAATGTGAGCCACTGGGACATCGGACTGGCGGGAAGTGCATTGATCGAAAAGCCCGAAAACCGTGACATGGTGTACAAGCCAACCCGGCTGACCAACGGCAAGGTAGTACCTGCCATGGCAGGATGGCAGTTCTATAACCACAACGGCCTGATGGACATCAAAGGCAACGTATCGGGCCATTCGGCTTTCCTGAGTCGATTTACGGACGCCTCGGAGCTAGTGTGCGTTACCCTACTGGCCAATAAAGAGGGGGTAGACCTGACAAATCTGGGACGCCGTATCGCAGCCGCTTTCGACAGTGATAAGATGGGTACGGGAGCCAACGACAACCTGCTCTATACTTATGAAAGCCAGTTCAGCGTGCCCGAAACCATGACGCGCATCGAGCAGACCCTCCACACGATGGGCGTTCCCGTCTTTGCCAAGTTCGATCACGGGAAAAACGCCGAAGAAGTGGGATTACAACTCCGCCCCAACCAGGTCATCGTTTTCGGTTCACCGAAAGTTGGCACAAAACTGATGCAGGACAACCCGAGTATCTCGATCGAACTGCCGCTGAAGATCTCCGTTTGGGAGGACAAGAACGGAAGCGTATGGGCCACGTTCCCACAGATGAGGACGATGGCGGCCGAATACGGGCTGGAAGCCGAACCGGTAATCGGAAAGATGCAAGAACTACTGGAGAAAATCGTAATTAAAGGGGCAAGCGTATACTAACTTCCTGCTGTAGGGATAAACGCTTTTCCTGCAGAAAATTATTTATAAAATATTTGGAAGAAACACACGGGAAAAGTCACAAGCGGCTATAGAACAACGCAGCATGACTTCTCCCGTATTTTTTTACTGTACTCAGGCATGCAAAACAGGTTTCATTCTTTTGAGTAGGTTTGTTTATCCGAAAAGATAATATTTTTGTCTTCCGGGAACAATCGTTGAGAAATAAAACAACCGACATTTTGCGTTCAGTGAACATCTGATACGGAACAGGCGGACTGAAACGGACCTCCGGAGGGTATGTACCCCACCTGGAATCCGCATCAGTCCGCCTGTTCTACATTTATCTGTATATCCGTATTCTTAACTCGCTATTGCGAGAAACGGAATGACCGTCATTATCCTTTTTCTTTCAGGATCACATCGTGTGCACCACCCTCTACGATACTTGTGGATGAAACCAGCGTGATCTTGGCATTTTGTTGCAAATCGGGAATGGTAACAGCACCGCAACTGCACATCGTAGCCTTGATCTTACTCAGAGTGGCCGCCAGGTTGTCTTTCATCTTGCCGGCATAAGGCACGTAACTGTCTACACCTTCTTCAAACTTAAGCGATTCAGTTCCACCCATATCGTAACGTTGCCAGTTCTGGGCACGATTTGAACCTTCGCCCCAATACTCTTTCACGTAGTTGTTCTTGATGCAGAGCTTCTTGGTAGGCGATTCGTCAAAACGTGCGAAATAACGACCCATCATCAGGAAATCGGCTCCCATGGCAAGGGCAAGCACCATGTGATAGTCGTGCACCAATCCGCCATCACTACAAATAGGTACATAAATACCCGTCCGTGCCTGATATTCGTCGCGGGCACGAGCCACATCTTGCAGGGCAGTCGCCTGTCCACGTCCGATACCTTTCTGCTCACGGGTGATACAGATAGATCCACCTCCGATACCCACCTTCACAAAGTCGGCACCAGCCTCTGCCAGATAGAGGAAACCTTCTTTATCTACCACATTACCGGCACCTACCAGCACTTTATCTCCATATTGTTGCTTGATCCATTGCAGGGTCTCATACTGCCATTCCGAATAACCATCCGAAGAATCGATACAGAGCACATCTACTCCGGCTTCTACCAAGGCAGGGACACGCTCCTGATAGTCACGGGTATTGATACCGGCACCTACCAACAATTTCTTGTCGGGACTCGACACCTCGTTCGGATTCTCCTTGTGGCTGTCGTAGTCCTTGCGGAAAACAAAGTAAGCCAGACGTCCTTCTTTGTCGATAATAGGAAGTGTATTGAGTTTATGATCCCAGATAATCTGGTTGGCCTCGCTCAGTGTCAATCCCACTTCACCCACAATCAGCTTCTCAAAAGGAGTCATGAAGTCTTTGATCTTTTTATCCAGCGGGTCTCTGGAGATACGATAGTCACGGCTGGTTACCAATCCCAGAAGATGTCCGTTTGGCGAACCGTCATCCGTTATTCCGATAGTAGAGTGACCGGTCTGGCGCAACAGGCGGAGTACGTCTTCCAACGTATGTTCCGGCGTCAGATTCGAATCACTGGTCACAAAACCGGCTTTAAATTTCTTCACTTTCCGCACCATTTCCGCCTGACTGGCGATGGGTTGCGAACCGAAGATAAACGAGAGTCCTCCGTTACGCGCCAACTCGATGGCCAGTTCGGGACCGGAAACCGATTGCATGATTGCCGAAACGAAAGGGATGTTCAATTCGATTGCTGCTTGTGTGCCTGCCGCATGTTTCACCAGCGGGGTGCGCAAAGAGACATTGGAGGGTACACACTGTTTGGTGGTAAGACCGGGAATAAGTAGATATTCACCGAAAGTTCTTGAAACTTCTTCTACGTAAACTGCCATAAGATAAGTTATTTTTTGGCATGCAAAATTACATCTTTCTTTTTAATTATGTGACTGGGGAAGGGAGATTTTTTCAATAATCCTCTCAAAAGCTTATTTTTAATCACATCAGGGCAATAAAGAGGAGACTCACTCCCTGAAAGCACGCCATGTAAACCACCTTCTTACAATATCACATCCTCCTGATGTCTGTCCATTCAACTACGGATATTATTGAACACAATCTTCATATCAACCTATTTTTAAAAGTTCCTTGAATCCTTCTACCGACTTATTCGGTTCAAACTCTATCACCCGATAGTCTGCCACAGCATTAAAAGGGTCCTCACCGATTATCTTTTCTACTTCTGCACGGCTCTGAGCACGGCAAAGAATAACTCCCCCCGTCCGGGGCACCTGCGGCCCGGAAGCAAGAAAGATTCCGGCAGCATAATACTTATCCAGATAGCAACAGTGTGCTTCCAGCAATTCGATCACCTTTTCGATAGGTGCTTTATAAGTCAATATTAATACGAACATGGCCCGATTTATTTTAGTTCTCCCGCAAAGGTAACACAAATCGGCCTACGTTAGGCTTTTCTTATAAATTTAATCTGAATCCGGAATATTTCTTTTAAATTAACAGGAAACAACACTACTTGGCAAACACTTTCATACCTCCGGTGTTATACATCAACATACAAAAAACAACCGCCTATGTCACAAGAAATGAAAGCATTCCCAGGAATGAAAGCTTCACAGAAACTCAACTTCAACCATTCCGAAGTTATTATCAACAGCGCACCGGACCGGAAGGTTATCTTGGAATCGACTCTGTTAGAGCAGTCATCCGTGGAAAAAGGATGTGGGGAAACCACTCCGCATGCTTGGAAAACAACATCGAAAAAGTCTCTGAAAAGACCCGTGTTTAACGAGATATGGTACACATAATGCCAGCTTGACCTGACAGAAACCTTATCCTGCCAATTCCGCCCTGTACTCCATCGGCGAAACCCCTTCGTGTCGCTTAAAATACCTACCCAGATACGACTGGTCGGGAAAATTCAGCCGGTCTGCTATCTCCTGAATACTGAGATCGGTCGATTGGAGGAGTACCTTTATTTCAAGTGCCGTAAAATCATCAATCACTTTTTTGGCCGAATGACCTGTCAGCGAACGACAGATGCTCGTCAGGTACTTAGTAGAAATACAGAGTTTGCCTGCATAGAAAACGACATCCCGTTGCGAACAGCAATATTCGTGCACCAGAGCAACGAACTTATGAAAAAGTTCGTTCGGACGACTGCCGCCCTCAATCTCTTTATGGGTGAAAAGGCGGTGTACTTTGTCGTATACATCAAGCAGGAAACTTTGCAGGTGATTGCGCGCTATCTGGTTGCGGAAACGATGATCGGTATCGGCATAAATAGCAGACGTAGCATGCAGGAGACCGTTAATGGGGGCGGTAAATTCGGAAGGAAGTGTATAACAGGGCTTCTCTTTTATAAAATGAAAAAAGGAGGGTTCAAAACGGATACAAGCCTCACGAAACATTTCAATATGTGAAGCGAAAAAGGAGACCCGAAAATCATCGCTCTTCTCATCAAGGCTGATAACAGCCCCCGGAAGGAGTACAACCTGGGTATTTACCGTTATCTCGTATTTCTTCAGATCGATGGCCATTGTACCACGGCCGGCACGGCAATAAAGGATAATGGCACAATTGAGTTTATGCAAACGGTTGTAAAAGGGAGAAAAATCATCGGTCCCTGCCACAAACGGCTGGTCGAGCGTGAGGGTAAGCGGGTTTCTTTTTTCCATATCATGTTCTTTATTTTGCCTACAAAAGTAGGTCTTTTTAGTGAATTAGCCCGCATACTGTTCCGATAATGAACAATACTGGGGCGGGTATGAAAAGCAGTCGACAGTGAAAACGCTCTACCTTTGCCACGACAAAATTAAATAGGAATTATGATTGAAAAGGTTAGTAAAGTAAAGCAGGCTATATTATTCGCCTGCTGTTTGGCCGCCACCGGATGCAAGCAAGCACCGCAGGCAACTGTAGAATCGGGATACAAAGTAATAACCCTTGCGCCTACCGACCGGACGCTATCGAGTACGTACTCGGCAACAATACGCGGACGCCAAGACATCGAAATCTATCCGCAAGTGAGCGGTACACTGACACAGGTGTGTGTCAGCGAAGGAGAACGGGTAAAACGGGGACAGTCGTTGTTCATCATCGACCAAGTGCCTTACGAAGCTGCCCTGCAGACAGCATTGGCAAACGTGGAAGCAGCCAAAGCCTCACTGGCTACAGCACAACTGACGTATGACAGCAAACAGGAATTATATAAGCAGAATGTGGTTTCGGCCTTCGACCTGAGTACGGCCAAAAACTCTCTTTTGGCAGCACAAGCGCAATTGGCACAGATGAAGGCTCAGGAGGTGAACGCCCGGAACAACTTATCGTACACATTGGTAAAAAGTCCGGCGGACGGAGTGGTGGGAACACTGCCCTACCGGGTAGGAACGTTGGTGAGTGCCAGTCTGCCTGAACCGCTGACTACCGTTTCGGACAACTCGGACATGTACGTCTACTTCTCGATGACGGAAAACCAACTCTTAGGACTGATCCGACGCTACGGATCGAAGGAAGAAGCACTGAAACAAATGCCGGAAATCGGCCTCCAACTGAATGACCGATCGGACTATCCGCAACAAGGACGAATCGAGACAATCAGCGGAGTGATAGACCGGAACACCGGAACAGTCAGCCTGCGGGCAGTATTTCCCAACCGGGAAGGATTGTTGCACAGCGGCGGCGCGGGCAATGTGATTGTACCGACAGAAAAAGCGGGTGCATTGGTCATTCCGCAAGCTGCCACATTTGAGGTACAGGATAAAGTATTTGCATATAAGGTTGTGGACGGAAAAGCGCAATCCGCTCCGGTACAAGTGACACGTGTGAACGGCGGGCAGGAGTACATTGTGGAGAGCGGTTTGCAGCCCGGCGACGTGATTGTGGCAGAAGGTGTAGGATTGCTTCGCGAAGGAACAGAGATAAAAACAATAAATGGTGAATGATGAACCGAACTGCCACAGCCGCCCATCCAAGTAAGCCGGCTTTTAATATCCACTTATTAAACGTATTACTAACAAGAATATTATGAATTTACGAACTTTCATTGAACGGCCTGTCCTATCGGCTGTTATATCCATAACCATTGTCGTGGTCGGGATTATCGGATTGTTTACGCTACCCGTAGAACAATATCCGGACATTGCCCCGCCCACCATCATGGTGAGCACCAGTTACTTCGGTGCCAGCGCAGAAACTCTGCAAAAGAGTGTTATCGCACCACTCGAAGAGGCCATCAACGGTGTGGAAGACATGACCTACATGACCTCCAGCGCTACCAATGCCGGAACAGTCTCTATCACCGTCTACTTTAAACAGGGGACTGACCCGGACATGGCGGCGGTGAATGTACAGAACCGAGTTTCCAAAGCTACCGGACAGCTCCCCTCGGAGGTAAACCAAGTAGGTGTCACCACTTCGAAGCGGCAGACGAGTATCCTGCAAATGTTCTCGCTCCACAGCCCGGACGACTCGTACGACGAAGCCTTCCTGGCCAACTATATCAGCATCAACCTCAAACCTGAGATTCTCCGTATCTCGGGCGTCGGAGACATGATGATTATGGGAGGAGATTATAGCTTGCGTATCTGGATGAAACCGGACGTAATGGCACAATACCGGCTGATCCCTTCGGACGTATCGACTGTCCTGGCGGAACAGAACATTGAGTCGGCCACCGGATCGTTCGGTGAAAATTCCGATGAAACGTATCAATATACCATGAAATACAAAGGACGCCGAATCACACCGGAAGAATTCGGTGAGATCGTGATCCGTTCCACCGACGACGGACAGGTGCTGAAACTAAAAGATATCGCCACAATCGAACTGGGACAGGAAAGTTATGCTTACAGTGGTACGACGGACGGGCATAACGGTGTCTCGTGTATGCTCTTCCAGACAGCCGGCTCCAATGCCACAGAGGTGAACAACCAAATCAACCGATTCCTTGAAGAGGCAAGGAAAGAACTTCCCCAAGGAGTGGAACTGACACAACTGATGTCGTCCAACGACTTCCTGTATGCCTCCATCCACGAAGTGGTGAAGACACTGTTGGAAGCCATTCTGTTGGTTATCCTTGTCGTGTATGTCTTTTTGCAGGATATCCGCTCGACACTGATTCCACTGGTGGGGATCATTGTATCACTTATCGGTACGTTCGCTTTCATGGCGATAGCCGGATTCAGTATCAACCTGATTACGTTGTTTGCCCTGGTACTGGTCATCGGTACGGTAGTGGACGATGCCATTGTGGTGGTCGAAGCCGTGCAAGCACGGTTTGACGTGGGATACAAATCATCCTATATGGCAAGTGTCGATGCCATGAAAGGAATCAGCAATGCCGTCATCACCTCCTCATTGGTGTTCATGGCAGTTTTTATCCCCGTATCGTTCATGTCCGGCACATCGGGTACGTTCTATACTCAATTCGGACTGACAATGGCCGTTGCGGTAGGTATCTCGGCAGTAAACGCCCTGACACTGAGTCCGGCACTTTGCGCCCTGCTACTGAAACCGTACATCAATGAAGACGGTACCCAGAAACAGAACTTCGCCGCCCGTTTCCGTAAAGCATTCAATGCAGCTTTCGATGTTGTGGTAGAAAAATACAAAGGCATCGTTCTCTTCTTCATCAAGCGCCGGTGGCTGACAGGATCACTCCTGATAGCTTCCATCGCCTTACTGGTAGTACTGATGAATACAACAAAAACCAGTCTTGTGCCCGATGAAGACCAGGGCGTCATATTCGTCAACGTCAGTACGGCCGCAGGCAGTTCGCTACGGACGACAGACGATGTAATGAAACGTATCGAGGAACGCATGGAACAGATTCCACAAGTGAAGCATGTGCAAAAGGTGGCAGGATACGGATTGCTGGCCGGACAAGGAAGCTCCTTCGGTATGCTGATCTTGAAACTGAAACCATGGGACGAACGCCCCGGAAAAGAAGATGATGTGCAGGCAGTGATCGGACAAGTGTACGGACGGACGGCAGACATCAAGGATGCCAGTGTATTCGCCATCTCACCGGGTATGATTCCGGGCTACGGAATGGGTAACGCACTTGAACTTCACATGCAGGATAAGACCGGAGGAGACGTCAATGAATTCTTCCAGACCACACAGCAGTATCTGGGAGCCCTCAACCAACGTCCGGAAATCGCCATGGCCTACTCTACATTCGACGTGCGCTATCCGCAGTGGCTGGTCGAAGTCGATCCGTCGAAATGCAAGCGTGCCGGTATCACACCGGACCAGGTATTGAGTACTCTTTCCGGATACTATGGCGGACAGTATGTGTCCAACTTCAACCGATTCTCAAAGGTGTACAAGGTGATGATCCAGTCCGACCCGCAGTACCGGCTTGACGAAGCGTCACTGAACAATACATTCGTACGCATGTCTAACGGAGAGATGGCTCCCCTCAGCCAATTCCTCACACTGACCCGTACGTATGGCGCCGAATCACTGAGCCGTTTCAATATGTACAACTCTATTGCCGTAAATGCCATGCCGGCCGATGGTTACAGTACGGGTGACGCCATCCGTGCCGTTCAGGAGACAGCTTCCACTTCCCTGCCCAAAGGTTATGGATACGATTACGGAGGCATCACCCGCGAAGAGAATCAGCAAAGCGGTACGACGGCCATCATCTTCGGCATCTGTTTTCTGATGATCTACCTGATCCTGAGTGCACTCTACGAAAGCTTCCTGATCCCGTTCGCCGTCCTCCTGAGCGTACCCTGCGGCCTGATGGGTTCATTCCTCTTCGCACGCATGTTCGGGCTGGAGAATAACATCTACCTGCAAACCGGACTGATCATGCTCATTGGATTGCTTGCCAAAACCGCCATCTTGCTGACGGAATATGCCGCCGAACGCCGTAAGGCAGGCATGGGACTGATTGCTTCTGCATTGAGTGCCGCCAAAGCCCGCCTGCGCCCGATATTAATGACGGCATTGACCATGATCTTCGGTCTGCTCCCGCTGATGGTAGCCAGCGGCGTAGGTGCAAACGGTAACCGCTCGTTGGGAACAGGTGCTGTAGGTGGCATGGTCATCGGTACACTGGCACTGCTGTTCATCGTACCGTCGCTGTTCATTGCCTTCCAATGGCTACAGGAACGGATACGTCCCGTACAGATAGAACCAAGTCATGACTGGCAGATTCAGACAGAGCAGGAAGTGAGTGAACACGAAAAAGAAGAAGCTAAGAATCGCCCTCTAAAATAAATAAACAAGCATGAAAAAGTTAATCATATCCCTTGCCGCTATCCTCGCCCTAAGCAGTTGCGGCATCTACTCCAAATACAAACCCGTCACGGAGATTCCCGACGGACTTTACGGACACGGAGGAACAGACATCCCCGGGTTGACTTCTGCCGATCCGGAAATCCAACGAAGTGATACTGCCGCCAACTTCGGCAACCTCAGCTGGCGGGAGGTTTTCACCGACCCGTATCTGCGCGTACTGATCGACTCTGCCCTCGTGCGCAACACCGATCTGCGCACTGCCCACTTACGGGTGAAAGAGGCTGAAGCTACCTTGCTTTCCGCACGCCTCTCCTATCTGCCGGCTTTTTCACTTTCTCCGCAAGGTACGGCAAGCAGCTTCGATGGCGGAAAAGCTACTCAGACCTATTCACTGCCCGTCAGTGCCAGTTGGGAGATCGATATCTTTGGCCGACTGACCAATGCCAAACGTCGTGCCCAAGCTGTCGTGGCCCAAAGCCGAGATTATGAACAGGCGGTGCAGACCCAACTGATTGCCGCCGTGGCCAACAACTATTTTACCTTGTTGATGCTCGACGCCCAGATCGAAATCTCCACCGCTACGGAAGCTGCCTGGAAAGAGAGCGTCGCCACCACCCGTGCCATGAAAGCAGCGGGAATGGTGACCGAAGCTGCCTTGTCGCAAACCGAAGCTACCTATTATAATATATGTACAACTCTGCTCGATCTGCAAGAACAGCTCAACCAAGCCGAGAACGCCCTTTCTTTGCTGCTGGCGGATGTCCCCCACCGTATCCCCCGCGGACGTCTGGCCGACCAACAGCTCCCGGAGAATCTATCGGTAGGCGTACCCCTGCAGATACTCTCCAACCGGCCCGACGTACGCAGTGCCGAACAGTCGCTGGCACAGGCATTCTACACTACCAATGCCGCCCGTTCCGCCTTTTACCCCTCGATCACACTGAGTGGCAGTGCGGGATGGACCAATTCGGCAGGTGCCATGATTGTCAACCCCGGTAAGTTTCTTGCCACAGCAGTAGCCTCTCTTACCCAGCCCTTGTTTAACCGCGGAGCAAACATCGCCCAACTCCGCATAGCCAAGGCGCAGCAGGAAGAGGCACGCCTCAGCTTTGAGCAGACCTTACTCAATGCCGGGAGTGAAGTCAACAATGCTCTGGTACAATATCAGACGGCACGAGACAAATCGGCCTATTTCAACCGTCAGGTAGCCTCTCTGGAGAATGCTGCACGCAGCACGCAACTACTGATGAAGCATGGTAACACGACTTACCTGGAAGTGCTCACCGCACAGCAGACACTGCTTAATGCGCAACTCTCCCAGGTGGCCAACCGCTTTACCGAAATCCAGGGAGTCATCACCTTGTATCAGGCATTGGGAGGGGGCAGGGAAACTGCCTCCGGAGAAAGAAATTCTTAACAGAAGAATACAGCCTAACTTTTCAACCTTTCTTAAATGATGACGACTGTCTGTATGGTGCCTCGTGCGCCATGCGGCAGTTATTTTTTTGTGTGGGGGGAGGGAGGAGGAGGATGTGAGCATCATTCTTCTGACGACAGATATTTGCGCAATACCTCAAATAATGCTTTCCTATCAATAGGTTTTACCAAATACGCATTGCAGCCGGCAGCAATTGCCATCTCTTTGTCCGAGTTGAATGCGTGGGCCGTCAAAGCGACAATAGGTATTTCCTTATTCGTTTTCCTTATTTCCCGGGTAGCGTCCATCCCGTTAAGACGAGGCATCTTGATGTCCATCAGCACCAGATCGAACGATTCCGACTGTACCTTTTGTACTGCCTCTAAACCATCTGCCGCCCTGTATAGCCTATAGTCCAGATCCCTCAAGAGCATAAGTATCAGAAAATAATTGCTGTCTATATCTTCGACCACCAGAATCTTCTTTTTCTTCCCGGGCTCCACAGGTTCCGGCTGTTTTTCCGGTTCCGGCAGCGACATGGCAGAGACCGGAGCCACCTCAACGGTCCGGCATCTTTCCGTCACCCCTTCGTCCGGATCATCATATTCGCAGGGAACCCATGACCAGAAGGTAGACCCTACCCCCTCCTCAGACTCAAAGCCCACCCGTCCGCCTGAGTTTTCGGTAACGACTTTACAGATGACGAGTCCCAGCCCCGTTCCCTGAGCAAACTCGTTCAGCTTCACAAAACGCTGGTACATACGGGGTTTATTTTCCTCTGAAATACCGATGCCCGTATCCGAAACGTAGAAGCAGATGCCTTCATCCTGGCATCGATAGCCCATACGTATGGTTCCCCGACGGGTGCATTTGATGGCGTTGGTAGCATAATTCAGCATCACCTGCGCCAACCGGTTATTGTCCAATCGCACCATAAAATGCTTATATGGGTTGTCGCAAACCAGTTCTACCTCCGGAGTGGTCATCAACGGACGGACGGAATTGCACAGTTCGTCGAAGTAGACAGCCAAGTCAAACTCGGCCAGTTTAAGATCCATAAACCCGGCCTCGATCTTCGACAAGTCGAGCACGTCGTTTACCAGACGGAGCAGCAGGTCGCTGTTGGTAACGATGATTTGTTGGTATTCGGCCATTTCCTCCTTTTTGTCCGTATTCATCAGCAGACTCGAGAAACCGATAATGGCATTAAGGGGAGTACGTATCTCATGGCTGATATTGGCCAGAAAAGCCGATTTCAATTTGTCCGACCGCTCGGCCCGTTCTTTGGCGGCGCTCAACTCGCTGACCAGTTTCTTCCACGACGTGATGTTGCGGCGAAAACCTGTGTACAACACCACTTTCCCCGTTTCATCCTTCAGAAAGGGGGTGGCGTTGACGATGCAATCCTGCCAATCCTCGTCATAGGGTGTTTTCACCCGTATCGAGGTTTCTTCGGAGAAATCAACCCCATCATCCATCATCCGGATATATTGGCTGATGCTGTCGATATCGTCAGGGTGCAGGGTGCTGATGTATTCCTCGGCGGTGAGCGATCCTCCGCCGTTATAGCTGTTCATCGGATCATTGTGCGACGAGAACAAGCGGCTGCGGTTGTCATACTGCCAGTGTACCAGGCCCGAGGCTTGTATAGCCTGACGGGCCAACTCGATACTCTCTTTCAGTTGCAACCCCTGTTCGTACTCTCTGCTGACGTCGTTTAAGATGAAGACATAACTCCGCATCCGCCCGGCGGAATCGAATACGGGAGCGCCTTTGCAATTGATCCGCTTCTTCTCCGATCCGCAGCTGGTGCGGTAGAATTTCGTTTGGTTCACGATAGAAAAATCATAATCACACTCCAGCTGCACCTTTTCCTGCTGCCGGAAAGCATCCTTTACGGCTTGTGGGATAACGGGATTCTCCCAAATAGGCGCGGAGCCGATCACCTCGTTCTTGTCCACTATCCCGAATATCTGGCAGGCATACTCGTTCAGTCCCGCCAGTATTCCTTCTTTAGTATACACCTCCAGCCCGATGGGGAGATCGCCGAAGATGGTTTCTGTCCGCAGTTTTTTCAACTTCAATGTTTCATAAGCTTCTTTTAGAGCACGTGCCGTGCTCCGCCGGCGCTTAGCCACCCATATCAGGAAGGCGGAAAGTATGAATACGGCGCAAAGCACGGCGGGAAAGAGAAAGGAAGGTAAGTTTGACATATGTTTTTAGCGGTTTGATAAGAAAATAAATGTAAATGATTGATGGGCGGGGGGACGAACCTGCTTCGCATACCCGGACGAACTTGCTTCGTATACCCGGAAGAACCTGCTTCGCATACCCGGAAGAACCTGCTTCGTATACCCGGACGAAGTAATGCCGGAATGGATGGCCGGAGCACCCCGGGCTTATGCCTGGGACAAGGCGAACATGCCGCTTGAGATGCTCCGGATTCCCGTCAGAGAGAAGGACGGTCATTATGCCGTCGGATCGTCTACAATATCACCGCCGCCATCTCCTACGGTGATGGGGCGTGCCAGTTCAAAAGTACGCGGAGCTTTCGTCAGAATCTTGCCTTTGCTATATTGGGTGGTGACTTTCACCTGCCAATCGCCATCCGTTATTCCGTCGGGGAGGACGAATTGCAGCCTTTTCGCCGTATTCGGGCTGATATCACCTGGGGCGATAGTGAAAGATTTAGAGGGGTTGGAGATGGAGGTCAGCGTAATGCCGACCGAGGGGTCGGTGCCTATCACCTTCAATCCTTCTCCGGTGATGACCGCCATCTTTCCGGCCGCCATCGGGGCGCGGGTGGTGGCGGAAGCATCGGCATACGCGGTGCTTGTCATGCCGGCGATGTATGGTCCTGTCAGGGCGGGCTGGGTGAAAAGGGTGATGTGCGCCTGTCCCATCGCCTCCCTCATGGCCGGCCCCTGACTGAAACTCGCGTAGACTTTCACTTTTTCCCTGTCTACCGGAAGGGAGAGTTCTTCTTCCATCACCACGCCACTCGCCATCGGGCGCACGTAGCAGAGAGGGGTGGAGACACAATAGCCGCTCGCCACCGCTTGCGCCATGGCCTCGAAGCCCATCTCGAAAAGGCTTTTCACCTCCGATGCCTCGAATTTTCCCGAACGGGCGGCCACGTCCGCCGCCATGTCTTCCAGCGTCAGGCTCTGGCTCTGGGTGTTTACTTTTACGATGTAATCCGTATCGATATCGGGAGTCAGTTCATTGGGATAGGCCATCAAGGCCAGATCCATCTTGTAGTTTCTTGTTTTCATAAGTTTTAAATCGTTTTTAAAAGGTGATTATGCGGATAAGATTTTGCACGCGTGAGCATTCATCCGAAAGTGCGGGATACCGAGGGAGGACAAGGGGATGATACCGGCAAGCGGTTTTACTGATAGACGGTTTGATATTGTTCATGATTCTAAAATCTTTGACCGTTCCGGGGAAATTACTTTCTAAGTAACGGCGGACGGGGATATCGCAGTGCAGGGAAAAGCGTTTTCAACAGCACGAATGAATAGAAGATAAAGAGAAAGAGTTGCCGGAATATCATGTATCTGAAGTCAACTCCGGTTCATCTCCACAAAAAGGTGACTATCCGTTTTTTAAGCGCTAAAAAATGGAAGAGAGATTTACGTGCTTTTCAAAGCAAACGTCATGTTACTATGTGTCCTTATGTTTTTGGTATTATCTTATCTATTAAATTTTAAAGGTTCACAACAAAAATTGCCGATAATATTTGTGTATATGCAATAATCTTAGCACTTTTGCAGACAACGTCCGCCGTTACTTAGAAAGTAATTTTCGCCCAATCAACTGATTTTAAAAGCGCTATCAGCTCCTCTTCCTTTCTCTTTCCACCGGACAACAGAAGAAATTAGTTTATTATTCTCCCGGTCGACCCGCTTGTTTCCGAACGGTTTCAGATACGTCTCCGTCACCCGGATGGAAGAGTGCCCCATCGCTTCACTGATAATCCCCACCGGCGTACCCTGATAGTAAGCCAGCGTCGCCCACGTATGCCGTGCGGTGTACGAGCTGACCTTCGTTCCCGGCAGCAATCCCGCCGCCAGCTTGGCCAACTCCTTATTGAAATCTCTCAGCGCCAACAGATAGCTCCGGTACAGCTCCCTGCCCTCCTTATTCGCTCCTTTCAGTATCGGCAACAGGTAAACCGATTCGTCACCCTCCGTCCGGAAACTCTTCATCAGCGGCACGGCCTCCTTGGGTATCCTTACCGTTATCTGCCGTCCCGTCTTGTGCCGTTGGTAGACGATCACGCCCCCCCGCACATCCTTTTTCCGCAAATGCGCCAGGTCGATGAACGGCATTCCCCGGAGGAGAAACATCAACAAGAAATAAGCCAGCACGCGGCGTTGTCCCTCCGGCAATATCGCAAAGTCAGCACTCATCAGCCTATGTACTTGCCACCCGGTCAGTGCCCGTTTCGTCCTCGATTCCACCTTCGTATGCACATCGGCAAACAGTCTCGGGTCGTGCCCCGCACTTCCCGGCGGCGAAATCCGGTTGTACACCGCTCTCAACGTCCTCATATAGGTCGACACCGTGTTCCAACTTCGCTCGTTGACCCTTACCAACCACTCCTCGTAGCTCTTCAGCCGCCCCGCTCTGAATACTTCTTCAACCGGTATCGGCGTCCCCTCCCCACCCGCAAAGCGGGTATAAGAATTCAGCGTGCACTGGTAGGTGTGCACCGCCGCATACTTCCTTTTCTCCTCCAATCCCTCGATGACCGCTTGCATACAAGCCGACAAGTCGGCTATACCCACTGCCGGAATCGGGCGAGTTCCCGAAGTGTCGCTCTCCGTCTCTGACCGCCTGCAGACTTCCACCTCTGCCCCTGCGCAAACCTCCGTCCGCATCGGGGCGGTCTCTGTCCGCACCACGTTCTTTTCAGGGGAAACAGTCTTCCCCTCTTCTCCATTCTTCTTCATTGCATTCATAAATCAACTATGTTCTTTTTAGTCACCACGCCATGTGATCCCAGAACAACGGCACTGAGACGGGAATGTTTGTAAAGGTCCGATAAAGAAAGTGAGGAAGTAGTAAAAAGGGAAAGGAGAAGAAATAAAAACATCCCGTTTTGCCGTGACGGGACAAAACAGGATGTAGAAAAAGAGAGAAAAAGAAAGAGTTATGCGTTCAGCGCCTGTTCGATGTCCGCGATAATATCATCTGCATTTTCGATTCCCACCGACAAGCGGATCAGATCCGGACGAACACCGGCTTCTATCAATTGTTCGTCTGTCAGCTGACGATGCGTATGACTGGCGGGATGAAGCACACATGTGCGTGCATCGGCTACATGGGTAACGATGGCCGCCAGCTTCAGCGAATCCATAAATTTGATGGACAACTCACGACCGCCTTTCAAGCCGAAAGAGATCACACCGCACGAGCCATTCGGCATATACTTCTGCGCCAGTTCGTAGTATTTGTTGCCCGGCAGACCGCAATAGTTTACCCATGCCACCTTGTCGTTCTGCGCAAGATATTCGGCTACCTTCTGTGCATTGCCACAGTGCTGAGGCATGCGCAAATGCAACGTCTCCAAGCCCAGATTCAACAAGAAAGCGTTTTGCGGACTTTGAATACTGCCCAGGTCACGCATCAATTGCGCGGTTGCCTTTGTCATATAAGCGCCCTTGCCGAAAGCCTTGGTATAGGTCAGTCCGTGATACGATTCATCCGGTGTGCAGAGTCCCGGGAACTTGTCCGCATGGGCTTCCCAATCGAAGTTTCCGCTGTCTACGATGCAGCCGCCTACACTGGTGGCATGCCCGTCCATGTATTTAGTAGTGGAGTGAACCACGATATCGGCTCCCCACTCAAACGGACGACAGTTGATCGGTGTCGGGAATGTATTATCAACAATCAAAGGCACACCGTGACTATGGGCAATGCGGGCGAATTTCTCAATGTCGAGCACTTCAAGTGACGGATTGGAGATGGTCTCGCCGAACAGTGCTTTCGTATTCGGACGGAAAGCCGCCGAAATCTCTTCTTCACCGGCATCGGGGCTGACGAAAGTGACATCGATACCCAATTTCTTCATCGTCACGCCAAAGAGGTTAAACGTTCCGCCGTAGATGGCCGACGAACAAACAAAATGATCGCCCGCCTGGCAAATGTTGAATATGGCATAGAAATTGGCAGCCTGTCCACTGGAAGTCAACATAGCTCCCACACCTCCTTCGAGAGCGGCAATCTTGGCGGCTACAGCGTCGTTCGTCGGATTTTGCAGACGGGTATAAAAGTAACCGCTGTCTTCAAGATCGAACAAGCGGGCCATCTGCTCACTGGTTTCGTATTTAAAAGTAGTACTTTGATAGATGGGCAGCACGCGCGGCTCGCCCTTTTTCGGAGTCCATCCTGCTTGTACGCACAGGGTTTCGGGCTTGAATTGTTTTGCCATAATGATATTGAGTTTACGATTATATTGCCTTAAAAAAGTTATATCGACGCAAAAGTAGAGAAAATTATTGGTTTAAAAGGCTATCTTTGCGAGCGAAAAAGCAAAAATTCACCTTAGAAGTCAAACAATAGCACAGCAGCCCGAGCCTGCATCTTTTATACGTAGCGATATGAAAAGAAAACTCTGTCTTCTCCTGTTCTTCTGTTTTTTATTGACTGCCCCGGCTTTGCGGGCACAGCAGAAAGCCACTCCCAGATCCGGTGAAGGTATCTCTACCTTCCTCCTGCGCCACAACCGCGCCCCGAAGAAATACTACAATGATTTCATCGAACTCAACAAAGCCAAACTAGGGAAGAGCAGAACTCTTAAAATGGGTGTCACTTACCTGATTCCCCCTGTCAAGAAAGCGTCGGCCGCCACTTCCGGAAAAACGACGGAGGCAGCAGCCGAAAAGACATCCGCACATCACCCGCGCCGTACGGAAGTCAACGAGCCGCTCTTCGGGAAGTGGCTTTCAAATGTCAAGGTCACTTCCAATCGCCTTGCCGGTACCTGCTTCTATGTTGTCAGCGGACATGGCGGTCCCGATCCGGGCGCCATCGGACGCGTTGGCAAACACGAACTCCACGAAGACGAATATGCCTACGACATCGCCCTTCGCCTTGCCCGCAACCTGATGCAGGAGGGTGCCGAAGTACGTATCATCATTCAAGATGCCAAAGACGGCATCCGTGACGAGGCTTATCTCTCGAACAGTAAACGTGAAACCTGCATGGGCTCTCCCATCCCGCTGAACCAGGTACAGCGCCTTCAGCAGCGTTGCGACAAAATCAATGCCCTTTATCGTAAAGACCGCAAGAAGTATAAATACTGCCGCGCCATCTTCATTCATGTGGACAGTCGCAGCAAAGGTACCCAGACCGACGTCTTTTTTTACCACTCCAACCGCAAAGCCGAAAGTAAGCGCCTCGCCAAAAACATGAAGGAAACCTTCGAGTCCAAATACGACAAGCATCAACCTAACCGGGGGTTTTCGGGCACCGTAAGCGGACGCAACCTCTATGTTCTGGCCCACACCACGCCCGCCTCTGTTTTTGTCGAGTTGGGCAACATCCAGAATACCTTCGACCAGCGTCGCCTGGTGATCCCCTCCAACCGGCAGGCACTCGCCAAATGGTTAATGGAAGGGTTTATAAAAGACTATAAATAAACAGAACCTCTTGTTTTTCTGAAAGATTACAAAAGGATGTGAATGTACTGAGAGCAGATGACCGGAGTGAGCCGATAAATCCTATATTTGTTGCCGGATGTAAAGTAAAACTTTTAAAGTCATTTTTATGGAACAGTTATCTTTTATAGAATCATTCCGGACTTCTCCTTTCATTCTCACCGAAGGCGCTATCGTAGAACGTTTGCGTCACGAGTTTCACATTTCACCGGACAAACACATTGCACATGCCGCACTGATCTACGATGACTCCCATCGTGAGATTCTGGCATCCATCTACCGGCAATACCTGCAGATAGCCACTGAGTTCCGCCTGCCACTGATGCTGATGACTCCCACCCGCAGAGCGAACATCGAGCAAATAGCCGCGTCCGATTACCGGCATAAAAATGTACTGGCGGATACTATGGCCTTTCTCTCCCGCTTCCGTGACGAAGCTTCCACTCCCGTATATATCGGCGGACTGGCCGGATGCCGCGGCAATGCGTACGACGGCCGCTACTATCTGTCGGTAGAAGAAGCCATGGAGTTTCATTTCCCGACAGTCCGCACGCTGGCACAGTCGGGGGCGGACTATCTGTTTGCCGGCATCATGCCGCAACTGACAGAAGCCATCGGAATGGCCAATGCCATGGCTGCAACAGGACTGCCTTACATCATCAGCTTCATGGTATGTCGTGACGGACGCCTGATAGACGGTACTTTCATTCATGACGCCATCGATGCCATCGAAAAGGAAACTTCCACCCGCCCACTATGCTATATGGCCAACTGCGTACATCCCGATGTGTTGCATCAGGCGCTGCTGCATCCCCGGAACGATACGCCTTTGGTGCGTCAGCGCTTTCAGGGTATTCAGGCCAATGCCGCCAACCTCAGCCCGGAGGAACTGGACGGATGCGATCATCTGATTTCTTCTTCACCGGAAGAACTGGCAGACAGACTGATGACACTGCTGTGGGACTTTCCGTTAAAAATCTGCGGAGGCTGTTGCGGAACCAACCAACAGCACATGCACCGTTTTGCAGAGATGCTGGCTTACCGCCGTGACAATAAAGCGTGGTAACTGTCTGCTCCGGTAAACGGGACCGCCCGTGCCGGCAATGCAAACTCTCACTCCTTCCTCCTGCGGTTCAGATATCTGCGCAACAATGTGGGAGTAAAGCAGAAGATCAACTGGGCTTTACTCCACTTGTAGCATTGCTGGAACACAAGCATACCGATAGCGATAAACAGGGCAGCGCCCGCAGCAGCTTGCAGAGGCAGCCAATGCACACCCTCTTGCGGGACTATCAGAGGGATCAACGCCAATGCTCCGGCGGGAGCAAAGTACTTTCCGGTCCACTCGAAGACAGCAAACAAGCAGCAGATGATGAGCAAGGCGACCACCGTCTCGGGCAAATGCAAAAAGGTATGCCCGATGATCTGAAAAGCGGTCCCCAAGGCAGCTCCGGTAACCAAAAACAGAAACACCTGCATGGGGCGGTTTCTGAATCCGGCCTTCGAATTGACAATCTCCGTGAATGTCACGATCAACGGAGGAATAATGAAATAACTGCATCCGCAGGAGATAGAAAGGGCAGCTACCAGTGAAACCCAAAAGAGCAGAGCCGCCCAACGGAAAATCTCCTTTTTCCACTCACGCCCGGGCAGGACGTAATCCGTCTCCCGGCGCAAACCTCCTTTTTCCATCAGCCTCTGTCCGGCAACAAGCACGGCGGAAAGCAGGAAAACGGCCGACGGATAGATCCAGGTCTCAGTGTGCAGCAGCACCGGCAGCATACAAGCCGAAATCAGCGGAATCAGAGTAGCCCGGCTGAACAGCAGGCAACAGGCGGCAAAGGCAAATGCCAGACATAAATTGCAGAGCAACGGCAGCGTGGAGTAGCGCACGATACAAACTCCGGCAACAGCCCCTGCTGTCATCAGCCCGATCAACTGCCAACGCCCGACTTTCCAAACCCGCTTATCGATCACCCACAAGCCGACGGCGAGCGCCGCCATCTCCGGAAAGATAATCTCTTTCTCGCCTGTCCATTCGGCTATGCCCACCATCAGCATCACCATGAAAACAGAGAATACATATCTGACTTTTTTCGTTTTGTCCATCATGAAGTCCAATAAAGATCCGCAAAGATAGTCATTTATCAGGAGGTATCCCTCCCGAATGGCTACCGGATGGAAATTTAACCGTAAAAATTCGACGATCGTCCGATCATAACCGTCCCGGATTTGTTACTACACCAAGTGTAACATCAAATTCTTATGACCATGTCCGATTTCAACCCCAGACCGTCCGACAAACTGACGGCAAGCGAACGTAAAGAACTGGATACCTCCGAGTTCGGCATACCCCAATTAAGAGAGTTCCCCATCCACGACGCCGCCCATGTACGCGCGGCAGAAGCCTATTTCAGGTATGCGCCCGAAGAGTATAAAGCGCAGTTGGCACGGAACATCCTGGCCAAAGCACATCTGCTGGGAGTGAACGTAAAAAGCCCCGCCATCCTGGAGTGGGCGGAGAAATAACCGGAAATAAAAGCAATAAGGCAGGCGCGCGAAGAAAGATTCCCGGATTATTTCCTACTTTTGTACCCATATACCCCCTCACTTTATAAAAACTGTTGTATATGAGTTTCTCAGGATTCGTTTTTGATATGATCAGGCGCAATAAGGAAAACAGAGACCTGCTTACTCTGCGCCGGGAACGGATGAAGGACCTTCAAGGTAAAATGTACCGGAAAGGGACGCTTCAAAATCCGAATGTAACCCTGGAAGAGCTGGAGAAGATAGAAAAAGCCACCCGTGAAAAGGAAAAAGCGGAAACACAATATTATCTGCGCGCCACGCTGATCTTCCTGACCGTGACAGCCATACTGGCACTCATACTCTGGTGGATATTGTAGCATCGTCCCCGCTTTAGAGAACCGTCGGTTCCACATCCGTTACCGTTCACCTCCTCATACCTTTATTCAACCGATTATGAACACAAAGACATACCCTTGGCTGCGTACGGCCACATCGGTGAAACGATAAAAGAGAATGCTCAGGACTACGGACGGTGTCTGCCCTTCTGAAAACGAACGGGACTTATTTGTAACCGGTATGAAAATATTCTTTCATGCCGGGATGATATTCGTCGGATAAACACTACCTTTGTTGGAATACAACGTTTCTAACCTAATATCAATCCATATAACATGACTCCAGATTTCGATTACAGTGAAGTGCCTTTCGGATTCAACTATTGCCTCAACAAATCATGTAAGCAAGCCTCCACCTGCCTGCGCTACCGGTTGTACACTCATATTCCGGCAGCTTGCCAGACCATAAGAATAATCAACCCCGTTTACGCCGCCACCATCGATGACGTGTGCCCTTTCTTCATGCCCGACAAGAAAGTGCGGTATGCCTTAGGCATCACCCACTTGCTGGATCATGTGCCTTACAGTGACGCAGTCAGCATCAAAAGACAAATGCTGGCACACTTCAAGCAGGCCACTTATTATCGTTGCCGCCGCAAAGAACGGATGCTCGATCCTTCCGAACAGGAATATATCCGTAAATTATTTGTCAGTAAAGGGATCAAAGAACTACCGGTATATGATGAATACATAGAAAAGTACGACTGGTAGCACAAGCATTTATAAAGAAACCGGCAACTTCGGTAAAGGGAAAGGATTGCTTCATAAAAGAGAAACGAATGCTTTGTCAAAGGGGAGAAAACGCCTTGTTGAAAGGGAATGGCAGACCTCTCCCAAAGGAAAAATCGCACGACCCAAAGAAGGCAGTCAGCCTGCCGAAGAGAAAAAACCTACTATCTGAAAGGGAGCAATCACTTCAACAAAAGAAATAATCACTTCAACAAAAGGGGAATAGTGCCCTCTTCAAAGAAAAATAATCGATCTGTCATAGAAAAGCAGTTGCCTCACCACAGAAAAAGAGCTGCTTCACCACCCAAGAACAGTTGCTTCACCATAGAAAAACAGACATTTAACCGATGACAAACAGATATTGCTTTCATGGCAAATCATCATTTAAATGAAGAGAAATCTTCCACTAAAGTGTCACAATCTTTACTTCTAGGCGACAACTTTTTGTCGCCCGAGAGAAAAAAGTTTTTCACCTACACGACACAAAGTGAAACAATAGAGAAAGGAATAAATACATCTCCATCTACCGGATTCTTCCATTGAATCTACTGAATTCTTCTAATTGATTTATCGTTTTTTTTATCAAATATACCCGATTCTTCTATTAAAAATACCGGATTTCTTTATCCATTCCACTTGCCTCATTTATCCATTTCACTTTGTCTCCTTTACTTTTATCCCTATCTTTACGGCCCTAAACAATAAATGATATGAACTGGATTATCCTAACGATTGCCGGATGCTTTGAAGTACTGTTCACTTTCTGCATGGGAAAAGTGAAAGAAACAACCGGAACAGAAATGTACTTATGGTTTACCGGATTCCTGATTGCAACCCTGATCAGCATGCTGTTACTGGTGAAAGCAACACACAATCTTCCCATCGGCACAGCCTATGCCGTATGGACGGGGATAGGTGCCGTGGGTACGGTACTTGTAGGTATTCTGGTATTCAAAGAACCTGCCGGCTTCTGGAGGCTCTTCTTTATAGTGATGTTAATCGGTTCGATTATCGGATTGAAGATGGTGTCGCATGAATAGAGAGGAGTAATCTGTAACATACGGTTCCGTTGACGGAAACTTTGGAAATGTGGTTACTGCTTTGGAAGTACACCGCCTACTCTTCAAAGCCATTCTCTTGTGCAACCTCGTTTTCTGCTTTATCCTCTCAGCACTGCCGGCAATTCCGCCAACGAATGAATCATCAAATACTCTCGCTCCGTCCCGGAGATCACCTCGTGTTTCCACATAGCTTCGGCCGGCACATGAATGGCATGCCCACCCAATGACAATACCGGAAGCACGTCCGATTTCAGCGAGTTACCCACCATTAAAAAAGATTGTGGAGCAACGTCCAGTGAAGAGATCAGCCGCTGATAATCCTGCGGTGCCTTGTCGGTCATGATCTCCGTATGATCAAAATAATGGGAGATTCCCGAACGTTGCAGTTTACGTTCCTGATCCAGCAGGTCGCCTTTGGTCGCTACAACCAGTTTATAGTCATCCTTCAGTGTCTCAAGCGCTTCCGTCACCCCGCCGAGCAGACGGATAGGCATCTCCAACAGTTCTTTTCCCATCTCCACGATGCGTCCGATCACTTCGGCAGGCACCCGGTTCCGGCTAATCTTCACGGCAGCCTCCACCATGGAGAGCGTGAACGGCTTAGCCCCGTATTTATAGATATCCATATTCTCCATCTCTATGGCGAATAGGCGGGACGAGATTTCTTCCGCCGTTCCATACCCGGCAAGTAAATGGCAAAATTCACTCTCAACCTTGTCGTAAAACACCTGATTATCCCATAATGTATCGTCCGCATCGAATGCGATCACTTTAATTTGCTGCATGTCTCTCTCTTTTGATTCCTGCAAAAATACGCTTATAAAATGAAAGCAGCCTGCATCCGGTAAATAAAATTAAGTTCTTTTCCGGATTCAAGAACCAACACATACGGCTTTTGTTATTACCGCATAATCAGAGATGTTCAATGTTCAAACAGTAAAATCAATGTATGATAACCTAAAACAACAGAAGTATGAAAAAGTTAATGTTTGCTGTAATAGCTTGCGCGATGGACCTTTCGCTGTTGAAAAGGACATATCTGGTGAAACCCACTTCGGGTAATTTCCAACCTGGGGTAATTTATACGATCAGTCTCTGATCAGGAAAAGAGTAACGACAGGAAGTTTGCATTCTCCTCCTGCTCTCCGTCTTCCGGATTATGGCTGTAACCGTTCTCCATCAACAAGTCACGGTATATCAGACAGAGCTGCATGGGTGAGTGGTAAGGCTCGTATGTGCTGACCGGAAGTTGCGACACCGCATGCAGGGCATCTGCTATTTTCATCGCCATCCGCCTGTTCTCCTGTATCCGGTGGAAACACTCCTCCCGCTCCTCCACACTTTCGGCATGTACCATCTGCGACGCAAGTTCTTCTATTCGGTTGAGAGGTCCCCGCAGCTCCCTGCTGACGTGGGCAAAAAAGGCTGAGCGCAACCGGTCCGCCTGTTCGGTACGCTCCTTCTCTATACACAGACGGTTGGCTTCCATCACCTGTGCGGTTATATTCTTGACGTATCCTTTCAGATAATAGAATCCATTGCCCAGCGGTTGGCAGGTCACAACATGATTTTCAAGATAAAAGTCCTCTCCGTTGCCATGAATCTTATAACGGATTCCCTCCTGGGGAGGACGTCCGGCGTGAATGTCGGCCATAAACTGAGTGACGGTCTGCAGATCTTCACCGTTCATCAATTTCAGATAATCCGCTGGATCGACATACTGCAATTCGTCGTGCCGATGGATGGTATCGGCGAATCCAATGTAACGTAATCTTCCCGTTTCGGTACTGTATGTCCACATACCAACTCCTGCTATTTTCAGCATTTCCAACAATACCTTTTCCCTGAAAAGGGCATCAAGGCTCTCTTTACGATGTTTTTTAGCCATTCTGTAATGATTATGAATACTTAGATGGTCCTGAGTTGTTTTACAGTTAAATCTATTTTATAAGTCCCTTGTCTATCCAATTGCATAGTACACATCCGAAAGATGTTTGTTGAAGTACAACAATCGGGAAAAGAAAAGGTTCGGTAGCGGTCCTCTACTTTCCGGATGAGGAGCAGGCTGCTAAAAAGAGGATGTGTCAAGACTCCTGCTCACCACTGATTGCAGCGATTGACACAGATAAACATCATTAGTTATCAATAGATTAAGTTCGCTCTGCAGAACTTAGTGTTGCTCTGTGGTGAATTTTGACACATCCCCCTATCTTCTATCCTACGCTGTGACAGCGTTACTCATCCCGATATTTGCAGCAGCCGGGCAGAGCATCGTAAACCGCTTTGACGGCCTTGTACTTATCCGTATCATGGCCCGCTGCGGCAATGGCTTTGGCAACGGCGTCGGCCGATGTTTCTGGCGGGTCGAGTTGCAGGTGGATCATTTGTTTCTCCCGGTCCCAATGAGCGGACCGGACACCGGAGACACCTTTAGCGGCTGTTTCGATGCGTTCCTTGCACATATCGCAAGAACCACGGACGGCAAATAGTACGTGTTCACTTTCCTGAGAGACAACATGACTGCCAGACATACCGGACATGCTGTGTCCTTGGTGTCCGGTCATGGGAGCAGTTCCCGGAGCATTTTCGTTCATCATTGAGCGTTTGCCTTCGAGTTGCGCACTGGCATCGATAGAGAAGACCCCGTTGGTCACAATCTCCTCACCATCGGAAAGTCCGTCGAGAACCACATAGGCTCCGCCAAGAGCGGGGCCAAGGGTGACTTCACGCATCCGGAAGGTGGGAGTATCCGTATCGGGCAGGCGCACATAGACCACAGCACGCTTGCCAGTCCAGAGGACAGCCGTTTGCGGAACAACAATCCGGTCTTTATACCCCTTTAGAGGAGCAGTAACCTGGGCAGTAGCATACATTTCGGGCTTCATCTCCAGAGTGGGATTGGCTACATCCACGCGGACCCGGGCCGTGCGCGTAGTGGCATTAAGAATGGGATCGATGAATGAAATACGCCCGGAATACGTCTTTCCGGGAAAGGCAGAAAGAGTAAACTCCACCTGGTCGCCTTTGGCAAGAAAAGGTAAATCCACCTCAAAAGCGTCGAACATGGCCCACACACGGGAGAGGTTGGCAATATCGAAAAGAATGCTCCCCTGTGAAACATAGTCGCCCCGGTTAACCCGCTTGGCAATGACGATCCCATTCGTGTTGGATTTAATCTCTACCATAGGAGACGCCTGGCCGGAATATTGGATAGCGTCGATCTGGGCATCCGTCAAGTTCCAAAGGCGGAGTTTCTCGCGGGCAGCCTGCACAAGAGCGGGTTGCTGCATACGGACCGCTTCGAGCAATTCCTGCTGGGCGGTGAAAAGTTCAGGCGAATAAAGAGTAGCAAGTGTCTGCCCGGCACGTACGGTCTCGCCGGTGAACTCGATGTCAAGCCGTTCAATACGTCCGCCGACATAAGCTGTCTGCGACTGCAGACTACGTTCGTCCGGAATAATCTTACCGTACAGCCGGACTTGCTTCACGGGGTTACTGCGGCTGACACGGGTAGTCTGAACATCGGCGAGAGCCATGGCCTCATCAGAGAGCCGGATGGCATCGGGATCGGAAACAGCATCACCTCCAGAAATAACGTTCTTCTTAAGAGGGATCAGGTCCATACCGCAGATAGGGCATTTGCCGGGTTTGTCCTGACGAATCTGCGGATGCATGGAGCAGGTCCAGACACCGGATTCGTCCTGCACCAGATCATGAGACGTTCCATGCATATCATGGTTATGAGCTTCAGCATGTGTTTCCCCGGCAGACTCCGGAGAAGATGAAGGGCTGAACAAAAGCCAACCCAGCACAAAGCCGGCAAGGGCTATCAGGGGATAAAGTACTTGCTTCTTACGAAGAATATCTGATATCTTTTTCATACAATTACTATTTTAGTGGTTCTATTTATTTTCAGTCGGCTATCAGCTTTTCTATGGCTGCCACCGTAGTATTATAAGCGGCTACGGCCTCACTCTTTTTCAGTTTATAATCGAGCATCTGGCGCTCCACCTGAATCACATCGGTCAGCGATTGACGCCCGGCGGTAAATTCACGCACCATCAACTGCCAGGTAGAAAGAGAGAGGGCATACTGCCGTTCGTAAAGTGACACCTTACGGGCGGCATCGTCGAGCTGCTGGCGAACGTTAATGTATTCAGCCTGCAACTGGTTCTGTACATTGTCACGTTTCAGTTCGCTTGCCATCCGGTAGTTATGGCTCTCCCGCTGCCGGGCATTGTATTTCCGGCGGAACAGCGGAAGACTTACCTTGACCATCGGCATCACCATGTCCTTGCCGTTCATATCGGGCATTCCCATCGGATCGGCCACTTTATTGACCACAGAGTATTGAAGACCGATACCGATCATAGGATAACTCATGCGACGGTCCATCTTTGCCTTGGCACGATAGGCTTCTCCCTCCGCCTCGAGCATGGCAAGCATGGGATTACGGGTGAAGATGCTGTCGAGCAGGAGCTGTCCGTCTATCCGGTAGAAGCGTTGTGTCAGAGAATCGGGTACACAGACAGAAGCATCGGACGGACGGTTGAGCAGGGCGTTGAACCGGGCTTGAACGGTCAGCCGGGCAGAAAGCAAACTGGCAAGGTTATCCTCCAATCCGGCACGCTCCATTTGAATGCGGAGAACATCGGACATACCACCAACAGCAACGTTTCCCATTGATCCGCCTCCCATGCCGGACATGCCTCTACCGGAAGAGCTGCCGGCAGAGACACCTGGAGTACCCGCAGGCGCCGGGCTGCCCATTCCTCCCATACCGGACATGCCACTTCCCGAAGAAAGTGCAGACGGCATCGAAGCAACTGACGTTACAGAAGTCGACGAGGGAGCTGCCTGTGCCGACGAAGCGGAAAAGCGGTTCAGTGCCAACTGCTCGAGTTGATAAAGAAGACGGATATTAGCTTCCGTAATGTGATATTGCTCGTTGAGGCTACTAAGCTGATACCACTGGGCCTTAACCTCATACCAGAGATTATTACGTGTATCACGAAATTGTTCGTAAGCCATACGTGCCATCTCAGAAGCTTCACTGCGGGCGGCCTTGCGAGTGCCGAACCAAGGAAACATCTGCATCAACGTAAAGTCGGCTATCTGCTTTCCCATCAGCGTCTCCATAGGTTTAACGAAAAAACCGATTTCCAATTCGGGATCGGCAAAAGCACCGGCCTGAGGGATCTTCTCCAAAGAGGCTTTATAGAGCATGAAGTCGGCATTGACTTGCGGATTACTGCGTGCTGCCTGTTCCAGATAGTGGGACAAGCTGTCGACAGAGGATTGCACCGAAACAGAAGGCACCTCCACAACGGATGGCTGCGCCGAAGCCGAAACGGCAAAATGACTCAGCGAAAGGAATATCGCTAAGGTGAGTAAAGATATATGTTTCTTGTTTATCATATCTGATTGTTTTTATGTGAATCCGATAGACGAATCGAAGACTCTCGGATTCTGATTCTGTTATTCTTTATAATGATGAGTACGGTTTCAGCCCCATACGACCGGCAGAGGGGACATTCCAAATATCCGGGAATGTCCCGGATAGCCATCAGGGAGTATGCCGGATGCCCATCTGAAGATCAGATACCGGGAGAGCCTGTAACCGGCTCAGAAACTTCACTTCCGTTTTTCTTCTCACGTCTCCTCTCCACAGTCTCACGCCACCAGCATTGTAATACCGGGACGACAAACATGGTCATTGATTGTATCAGCATTCCTCCAAACGTGGGTATAGCCATCGGTACCATGATATCCGCTCCCTTTCCGGTAGATGTAAGTACGGGAAGCAGAGCGATCAGTGTTGTCGCCGTTGTCATTGCAGCAGGACGGACACGCTTCAGCCCGGCTTCTACTACCGCCTCACGGATGTCATATTTCGTACGGGGATCGCGTTCCAGAAAAACATGGTGAATATACGTTCCCATCAATACTCCATCATCCGTGGCCACACCGAAGAGAGCAATGAACCCTACCCAGACCGCTACACTCAGGTTGATGGGATGCATCTGGAAGAGGTCACGCATGTTTTCACCCGCAATGCTGAAATTCATAAACCACGGTTGCCCATAGAGCCACAAGAGAATAAAACCGCCAGCGAAAGCTACGAATACACCCGAAAAATGAATCAGCGAGGCCGTCACCGTACGAAACTGGAAATAGAGTACCAGCAGGACAATGAGCAAAGCCAACGGAACAACAATCATCAACCGGTCCGTAGCACGTTGCTGTTGTTCATAATTACCGGCAAACTTATAAGAAACACCTTTGGGGAGAACCAGTTCACCGCTTTTTACTTTAGCCTCAAGCAGATTACTCGCCTCCTTCACCACATCCACTTCGGCACGGCCTGAAAGTTTATCGAAGATGACATAACCTACCAGGAAAGTGTTCTCACTCTGGATCATTTGTGCACCACGGGAATATTCGATGTCCGCCAACTCTTTAAGAGGTACCTGTATTCCGGTAGCAGTAGGTACAAGTAGCATGGAAAGAGCCTCCGGACTATCACGCAACTCACGTGCATAACGTAACCGGATGGGGAAGCGCTCGCGCCCCTCTACAGTACGGGTCAACGCCATGCCACCAACAGCAGCACTGAGCACTTCCTGCAGATCGCCCACCGCCACGCCATAACGTGCCATTGACTCACGATTCAGCTTTATTTCGAGATACGGAGCACCTACCGCCCGGTCGTAGAACACAGACGAGGGAATGACAGACGGTACAGACTTTAATGCCTGCTCAATCGCCTTACCTCCCTGCTCTATATCCTCCAGTGTGGGACCGTATACCTTCACCCCCATCGGTGCACGCATACCGGTTGAAAGCATTACGAGCCGTGCCTCAATAGGTTGCAGTTTCGGTGCAGAGGTCAGTCCCGGCAAATGGGTAACATTGACAATCTGTTGCCAGATATCATTTGCATTCTTAATCTCCGGACGCCACTGGCGGAAATAGTCGCCACGCGAATCAGGCACCAGACTATCGGCAGGGATAAGCCGGAAACCATTGGCAGGATTATATGTACCTCCACCTTTCAGCAGGAATGCACCATCATAATTCACACGGAAACGGGCACGCTTTCCGTCTTCTCCGATGATATATTCGGGACGATAATTAATGGTATTCTCAAACATCTGGACCGGTGCCGGATCGAGAGCGGAATTTACACGTCCCCACTTACCGATGGCAGTTTCTACTTCTGGAATGGCCGCCAGCCGCTTATCGAGTTTCTCCACATAATCTAGATTCTGTTCAATACCCGTATGAGGCATACTGGTAGGCATCAAAAGAAAAGAGCCTTCGTTCAGGCTGGGCATAAATTCCTGCCCGATACCCCGCCAGATGAGGAAACCACAAACGACGGTTGCTGCAGGAATCATCATAAACTTCCAACGATTGGCCAGACACCAACGCAAAATACGCTCGTAGAAAATGACCAGTATCCAAAGTAAAGCCAGAATGATGGCAACGCAACCGGCTACAAACAGCACATTTACCGACAGTCCCCGTTGCGGTCCCATCGGCAGCCACTCTTCGGACAGATAGAAAACAGCTACCAACAGGGCAATACCGATATTAACATAATTGCCTGTCTTAGGATTCTTCCAACGATATGCAAGCAAGTTATTGATTCCAACCGCCGTCAGTCCCAATGCAGGGACACTATCGTATACGGCGAACAAAACAATACCCGCTGCTATAAGCACACAGTTCATTACGCGCCGGATCAACCTCGAGTCAATCCGCACCGAAAAAAGGATATAAGCCAGTGTAGGCAGCAAAATTAATCCCAACACAAAAGCTGATGCCAATGCATAAGTTTTTGTATATGCCAGTGGAGAGAACATTTTCCCCTCTTGCGCCTGCATGGCAAATACGGGTAAGAAACTGACAATAGTCGTAATCATTGCCGTAGCAATAGCTCCCGACACCTCGCTTACAGCTTTATAGATCAGTCCGACAAATGGTTTACCCCGCGTGATACCCTTATTCTCCGGCATCTCCATGTACCGGATAATACTCTCGACAAATACCACACCCACATCTACCATCACCCCGATGGCAATCGCGATACCGGACAGCGCCACGATATTTGCTTCGATACCGGTATATCGCATCAGTATAAATGTAGCCAATACGGCAATAGGCAGCATACTTGCTATTACAACCGATGCCCGCAAGTTAAGTACCAACACAATGATGACAATAATACAGATCAATATCTCGTGCGAAAGGCTCGTCTCCAATGTACCGATGGTCTCCTTTATCAATCCCGTCCGGTCGTAGAAAGGGACGACAGTCACTTTCGACACCGTCCCGTCAGCCAATGTTTTCTGCGGCATTCCGGCATCCATCTCATGTATCTTTTCTTTCACATTATTAATTACTTCCAGAGGATTGGAGCCATAACGGGCAATCACCACGCCCCCCACAGCCTCTACTCCTTCCTTGTCCAAGCCGCCACGTCTCGTCCCCGGCCCGATATTCACAAAGGCAATATCGGAAATACGTACAGGTACCCCTTCACGGACGGTAACAACCGTATTCTCTATATCTGCCACATTTTTCACATACCCAAGACCACGAATCAAGTATTCCACTTTATTCACCTCCATTGTTTCGGCACCAATATCAAGGTTACTCTTCTTCACAGCATTCATCACATCCATCACCGACACATTGAACGAGTACATCGCATCCGGATTCAACTCGATCTGATACTCCTTGATAAAACCTCCTGCTGAAGCTACTTCGGACACACCTTCGGCAGCAGACAAAGAGTACTTGACATAAAAGTCCTGAATAGTACGCAATTCCTCAGCGTTCCAGCCGCCGGCAGGTTTCCCGGTTTTAGGATCACGCCCTTCCAGCGTATACCAATAGATTTGTCCCAATGCTGTAGCATCCGGCCCCAGCGTAGGCTGCACATTTTCGGGCAAAGTGCCTGGAGGCAACGAGTTGAGTTTCTCTAAAATGCGCGAACGACTCCAATAGAACTCAATATCATCCTCAAAAATAATGTAGATAAACGACATACCGAACATAGACGAACTGCGGATGGTCTTCACCCCCGGTATACCCAACAATGAAGTGGTCAGCGGATAGGTAATCTGATCTTGGATGTCCTTAGGCGAACGTCCCATCCATTCCGTAGCCACAATCTGCTGGTTGTCACCGATATCGGGGATAGCATCCACAGGAATCGGGTTTCGCGGCACAATCCCCCCATGCCAGTTAAAGGGCGCAGTAGAAATTCCCCAAACCACGACAAGTGTCAGCAGAAGAATAGTTATCACCCTATTTTCAAGGAAATAACGAATTATTTTATTAATCATACAAATAGATTATTTATTTTAAATTAGTAAACACTTGGCAATGCCAAAAAGGATCAGTAAAGTGATAATAAAATAGAAAGTAGGAAGCCAAATCCCCATCGATACATGGGTATGACGACTCCTACCTCACTTTAAAATCAGTAAGGTCTAATTTTCTCTTCTTTTCTGGCCGAAAGAGAAGCTATGTGAAAACTAAATCAGATAAGTACAATGATGAACAAACAGCGGAATATCTGTTTGCCAAGGTGGGAAATTGAAAGAAGCAACACTTCGACGCAGACTTTCTGCCTCCAATGGTATAAAAGCACTATACATCACAGGTAACAGTTCTGTCACTGCCGGTAATAGATTAGTTACCGGTACGTGGTTCACATCCTGATCTACCGCCAGTTTGACGTAATGCGCCTCGTCCTTACAACAATGTGAGGTCATCTTCTTCTCTCCACACGATGCACAAACGGATGCACTTCCCCACTCTACATCCGCCAGACGGCCCATGCAGTAATGGAAATTAATCGTTATGCCTGATGAAACAACAGCATAAAGCAACGTCAAGGTGATTAATATAAACTTCTTCATGTGCATTTTGAGGCTGCGAAAATAAGTATCGACACCGATACTACCGATACCCGTTACATATAATTAACGTATGAACATCCTTTTTGGTTTAATCCTTTTGGTTATCTTTACCCCACTAATTAACATAATAATTGTCATGAAACATACATCTATTAACTATATTCTAACTACTGCACTTGCTTTAGGTATCGGCATCAGCATCCCTGTCCTTGTAGGCAGCACTTGCCTCAGCGAACAACACTCTGTACAATCCGAAGTTCCTTATTGTGTCACTCCTCCCACTGTCCCCGAACAAGCTGTGTTTGATGGTGACACCATCGACCTGCGTCGTTATGACCGCCGTGAACGTATGGACCGCGAACTGATGTCCTTCACTTACATGCACTCCAGCACCATGCAAATGATTAAACGGGCCAACCGCTACTTTCCTGTCATTGAACCATTACTGAAAGCCAACGGTATTCCGGACGACTTCAAATATCTGATGGTAATAGAAAGCAATCTCAACCCGATAGCACGTTCACCGGCCGGTGCCGCCGGTTTATGGCAATTTATGCCTGTCACTGCCCGTGAATTCGGTCTTGAAGTAAATGACAACGTAGACGAACGCTATCATATTGAGAAAGCTACCGCAGCCGCATGCCGCTATTTCAAGCAGGCTTATGCCAAATATGGCGACTGGATGGCTGTATCTGCCTCTTACAATGCCGGACAAGGACGTATTTCCTCTCAACTGGACAAACAATTGGCGGATCATGCCATGGACCTCTGGCTGACAGAAGAAACCTCACGCTACATGTTCCGCCTACTGGCTGTAAAAGAGGTATTCGGTAATCCTCAACGTTTCGGTTTTCTGCTGAAGCGGGAACATCTCTACCCTGCCATCCCCTACAAAGAAGTGGCGGTAGATACAGAAATCAGTGACTTGAGCAACTTTGCACAGAAACAAGGCATCACCTATGCACAACTTCGCGATGCCAACCCCTGGCTTCGAGATTCATCACTAAAAAACAAAACCGGGAAGAAATACGTTTTACATATACCCACGCAAGAGGGTATGAATTATGATCCTCGTAAAACAGTTCCTCACGAACATAAATGGGTGATTGACTAATGGTTAATCAAACGAGTACATTGGTATATTAATATATTGGCACATTGAAAAGTGATTCTTGGCTCCATCGTTTTTTGCATAATCAGCCGCTAAAGCATAAGCTGTATGTCATTATCTTCGAATCCGATACACCCGCAGGGAAAGCATTCGACGTAACCCTTATCATATGTATTCTGCTGAGTATCCTGCTTGCTATAATCGAAAGCCTTCAAGGTCTGCCTTCCTGGCTTTCCACTCCCTTTATCGTGCTTGAATATCTTTTCACAGTTTTTTTTACCTTTGAATATGTCACCCGCATTTATTGTTCACCCAATCCACGGAAATATATTTTCAGTTTTTTCGGTATTGTCGATCTTCTGGCTACATTGCCACTCTACCTTGCCTTCTTCCTGCCCGGAGCACGCTATCTGCTGATTATACGTGCTTTCCGGATTATCCGGGTATTCCGAATATTCAAGTTGTTCAACTTCTGGCTCGAAGGTGAACGTCTACTCACTTCCCTGCGGGAAAGCAGCAAAAAGATCGCCGTCTTTTTCCTCTTCGTTGTCATCCTCGTCGTTGCCATCGGCACTTTAATGTACATGATTGAAGGGACTCAACCCAATACACAATTTAATAACATTCCGAATAGTATCTATTGGGCCATTGTCACCATGACCACCGTAGGCTATGGAGACATCACTCCTGCTACCGCTCTTGGCAAATTTCTTTCTGCCTGCGTGATGCTGATCGGTTACACAATTATTGCTGTCCCTACAGGTATCGTCTCTGCATCCATGATGAAAGAATACAAAAAATTAAAAGACTTACAATGTCCCAACTGTCATAAAACGGGGCACGAAGAGAATGCCACTTATTGTAAATACTGCGGACATAAATTGAAAAATGATGAAATTTACCGGCAGGAAAACACGGCAACTGATCCGGATCGGACTACTTCATAAGTATTTTATCCCCTTCGATCTTTACCTCTTCTCCGTCCAACAGTATTTGCACTCCCCTGCGCATGGCAGTCTCCACATTCAATCCGAAACGTGCATACCCCAACAACTGGGCGGTTACCCGCATTAAGTCAACCAAAGGTAAAGCGACCTGCTGTTCCAGTATATTCCGAGCCGCATTGGCTACCTCACGAGGAGGTAAATCTACGGCTTCACGCTTGGAGTCTATGCGGAATCCGGTATACGAGTCTGCTTCTTCCTTGGTATTCCAGTAGAAAACCAATCCATCAATTTCCTGCTTGTAATAAGGAGTTTTATCCAGTATACCATCCATCCATTCAATCAGGCGAGCTGTCTTCCGAAGAATGCCATAAGCATTAAAGATCCTGCTGCTTAACAATGAACGGCTAATCGGAGCCTCCGTACGCATGATCTCATTCAATTGTTTTCTGATACGGGGCTCCCGGCGTGGCATCATCAATTCCCAAGCAGATACATTTACAGAGTTTAGAAAAGTTTTTTCATAGATCTCCGGTGACGCAGCCTTCACTTCTTCCCGAATTACTTGCTCCGGCAACTTCACTAAGCAGTGTTGTGCATGGCATAGTAAACCCTCTTTTTGCACTTCTCCCGATCCTGAAGCCAAAGAAATCACCGGAACGGATCGTTGCGATTTTCCGCACTCTGCTCTTTTCAATTCCGCCTCTATATGGTCAATAACTTTCTGTGAGTCTTCCCACCAATCCAGAGTCCATACTTTACAAATGTTCCATCCCAACATTTTCAGTACACTGTCTTGCACAATCTCCCTATCCCGAGCTGTTTTTGCAGCCCGATAATTCTCGCCATCACACAAAATCCCGAGCATATAACGGGAGGTATCATTAGGATCGATAATACCTACATCTACTTTGAATCCGGAACATCCGATTTTGGTTTTCACCTGATGTCCTTTTTCACGAAGTGCCGCAGCAATCAGCTCACCCATTTCGACCTCTTCAGATACCGCTGCATAAGAATGATTCAAAACTCCGGTACCCTTACCTGCATATTCAAGGAAATATTTCAAACCTGCCACTCCTATAGAAGATGTCTTTTTCAGATCAATCTGGTCAGCTCTTAATGTAGAGAAGACTTTCATCTCATATCGGGCACGTGACACTGCCACATTCAAACGACGTTCGCCACCATCCCTATTCAACGGTCCGAAATTGAGACTCACCCTTCCGTTGACATCCGGACCATAACCTACAGAAAAAAGAATAACGTCCCGTTCATCCCCTTGCACATTTTCCAGATTCTTAATAAAAACAGGTTCTTCACGATTGAATGCAAGATTCTCTAATTCTGCGTTCTGTAAAACAACATCCGATAACATGTCTTCTATTAAAGTCTGCTGTACGGAACTAAAAGTTACAACACCTATACTCTGATTTCTCAATTCCGGATCGGAAAGTCTGCGAACAATCTCGTCTACTACCGCCTGTGCCTCAGCTTGATTCTGACGACTTTTACCCTTATCGTAATATCCCTCGATGGGTACTAAAGTAACTTTGGCAGCCAGATCATCCGGAGATGGAAAAGTCAGCAACTTATTATCATAATACTGAGAATTGCTGAAAGCAATCAGGCTTTCATGTTTACTGCGATAATGCCATAACAAATATTTAGAAGGCATAGACAAAGCCAGGCAATCATCCAGGATACTCTCCAGATCTTCTATCTCTATATATTCTTCATCAACTGAATTACTGGTAAAGAAATTAGTCGGGGGCATTTGCTTCGGATCACCTACAACGACTACATGATTTCCACGGGCAATAGCACCTACGGCTTCACAAGTAGGCATCTGTGAAGCCTCATCAAATACAACCAAATCAAACTTATCGTGGTTCACATTGATATACTGCGCTACTGACATTGGACTCATCAGCATACACGGACACATACGTGACAATAAGTTGGAAATCGAATCGAACAACTTACGAATAGACATTCCACGTCCGTTACTGCGAATACATTTCTGCAAAATACCAACCTCCGAACTTTGGGCAGCCGCAAGTACAAATGATGGGATATTAGAAGCCAGTTTTGTATAAAGTTCCTTTTTTATTAATTCCTGATATTCCATATTCAATTCACGAAAACGCCGGATGCTGTCATTGAACAGCTCCCCGTTAAAAAATTGCAGAACCTGCTCCTTCCCGATGGCATATTCAATAAAACTATGATAAAACCCTTTCAAATAAATATTCATCATCCGTTCGGCAGGCAAGTTACGTTCCGTATATGCTGCAAATACAGAAGTCAAGCCACAAGCCTCGAACCGACGAGATACATTCAACCAACGATACCAATCTTTCAGCTTATCCGTGTTTCTTGCCCAAATCTCACATTGTCGTGACGCTCCTGCCAGCCAGTCGTCTTCACAAGCATGAAGCACCTCTTTGGAAACGCCCAATAATTGCAACATCGATTTTTCCAATTGCTTTATACACTCCCAGTCGTATACCAAACCTTCCAACAACTCCCGATTCATTTGCCGGAACAAAGAATAACCCTCAGAGAGTTGTTCCGCCAGCTTCTCCTTAACTCGCCGTATAGACATAGGATCATCCACTACCTCCACCAGAAGCCTGTTCAATTGGAGTATAGCCTTGCTCATCACTTCTATATCGTCCCATTGCTCTTCACCGGGATGGGATTTATTCCCAAATAAGTCCTCAAACCAACGACTACTGCTATCTACTTCCTGTTTTTGCTGCTGATAAAAGAGCAATTGTTGCAAAGCGGGAAGAACTTGTTCTTTATTGACACGGCCCTGAAGCGAAAAGAGAGACAGCTCCTTACAAAACTTCCGTTGTTTTAACAAGCGAGGCAGAAACCAACTCTGTGTAATATCTTTCCATTCCGAGATCTTTTGCTGCACCGGTAAAGTGAGAAAAGTGCCTTCAAATGATTGTTTTAACAGATTGCAAAATTCATCTCTTTTTCGTCCATGTTCAATGATCCGGCCTATCTTATCAACATTCTCGTCAAGATCGGTTAACAACATCAAGTTACCGGTCATACCAGGAAGTTGCATTAGGATTCGGATGAACCGAACAAAGTTATCCAATAGCTTCTCTGTGCATTTATTCCCTATTCCATAATTTGAGAAGCATCTATTCATCTTCTCTTCCATCTTCTGCAACAGAATCATATAGTCTTTCAGAAGTTTATCCGCTTCTTCTTTCAGTTGAGAAGAGTACTCCATTATATTGATTCCTGTGAGAGGATGCTGATGGGAATGTCCACTTACTTTTCCAACTCCGATCAACTCTTCCACAGCATGATTCCATTCATTGAATTGCTCCTTAGTCAACGAAGCAAGCAAAGAAGCGGGTATCATTATTTCTTCTGTTTCGTCAATGGAGCTATAACGGGTGATAGCCTCATAGACAGATATGCCACAAGGATATATTCGGTGTAATGCCTCTACATATCCATTAATCTGCTGACGCATTTTAAACAGCCTTTCCGACTCTTCCTTAAACTCTTCCGGTTCCTTATAACGAAAGATCTCAGTTGATTCTTTCAGCTGACTCAGTACATCTGTCTTTCGTGCTTTATTAGAATGCAGTTCCAGGCAGAACGGAGCTAAACCTATATTCATAAGCCTTTTCTGAACTACGGAGAGTGCAGCCATTTTTTCGGCCACAAACAATACCCGTTTACCCTGATACAGTGCATTGGCTATAATATTCGTAATGGTTTGTGACTTGCCAGTTCCCGGAGGTCCATGTAAAATAAAGCTTTTCTCATTTACAGCTTCATAAACCGCTTCAAGCTGCGAAGAATCGGCACTGACAGGCAACGCAATATCAGCAGGAGTTAAAGCATGATCCAGTTCTACGGCATTGGCATCGACTTCTGCAACCTCCCATTCCATTTTACCACTCATCAAACTGCCGACAATCTTATTTTTACTCAACTCTTCGGCATTCGAATGAATGTCATTCCACATGATGAACTTACTGAATGAAAAAGTACCCAAAATAGCCTGTTCTTCTACGTCCCAACGCTTTTCGTTCATCACAGCTTTCCGAAAGATTGAGAAAATACGTTTCACATCGGTTCCATTTTCATCTTTCGGCAATGAATCGAGCCCAGAAATAGTGATGCCAAAGTTTTGTCTCAACATCTCCAACAAGGTAATGTTAAGCATGCTCTCTTCTTCACGGGCACGGATAATATATCCTTTGGATACCGACTTACGGATCATCTCAACAGGAAGTAACAATATCGGGGCATAGCGAGGACGCTCACTATGTTCGGTTTCATACCACCTCAACAGCCCCAAGGCAAGATATAAAGTATTTGCACCATTTTCTTCCAATGCTATTCTGGAAGAACGATATAAATAAGTAAGCGATTTCTTCAGATCCTGTTCGGTAAGATAGGTTCTCAATCTTTTTTGAGTCAGCTCCTGCTTAATCAAACCAATCATCGGATCCGATTCCGTTAAAGTGCCATAAAGCCCGAAGTCATACAACGGATTATCCCAATCAGAGGGCTTACCCAAAATCTGAAATTCTGTTCCGTCCGAAAAAGCATCTTCCATCTTATCTATATCCGCAGAGATCACTTGAAGGGCATTACGGGTAATACGCAGGTTCAGAAAATTATTACGTAGACTCAGGTCAAGTAACTTTCGTTCCCACAAAAGTTGTTTGGTGAATTCCACATAACTATCCTGATTATCCAAATCATATTGCTTAATCTCTTCCGGAGCACTAACAGGACTAATGTACAACCCGCCTTTAGGAATCTGAGCTACCTCCAGACCCACAGTCCATGCTTTCCCATGCATAACCCGTTGAGGTAAAGGCAAAATATGAGCAAAACGGCTGCGAGCAACATCTATAAAACAAGTAAAGTCATTCACAGCCAACATTTTGTCATTAGCCAGCCCGACTGCGGTATCGAAAGTCACATTGTTTCCATCGGTCATACAAGTGGCTTCCAGCAAAATAACTTCGTTGATACCGTCCGCCGTTCGTTTGGTCAATAACGAAGGGTCATCGTTCACCGCATCAGGAAATGTCCCGTCAATCAACCAGCATCCCACAAAAGCATGTCCCTGAATGATCACCAACAACGGATGCAACCCCATGGCTTCGGCACATGAAGCATACAACAGTGACAGATCCAAACAAGTCCCTAATTTACCGGAAAGTACATTATCCGAAAGCCTGACTCGCTGACCGGCATCACCAAAACTGGACGGAGGCGTGCAGTATGCAATATGCTGCTCTTTAATAGCCTCGTACAGAGCTGCCAACTGTAACTTCACCCGATTGGGATTACAACTCTGATAAGCATCCAATGAAGAATTACCGGACCACTCTTTCAGGATAGATGACGCCCGCGAAAGAACTCCTGTAAGTACCGGATGATTAGGAACCACAAATGCAGACAAAAGTTCAGGCAATACCTGAATGCCTCCCCATTGATCAAAAGCCAGGATATCAACAGGATACTTCTCTTGAAAAAATACGTTTTCCTCATCAGAAACTACCAGAACGATAGTACCGGACAGGCGTTCGGTTTGCTGAATAAAAAAAGAAGGGTCCAGCATCAGATTTAATCCGGTTATTGTAATAATCTCACCGGAAGCTAATTTTTCTACCATTACCGGTGAAACTGATGCAAATTCAGGCTCCAGAGTTAGAAATACCTTTAAATCCGCAAGCGGATGTTCTGTATTATTTTTAATAGAAAGTAACCGGACAACAGGTATCCGGTTTTGCTGCATGGAATAATTGATAACAGGCAAATAAATAAATTCCACATCCAATTGTGAAGAAGGATTCTCTTGACTCATGATAAACGAGATTAATTAATTCACATTCAAACAATAACATGTGGCAAAATTACATATTTATTTATAAAGGAGACCTCTTTAATTTAAAGAATTTACAAAACAAGCAGAAATATATGTATTATTTTCTTTTCTTATCTAAAAAATATTCTGCCAGTAGAATAAATACATATCCGCCGGCATAACTGACCATATCTTTCAAATCGAAAGTAGAACCAAGGGCTATACGGAGTATACGATTCGATATTCCCAACACATCCACCAACTGAAAATATTGAAGTATCTCTATGAAACAGGCAAAAGCAAGCACATACAAAGGTAGTTGTGACAAACCGTTCGGAATAAAAATCCGTATAAAACAATAAATCAACACAACAACCAGTGCGTCACCCATATAAGGACGTACAAAGTTATCACGAACATATATACCAATAATAATCTCAACTACCAGTATTACGACAAAACATATCGCATAGAAAAAACTTTTATTCATGGTGTCTTTCGAATTTTATCTTTCACAGGATATACTGAGAATACAAAGTTCGATTGTTGTTTATCAATACTATTAAAAACTTTATGTATTATATCAACTTTATGATGTCAGTATTTCCGATAGAAATAATCTTTTGACTGCGAATATACGTTATTTCTAAAAAACTATTGTATCTTTAGGTAATGAATAAACGATTGAAATAAAGATAGAAAGGAAATTTACGTATGATGTTGAACTTCGACTTTGTATTAAGACTGTTAGTCGCCGGAATCTTAGGTGCCATCATTGGCTTGGACAGGGAATATCGTGCCAAAGAAGCGGGCTATCGCACACACTTTCTGGTGTCATTGGGTAGTGCACTGATTATGATCGTTTCTCAATACGGCTTTCAAGAAATCATAAAAGAGAATAGTGTTACACTCGATCCAAGCCGTGTAGCAGCACAAGTAGTCAGTGGGATTGGTTTTATCGGTGCCGGAACGATTATCTTTCAAAAACAGATAGTCAGAGGACTGACTACAGCGGCAGGGATTTGGGCGACAGCTGGAATAGGCCTGGCAGTAGGCGCGGGCATGTACGTCATAGGTATTGCTGCCATGGTACTGACCCTGATTGGTCTTGAAGTGCTAAGTTACCTGTTTAAAAGCATAGGAATGAAAAGCTCAATGATAACTTTTTCGACCGATAACAAAGAAGTACTGAAAGGAGTGGCTGACCGATTTAATTCCAAAGATTACCTCATAGTGTCGTATCAGATGGATACACAGAAGCACGGAAGCATAGAAACCTATCAAGTGACAATGATCATCAAATCCAAACGGAACAATGACGAAGGACATTTGCTATCTTTAATACAAGAATTTCCTGAAGTGACAGTAGAACGAATTGAATAAGATTATTTCTGTTTTTCGGTGATATACTTCCAATAACGCACCGGCATATCCTGTTTATGTTTACGAGGATTCAGTCGTTCTTTAATTGTGATAGATTTAAAATAAGTCTTCCAAAGTTGTTGGAAAAGTTTTTCGTCCTTATCCATCAAGCTTTCGTCCAGCATGCCGGTAATCAGATGTGCTGCTTGACCATCATCATCAAATGTCACCTCCTCTACCGTGTGTAGATCATAATAAAAACCATAACGGCGCTTCATGTCATAAATCAGCCACCGCTGATCGGCAAAACGATCTTTAAAGTGACCTACCGTCAAAGGTAAAGCATTGTGCTGTGGTTCAAAAGCAGCGAAAAAGGTACCATCCACCGCTTTCTGAAAACGTACGAACTGCAACATACGCAAACGCTCCCAATCTACCCGCTTCCATATTTTGGAAAGAGCGAGAACATCCGGATCACCGAAATTAGTCTCAATGGAGACGGGAGAGTCAATGGCCTTTCGGATGTATCGGAACAAAAGCATACCTACTTCCGGTAACTCTGAAAGCCAACACCAGGTGATAGCCGAAAGGGCCGATGCCGATATCTTCTTCTGCAATCCCCGCCAGACACGTCCTGCCTTCTCTTCATCAGTGATAACCGTAAAGATGTCATCATAGAAAAGTGGTAAAGTATCTCCTTTCGAGAGTAAGACATCAGGAAAGGTCTTGCGGTTATAAGCATCGAATAGTGCTGTCAGCAAGCCATCAAGTGTTTTATCGTAGATAAAAAGAATCATAACAATCTCAATCGTTAAAAACAAATGATAACTGATTTTCATCCGTCTTTTTCTTAGCAGATTTGGGCAGTAACAAGCTACGTACGGTCTGTGGAGTCATTTCATTTACAGTCCGCATGGGTAATTCGCTGCAAGTAATAAAATATTGTGCTTTTTTCATAACCACACCTATTTTTTTAAGTTGATAATATCCCAACTTCGAATAACGACGGGAAGCTATAATTAATTTTGCCGACTTTACCCCAATTCCCGGAATACGAAGTATCATTTCATAATCCGCCTTGTTGATATCGACAGGAAACTGCTCGGGATGACGTAACGCCCACGACAACTTGGGATCTATTTCCAGATCAAGATCAGGATAGGTGTCATCCACAATTTCATTGACTTTGAACTGATAGAACCGCATCAGCCAATCTGCCTGATAAAGACGATTCTCACGTACCAAAGGAGGCTGCTTAAGTGCAGGTAAACGAGTATCGTATGTATTTACTGATACGTAACCGGAATAATAGACACGCTTCATCGTGGGACGCTGGTAAAGGGCGGAAGAAAGAAAGAGAATATCCTTATCACTTTCAGCCGTAGCACCGACAATCATCTGTGTACTCTGACCCGCAGGAGCAAAGCGGGGCGCATACCGGAACTTTTTTCGTTCTTCACTACTTTCCAGTACGCCCTGTTGAATATAAAGCATCGGTGCAAATACACTTTTATGATCTTTTTCAGGAGCCAGCAGTTTCAAGTTCTCTTCTTTGGGGATCTCCACGTTCACACTAAGCCGGTCAGCATAACGCCCGGCTTCGTTCACCAATTCCCGGCTGGCTCCCGGAATACTTTTCAAATGAATATACCCGTTAAAGCGGTGCACTTCACGCAGATCTTTCGCCACACGTACCAAACGCTCCATTGTATAATCGGGATTTCGCACCACACCGGAACTCAAAAACAACCCTTCAATGTAATTTCGACGATAAAACTCAATCGTCAAGTCTACCAGTTCGGACACAGATAACGTAGCCCTGGGCAAGTCATTACTTCTCCGGTTAATACAATAGGCACAATCGTATATGCAATAATTGGTAAGCATCACTTTCAGTAACGAAATGCAACGTCCGTCTTCCGCAAAACTATGGCAAATACCCCATCCACCCACCGTATTACCTAATGTACCGGGCTTGTTGGCACGCACCGTGCCACTTGAGGCGCAGGAAACATCGTACTTGGCCGATTCTGCCAGTATCTTCAATTTTTCGAGAACATTTGCATTCATAAGCGGTAAAGAGTTTGCATGTTTTGTATCTCGGCTTTTATCTTATCCCGCAGCGACTGGGGCTTCAACACCTCCACTGCCGCTCCTTTGGATAATAACTCCTGAATAAAATCATAAGTATGCGAAATATAAAGTTCAAAATCAACATAACTCTCTGTAACGGCAATCTCCTTTTGACTGGAATGTAAAGGAAGATTTCTCAGGTATGGAGCCTGTGAAATAGTGGTCCTGAGGACAGTGTGCTGAGGAAGTAGATTTTCATCACGAATAATACCAAAACTATCTCTGAAATGATCCTGAGGAGTAAACTTACGTGGGAAATTGAATGTCTCTTCCGAAAGAGCGATTCTCTTGATCCGATCGAGAGAATAAGAACGAAAAGCTTTATATTCCCGATTTATTCCTATCAAATACCAGCGATGACGGAATAATTTCACGAAATAAGGCTCAAGTAACACATCTTTGGAGTGTTCCCAGTTGTACGCCTGATATTCCATAGCAAGCACGCGTCCGCTACGCATAGCATCAATAACAAGATCCATGAATTGCACTCCCGAAGGTACTTCCTCAAATACAATCCGGTTCTTCATATCCACATTTTCCTGCAATACATTGTTCAACGAAAAACTATTCAGTAACCACATCTTCAACTTATCGCCCAACATTCCTTCGGCGTCTGCTATATAATAGGTATTGTTCCGTTTATCACATTCAATGTTTATGTCGAACATTTCTTCAATGGCCTGTCGATGGTTATGGAAAGTCCGCAAAGGTATATCAGAACGATTATCATCTCCCGCTCTCCAACGACGATTGATTTCGGCAAATGTCACAGGAGCATTCCGGAAGATAGTATCCACCAGCCAGATTAGTTTATTGAATTGTTGTTTTGCCATACTAAACTTGATTTCTGCTGCAAAGCAAGGAAATGTTTATGCCAAAAATAAGCACAATCCTCCAAAAGATCAAAAGATAATCTCTTTTTAACCACTTCATTGCAGGATACAACAGTTCTTAATAATCCGAAAACGATCTTCGTTTGTTATTTATAAAAGAGACTGAAAATTATGAAGAAGAAGTTTACTATATTTGTCGTGCTATTGGCCGGTATCATTTACACTGGCCATGCACAAGGCGTACAATGGATTTATCAACAAAAACAGGAGAAAAAAAACATGAAGAATCTGAGTGAAATATATTTTGCAGGCGGTTGTTTCTGGGGAACAGACCATTTCCTGAAACAGATCAGAGGAGTAAAATCGACTCAGGTCGGATATGCCAACGGAAACATTGCTAATCCGACTTACCAACAGGTGTGTACAGGAAAAACCAATTTTGCAGAAACCGTTAAGGTGGAGTATAATCCACAAGAAGTTCCCCTAAAACTATTGATCGACCTTTTTTTTAAGACAATAGATCCTACAAGTCTGAATCGACAAGGCAATGACAAAGGTTCGCAATATCGCACCGGTATTTATTATACTGATGAAGCTGACTTGCCGACTATCCGGACAGCCATCGACGAATTGGCTAAAGAGTATTCCAAACCTATAGTCATAGAAGTGAAACCCTTATCCAATTTCTACAAAGCCGAGGAATATCATCAGGATTATCTGGATAAGAATCCCGGAGGATACTGCCATATTAACCCTGCACTATTCGAGTTGGCAAAAAAAGCAAATGCACAGGCTGAGCAGCCCCAGACAAATTACAAAAAACCGGATGACGCCACACTTCGTAGTAAATTGACGCCCGAGCAATATGCGGTCACACAAAAGAACGCAACCGAACCAGCTTTTCATAACGAATACTGGGATGAAAAACGAGATGGCATCTACGTAGATATCACTACCGGTGAGCCTCTTTTTATATCAACAGATAAGTTTGATTCCGGCTGTGGCTGGCCCAGTTTCACCAAACCGATAGAAAAAGAAGTGATAAAAGAGAAGATGGATACATCACACGGAATGATACGCACAGAAGTACGGAGTAAAACGGGAGATGCACATTTAGGACATGTCTTCACGGATGGCCCTAAAGAAAAAGGAGGATTACGTTATTGCATCAACAGTGCATCCTTACGCTTCATTCCAAAAGAGAAAATGAAAGAAGAAGGATATGGAGAGTACTTGAAACTTCTGCCTCAAAAATAAGTCACCAACAGATATCAAAATCATTGTCGGAATCCCAGTGTACACAAAAAGAGGATATCCACAAGATTATCGTTTCTGAAATATAGACGGATTAAAATTCTGTAAAACAAAAAAGCCGGTTTCAAAATTGAGACCGACTTTTCCATTTTTTCTATTCGTAAGATTACTTCTTTGATTCTTCCAAAGATACTTTACGGAATTCTTTCATTGCTTTTTCGATTTCCAATGAAGCTTTACGGGCACGAGTTCCTGCAGCTTTGTTACCATTTTCAATCTGAGCATTTGCATCTTTGTTGAACTCAGCTACCAAAGTAGCAATCTTTTCTACTAATTCTTTCATAATCCTTATTTATTTCTTCGTTAATAATGATGGGCAAAAATACATCCTTTCCCGAAATAAACGCATAAAAACGATATTTTTTTTGAAATTATCAGCTAAAAATCAGCAAAAAAATAAGGTTTAGTCTTTTTTATCTACTTTTGCAGGCATGAAACCGCTTACAGATACTGATTACATACACGCATTGATAGCCGAAGGGGAGCATCAACAGCAAGACTTTAAATTTGAAATATCCGATGCCCGTAAAATCGCCAAAACACTGTCAGCTTTTGCCAATACCGATGGAGGACGGCTGTTGATCGGCGTTAAAGACAATGGAAAAATAGCCGGTGTACGTTCGGATGAAGAAAAATATATGATAGAAGCAGCTGCCCAACTTTATTGCCGGCCGGAAGTTGATTATTCCATGCAAACATTTCACGTTGAAGGACGTTCTGTATTAGTCGTACAAATAGATGAAAGTGAACACAAGCCCGTTTTTGCAAAAGACGAAAACGGTAAATCACTGGCATATATTCGGATCAAAGATGAAAATATCCTGGCTACTCCGGTACATTTGCGCGTCTGGCAGCAGAGCGGCAATCCGGCAGGAGAATTGATTCGCTATACCGAACGGGAACAACTGTTGCTGGACTTACTGGAAGAAAATACTTCGCTTTCTCTTAACCGCTATTGCCGGCAAGCAGGTATTTCCCGACGGGCTGCAGAGCATTTACTGGCTAAATTTATCCGGTTTGATATCGTGGAACCGATATTCGAGAACCATAAATTCTACTTCAGGCTAAAATAAAAGAATTTGCCCCTGATACCAATTAATTAATAGATATGAATCTAATTAACGATATATTATGGACCTACATCCTGATTGCAATGCTGTTGGGATGCGCCATTTGGTTCACGATTAAAACCCGTTTCGTGCAATTCCGCATGATCGGCGAAATGCTACGTCTGTTGAAAGACTCTGCCGGAAAAGGAGAACATGGAGAGAAACATATTTCTTCGTTCCAGGCCTTTGCCATATCACTGGCAAGCCGTGTCGGTACAGGAAATCTGGCTGGCGTAGCTACGGCAATTGCCATCGGCGGACCGGGTGCCATATTTTGGATGTGGATCATTGCTCTATTAGGAGCATCGAGCGCTTTTGTAGAATCTACCCTCGCACAATTATATAAGGAAAAAGGGAAGGAATCTTTTATCGGAGGCCCTGCCTACTACATGAAGAAAGGGTTAAAAAAACCATGGATGGGAATTCTGTTTGCCATACTGATTACTGTCACTTTCGGATTTGCCTTCAACTCAGTACAAAGCAATACCATTTGTGCAGCTGTAGAACATGCGTTTGGCATCAGCCATGTGCCTATGGGCATCATCCTGACCGGACTGACTCTATTGATTATTTTCGGAGGTATCCAGCGCATTGCTAAAGTAAGCAGCATCATCGTCCCTGTCATGGCACTGGGATATGTAGGATTGGCACTGGTCATTGTACTCATCAATATCACACATCTGCCGGATGTTATCGGAACCATTGTCAGTCATGCTTTTGGTTGGCAACAGGCTTTAGGAGGAGGTGTAGCAGCTGCATTGATGCAAGGCATCAAACGTGGGCTGTTCAGCAATGAAGCCGGTATGGGTTCGGCACCGAACGTAGCTGCAACCGCATTCGTATCACACCCGGTGAAACAAGGACTGATTCAGACCTTAGGAGTTTTCACAGATACTCTTATTATCTGTTCATGCACAGCATTCATCATTCTTTTCAGTGGTGCTCCGCTCGATGGTTCGACCAACGGAGTACAACTCACTCAACATGCGTTGAACAACGAAATAGGAAGCATAGGAGGTATATTTGTGGCAGTTGCCCTTTTCTTTTTTGCGTTTAGCAGCATCATCGGCAATTACTATTATGGAGAAGCAAATATCCGATACCTCACCCACAAACGATGGATAGTTTACCTTTACCGTCTATTGGTAGGGGGGATGGTATGGGTGGGAGCCATGTCCACTCTCGATTTTGTATGGGGACTGGCAGATATCACCATGGGGTTAATGGCCATCTGCAACCTGATAGCGATCGCCTTTCTGGGAAAATATGCTTTCCGATTGCTGCAGGACTATAGTGAACAGAAAAAGTCAGGCATCAAAAGCCCGGTATTCACCAAAAACAAGATGAAGGATATTGAAAAAGATATTGAGTGTTGGTAAAGAGCCTCAAAAAGAATAGATGTTATCCGTATAATCTGTAGTAATTTAACAACTTATTTAGTAAATTTGCAACCTCAATCTATAATTGACAAAATGACTTATGAGCATATTCGCTAACTTATTTAAAAAACAGGCCGACGCTGACGCAAAAGTAGTAGGCAATGTAGAAGATTTCGTATCACTGACACGTGTATATTTTCAATCTGTAATCGCAGTAAATTTAGGTATCACGAATATCCGTTTTCTGCCGGATGTAGCCAACTTCAAACGTTTATTCAAAGTAGCCACACAAGGTGGCAAATTAGGACTTGCCGAGAAATCGGCTTCCCGCAAGATGTTGATGCAGGATTACGGCATCAGTGAATCGTTTTTTAAAGAGATAGACACCTCTATCAAGAAAAACTGCCGCACACAAAATGATGTACAGGCATATCTTTTCATGTACCAGGGATTCTCAAGTGACCTGATGATGCTGATGGGTAACCTGATGCAATGGAAGTTCCGTATGCCGGCGATATTCAAAAAAGCCTTGCGCTCCATGACAGAAAAAACTGTGCACGATGTATGTACCAAAACAGTATGGAAAGCTGATGACGTACACAAAACGGCTGCCGCAGTACGCCAGTACAAAGAACGTCTCGGGTTTTCGGAACAATGGATGTCAGAGTATGTATACAACATTGTTTTACTGGCTAAAAAAGAGCCGAAACATAAGGACGAAGAAGCGAAAGCAAAATGAAAAGCGGAATGTTATTAAACAAAAAAGAATCGTAAAGAATAGCATGAATAGCAAAGCGGAGGTTTTCTACCTCCGCTTTTTTTGTTATATTTATGCAAATATTTCAATTTTAACAATCTAAAAACAATCGCGTATGAAACAAAAGAAAATGCTTTCACTCACACTTTCCCAAATACGGCAACTATACTGTCAGGAGTTACCTGAACTCACAGCAATGGCTCAACAAAGTCTTGACGATACCGACTTTAAAAACCACCTGCAAGAGTTCCTCACTCCTTACATATCCGGAGGGAACAAAGCGGGTGAGCAAATTCGACTCCTTATCAGCTACGACGGAAAGACAGTTCATGAGCTGTCTAACGAACAGGATATGCAAATACAGACCTTATCCCTTCTCCGACGCTTCTTGACCGGGAATTTGGAAAATGCAGAAATACCTACTGACTTGTTCCTGGACCTATACTATCTCTTTAAAAGGCTGGAAGAGCCGGAATCCCCACTCCCCTCTCCACAACGAATTAAAAACCGAACCGAACGCTGGGCCACCGGACTGGACGAAGATGTGATAGAGTTACGTTCCGAGAATCAGGAACGGATGCTGCATCTACTGATACAAAAAATAGAAAACCGGAAATCCAAACCATCTTCACGTTTTCACTTTGAAGAAGGAATGAGTTATGAAGAGAAATATCAACAGGTCTGTCAGTGGTGGAACGACTTTCGCTTCCATCTTTCAATGGCCATCAAAACTCCTACCGAGTTGAACCGTTTTCTCGGGAACTCCCTTTCCAGCGAAACAATGTATTTGTTGTCACGGGCCCGCAAAAAAGGAATGCCTTTTTTTGCCACTCCTTACTATCTTTCTTTACTCAATACCAGTGGAGAAGGGTATAATGATGAAGCCATCCGCAGCTATATTCTTTACTCCCCCCGTCTGGTAGAAACCTATGGTAACATTCGTGCCTGGGAACGTGAAGACATTGTAGAAGCCGGTAAACCGAACGCCGCCGGATGGTTATTGCCGGATGGACATAACATTCACCGTCGTTATCCGGAAGTAGCTATCTTGATCCCCGATACAATGGGACGGGCTTGTGGAGGATTGTGCGCTTCATGTCAACGCATGTACGACTTCCAGAGCGAACGATTGAATTTCGAGTTCGACGCACTTCGTCCTAAAGAAAGCTGGGACAAAAAGCTACGCAGATTAATGTCTTATTTTGAAGAAGATACCCAATTACGAGATATATTGATTACCGGAGGAGATGCTCTGATGAGTCAGAACAAAACCCTGAAAAATATTCTTGAGGCTGTTTACCGCATGGCCGCACGTAAAAGAAAAGCAAATCAGGAACGCCCGGAAGGAGAAAAATACGCAGAATTGCAACGTGTCCGTCTGGGATCAAGATTATTAGCTTACCTACCTATGCGTATTAACGATGAATTGATAGAGATCCTAAGAGAATTTAAAGAAAAGGCTTCTGTCATCGGAGTGAAACAATTTATTATTCAAACTCACTTCCAAAGTCCTTTAGAGGTTACTCCCTACACCCGGGAAGCTATCCGGAAAATCCTTTCTGCCGGATGGCTGATTACGAATCAGCTGGTATATACCGTAGCTGCATCCCGACGGGGACACACCACAAGACTGAGACAAGTACTCAATTCGCTGGGAGTAGTTTGTTATTATACCTTCTCCGTCAAAGGATTCAATGAAAATTATGCCGTATTCACTCCCAACAGCCGATCGATGCAGGAGCAACATGAAGAAAAAGCATTTGGCAAGTTGACGCAGGAACAGGCTGACGAACTGTACTCTCTTCTTGAAACAGGTGAGGACATCGCTACTCGAATACGTCATTTCATGAAGAAACATCATTTACCCTTCATGGCAACAGACCGAAGTGTACTTAATCTGCCCGCTATCGGCAAGAGCATGACATTCAACCTAGTGGGAATAACAGAGGAAGGCAGACGTATCCTTCGTTTCGACCATGACAGCACCCGCCGTCATAGCTCTATCATTGACAAACTGGGAAAAATATATATCGTAGAAAATAAATCACTCGCAGCTTATCTAAGGCAATTAAGCAAAATGGGGGAAGATCCGGAAGATTATGCCAGCATTTGGAGCTATACGGAAGGAGAAACAGAACCTCGCTTCAAGTTGTATGAATACCCTGAATTTGAATTCCACACAACAGAACGGATGAGCAATCTGGAAGTATTATAAACAACAAACAGTGAATAATAAACAGCCTCCTAATATATAATGCGTATCCTGTTTATTATTCACTGTTCATCACTCTTTGCCGAGCGTCCGTTATTCCTCGTTTTCCTCTTTCACCCGAATTACGATATTCGCTATGATAGCAGTCAAACCACCGGTCGTGATACCAGACGAAAAGATACTACGAATAGCTTCCGGAGCCTGGCTTAACACATCGGGCATCAATTCTACTCCAAGTCCCAATGAAAGACTGACAGCCAATACCAATGTTTCCTTCCGTCCGATATTTTGTGATGCAACAATGCGGATTCCGGCTGCTGCGACAGTTCCGAACATTAACAAAGTAGCTCCGCCTAACACAGGGTCCGGCATCAGTGAGAAAACAGCTCCCACAATCGGAAATAGCCCCAAAAGAATCAACATTGCAGCTATATAGTAACCCACATACCGACTGGCCACTCCTGTCAATTGAATGATTCCATTGTTCTGAGCAAAAATAGAATTAGGGAAAGAGTTAAATATACCTGCCAGAAAAGAGTTAAAACCATCGGCCATCACACCTCCCGAAACTCGTTTGAGATAGTCGTCACCCTCGATCTTCAAACCAGAAATCATCGAATTGGCCGTTACGTCTCCGGTTGCTTCGATAGCTGTAATCATATATACGAGCCCGATGGCAATGAAAGAAGACACATTAAAATCGAGTCCGTATTTAAAAGGCTGGGGAATATTGAAACTCATCAGCATCTCTACATTCAAAGCACTCATATCTACTTTTCCCAAAACAAAAGCAAGGCCGTATCCCAGACAGAGTCCCAACACAATGGAACTCATGCGCAAATACTTATTCTTGCAACGGTTAAAAAACAGCACGCTGAGCAAAACCGCACCTGCAATCGAAAGATTCTCCCAAGAAGCAAACGTACCATTATCCATCGCAGTATAACCACCTCCACAAGAGATAATACCTACTTTTATCAGACTTAACCCGATAAGCAACACCACGATACCCGAAACCAACGGAGTAATAATATTACGCATATATTTGAAAGTGCGGCTGATGATCATTTCAATGGGAGCAGCCGCCATACAGACACCAAAAATAAGAGGAAGTCCACCGACAAGTCCCGTAGCAATGATAGGACCGATAAACGAAAAACTTGTTCCCTGAATACAAAGCAACTTTGCCCCTATAGGTCCAAAACGGCGACACTGGATAAAAGTAGATACCCCCGAAGCAAAGAGAGACATCGAAACCAAGAAACCGGTTTTCTCCACATCCAGTTTCAAGGCACTGGCGATAATCAACGGCGGAGTAATAATAGCTACAAAAATAGCAAGCAGATGCTGCAATGCCGCAAATAATGCATCTTTAAAAGGCGGACGGTCTTCAATACCGTATATCAAGTCTGTTTTCATCAGTTATTAGTTTATTGTCCATTTCAGTGCCAGTGTAGGGATGACATAAAAACCATCGCGTCCACCAAAATTATTACTCAGCTCAACTTCTGAGCCCACACTCAGCTTAAATTTATCACTGATACCTTTTATACGGTTCAGATTCACCCAAAACTGGGGCTCGGTAAGAAAAATAGTCTTCCCATAAGCAGTCTCCTCACGCCACCAGTCAGCAAAGCCGGAAAAAGTGAGCAAGTTATTGCTGAAATTCATATACCAGGTTCCGGTCAGCTGAAAGTTATTGGGAGAATGGTGTTTCTGAATATACTTATACATGGCCGACAATGAAAAGCCACGCGAGAAAGCAGTATTATTATAAGTATAGGTAACTCCCCCCAAATAAGCGTTCTGATAAGAAAAACCTTTGGCAAGACCTCCATTATACTCCACATGTACCGAGAACGGATTTTTCCAGAATTTCAATTCACGGGCTATTTCCCAATAAGCAGCCGCTACTCCGTCAGAAGTATAGTCCATGTCCACAAAGAAATAAGTACTACCCCATTTATCAGGATGAAACTTCTCCACGGTAGAGGTTAATACAGGACGGTCTTTTAAATCTTTATCATACAAAGAACGTCCGAAATCATAGTGCAACTGAATGTTTTGTGCCCTTAATCCGATGCCAACGGATAACAAAAACAGGCAAAAAAGAGCAATAGCAGTCCTTCTCATGTTGAATGTTTTTTTATTAAGGCGCAAAAGTAATTAAAAATCGTGGGAGTACGTTTCTATCAAATAGATATTATCACTATTTTTGCTCCCGATCAAATAGTAAACAATGGACATAGAAATAGAAAATCATCCGTTAGAGCCCTTTCTCCCCGCCAATGCCCGATTGCTGATGCTGGGAAGTTTTCCACCTCAAAAGAAACGATGGTCGATGGATTTTTACTATCCAAACCTGAACAATGATATGTGGAGAATCGTGGGATTGCTGTTCTTTAACAACAAAGACTACTTCCTTAACGAAACCCGGAAAGCTTTCTGCCGCGAACGCATTATCAACTTTCTCAACGATAAAGGAATAGCTTTATTCGATACCGCTTCGGCCATCCGACGCCTACAGGACAATGCCTCAGACAAGTTCCTGGAAGTGGTGCAGCCCACTGATATAAGCCGACTTCTCGGACAACTCCCGGAATGCAAAGCCATCGTCACAACAGGGCAAAAGGCAACAGATACACTCCGGGCACAATTCGAAGTGGAAGAACCCAAGGTGGGCGATTTCTCTGAGTTCGTCTTTGATGGACACCCGATGCGCTTATACCGCATGCCTTCTTCTTCACGAGCCTATCCGTTGGCACTCGACAAAAAAGCGGCAGCATACCGCACCATGTATCAGGATTTACAAATGCTTAATATAGAATAAATATGAAAACTCTCTTTTTGCAATATCCCGCATGCAGCACTTGCCAGAAAGCTAAAAAGTGGCTGACAGAAAACAACATTGAGTATACTAACCGCCTTATTGTGGACGATAATCCCACAGTAGAAGAATTGAAAGCCTGGATTCCACTAAGCGGACTACCCGTTAAGAAGTTTTTCAACACCAGTGGTGTAGTATATAAAGAGCTGAAACTCAGCAGCAAGCTTCCTACAATGACTGAAGAAGAACAGATCGCCCTTTTAGCTACCAATGGCAAATTAGTGAAACGCCCGCTGGTAGTGACCGAGCGCTTCGTATTAGTAGGATTTAAACCCGAAGAATGGGAAAAATTAAAATAATTAGCAACTTCTTTGCATAAAAGCTTGCAAATTCAGAAGTTTATTCTACCTTTGCAGCCGCAAACACGGGAGTAGCTCAGTTGGTAGAGCACCGGTCTCCAAAACCGGGTGTCGGGAGTTCGAGCCTCTCCTCCCGTGCAAGGGTAAATAGCTGTAAATAAATGATTTACAGCTATTTTTATTTTAGAAGTGGGACAAAATCGGGACACTTTAAAAACAATTGATTTTCAAACATTTACGCTCATCACACTTAGCCATGGGAATTAACTATTTGGTGTTTCATGTTGAAGTGCCTGCTCCAGTTCCTGCCGGATAGAGTTCCGGATCTCGTCATCGAAACCATATCGGATTTGCGGAAAAGTCTCGTGATAAAGAACTCCCCTGATTGCACGATTGTAGAGAGCCAGGTTACTACGGATGTGACGGGAAATACGATCGGAACCACGACGATAGTTAATGTCAAGGAAGCGAAGGTAGGGGAAGATGCGGATGAAGAACTCTTCCCAGGAATCGGACTCAGTAAAACTAAAAGGCCGCCGGCTGAGATGTGCTTTGAGCTGTCCGGATTGAGTCTTTAGGTTGGCCTGAACAACATTCTCCTGAATGGCATAAATTTGGTTTATACCTTGGGAAATGGTGTCATGAATAAAACGTTTTCTGATTAAATCGTCAGTAATCATAGTGCGCTGAAGTTATTTTTCAGCGAATGTAGGAAGGGGATACAGGAGGGGAAAGGACACAAAAAAAGCCGGGAACTACCGACCGGCTAATCTTTTGTGTAACGGAACTCAAACGATGATAGTTCCCAGGCTTCTTCTATTTATTACTACGCTCCTGAAGCATCCAGCGGAAATCGCATCCGGATGCTCCCGGACGGTTTTGGAACTTGAAGCCGGCAGAAGTCATTGCCTGGAAGAGTTGTTCCTTCGTAATATTGACCGAAGGATCCAGACGTTTGATAGCGGTATAGACTTCATCGGTAGAGAACCAATGGGTGGTATGACGAGCGTCCGGAGCAGGACGATAGGTTGCTTGCAATCAGCTATATAAATGCTGATATCGGTGATTTTCTGTTCTTGATTATCCATGATTTATAGTTTTTTTGAAAGTTGATATATGTTGTGCAAGATAACGAAGGTTGCGCACAATACGGAGACAATCCTTATCTGAATCTAAAATGACTGGAATATCTTCGGCAATGACGATATCTATAACCTCGTTGATTTGATTCAAAGTTTCATCGACATAATTTTCTTGCTGAAGAAACTTAACGGTTTGAATGGCTTCGGGAGTAATAATTGCTCCATCAACATTAGTGTTCATGGTCAACCTCCTTTTCTTTTTTAAGCGCACCCTGTAATAGAAATATTACTTCTTCAGATTCTTCACGATTGAACGCTACAATTTCGTTTCCATCAATTTTGATTAAAAATAATTCAAATTTGCCATTGATCCGATAGGTTTCAATCTTATCGACAGCTAATTCCTTGCCTGAAGTCATGATTGACCTCCTTTCTGACTATCAAGTAAAATGGTCTCCTTAGAATTATCTTCTGAAAATGCGTATGTGCTTTTTACGACGCAATAATTGAGATTAAATACAGTATCAGGGCATCCGCACGACATTACTCTCGCAGAGATACAACCGGAAATTTGACTGTTATCGCCACTGAAAATGATTGGTTTAAGTTTGGGATGTTCAGCATTAATTTCATTTACCTTAGCTTCAATTTCCATTTTCAAAGCATCAAGGGAACATTCATCCAGGATAAGAATGTGTTCGAACCGCCGGATCCAGTCAACGAGTTTCTTCCAAGCCCGGTTTTTAGGTGAGATGATAGAAAGACTGTTTGTAAAGTACATCATGACCGACCTCCTTTCTGCATGGAAATGGTTAAATACTGACCTCGAGCGAGGCGGATGGAGGTGGTACCGTCATCGGAACGATTTACGAAAAACTCACTACCTTCTTGAGATAGCATGCCTGAAAGCTCACTTAAGAATGCTTGGAGCTTAGACACCGGAACTTTTCCGGATTGGGATTTCTTTTTCATACGAATCATTGTTTGACTTTTAGGCATAAAAAACGGTTGCCATTTCCCGTGTCGTCAAACAATGATTCGTAATCCCGAAGGCTTAAGAATTGGGAAAGAGGGCAACCGCCATTTCATATTTAACATTTTCGTGGCATCACAAAAATGATAGAGTATGGGCATAAAAAAAGCCCATCGAATTTCGTGGAGCAATTAACCGAAGCTCACCGGGATTAATTATAATCATTGTTTGACTTCCGCAAAGATGGGGATAAAATTTGAATGAACAAAAAAAAATGCGGAATTTTTCAGGCTCCGCATCAATAGATTTAAAAAATAGAGATCATCATCCCTATCATCTCTCAATCGCTCTTTATGCTTTTTTTCCTTTTTAGATTCTTCCTGCTCTTGGTCTTCTTTATAATCCTTACGAGTATAGATACCTGAATCGACTTTTTCATCTCCACTGAGTTCCTTACTTAATAAATAATGGTAGACGTTTTGTTTGGATACACCCGTATTTTCGGTTAGTACATAGGCTTGTTCGAATCGCCATCCTAATTGGGCCATGTAATTAAGAGCATCGACCATTGAATTGAACTTAAGTTCTTTTCCATCTTTATCCACTAAAGACCGATTGTACTTCCCATCCATAAACTTTCGAGCTTGTCCAAAGTCTATCGAAACTTTGACTTTGGTACCAGTAAAATTGCCAATACCGACAATATCACAATAAACACGGGTAGGATTCCAAGGATCCTGAGCAAACGAACTGATGCAAAAGAGCAGCATCGAGATAAAGAATAGCTTTTTCATTAATTTCATTTTTTGATGTTCACAATATTCCAAACTTTGCTATCATATTGGCAAGGCTTTGCCACCATATTGGCAAGACTCCTCCTTAACTACTGACCGAAAGATTTCAATAATTAAACAATAAATCGTGTCAAAGTTAAGCATTGATTCTTTCACAGTGCAAAAATTGTACTATAAATAAAAGACTACACCAACATTTATGCTGCCAAGAGATAGCACAGATATCAAACAAAATAGTTTATCTTTGTTGGAAATAGGAAAAAGATGGAAACAGAGAATTTTAGAATCAGTAGCAATAGCATCGAGCATCTATCGACAGACATCCTCAAACTGTATTATGAAAGTGCGCAAAAACGTATGGGTGACTATCATAAGCAAGCTAATGACACAACAGATAGAGCCTACAAATTGATTACAGTTTACATTGGGATACTCACCCTGCTATGTGGCTATCTATACGTAAACTGGGCTATTACACCGTCTATTATGGCAATATTTGCATTAGCCATTGGTATAGCCTTAGCTACCGCATTCATATTAGTGATTATACTTCCGAGACTGTATGTACCTTTAGGAAGAAGCCCTAAAGAGCTGCAACCAGAGGTCTATGCACAATACTTTGCTCAAAGTACGGATTTACCGGATGAAAAAAGGCTCAAGCTAATTCTAAAAGATGAATTGGAAATGCTTCAGGGGTGCATTGATGTACAAGAAAGGAAAAATAAAAATCGCACCTTCCTATTTACTCTATCTTTACTGTCAGCTCTCTGCGGAATTATTGCATCGGCCTGGATCATGCTTATTTAATAATAATATCCCAGTCGGGAGAAGAAGTTCCAGGTACAGGTTCTACTGGTATCGGAGTGGGAGGAGGAAGTGGAATCCCCTCAAGATTTAATTGTGGCATATCAAAATGGCGAATCCCTTATCAATACGTGCCCAAAGGTTTACTAAGACCTTAACCCAGCTTTACGGATTACGTATTGAAAAGGGATTCATGTATTTTAGTAATAATTGGGCATTGCAAAGATGGAGAAAAATTTCTGCTACAGCAACATTTTTAGAAAAAAAGAGCTCTCAACTCGTGAAAGCTCCTTTATTCCAGAAAGAGAATACCTTTCCGGTTGTCATCAAGGTCTCGCGATCGACCGAGAAGTAAATAGATAAAAAGCCCCCACTCAGTGTGAAGGCTTCTTCTTTTTAAAGATACGTTTTTAAAAGCGATGCTTCCTCAAGAGGAGAGCACTTTTCCTTATTCGTTCACTCAAATCAAGCAAACTATTTGATAATAAATCAATTTCTTCGTCAGTAAAGGATGCAGCCTTGTTGTTGACATGATATCCATTCATACGTTGACTAAACCAAGAGCGTGACTTCTGGAAGTATTCTTCCGCTATATAAGACCAAGTAACAGCAGGAACTATGTCGTTCAACGCTTGCTTGAAATCATATTCATCAATTAACGCTTGTGACTGATCAATTGTTTCCTGAGCTTTGTGCTGAAGAGATTCAGCATATTCTCGCACTTCCTCCTCTGTTTTATCCGACAGCGTTTGGGCTATCTTACCTCGGAACTGTTCCCGTTGCTCGTCAGTATCCAACTGGAGAAACTCACTCAACAAATTATCTATTTCTCTACTTGCTTCCATAACAATAAGTATAATTTAGTTTTTAAAGCACCCCCTCAATACATGAGGGGGTTAATGTTAACCTTTCAGTTTTTTGAGGAGAACTATCAACTTATCCAGTTGAATATCGATCAGCCTCTCTAACTCTCTTCGTGGGTATCCTTGCTTTAGCAATTCCTCCTCATTCAGAGCATAAAACAGCAAGCAGCGCTTTACATGTTCTATGTGAGCCTTTAGCTCTTCCTGATTGTCAAACATCGCTTTAAAAACGTAATGCAAATATAATAAACATTTGTTTATTAGCAAAACATTTGCAGATAAATCTGCTTTCAAATTGATTATTTAACACTTACATAACCCAATGCTAATAAATCATTCAAGAAGTGCTCCGTTGAATCGGCACGAACGGTGTTCCCAGACTGGTCGTGGTATCGATCGGCAAAGTGGTACATGTATTCCTGGTCGGTACATTCGGAATCGAAACGGCTGCTCTGACGGAGTTTGGTAACAAAATCGGTGGCACAGGTGGCGGTAATTGTACCGCCGTCCTGCAATGTGTAGGTCTTATTCATTATCTGGTAAGTTTTTTTGTTCTAAGTTTAAAATACGTTTTTTGGTCGTCGGCCAGGAAAGGCAAGTTTGCCAAGGCTGTTCCAGTGGCGATATTGGTCTACTGAGCAACGGTAATCATGTTGGCGATAAAGTGTATCCAATTTTCCATTTTTATGAAATTCGTCGTACCTCCATACTGGCGAAACTCAACCGTACGATGGCGGGAGTAGGACTCAAGGTTCAGTTTGTGGTAGCGGTCGCCTCCGAAAGCATTCTGTAAATCTCTAAGGCTGCCGGCATTCTGAATACGCTGTTCAGTTATGGATTGTAGCCCTCTGCAATAGTGGTTATTGCGCCGTGATTGAGGCATAAAAGCGTCAATTATACGTTCAGTTCTCCGGTAGGTAAGTATAAGGTTCTTCCAAGTGTTAATGGTAAAGTTGGCAGCGTCCATGTGGATATGAAGCCCGCAGGAGTCGTTTACCTTTACCTCGCAATAGTCAAGCACCCAGCAAACTTTCTGTAGCTCCCGAAGGCCGGCCTCTCCCTCAAGTATCGGGCTTACAAGTTCGAAAGTATTCGATCCCGATAGGCTACCATCTGTTACCAGTTTCCAATGATTGCGGGTATCGTGGTTGTATCCTTCGACTGCTATGCTTATACCGGCTTCCCTAAGTTCTCGAGCGAGGCGTTCGCGAGTGCAGTTATAGGCTTCAATCTCAACCCCAAAGCGACGGTTGAAAGCATAATCAATCTCTGGAAGGTTATTCGGTACTACTTGGTTGCCGGGCTGGAAGGTTCCGGCTTCAATCATCCGTTTGTAGACGTTTTGAACAAAACCGTAGTTTCCATTTGTTACCAGGTCGGCAACCTGGCGGCGAGTTAAGCCTAAAAGAAGCAATTGCTGTATTTTGCTGGTCTTTGTTATTCTTTGGTTAAGAATGTTGGTAATCTGCTTGTTCATAATGCTTTATCCTTTATTATTATACAGCTAAGATAACACTATAAGTGCGAACATCGTAGCGGTTACCCCTTTATTATCAAGCAGTTATCTTTGTTTAGCTGAAGCTAAACAGGATAGAAAAAAGCTCCGAATCTCACGATCCAGAGCTAATAAATATACTTCGTTTTCATTATTAATAATGAAAAAACTGTTATTGATGCACAAATATACTATTTACTTCTTGACTTAAATATCAGCCAACAGACAATAATAATAGCCATTATCAGACCACCGAATGCCCAGCCACCAAGTTCCATCTTCATGGACTCCCAACGAGTTAACTTCCTTTCAACGGGATAAGGCACCTGAACTGAATCAACTTTAACGAATGAATCCACCCGATTAATGAATAGGTACTTATAGGGAGATTAATGATATATCTATGAATGTGGGACATCATGTCAATGGTAATGGAAATAATGTATCTGGAGATATTGCATTAAGTGAATGCCAGAGAGAATCATCGCACTTGAAGCAACTGCTTGAAGAGAAGGAAAGAACTATCCAAATTCTGCTGAAACAGATCAATGACTAAGCTCACAATAAAAGATATTGAATATAATATTCTAATAATAAATATATTAATTCAATTTCGCAGGGACAAAATCGGGACATCCAATAACAAAACGAGTATTAATCGAAGTACGTATCTTTTTGATTATCAACAGTTATAAAGTATTGAGAGAGTAGAAAGAAAGTTCGAGCCTCTCCTCCCGTGCAGAAAAAATCCCGCTTAGGTCACATGACTTAGGCGGGATTTTTCATTAATCAAAAACGGATACTGATTTCTACCGGTTCCTCACCCATTGTCCAGTCAGGTCCTTCCTCGATCAAGCGAATGGCTTCCTCATCAGCCGAAGCACAAAGTCCCTTTTTAACAGTAATGTCTTGTGGACGTCCTTCCTTATCTACCCGAAAAGTAAGAATAACTTTTCCCTTGGCACGCGCACAGTCTTTATCAGACGGATGAACCAGACTCTCTTTCAGATACTTCCGAAATGCCTTTCTACCTATGGTAGGTTGGGGAGTACCGGACATTTTCAGACTCGCTACAGCTCCCGTTATACTCCCTTTCGACTGCGAACCATACCCTACCACTACCACCTCATCAAGCGTAGCTTGATCTTCGTTCATCGCTATTAATAAGCTTTTAGTCGTATCAGCCGGAAGTGTAACGGATTCATAACCAATATAATCGACTGCAAGTTCCCGATTTCCACCTGTCTTCAATACAAAATTACCATTTACGTCGGAGATAGTTCCCTGATTAGTCCCTTTCAGCTTAACGGTAGCACCGACAATAGGATAACCGTTGGAGTCTGTCACAGTGCCATGTACTTTGCCTGCAACCGCTACCTGAGCAGTAAGGCTGCTGTCATTAGCCGGAATAGATTTCATAACCGAACTTGTGGTAGCAGCCAAAGGCTCTTCGGCAATAGTGGTTTCCAATGCCTCATCGATCCATTCCTGTGTCATTGCCTGAGGCACCTCTGTGTGGGGAGATACAACAACTTTTTTCTCTCTATTCCCGGTAATCAATCCTTTCTGAATAGTTGCAGAATCTTTTCTCACCGTCGCCACCAAATCCTCTTTCCTTTCTTCCTTTTGTACAGACAAAGGTTCCAACTGAGATACTTCTTCCATTGCTATCCGTGCTTCATCCGGTAAAGTATTCTCCTGAAGCAGGAAATAAGAACCGATACAAACTCCGATCAGAAGGCTGACAGCCACACTCCAGGCAATGGTATGCCTGCGTTTTTGCGTTACGCGCATATTCACCCGGCGACGCAACAACTCTATTTGCTCATCGGCTCCACTCTCCACCCGGCTATACCCTTCCAACGCATCGGCCAAAAAAGGATCACGCATCGCTTCTTTCTCCAATCGATGTGCTTCTTTCCCCTTGCGGAATCCCCGTATGTAATCCGATAGTTTCATCCCTTAAGCTGATTTTTAATGCAAATCTTTAAATTCCGTTTTCCATTTTGGATATAGCTCTTCACGTTATTCAACGTAAAACCGGTTTGTTCAACGATATCGGCATAAGACATCTCTTCCATAAAGAAGTGCCTGATGCTGATACGTTGAGGTTCGGAAAGTTTCTTAAGGCAATGGTGCAAAGCTTCCAATTGCGCTTCTTCACCTTCCTCTTCACATAACAGATGCAGAAATTCGTCAGATTCCACAATATGGACCGTATAATCCAGCGGAATCTCTTTTTTTTCTCTCCGTAATATCTGCAGGCAATGATTCTTTACTACCCGGTATACCCAAGTCCGAAAGGTCTTTATTTCGTAATTGGCTACTTTAGGAAGTAGTTCTTCGAAAAGCTCCATCACGGCATCTTGCGCCCGGGGTTCATCCCTGAGATATTTCAAACACACTCCATATAACAAAGGAATATAACGGTTATAAAGTTCACCGAAATACTCTTTCTTACCGGACTTCACATAGTATTGCAGCAGTTCGTCGTCCGTATGTTGCGATATGTTCTTTTTAAAAAACAGGACTTTTTTTTGCAAAGTTAAAAAAAAGAGGAATCTGTTTATGGAATCCATGAAAGAATTGCATCTATTGAGTAAAACAAGAAATTAAATTCATTCACTTAAAACAATAAAAGTATGAAAACGAATCGATTCGGAGCTTTAATGCTCGTAATGTTAGCAGCAATTATTTCATGGAGTACAGCCAATGCACAGTCTTTCACTGTGAAAGGCATTGTAACAGATGCCGAAAGTGGAGAAGCGATAATAGGCTGCTCTGTAGTGATAGACGGAACTCGGAACGGAACTGCCACCAGAACGGATGGCACGTATTCCATACATGTAAGTAAAGGGGCAACACTGGTATTCTCTTTCGTAGGATATCGCACTCAAAAAATAAAAGTAGCCTCTACCCGAATAGATGTCGCTTTGAAAGCGGATACGCAGACACTGGAAGAATGCATAGTAGTAGGTTACGCAAACGAAGCACGGAAAATGGTTTGTGGTGCCACTCCTCTCTCTATGGTCCGAGGCATGCCATGCTACGGAAAAATCTCTTCCGAAGAATATAAAGAGATACAGGAAAACGGATTTAAACAAGTTTTGGACACTCCGTTATCTACTTTCTCAATCGATGTGGATGCAGCTTCATACAGCAACATGCGTCGTTTCCTTAATAAAGGAGAACTTCCTCCGACAAATGCCATTCGCACGGAAGAATTGATAAATTACTTCTCTTACAATTATGCCCGCCCAACCGGAAACGATCCGGTGAGAATTACAACAGAAGTAGGCACATGTCCCTGGAACGAACAACATCGGTTAGTCCGCATCGGACTGAAAGCCAAAGAGATCCCAACCGAAAACTTACCGGCATCGAACCTGGTCTTCCTGATCGACGTATCCGGTTCCATGTATGGTCCCGAACGCCTGGATCTGGTAAAGTCCTCTTTAAAACTACTGGTCAACAATCTTCGTGAAAAAGATAAAGTAGCCATTGTAATATACTCGGGTGCTGCCGGAGAGAAGCTGGCTTCTACACCGGGCAGTGACAAACAAAAGATACGTGAAGCCATTGACGAGCTGGAAGCAAGTGGTTCTACCGCAGGAGGTGAAGGGATCATGCTGGCTTATAAAATAGCCCAAAAGAACTTTATATCAGGAGGCAACAATCGTATCATACTCTGCACCGATGGTGATTTCAATGTGGGCGTATCATCGGACAAGGAACTTGAAAAGCTGATTGAACAAAAGCGTAAAAGCGGTATATTCCTCACCGTATTGGGATACGGAATGGGCAACTACAAAGACAGCAAGATGCAGACTCTCGCCGAAAAAGGCAACGGAAACCATGCCTACATCGATAACTTACAAGAAGCCAACCGGGTATTGGTGAACGAATTCGGAGCAACTTTACACACTGTTGCCAAAGACGTAAAGTTACAGGTAGAGTTCAATCCGGCACAAGTGCAGGCCTACCGACTGATAGGTTACGAGAGCCGTTTGCTTGCAGACGAGGATTTTAATAACGATACAAAAGATGCCGGAGAAATGGGAGCCGGACATACAGTGACAGCTTTCTATGAAGTAATTCCCACGGGAGTAAAGAGTGATTTTGCAGGAAAAATAGACGATCTCAAATATCAGAAAAAACAAAAACCATCTACGCCTCTCAATGAATCTGACGAGTTATTAACCATTAAGCTACGTTACAAAGCTCCGGACAGTAACACCAGCAAGAAGATAGAATTGCCGTTGATTGACCATAAAAGCAACCGGGTCTCTGCCGATTTCCGCTTTGCAGCCGCAGTAGCCATGTTCGGACAACTACTGAGAGACTCGGAATTCAAAGGAAACGCCACTTATGACAAAGTGATCTCTTTGGCAAAAACCGGATTAGAAAATGATGAAAAAGGATACAAGAGAGAATTCATACGGCTTGCAGAAACTGCCAGAAGTCTCTGAGATTGTGGAAGTTTTCCACGGTATCCACACTCCAAAGTCCCGTTTTCCACAGTTTGGACTTTAGGTCATCGTTCATAAACAGCTATATACTAGCACTATAGCACATCCACCTTCGTTCTGGCACGAGGCTTGCACTATTATTATCGTAAGCAAGTGGCTTACAGAAAAACAAACTTCATTTATTAACTTAAAACTTACAATTATGAAAAAGGTATTAGTAGCAGTAGCATTGGTTATGGGATTAGGTAGCTCAGTAGCATTCGCACAGAATGCAGAAAACGCTAACGCAGTGGTAGCAACCGCACAAGCTCCGCAAGACGAGTATACAAAGATTGAAGTAAAGGATCTGCCTGCAGCAGTAACCGAAACTCTCGGAAAAACTTATCCTGAATCAACCATCAAGGAAGCATCGGTAACAACTAAAGAAGAAGGTAAACTTTACAAAGTAGTCGTTACTCAGAAAGACGGAACAGACGTGACTGTGGTATTGAACGAAAAAGGGGAAGAAGTAAAATAAAAGTGCACGTTTAAAGGGCGAAAAGCACTGTTTCCAATCAGGGGAGCAGTGCTTTTCCCGTTTATGGAGGAATGTGGACTTACCATTACAGTTTATTTGCCTCTTATCATCTATTGACTGACCTCCCCCTGTCCGGCAACGAATGATAGGGACAATAAATATAAGCAACCGACTTCCGGAACAAAATTCAGAGTCACTACTTAAATCAACTCGTAGCTGCTGCTCTGGATGGGCATATCGAGATTGTGAAGTACCTTCTCCAACAGAATACCCTCACGATTGTCGTACTCGTAACCGAAAGTAGCACGAATGCCCTGCAAAATAAACTGCGTAGCACGGTCCAGAGCAATGGGAAGACTGTCTCCCTGCAATAAAGCTCCGGTAATGACACTCGTAAACGTATCTCCCGTACCCGGATAATGGGCGGGCAAATAGGGACATGTGATTTTCCAGTAACGGTTTCCTGTCCGATTGTAAGCATAAACAGAAGTTTTGTGGGGTTCGTCCAACACCGGTACACTGGTGATAATGACCACTTCCGGCCCTTTGTCCGACAAACAACGCAAATACTCTTTTAGTTCCTGATCGGTATTACTCTCTTTATACGGCCGGTCGAGCAGATAGAAAAGTTCCGTCAGATTGGGGGTGATCACATCGGCATGTGTGACTAAATGCTGCATTTCCACCACCATCGATTCATTGAAATTGGAATAGAGCTTACCATTGTCTCCCAAAACGGGATCTATTACAGTCAGACTATCTTTTCTGCGAAAATCACGAATAAAATCAGATACAATCTGAATCTGTCGGGGCGATCCCAGATAACCGGTATAAATAGCATCAAACTCCACTTCCAACCGTTTCCACTCAGCAATGATACGAGGCATCTCGTCCGTCAGATCAAGAAAAGTAAAATCAGGATACTGCGTGTGGTTAGACAGGATGGCCGTAGGCAACGGACATACCTGAAACCCCATCGATGACAGAATGGGAATGACGACCGTCAGAGAGACCCTTCCCATACCGGAAAGATCGTGAATGGCCGCCACCTTCTTTACTTTATTTGCAAACATACACTTATATCAATCAAAACCAATATTCATCCAGGCAACCCGCAGTCGCATCTCCTCTGACACTGCTTCGTTACTTTAATATTACCAATACATCTCTCGCTCCATGAGCTCCCATCACCAATGCCTGTTCAATGTCGGCAGTCTTTGAGGGTCCCGAGATAAATGTACCGAATTTATATTTTTCATCTTTTATCCGTTCGTAAGCCTGATGCATATTGCTCACAATACGATTTTTGTCCAGAACAATCACCAGCTTCTCGGCAATAAAATAGAGTGCCTTGTATTTCACCGTCTGAGGAATCCAGACAGCCGCATTCTCGGCTACCCCGATTTCACCTTTGACAACGGCTATATCGGTTCCGTTCAGATCCTGCGCACGACCTAACAAATCAGGATTGAACGTAGCACACGTGATTTCCTCCAAATCGGAAGCAATGCTGCCGGCATCAGGGTAAGTACGGCGAATGACAGCATTGATATCTTCTCCCTCACCGAGCACAATAGCCTCACCACCGACGGCAAAACTCATTTCACAGAATTTGGCAACCACGTCCGGATAAACAGTTGCATTGATCTGCCAATCGGGATATTCGTAGCGGTTCTTCGTATTTTTACGGATACTCGCTAATATGTCTTCTTTACTACTCATTTGTTTTCCTCCTTTCCCTGCACTTTATTTTTCTTCCACATCTCGTTAAACGATTCGCCCGCGAATTTAGGAAGTTCTCGTCCTTTTCCCCACGCATCCAAATCGTTATACTTCATAAAACGTGGCAAATGGTTAACTACCGGAGCAGCCCAAAGCGCCGCATTGAAAAGCGTAGGATGATCCATCAACACCTTCATGCCACCGGACATTATTTTCTTACCCGTATTAGCTTTTCCAATCTTATCCAGATCCTGCCTCCATTTATAAATCTGTTCGGCCAAGTCCACCTTTGCCGGACAAACATCCGAACAAGACATACAGAGAGAACAGGCTGACAGATTATCGTAATACTTTTCCGGATCATGTGCCATTCCCAGATTGATACCGATAGGTCCGGGAATAAAGTAAGTGTAAGAATATCCTCCACTCCGACGATACACCGGACACGTATTCATGCAGGCACCACATCGGATACAGTTCAAAGTCTTGATATGGTCGGGATGGGCCAGCAGGGCACTCCGTCCATTATCTACAATAATAATATGATATTCACCTCCTTCACGGGGATTCCGGTATTGAGAGGTATAAGTAGTGATCGGCTGTCCCGTTGCCGAACGTGCCAACAGACGGGTAAACACTCCCAGAGCCTCCATGTCCGGCACAATCTTTTCCATGCCGAAAGCAGCAATATTCAGTGTCGGGCACGATGTACCCATATCGGCATTTCCTTCATTGGTACAAACCACAATATCTCCGGTAGACGCCACAGCAAAGTTAGCTCCCGTCATAGCGGCTTCTGCATTCAGAAAGATATTTCGTAAGTTCTTTCGGGCGGCATGGGTCAGATAAGTGGGATCAAAATTCCCTTTTTCCGTTCCCATTTCTTTCTCAAAAAGTTCTCCTACCTGCTCACGCTTGATGTGGATAGCCGGAAGTACAATATGACTCGGTGCCAGATTCATCAATTGCAGGATACGCTCACCGAGATCGGACTCCACCACATCGATTCCTTTCTCTATCAGAAACGGGTTCAGTTCGCACTCTTCTGCCAACATCGATTTGCTTTTCACAAAATGCTTTACTCCGTGACTGCTCAATATTTCATAAACGATGGCACGATACTCTTCCGCATCTTTTGCCCAGTGAACGATGGCTCCATTGGCTGTGGCATTCTTCTCAAACTCCAGCAAGAGTTCCTCAAGGTGGCTGTTGGAGTAGAGTTTCAACGCACATGCCTTATCACGCAATTCTTCCCACTCGGGTACTTCCTTGCTCATCTTGTCTCTCTTGGCACGAACCATCCAAAGGGTCTCGTTGTGCCATGCTGCCATCACCGGATTTTCCAGGAATTTTTCGGCAGCTTTTGCATGCTTGGTACTCATAATTGTGATGCTAATATTTCTACAACATGAATCATTCGGATAGGCAGGTGCTCACGTTCGATGATACCCTGCATATGCATCAGGCAGGAGCTATCCGCTCCGGTGATGTATTCGGCACCGGTCTCCATGTGATGCCGTATCTTATCGCGTCCCATACAGACTGAAACAGCCTGCTCCTCGACCGCAAACATACCTCCGAAACCACAACATTCGTCCACATGGGAGGGCTCAAAAACTTCAATTCCTTCGACCATCTGAAGTAAATCACGCAATTTATTAAAATAAGGTATATTCAGTTCGCTCGGAGCTGACAGGAAAAGTTCACGTACACCGTGACAACTGTTATGGATACTGACTTTATGGGGAAAGCGGGCAGGAATTTTCGTAGGTTTTATCACATCGTGAATGAAAGCGCAAAGGTCATATATCTTACCTGCGCTCTGGCACTGATGGCCTTCTTTGGCCAGAATGCCGGGATGATTCTCTTTCACAAAAGCCACACAACTGGCAGAGGGACCGACAATGTAATCGTACTTCCGGAATAAATCATCGAAACGAATAGCCATTTTTAAAGATTCATCTTGAAAACCGGCGTTCGCCATGGGCTGTCCGCAACAGGTCTGGTCAAGAGGATAATCAACATCCACCCCTAAGTTCTTCAGTAATTTATATGATGCCACCCCTACCTGCGGATAAATGGCATTGATATAACAGGGGATAAATAAACCTACTTTCATAATATATCATTAATTAGTTACAAGTCACGAGTCACAAGCTACGAGTCACAAACGATCAATAACACACAAGACACAATACGGCTGCCTATATCTTGCAGCTTATCACATATATATAGCCCGAATCAGATCCCACAGCTTATAGAATATTTATCAGTTTGTGCGTTTGCAGGCTAAGTCTCCATTTAGGATGTCGCATCACGCAATCCACCGTTTCTGCGGTGTTATTACAAGAACAAGGCTGAAGGAAAAAATGTTCGGCGGGAAGTTGTTCATAAACGTCAATATTTTGTCCTTCGTAAACAACTTTAACTTCATCCATCCGGTTTAAAGCTAAATTGACACCCTGCTTGGGAGAGCAGGTCACCCAATCGATAGCAACGGGCAAGGGTTTCGTACCATTGGTTTCGATACATACATACTTGCCTGCACGGTGCAAAAGGTCTATAAAAGCATCGTCAATCCACAAAGAAGGCTCTCCTCCGGTAAGAATCACCATGACAGCCGGATACTTCCCGATTTCATTGACAATATCTTCGTCTGTCATCATTTCACCCTCTTCGTGTCGGGTATCACAGAAGTCACATTTCAGATTACAGCCCGAGAAACGTATAAAAACAGCAGGGGTACCCGTATGATACCCCTCTCCCTGTAAACTATAAAAAATTTCGTTAATCTTTCTCATAAATCACCGTATTTGCTTCCGATTCCTGCACTTCGACCTTATAACATTGAGGTATTTGCTTGCATACCCAACGGGCAATATTTTCTGCCGTGGGATTAAAAGGAAGTACCTCATTCAGATTCCTGTGATCCAGTTTCTCCTTAACGGCCTGCTTAATCTGGGTGAAATCCACTACCATTCCATCTGCATTGAGCCGCTCAGAACGGCAGTAGACAGTGATAATCCAGTTGTGACCATGAAGACTGGCGCATTTGCTCCGGTACGGAAGAATCAGCTTATGTGCAGCCGATATCTCCATTCTTTTGATTACTGTAAACATTGTTGTAGATATTATTAATGGTTACTGCACCTAATGTCACCTCGGTGCGGGCACAAAGATAATACAAAAGATAGTTTTCATTCAGCGAGAAAAGTTATTTTTCCTATTTTTGCCGAATGAAAACTATCTGTATTATATTAGGTACCCTTTCGCTGGGGCTCGGCATTCTTGGCATTTTTCTGCCATTATTGCCCACTACCCCGTTTCTGCTACTCACTGCCGCCCTCTATTTCAAGGGATCTCCCCGGTTATACCAGTGGCTTCTGAATCACAAATACTTTGGTACTTATATACGCAACTTTCGGGAAAATAAAGCGATCCCGTTACGCGCCAAAATCATCTCACTGCTGCTCATGTGGGGCACAATGCTTTATTGCATTTTCTTCCTGATCCCGTTGGTCTGGGTCAAGATACTCCTCTTCCTGATAGCCGCAGGCGTAACTTATCATATACTTTCTTTTAAAACATTGAAAAAGTGAGATAAGCCTGCACGGGCATCTTCCAAACGGTCTTCCCAGTGCTTCACAGAATTCTGTCCAATCACATCCGAAACATACTTAACCGAAATAAAAGGAATTTCTTTGGCTCTGCATACAAAAGCCTGCGCATAAGCCTCCATATCAACCACATCTCCCTCAATATCCGTCAGCTCGGTCAGGAAGCTATCACCGGTATTGCAGGTTGCCGATTCGGTCCAGTGTTGGCAAAAGCCCCTGGCAGCAAGCAATTCCGACGAATCAATACGGTATTCCATTCCCAATCCGGTCATCTTATGCATATCCCGATCGACAAAATGACGGCAGACAAAAACGTCCCCTACCTGATGATTAATAGTTCCGGCTGTTCCCTGATTGATCACAATATCGGGCTTCACTTGCTGGATAGCCTCGGACAAATGAAAAGCCGATTTCACTTTTCCAATACCGGTCCGCACATAATATACCTCCACGTCGGGCCACTTGATTTCTGTAAATTCGCCTTGTACGGCATAAGTCACCAATATCTTTAACATGATTACTTTTTTTGAATTTCATACATTTATATCGCTGCAAAAGTAATCAATTAAAGCCAAATTGACCAGATATTATCTTTAATTGGTCAGAATCTACATATACCCGGCTCCTTATGAAAACATTCATACTATTACAAAAGGTTGTCATCACCAACTCTACTGTCATTAAAGTATCGGCCAATATGACCCAGTGTGGTTTCGGCATCTATATGGTACACTATTTTGTCGTAGGTCCCTTCTTCCTTTTAATAGGACCTTCGTCATTGCCCATCCCTTTGCAGGTTCCACTAATGGCTATCTGCATATTCCTTTGCAGTTGGGCATTTACTGCACTAATTTATAAGCTGATGCCACGAAAAGCCGTTTGGTTTATGGGATAAAGAACAAGCATTTACGGGTGAATGGAAAGATATTCGGACTCCTTCCATCCACCCGTAAATCCATAATATGAAGAAAGCTACAAAAAAGTACCGGGGCCCAATATATCATCCATATAGCTCACATTGCGAGTACGCAGCAATGTCCCATTCGGACTATAGAACAGTTGATACTGGATGTCTACATTTTGCTGTCCCACCTTAATGACAATAATCGGTTGCCATTTCGGAAATTCTACGTAAGTGACGTCCTCTACCTGCCAGCCGGAATAGGGTCCGGAAGCATACGCATTATATACCGTGGCAGAAAGTTCATCGGTATCTCCCCACTCTGTCTGCGTCATCTGCCATTGTCCCTGTGCATTGAACCAGACATTCTTTTCATAACCATTCATCATAAAATCGGCACAATAGTAACCACCGTCCTGCGACCAGGCGATTCCATCAGCCTTGGGATACATTTTTTTCAGGGCTGTCTGCACTTTGGCAGGTGCATTATCCGCAAAAACCGACACAGCCACCACCAACAAAGCCATCAACAAGCTGAATCTCAATTTTATCATAGCTAAAGCATTTTAATCGGGTGAATACTTTTCGCTAACTAACAGTTTGCAGGGATGGTTTGTTTCGAAAAAACGGCCGACACCCATTCGAACCGGCTCAAATACTCTTTTAAAGAGAAGAAGTAATACTCTCAATCGTATCTTTCACGCGTTTCACTGTCGTCACGTTCCGCTCATACTCACTGATGTGAACAGTTCCTCCCATGGATACCGCCTCATTCTTATACTCCATTCCGCTCTTAATGCTTTCACGAGCCGAGAAATGGAATTCCTGAATACCGGTCTCTTTTGCAATCCGGCAGATATTCTTTTCGTTCACCCCACAACCTGCAAGGAGAGTAATTCTGCCGTTCGCCCTTTCACGGAGTTCCTTCAACAAAGGTATTCCAAGTTCCGCCGTTGCCTGTTGCCCCGAAGTCAGGATACGGTCGCATCCCAGATCAATTATCTGTTCCAAAGCTTCAGACGCATCACGGCAGACATCAAATGCCCGATGGAAAGTGACAGATAAGCCTTTCGAGGCCTCCATCAATTGTTTCATCACCGGTACGTCTATCCCGCCATTTGTAGTCAGGCAGCCAAACACCACCCCGTCGGCTCCAAGTTGACGAGCCATTTCTATATCCTTCAGCATGGTCTTTACCTCGACAGGAGAATAAAGAAAATCGCCGCCGCGCGGACGTATGATGACATGCAGCCGGGTGGTCGTCAGTACCTCACGTGCCATTGCTATCTCGCCATACGACGGAGTAGTTCCGCCTTCGGGGATACCGGCACAAAGTTCCACACGGTTTGCTCCACCTTCCTGTGCAGCAATGCAACTCTCTACAGAGTTGGTACAAACCTCAAATAAGTAATTCTTCATATTTTATCCATATTAAAACAACTGTTGAACGGAGAATTAAAAAAGGGCGAATTGCTTCGCCCTTATCCTAAACATTTTCTTTTTCAATCTTTACTTTGCAAAGCTCACCGCACGTGTTTCGCGGATAACGGTTATCTTCACCTGTCCCGGGTAGGTCATCTCATCCTGAATCTTCTTCGCAATTTCACCCGACAGATTCTCCGTCTGCTTATCGTCTATCTTATCCGCTCCGACAATGACGCGAAGTTCACGTCCTGCCTGAATGGCATAAGTCTTGGTCACACCCGGATAAGACATAGCCAATTGTTCCAGATCGTTCAGACGCTTGATATAAGCTTCAACAATTTCACGGCGTGCACCCGGACGTGCTCCTGAAATAGCATCACACACCTGTACGATAGGTGCAAGCAGACTGGTCATTTCTATTTCATCATGGTGAGCACCGATAGCGTTGCAAATATCCGGTTTTTCCTTAAACTTCTCAGCAAGCTTCATACCTAACAAAGCATGTGGCAATTCCGGTTCTTCATCGGGCACCTTACCAATATCGTGCAGCAATCCGGCACGTTTTGCCTTTTTCGGATTCAGTCCCAGTTCGGATGCCATCACAGCACAAAGATTAGCCGTTTCGCGAGCATGTTGCAACAGGTTCTGTCCGTAAGACGAACGATATTTCATTTTACCGATGATACGAATCAACTCCGGATGTAATCCGTGTATACCAAGGTCGATAGTGGTGCGTTTACCTGTCTCGATAATCTCTTCTTCCACTTGCTTACGCACTTTGGCAACCACCTCTTCGATGCGTGCCGGGTGGATACGTCCGTCAGTAACCAACTGGTGCAATGCCAGACGGGCTATTTCACGGCGAACAGGGTCGAACGCAGAAAGAACGATAGCCTCGGGGGTATCGTCTACCACGATTTCAACACCGGTAGCAGCTTCGAGAGCACGGATATTGCGGCCTTCGCGTCCGATGATGCGTCCCTTGATTTCGTCCGATTCAATGTGGAATACAGTTACTGAGTTTTCAATAGCTGTTTCTGTAGCCACACGCTGTATAGACTGTATCACGATGCGTTTAGCCTCTTTACTTGCGGTCAACTTGGCATCATCCATGATATCATTGATATAAGACTGTGCCTGGGTTTTCGCTTCTTCTTTCAGTGACTCTACCAGACGTTCTTTGGCTTCGTCGGCCGACAAACCGGAAAGTGCTTCCAGCTTCTCAATCTCCTGATGCTGGAGTTTGTCCAGTTCTTCTTTCTTTTTGTCTACAATACCCAATTGAGCTTCCAGATTTTCTCTGACCGCATCAGCCTCGGCTCTTTTACGCTGAATCTCTTCCTGGCGCTGGCTAAGCACCATTTCACGTTGCTTCAACTTATTTTCGGCCTGTTGGATCTTTTGGTTACGTAGAGCTACCTCTTTCTCCAAATCTGCTTTCTTATTGAGAAACTTCTCTTTCACTTCCAGCAGTTTGTTTTTCTTAATCACTTCCGCTTCTGTCTCTGCTTCTTTCAGGACATTATCATATTTGGCCTTTAGTCCGTATTTAAACAATACGTACGATAAGATTCCTCCTACGATGAAGCATGCAATGGATGCTACTATTGTTACTAACATTGTAATTTAATTTAAATATAAATAAAAACGCACTGCCAAATACCCGAGAGCTTCCTCTTTCGGGCATCTTTAGCAGTGCGTGGATTTTCTTTATAAAAATGGAAACAGTTATTCCTCGTTCCTGAAATACTCTTCCAGCATTTCCGTAAGTTCTTCTATCTTGGCCGTATACGGTTGGGTATCATTACGTTGCAGCAACTGTAGCTTCTCCAGTGAAAACTGATATGCCACCATAGCTATAATCTTCTCCGGAGCCACGTTCCTGTAGTGCTCCCGATACGCATTGAGCCTGATATTTACCTGCTTTGCCGCTTCTCTTACGGTCTCTTCCTCATCACGGTTAATGGTGAGAGGATAATAAGAATCCGCTATTTGCAGGTTTATTTTTATTTTATCGTTCATACATCCTTTTTTATGTTATTCATTCAACAAAGCGATGCATTTATCGACTTCACGCACTAATTTGGACAATCGCAGCTTCGTCTCTTTTACGTCGCTGCCGTTAAGGCTGATTGTCGTAGCTGTTTTTAGGTCTGTGTAGCTTGATTCTAACGCTTTGTATTCAGCTCTCGCCTTTTCGAGTTCGGACTTCTCTTCTTCGAGAAGTTGCTTTAACTCAGCATTTTCGCGCTTTAATTCATCGTGCAGATAGATTAAATGCCGCAGCCTTGCTTCAAAGGTACTTAATAGCTTCTTTTCTTCTTCTGTCATCACTACACCAAAATTGTACACAAAAATACGATTAACTCTGATATTACAAAAACTTTTCGGCGGAAAATAGTCATTTATAGTGAAAATAGTTATCCGGGGGACTTCCTTTACCTCCCCCGACTCCTAATTATATAAAAGCCCGCTACAAGCACAATTATCCAAAATCGACAACCGATTTGTTATAAATATGCAATAAGAGCGCAAAAAACCGGATACATTTTCATCTTTTTGTGGCTTTTTGTTATTAATTTAATAGAATTTATATCAGATAGACTACGATTTCGAACTTTTATTCCTACATTTGCGGGCAAATGATAACCTTTATTAAAACGCATAATCATGGCTAAAATAACCAAAGAAGCCGCATTGCTCTATCATTCACAGGGCAAACCCGGTAAAATTGAGGTGGTACCTACCAAACCCTACAGTACACAAACCGACTTATCTCTCGCTTACTCTCCCGGCGTGGCAGAACCATGCCTCGAAATAGAAAAGAACCCACAAGATGCTTATAAATATACAGCCAAAGGCAATCTGGTAGCTGTTATCTCAAACGGTACAGCTGTTCTGGGATTGGGTGATATCGGCGCTCTTAGCGGCAAACCGGTAATGGAAGGTAAAGGTTTGCTTTTCAAAATCTATGCAGGAATCGATGTATTCGATATCGAAGTCAATGAAAAAGACCCCGACAAATTTATCGAAGCCGTCAAAGCCATCGCCCCTACTTTCGGGGGTATCAACCTGGAAGATATCAAAGCACCCGAATGCTTTGAAATAGAACGCCGCCTGAAAGAGGAACTCGACATTCCCGTAATGCATGACGACCAGCACGGAACGGCCATCATCTCCAGTGCGGGATTGGTCAATGCCTTGCAAGTAGCCGGTAAAAAGATTGAAGATGTAAAAATCGTAGTTAACGGTGCAGGTGCTTCGGCCGTATCGTGCACGAAGCTTTATGTATCATTGGGCGCACGCCTTGAAAACATTGTCATGCTCGATAGCAAAGGTGTTATCAGCAAGGCACGCACCGACCTGAACGAACAGAAGCGTTATTTCGCAACCGATCGTACCGATATTCACACACTGGCCGAAGCCATCAAAGATGCCGACGTATTCTTAGGACTCTCCAAAGGAAACACTTTGTCGCAGGATATGGTGCGCAGCATGGCTCCGATGCCTATCGTCTTTGCCCTGGCAAACCCGACCCCGGAAATCTCTTACGAAGACGCCATGGCAGCCCGTCCGGACGTATTGATGGCAACCGGACGTTCGGATTATCCCAATCAGATTAATAATGTAATCGGTTTCCCGTATATCTTCCGCGGAGCTCTCGACACGCAAGCGAAAGCGATCAATGAAGAGATGAAAATTGCCGCTGTACACGCCATTGCCAATCTGGCCAAACAGCCCGTACCCGATGTAGTGAACGAAGCCTACCATGTGAACAACTTCACCTTCGGTCCGGAATATTTTATTCCGAAACCGGTAGATCCCCGCCTGATCACGGAAGTATCCATCGCCGTGGCCCGTGCCGCTATGGAGAGTGGTGTTGCCCGTAAGAATATAGAGAACTGGGATGATTATAAAACACATCTCCGCGAATTGATGGGACAGGAATCTCAGCTGACCCGCCAACTCTACGACACGGCCCGTCGCAATCCGCAACGTGTGGTATTTGCCGAAGGCGGACACCCCAACATGTTGAAAGCTGCTGTCGAAGCCAAATCGGAAGGAATCTGCCATCCTATTATATTAGGTAACGAAGAGCGCATCGAGAAACTGGCCAAAGAACTCGACCTGAGCCTGGACGGAATCGAAATCATCAACCTCCGCCACGACCGTGAAGCGGAACGCCGTGAGCGCTATGCACACATCCTCTCCCAGAAGCGTGCCCGCGAAGGTGCTACATACGAAGAGGCCAACGACAAGATGTTCGAGCGCAACTACTTCGGTATGATGATGGTTGAAACCGGAGACGCAGACGCTTTCATCACCGGACTGTACACCAAATACAGCAATACCATCAAAGTAGCGAAAGAAGTTATCGGCATCCGTCCGGAATACAAACATTTCGGAACCATGCACATCCTGAACTCCAAAAAGGGAACTTACTTCCTGGCTGACACTTTGATCAACCGTCATCCGGATACTTCCACTTTGATAGATATAGCCAAACTGGCCGATCAAACTGTCAGATTCTTCAATCATACTCCGGTGATCTCCATGCTGAGCTATTCCAACTTCGGTTCCGACCAGGCAGGAAGCCCGCTGAAGGTACACGAGGCAGTGGCCTATATGCAACAGGAATATCCCGAACTGGCAATTGACGGTGAAATGCAGGTGAACTTCGCCATGAACCGCGAACTCCGTGACTCTAAGTACCCTTTCACCCGCCTCAACGGCAAGGATGTCAATACATTGGTATTCCCCAACCTGAGTTCTGCCAACGCAGGATATCAGCTGCTGCAAGCCATGGACCCGGATACCGAATTCATCGGCCCGATCCAGATGGGACTGAACAAACCTATCCACTTTACGGATATAGAAAGCTCGGTACGCGACATCGTAAACATCACAGCCGTGGCTGTGATCGACGCTATTGTAGAAAAGAAAAAAGCTAATAAATGAAACGGCCATTATCCAAATCACAAATAGTTTGTATCATTCTGCTTTGGGTGGCGCTTTGTTACATAGTATTGGTATACGCCGAACGTATTGACGGTCCTACCATACTTATGCTTATCATTTCGGCAGCATTAGTGTTTATTCCCGTCTATAAATCACTTAAAAAGAATAAATAATATCTTTTTATTCCTTTTTTGCGGCATAAAATATCAATTTTGATGTTTTATGCCGTTTTTCTTTATAAAATGCTTGCTAGTTCGATTTTTATGTTTACTTTTGCAACGTCATCAACAGAGACGATAGAATTTAAAAACAATCATATTAAAAAGAAAAAAGAATTATGAATGCAGCTAAGGTATTAGAAGATTTGAAGAGAAGGTTCCCCAACGAACCGGAGTATCATCAGGCAGTAGAAGAAGTTCTTTCTACCATTGAAGAAGAATACAACAAACATCCTGAATTCGACAAGGCCAATCTGATTGAACGTCTTTGCATTCCAGACAGAGTATACCAGTTCCGTGTAACTTGGGTAGACGATAAAGGCAACGTGCAGACCAACATGGGTTACCGTGTTCAGCACAACAACGCCATCGGCCCGTACAAAGGAGGTATCCGCTTCCATGCTTCTGTAAACCTTGGTATTCTGAAATTCCTTGCTTTCGAACAAACATTTAAAAACTCGCTGACCACATTGCCTATGGGTGGCGGTAAAGGTGGATCGGACTTCTCTCCACGCGGAAAGTCAAATGCCGAAGTAATGCGTTTCACTCAAGCCTTCATGCTCGAACTGTGGCGCCACATCGGTCCTGAAACCGACGTACCGGCCGGTGACATCGGTGTAGGTGGCCGCGAAGTAGGCTTCATGTTCGGTATGTACAAGAAGTTATCTCACGAATTTACCGGAACATTCACCGGTAAGGGACGCGAATTCGGCGGTTCACTGATCCGTCCGGAAGCTACAGGTTACGGTAACATCTACTTCCTGATGGAAATGCTGAAAACCAAAGGAACCGACCTGAAAGGTAAAGTATGCCTGATCTCCGGTTCGGGTAACGTGGCTCAGTACACTGCCGAAAAAGTATTGGAACTCGGTGGTAAAGTAGTTACCATGTCCGACTCCGATGGTTACATCTACGATCCGGACGGAATCGACCGTGCCAAACTGGATTACATCATGGAGTTGAAGAACCTCTATCGTGGACGTATCCGCGAATATGCCGAAACTTATGGTTGTAAATATGTTGAAGGAGCCCGTCCCTGGGGTGAAAAGGGTGATATCGCACTGCCTTCAGCCACTCAGAACGAACTTAACGGGGACGATGCACGCAAGTTGGTTGCCAACGGGGTGATAGCCGTATCGGAAGGTGCTAACATGCCTTCTACACCTGAAGCCATCAAAGTGTTCCAGGATGCTAAGATCTTGTACGCTCCGGGTAAAGCAGCCAATGCAGGCGGTGTATCTGTGTCAGGATTGGAAATGACTCAAAACTCTATCAAACTGAGCTGGAGTTCGGAAGAGGTGGACGAAAAACTGAAGAGCATCATGAAGAACATTCACGAAGCTTGCGTACAGTACGGTACCGAACCGGACGGATACGTAAACTATGTGAAGGGTGCTAACGTTGCCGGATTCATGAAAGTAGCCAAAGCAATGATGGCACAAGGAATCGTATAATCAGCAAAGAATCCAATAATGTCATAGTAAAAGAAAGCCCGTTTCTCCTAAAAGGAGGACGGGCTTTCATTTTAAACAATCCACACTACTTCTTTACAATAACCTCCGGTTCGAAACTCTCCCTATCGAACAGCTTTCACACATATGTCCCCCCCTTTCATACCTCCGCAACCAATCAGGCAGAGCCATCCGGCGTTGCGAGTACAACTATCCCTCATCTGGTTGCAACCATACGAAAATACGAATAGAAAACGGCTTGACAGGCATTAGCAACTATATTGAAGAGCCAGTAGTGCTTTTTTAATTCCCTTCACGCGTCCACCATTTTACCGACCTCCGTCCGGTACTCCCAACGTCACCGGAATATGTCTCCCCATTCAGTTCCCACCGATATTCCGCCAACCGTTCAGTCACAAAAAATAATATTAACAGGCGGTTCAAACAGATGCCTTATCAGTTTGCTATAAAAGAAGTTGCCGGCATCACAAAAATAAAAACAATCGTTTCAATCTTTCATAAAACTAAAAAGAGGTCTCTTTTTTTAATCTATTAAAAATTTGCTTGTTTGTTTTAAACCATTTACTTTTGGAATTTTAAAAACCAAAGCCTTATTTTTGAAAAAATCACAATCAGCCTTATATTCTACTAAATGATTTTAAATAACGAGTCTAATAAGAAGAAGAAATTTGAGCAGTTTTTCATTATGACTTATCCCAAAGTCAAAGCGTTTGCATGGAAATTGTTGAAGTCAGAAGAAGATGCAGAGGATATAGCCCAGGATATATTCGCAAAACTATGGACTAATCCTGAGATTTGGGAAAATCAGGAAACTTGGAACAGCTACATATATACTATGGTCCGCAACCATATCTATAACTTTCTAAAACATAAATCAATCCGGCAGACCTATCAGGAGCAATGCACAAAAGAGGAGCCGGCTATATCCGAAACTGACATTCACGATCAACTTTATGCCAAGGAAAGTGAACTTCTGATAAAACTTACGATTGCCAATATGCCCGAACAGAGGAGGAAAATCTTCCGAATGAGCCGGACACAGGAAAAAAGTAATCAGGAAATCGCCGACGAGCTGGATATTTCGATCCGCACTGTAGAGCGCCACATCTATTTGGCACTAATCGATTTAAAAAAAGTACTCCTCACCCTATTTTTTTTCTATCTCGGTTGAGTAATCAGTCACACCTAATTGTCTTATCTATATAAAGGCTATAAAAATGAAGAATTATATTCAGAGAATCATCCGTTTGTTTGCCACCTCCGACCCCGACCCAAAGCTCACCGGAGAGATCCACCGATGGCTGCTCGATCAGGAGCATGCCGGGGAAAAGGAGACGGCACTGCACGATTTATGGAACGAAACGGAAGGAAAGGTGGACAAGACTACCTGGGATTCTCTTGCATCGGTATATACCAAAGTCGGAGCCAACTCCGGGGACAGACATCAGCCACGTATCCGTTTCGCACATTATGCGGCTGCCATAGCGTTGCTGATCGTATCAGTTTCGGTCACTTTTCAAATGACCAAACAGCACTTTGCCGAAGCTCCCCTTATTGAAAACATAACACCGGACGGACGACTGAGCAGCCTTCGTCTTCCGGACGGCAGCATAGTACAAACCAACTCGGGCAGTATCTTGCTCTACCCCGAAAAGTTTAAAGGTGAAACCCGCACAGTTTACCTAATCGGTGAGGCCAACTTCAAAGTAAAGAAAAACTCCGGTCAGCCATTCATTGTCAGATCGGGTACCATGTCGGTGACAGCCTTAGGCACTGAGTTCAATGTCGCTGCTTATCCGGAAGAGAACGAAATGATTGCAACTTTGATCCATGGAAAAATAAAAGTGGAATGCGACAATGGGAAAGAGAGTTATATCGTCACTCCCGGACAACAGGTCACTTATCGTAAAAGTACGGGAGAAAGCCGGCTCGCCGAAGCAAACATCGAAGACGTAACAGCCTGGCAAAAAGGGATGTACGTATTCAGAGGCGTCACCATGTCAGAAATCCTGAACGAGCTGGAAAGACGCTATGCAGTCACCTTCCAGTATAACGCCAATTTATTTAATGATGATAAATTCAACTTCCGTTTTCGTGAAAAATCCACTTTGGAAGATATCCTGAACATTATGCAGGAAGTTGTGGGAGGATTCAGTCATGAACTGAAGGGAAATATATGTTATATAAAACCGGAGACAAAAAAATAAAATGATTTAATATATTGATTTGTTTAACCTTAAAAACAATTGTTTAGTATGTAAAAAAGTATCCGGAAAGAGGCGGCCACCTGATTCCGGATATGAAATCTGAATTCTTTGCGTTAAAGCTTATGCTTTACTTTTTGGGAAATAAATATTATGATTTAACACTAAAATTCGTTCAAATCTATGAATTTTTATCGATTAAAGTCTATTTTTTTTATAATTTTTAGCTGTTTTATTCTACAAACGGCTGCCTTTGCTCAAAACAACGTAAAAATAACAATCAAGAAAAAGAATATCACGTTGCAGGAAGCATTGCGGGAGGTTGAGAAACAATCTGATTATCTGATCGCTTTCAACGAATCCAAACTTGAGAAAACCAAGCGCGTTAACCTGAATATTAATGCTGAATCTCTGGATAAGACACTGGCTTCTATCCTGTCCGGAACGGGGCTTTCCTACAAAATCAAAGACAAATATATCATGATTATTCCGCAATCAAAAGTGGAAGTCGAAAGCAAAAAACTGTCGGGGATAGTGAAAGATGACAAAGGAGATCCCTTGATCGGAGTCAACATCTCCTTCAAAGGTAGCCCCACAGGAACCGTCACCGGTCTTGACGGACGATTTTCCATTCTGGCTGCCAAAGGAAATATCATTGAATTCTCCTACGTAGGCTATACCACCCAATATATTACAGTGGGCGATGCTTCTTCGCTAACTGTCGTATTGGAAGAAGATGCCAAGGCACTGGACGAAGTAGTTGTTACCGCACTGGGTATCAAACGTGCGGAAAAGGCATTGAGTTATAGTGTTCAGCAGGTAAAATCGGATGCTATCAACGATGTGAAAGATGCCAACTTCGTGAACGGATTGACCGGAAAAGTTGCAGGTGTATCCATCAACCGGAGTTCCTCGGGCATCGGCGGGGCGACCCGTGTTGTCATGCGCGGAGCCAAGTCTATCGTAGGAAACAATAATGTGCTCTACGTGGTGGACGGTATGCCTATCGGCAACCCTTCAAAAGGCGAAATCAACAATGACTATAGCACTCCGGGAGGAGGTGAAGGCATTTCCGACTTCAACCCGGAGGACATCGAAAGTCTATCGATACTGACAGGTCCGGCCGCCGCAGCCCTGTATGGTTCATCGGCAGCCAACGGTGTTATCCTGATTAACACCAAGAAAGGGCAGGAAGGCAAACTGAAAATCTCGATCTCCAACAATACGGAGTTTATGACCCCGTATGTAATGCCGGAATTTCAAAACCGATACGGTAATGCAAAAGGATCATACAAGAGTTGGGGTGAGATGCTGCAACAGCCTTCAACGTTCCGCCCGAAAGACTTCTTCAAGACAGGCGCCAATATCATGAATGCCGCCAATTTTTCAGTAGGAAACAAAAATAATCAAACGTTCGTATCGGTGGCAACAACAAACTCCACCGGCATCATTCCCAACAACGAATACTATCGTTACAACTTCACATTACGCAACACCGCGAGTATGCTGAATGACAAACTCCATCTCGACCTGGGAGCCAGTTATGTTCTGCAGGGAGACCAAAATATGCTGTCGGCAGGGCGTTACTTTAATCCGCTGGTACCTCTGTATCTCTTTCCGCGGGGTGAAGATTTCGAAGCAGTCAAGGTGTACGAGCGCTATGACACCAACCGAAAATTCCCCATACAGGAATGGTCTTATGGCGATCAGGGCCTGAATCTGGAAAACCCGTACTGGATTGTGAACCGCGAAATGTTTGTTTCCAAAAAGAAACGTTACATGTTTTATGCCAATGTAAAATACGATATTCTCAGTTGGCTGAACATAGCAGGACGTATACGTGTGGATAACACCAACACTACTTCCGAGCGCAAATTACACGCTTCGACAATCAAGCTGCATGCCCAATCGGACAAAGGAGCCTACAACCGGAGCATGGAAGAATATCAGCAGACCTATGCGGATATTATGCTGAATGTGAACAAGAATTTCGGTAACTTCAACCTGACGGCAAATGCCGGATTCAGTTATGAAGATCACCTGACCACCGGCATGGGCATCGGAGGAAAACTGTTTACCGTCCCCAACCTGTTCTCTGCCTATAACTTCGATCCGGCTTCCGGACCCGGTTCGCAATCGCACACCCATACACGTAACAATTCGGTCTTTGTAAGCACCGAGCTGGGATATAAGAGCATGCTTTACCTCACACTTACCGGACGACAGGAATGGGCTTCCCAGTTAGTCAACTCTGACCAGCCCACCTATTTCTATCCTTCTGTCGGAGTGTCGGGCGTAATCTCTGAGATGATAAGTCTGCCTAAATTTATTTCATTCTGGAAGATGAGAGCTTCCTTCGCCGAAGTAGGAGGACCGATCAACTATACCGGATTGACTCCCGGAACTGTCACCGATCCCATGAAAGGCGGAGTCATCAATCCGATATCTGTCTATCCTTTCCCGAACTTCAAAGCAGAACAAACCAAATCGTATGAGTTGGGAACTAACCTGAGACTTTTCAACAACAAAATCAATATCGATGCCACGGTGTACCTGACAGATACCTACAACCAGACCTTCCTTTCCAGCATGTCTCCTGCTTCGGGATACTCGGGCTTCTATGTACAAGCGGGTAAAGTGCGCAACAAAGGTATCGAACTGTCATTAGGCTATAACGATCAGTTCGGAAAAGTGGGATATGCCACCAATCTGACTTATACAGCCAACCGAAATAAAATCATGAAGATGGTGCATGACTATAAGAACCCTTCGGACGGTTCGCTGTTCAGCATCACTGAACTGACCCTGCAGGATAAGGGAGGAGTTTACCTGCGGGAAAAGGACGCCATCGGAGACGTATATGTAAAAGGCATCCTTGCCAGGGGCAAAGACGGTAAACTGATCGAAGAAGAAGGAGGATATAAAGTAGACCGCTCACAACGCATCAAGATAGGATCGGTCAATCCGGACTTCTCGATCGGCTGGAGACACAATGTCACCTGGAACAACATTACTCTGGACCTGCTGTTCAACGGACGTTTCGGAGGTATTGTCACCTCTTCCACCCAAGCATTCCTTGACGACTACGGTGTATCGAAAGACACTTATAAAGCGCGTCAGAACGGTGGTGTATGGGTGAACGGAACCCAATACGACGCGGAAAAATATTATACGACCATCGGCGGCGAACAACTGATGGCATATTATGCATACAAAGCAACCAATATCCGTCTTCAAGAAGCCAGCCTGAGCTATACCCTACCGGGCAAATGGTTCGGAAATGTGATCAACCGGCTGACAGTTTCCGCCATCGGGCGCAATTTGTGGATGATCTATAATAAAGCCCCATTCGATCCGGAAATGACCTCTTCGACAGGTACCTATAACCGGGGAGATGTCTTTATGCCACCCAGTTTGCGTAGTGTGGGATTTAGCGTGAAGATTGAATTATAACCTTTAAAAAATGCAACACTATGAAATTAAATAAAGTAAAGAATATGTGGAGAACTCTATCGGTCATAGCCCTCTTGGGTTCAACACTATGCACCTCGTGTATATCCGAAGATATCAACCGGAACCCGTTGCTCCCGACGAAAGAAGATGAAAAGATGGACGGAGTTATTTACGGAGCCTACCTGCCCAATCTTGAAAAAAGTGTAATCCCCATCGGCACCGCTTCAGAAAGTACAGAACCGGTAAACCGCTATCAGATCGGAGTAAATCTGGCCGGTGACGCCTGGGCGGGATACATGTCTCCCCGAGACAACAAATTCAACGGCAGCAAGAATTTCACCAACTATTTCATGTACGAAAACTGGGTGAACTATGTGTATTCTTTTATGGTGACGGATGTATATTCGCCATGGATGCAGATAAAACGCATCTCGCAGGATGAAGGGACAAGAAATGACGAGATTTATGCCCTAGCCCAGATCATCAAGATCGCGGCACTGCACCGCACTACGGATATGTTCGGCCCGATTCCCTACTCACAAGTGGGCAAAGGTTCTTTTAAAGTGGCATACGACTCTCAGGAAAGCGTATACCGCTCTTTTCTGAAAGAACTGGAAGAGGCTGTCCAAACCCTGGACGATTACTCGAATAAGAGCAAAGAAGTATTGCCTGCCTTCGACATTGTTTATAACGGCGATGTCAATAAATGGATGCGCTTTGCCAATTCGCTGATGCTCCGCCTGGCCATCCGTGTCCGTTTTGCCGATGCGGGACTCGCCAAAGAATATGCGGAGAAAGCCGTGAAGCATCCCGCAGGCCTGATCGACAGTAAAGAACTGGCAGCCCAGATGGGTAAAGGAGCCGGCCTGCAGATGAAGAATCCGCTGAAAGTGATCAACGAAGAATACAATGACACCCGTATGGGGGCCACCATCTATTCTTACCTGGCAGGATACAATGACGCCCGTGCTGCCGTATACTTTGTCAAAAACAATGGTTTCAAAGCCGTACGTTGCGGGATCGCCAAGTCCGGAGACGCCTATAACGGATTCACACGCCCGAACGTGCATGAAGACGACCCTCTCTATTGGATGAAAGCATCCGAAGTATGCTTCCTGAAAGCCGAAGGGGCACTGGCCGGATTCGATATGGGCGGCAGTGCCGGCGACTTCTACAACGCAGGCATCCGCATGTCGTTCAGTGAGAATGGACTGGACAATTCGTCGGCCGAAACCTATCTGAAAGACTCCACCCGCAAACCGGCCAACTACACCGATACCTCCAACGGCGAGTTGAGCGCCAATGCTCCGAGCAGCATCACCATCCGTTGGGAAAACGGAGCTACGGAAGAAGAAAAACTGGAACGTATCATCACTCAAAAATATCTCGCCATCTTCCCCAACGGTCAAGAGGCATGGACCGAGTGGAGACGTACCGGATATCCCCGCCAAATAGTCGTTGCCGAAAATAAAACGAACTCCGCAGTATTGATCGGAAACGGATACGACCTGGGAGGCGTAAGGAGACTGCCCTATCCCCGCACCGAATATGAACAAAACGGCGAAAACCTCCACAACGCCATCAGCCAGTATTTGGGAGGAGTAGACAATGCTGCCACCAAAGTATGGTGGGACAAAAAAAGCAAATAATAATGAACCTGAAAATTAAAGAAACATGAATATGAGAAATACCATTTTTACATTTATCGGAGTAGCATTGTTGGTAGGCTTCGTCGCATGCGATGACTGGACCTCACCGGAGAAACTCGATGTAGAAAACGAAGCAGTGGGTGACCTTTACTCCAAACGCGACTCCATCAAGTGGGCCGAAGAAGAAAAAAGGCATAAAGAGAACGAAGCTGCCTACGAAAAATACCTGGAGAACCTGAGAGCTTACAAAAGCACCAAGCACCCCATTATGTTCGGGTGGTTCAATGCCTGGCAACCGGACGGAGCGGGAAAATATCCCCGCCTGTCTCTTTTGCCGGACAGCATGGATGTTGTTTCGATATGGGGAAACTGGCACTCTCTGAGCGAAGAAAAAATCAAAGAGTTGCGGAGCGTACAGGCCAAAGGAACCAAAGTCATTATCGGCTGGATTATAGAAGATATAGGCGACCAGATAAAATGGGGACGCGACCAATGGCCCGCCGATGATACTCAAGCCATCAAAGAGTATGCGCAAGCCATCGTAGACACAATCAACAAATACGGCTACGACGGATTCGATTATGACTATGAGCCGTCATACGCATCACCGTTCAAGCCGGGCAACCATTGCGGCAATTTGACTTCTTGCTCACGCGATTATAATAAAGAGAAAGAAATCTTGTTTATGAAGACCATGCGCGAGCTGCTGGGACCGGACAAACTGTTTCATCTGAACGGCTCTATCCATTGGCTGGACCCGCGTGCGGCACAGTATTTCGACCGTTTTGTCGTTCAATCTTACAACGGATCGGCTTCCAGTTTCGAGAGATGGACCAATGATATCCAAAACCGGTTGAATATCAAACCCGAACAGCTCGTATTTACGGAAAGCTTTCAGAACAAGCCCGGTGCACGAAGCAGATTCCCGGGTACATACGCCGGTTACGTGGCTTCCAAACAAGGCAATGTGGGAGGAATCGGAGTCTTTCATATTAATGAAGACGCATTTGAAGACGAAGCCTATGTTAACATCAGAAAGGCCATCTCTATCATGAATCCTCCCGTAAAATAATTAACCTAAAAATAGTTTGAAACATGAAATGTAACGTATCTTACAAATATCTGTTTATTGCGATCGGCATACTTTGCCCGCTCTTTTCCGCCTGTGACTATGCCGACGGAGAAGGTTCAGGCTCGGAAAACGCAGTATACATGGAAACACCCGATAATAAAGGCATCGTCAACTTCACTTTAGAGCCCGATGGCGGAATAACCTATCTGACACCCCGGCTGGCCAATATCAGCCAAAGCCCGGTGACTATACAAGTGGGTTATGACAAAGAGGCCTTGGATAAATACAACAAGGACAACGGGGCCTCGTATGAACCCCTTCCCCCCTCCGCTTTTAAACTGGCAGATGCAGAGGGAAACGAGCTATCCGCCTCCGAAGGCATACGAGTACCCGCCGGTGACTTTTCAGCAAAAATAATGGTGAAAGTAGGACAACTGAATTCCAAGGATTTCCCCGCCAATAAGAAATATGCAATTCCTCTTAGTATCACGGGGGCTTCCAACTATTCGCTGATTCCCTCACAACGCAGCGCGATCTTGCTCCTGAATCGTTCCATCCTTTCGTCGGTAGCCAAAGTCAGCGGTGGAGAAGGCATCCGGATAAAACCTGTCGGAATGCACACAAAGGCCGAATGGACCATTCAAATGAGCGCCATCTATTCCAGCCTGACCCGCAGCAACCTGACCACAGCCTATCTAAGCAACGGAACAGGAGGAGAATTCTATACCCGCATTTCATCTACTGCCGGCATACAAGTGAAAAACGGACGCGACGGGGACGACACATGGACTCAAATACCCCTGCAAGCGGGTAAATGGCTGCATATCACCTATGTGCACAAGGATAAGAAAACGACAGTCTATGTCAACGGAAAGGTCCAGAAGGTCTTTGAGAACAGTGCCATCACCTTTGGCGAGAACAGCATGATCGTAGTCGGAAACTCCGGTTACCGTAACGACTATCTTCGCGAGATACGTTTATGGGACAAGGCGCTGACAGAGTCGGAAATCAACGATTACTTATACCTCCCGATGGACCCTGCAACCCCGCATCTTATTTCGTATCTGCCACTGAGCAAAGAGATGGAGACCAAAGACCTGAAAGCTCCCGCCGGTACGGAGAATGTAACCACGAAAGCCCGCATTGAATATGTGGAAAACGTTAAATTCCCGGCAGATGAATTAGTAATTGTAAATCAAGAATAAAAGGAATTCAAAATGAAAAGAAAAATAAAATCCGCCCAAAGCATTTTATGGGTTCTATTACTCATTTTGTCAGCATCGTGCAGTAAAGACGAAATACAGATCGTAGATCAGGATACAAGTTGGCAAATGGACAATAAGTATATCGAAGAAGATATCCGTGAGCAACTCGGCATCGATCCGTTCACAGATCTGGTGTACCTGGGATATTACGGCAATCCTTATACACAGTTGGAGGCAATCAACGACCTGGTAAATACCACACTGGTGGGAAAGAACGAACTTTCGTTCAAAGTAAAAGTGACGAAGCCTTACAAAGAAGATATCAAAGTCAATCTTATGAAAGAAGACAAACTGGTAACCGATTTTCCAGAGATGGCGGAGGGAATACCTCTTTTTCCGAGCGAAAACTGCACCTTTGAAGGCGGTGTGCTGAAAGCCGGCGAACTGGAAACAACGGTGAAACTAACGATTAAGGATGTTGAGAAGTTAAACAACCTATCGGGTTATGTGATGGCCATAAAGCTGACGATGGAAGGATCGCATGAACATTTGGCCATCGCCCGAACCCGCTCGGCATACTTTGTGAAACTAAATCTTTCTATACGCCTGGACAATATCGATTCAAGCAATAAAAAGATCGAAGGAAAAGGATTCAACAAAGAAATCAGTCTTAAATCGGACATACGCCCGGATAAATTAGGTTCGTTAAACGATGGCAACTTCACAGCCAACAACTGGTATACCTCCAACGCGAACAATTATCTGACGATAATTCTACCGGAAAAACAATCGCTCAAAGGGTTCAGGCTGGACACCAACACCTCTCCAAGCGGCTCGTATATGCTCAAATCCTGTAGAGTGATGGTTGAAACACCGGATGGGAATTGGGTGAACCATGGAGTATTCGACCGCAAGAGTATGGATGGAATTGCTTATATAAGCTTTAAAAAACCGGTGGAATGTACTAAAGTGCGTTTCGAGAATATGATGGCCTTCAATGGCAGATTTTCCGTTGATGTAAATGAAGTCACAGCTTTCCGGTAAAGCAAGATTTCATTACTTTTTATTCACGCCGTGAAGGGGCGGGACTGTTATTTCATAAGTCCCGCCCCTTCCTTAAAACCATGTGACAGCACATTAATATACAAACAGGTGAAGCAGTACCCTTCTCCATGTTATGCCTCTGAACGCATTTCATATTCCTTACTATCTTTAGTGAAAATGGTCTGCCATTGATCCGGCCTGATCGTCCGGCTGAGATAGTTCTCCTTCGGGAACAGCCTCAGCTACTTCACGTTCGATAATCTCCTCGATCCGTTTTCTGTTTTTGCGCAACAGATCATAAATCTCATTTTCATCAAAGCTGTCCTCAAATATAATGGGATATTTTTCCACATCTTCGCTGTCACCAGCACAAACAAGAATACGCAGTTCGCTACAATGACCGTAAGATATTATGGCACTGTATTCTTTTAAAAGTTCAGCCAGTTTGGTGAGGAAATCAAGTTCTTTAGTTGTCAGTAGTCCGATCATAGTGTGTAATAGTATTGTTGTTATTTCAATAGCTGTAAAATAAGCGTAAAACAGTTGATTCTGCAAGCATATACGTATTCCTTATATTCTATTTTTAAGCAAAGTAATATTCATTTTATTCATCTTATTCCATTTTTTCGTATATTTGCTTCGAACGGAACATTTTAACGGAAATCGTTGTTCAAAAAGCAAAAAGAACATGGAAACAGAAGAAGAAATACAGAATGTAAATGTCCATCACGGACATAACATAAGGCGCACCCGGATCGAGAAAAACATCAAGCAGGACGCATTGGCAGCACTCGTAAACATGACACAACCGAATGTATCCAAATACGAGAAGATGCGGGTGATTGAGGATGAAATGCTAAATAGATTCGCAAGGGCACTGAATGTGCCGGTAGAATATCTGAAAACGCTGGAAGAGGATGCACCTTCTGTGGTATTTGAGAATATCACAAATAATGTGCATGACAATAAAGACAGCTCAATGGGATCTACAGGATATAACAACGATAGTATAACTAACACTTTTAATCCGATTGATAAAATCACCGAACTCTACGAACGTCTTCTCAAAGAGAAAGATGAAAAATATGCTGCGCTTGAAAAACGGATTCAAGGTCTGGAACAGCAAAATAACAACGGAAAGTAATTCCGCAAACATATCTCTCCATATAAATGGGTATAGCCATCCGATGCTTAGGGTGTAGCCATACCGGGGTTAGGGTGTAGCTATCGGTCCCGGATGGCTACACCCTACTTATTATGTGCAAGTTCCATCGGGGCGGGCATCCCTCACCCGTTTCTCCGGACAAATCTTCGATCCGGGTATATTCCACATGACATTGCATACATGTATCTGTTTCCGCTAACACATCATTAAATAAAAAAATATCATATTTGCATATTATATGCTACGTTGAGTATATGACAAAGAAGTATCCGAAGGGAGGAAGCAAAATGTCAAAATGATAATCCAATGGCTCTATATCCCGTTCTTTCGGGCACGTCTCTGATGAAGTTCGGAAAAACGGCTCACAGACGATTCCCCGATTATCATTTCAACAGGTCATTCAGCTGCTTCCTTATCAAATAGAAACAATAAAGGAGTATTATCCGCCGTAATCTCTTTGTTAGAGTAAAACACCATTCCTTTACACACTTCGGACAGGATACTTTCCTGCGAGCAACGGGAAGAAAATCCGTGCTCTTATCGCCCGATTTGCATAACAATATATGTAATCTGCCAAAACATTAGGAGATATTTAAAAAAGAAGTAAGCAAATTGGGAAAATGTAACCGTCTTTCGAAGCAAATGCTTACTTGTTTTGAGGTAAATGCTTACTTGTTTTCCGGAAAAGCAAGGCTCTACCGACTCAAAAGAGCGGTTCTTCGCCAAAGAAACCAGCCATTTCTCACTTCTACCGTCCTAGTTGATCCGGAGAAAGAAAAGTACGAGTCTGTAAAAAGAAGAATTTTATTGCTTTTTATCTGTATTACAGCAGAAACGATATAATTTTGATATTCCCCTTCTACATCATCAGATTTATATCTTTTCAGTAATAGTGTATACGTCTCTTACTTAAAAATAATTTCTCTAACCAGATTCAAACGAATACCGTTTTTCTGATAAAATGATGTCATTTTGTCCTTATAGCTGACCCTAAAGTTAGGATGCCTTTTATTACATACAAATGCACGCTTATATTTATATCTCGATAAATCGTGGTTAGCCTTGAAATGATCAATGGTAGTTTGTAATTGTTCGTCCACCGCATGAAAGATCCAATCGGCTGCTTGTACTTTCAGTTCAACGAAAACAATATTGTCATCATTGGTTAACATGGCATCACAACGAAAGTCCATTGTTCCGTCACTTCGATTCATCTCTACGCAATTATCGACTGCTGTAAAGTTGATAGATTGATTCGTTTGGTTCTTTACCACAGCAACCCATTTATCCGGTTGATTCCTATCTACATAAGCAGGGGTCTTTTTTTCTTCGTCTTCATCATCACAAATGCCAAATTCCTTATCAACGATGTTCTCTGTCTGACACTTTGCTATAAAAAAATCAATGGACATAGTCACTTAGTTTTTATAATCAAACTCTTGTTCTATTTCAAGTAACTGATCGAACAATTCATTAGTCACTCCCAATTGGATATTCAAAAAGTTCTCGTCAGAAGGCAAGCCCTCGTAAGTACTTAACCTAAATACTCCTCCGTCTTTCAGTTCGTAAATCCGGAGTCGCGCCGGATCTATCGCACTGTCCGCAGGAACTACCTCTTTTATTCTCTCTTGCAAAGTTTCATTTGCAGATATTTTTTGAGTCAGCAAAAAAGCTTTTGCGGCTAAAGTGAGATAATTGATGACATAAGGACTATGCGTAGTAAGCACAAGGCGGTTCAACTCTATCTTATTGGCATAACTTAATAAATCGAAAAGTACACTTCGCTGTGACTCCGGATAGAGATTCAGTTCCATCTCTTCAACAATGTTTACAAAGCAGGAATATTTGAACCGGGACGAGATATTGCGCAACATAGCGAACTTTACCCCATCCGTAAGTGATTTATCATTCATAACTTTATTCACTTCCTTTTCAATCTGCTTCTTCTCTTTAATGCTCAAGTCCTCTTTATTGGCATTGTCCAGCACTAGGTCGGATAGGAATCTGGTAATTAAAGAAAGAGGTAAAACAGACTGATAACCACTGGAAGCTGCCGACAAACGAATCTTGTAATCGCTGCCTTTAATCCACGATATCTTATTGAGTGCGTCATATTCAAAATCAGTGTCATTGAATGGAAGCCGATATCCGGTTTTGAATGCCTCCTTAGCCTTATCAAACTCTTCAAGCAGGGTTTCTAAAGATTCCGGCAGACTTTTCAATCCATCCGTATCATCGGCTGTACTCAAAAAATTTCGTTCAGCTGGAACATACATTACCTTCGCTACCTTATAAGACTCCGGAAGTCCTTTGGCTTCGACATGAAACTTTTCATTTTCATAGAAGAAGTTATAATGTAATCCATAAAAATGGATAACCGTTTCTCTCTTAAAATATGATTCCAAACGGTGATAGGCACAATATATTTTCTGGAATCGTGAATATTGGGTAATGTATTTTTCACTGGTGATACGGCGTGCCAGCCCCTTCTCCAACCACGTAAACATGGAGTATAATTTGGCAATGGTACTTTTTCCCGATCCCTGTTTTCCTATCAAAACCGTATATTTGTCGAACACGACATCCGCCTCGGATATAGGTCCAAACTGATATACAGTAAGATTAACTGTTTCATTCATAAATAAACCCCTATTGATATTTACATTCAAATATACTACAAAAATACATTATTAACCCGTTTTCTCACAAAAGTTAATAAAATAAGATCGGGCAGCCGCACAATCGTCGTTTGATCGAAGACCGGCAACGAAGGTAAATATGAATCAATCGCAGATATAACATACTCCAGAAAGCTCCTACCCTATAATAAAACTTTGCGTGCAAACTATTAACTGTTTATCGCTAAACCATTAACCGTTTGCACGCAAAGAGTCATTTTTGGGTAGTGGTCTTAATGCCCCTATTCTTTTTTTGATGTTCCTTTACTTTGTCCTCAGACATCAGATGCCTGTTCTTTTCATATTCTTCATGGATCTGCACTTCCCGGCTCTCCATATCCTTCTTCAATTGCCTGTCTCTATTCATACTTTCTACGTTTTAAAGATTGGCAATATGACAAATCCGGAAGAAGAAAGTTTGGAGGTTTAAGGAAGTTTAGGAGTAGCCGGACTGCTTTTCATCGACCTTCCTTACTGAACCAGGCCGATCCGGACTTTATAATTTCCGGAAGTAAGTTCCGCTCCCGATTCCTGAAGGATGGAACGCGCTTCGGAGGTCATTGTTTCTCCATCGGCATTGGTGGCGGTAAGTGTATAACTTAAATGGGTTCCACCGGTCGGGACATTAAAATATAAAAGGTCTGTCACATTACCTGCCAGGCTTGCCTGACGTCCTGTAGGACTACTTACGGTAACGGAGAAGTCTGTAAAGTTTGCCATAAATTCATCCGAATACTCAACGCCAACCCCGATATTAATTTGGGGCGCTTTCACCGAAATCAGAGTAACATCCTCCGATACAATAGCGAAAGGATAGTCGACGCTGTAGATGGGTGTACCCGATTCATTGTCCGGCGCCTCGGTCTGATCGGGAGTAAAGGCCTTCAGGGTATATTCACCAACCGGAAGAACGATCCTTTTGGAAAGTTCCGCTGCTCCCGGATCATAACTACGTACACACTCAGAACCTTGCCAGATCTCAAGCTTAAGTCCGGCATCGACGGCACGAGTAATGGGCAGCGTTTCGGTATCACAACTGAGGATGATATTTTCTACACGAAGATAACCGACGGAATGATCGGGAGCAGTTTGCTCGCTACAGGAAGCCGTAGCAAGCAAGAGGAGAAAGAGGTATATATAGGTTTTCATATTTATTTGTCGTAAATTAGTTCTACATCGTCAATGAATAGTTCGTTTCCACGGAATGTCGCATCAGCAGTCTTATCTGTAGTACTCCATTTTCCTATAAATCCTTTAAGATCATCAACTGATAATGGTTCTTTAGTACCAGACTTAAACAGAACCAATAATTTGTTAGGAACAAGCTTTATCTTATCTAAATCTTCAGAATAATTGATCATTAACTTATTGTATTGATAAGAATCAATCGCACCCGTTGTAAAAGAATTCTCACCGAGAATTATATCATCATGAAGTAATTGTACTTTTATCAAAGAGACATCATTTCCTTTATTTGAAATACATTTATACCAAACACCTAAGGCTGTTGGACGGGAATTGAAACGAATGCCATACTCTCTATTTCCATCATCATCAGCATTTGTACCTAAATACAATTCACTATGCATAGCAGCTTTAGGCTTAGCAAAACCTCCCATTACATAACCAAGAGTAATTACTCTAACACCTTTACCCATATGTCCATCATCGGTTGGACGACAGCCAGAGCGTGAATTAAATGAATATGCAGTTATTCCACTTGGAGTTGAAATCCTATTTAAAGTAGCCCAGCCATCCCAACCATAAACAGTTCCACGAGATATGCCACTATCATCTCCAGCCAAAACTGTAGCACCCTCCAAACTCCCATTCTCCAGCATCGTCTGAGGATACGTTTTCACCTCCACTTTCTCTCCCGGCACTTCTCCCCTATACTTCGCTCTCACGTAATAAGAGGTTCCCGGACTCAGCCCTGCCTTTCGCAAATCTCCGGGCATCGCCTCCCAACTATTACCATCGGCACTAAATTCGTAAGCAATATCGGTAAACTTATCTAAATTGCCGGTTTTCACGCTATCGGCAGTGAGTGTGTTCAAAGTAAACTCTTTCGTCCAAACATTGCCCGGATAATAACCCACTTTAAAGACAGGTTTCACAGTCCGGATGGTATACATACCGGCATCACTCCAACGGTCATTTGCTTTTACCCGAACGGCTATTATATTATCCGTATCCTGTCCTCCATCGTGAGTCAGCATGCCGGAAGTTACTCCGGCAAAGTCGATAACTCCCTCAGTACTTCCTGCAGTCAGATCGGGCAAGACAATATTCACAGCAGCCAAAGCCCGCCGATCTTCTTCGGAAAGTTCCGACAGCAGATACGTCTTATTCAGATGTTCCAAATGCTTATCCGCAAAGTTAAAGGCAAACTCCACATCCTGAACCGGACGCAAAGCTGTATACGCAATGCCGGCTCTCGACAAAGCATCTGCCGTCTCGGTATAAGTCAACACATGATTTTCATCGAAATCCTCACTAAATACCTTAGCCTTCGGCAACCAGCTGTCGGGTACGGTTTCGTTGATAGTAATAGGTTCCTGTTGAGTTTCCGTAGTGACCTCTAGACTTACATTGGAAGCCTTCATGGAGAGCTTATAATTATACTTAACACCCGCTTTCACTGTCTCGATCGGATTCAAAGCATAACTTCCCTCCTGCCCTGTCTCTACAGAAGTACCGATCAATGCCATTGTCACCCGGCCTCCGGCTTTAAAGTAGGGATGTGTGGCGTCTCCCGGTTTCCAAGTAACCGACTCCCCCCCTGCGCTGACTTCCACATAATAATCTTTCAGACGTTTATCAAAGACCTCTTGATTCACAATCTCAAAAGTAGCCAGCGCATTGGCTACCTTACAGCCGACAGTAACCGTCGTTGCTTTACCCTTCTCGATGGCAATGTCTTGAACTTCTCCATAATAATAGGGTGCATCCAATGCCAGTGACGGATTCTCTCCAAGATAAGCCTTCAGTTGATAACTGCCTACCTTGAATACCCTTTGATCTCCGAAATCTCTCAATGCACCTTTGTATTCGGGCACGATTGTCCCTTCTCTGTCACGCAGCAACTCAATCGTGAACTGTTGCCGCAATTCATCTGACAAAGCCTCCGGCAAAGTCCGGGTAACCGCCGCTTCATCCGTCAATACGATATTCAAACTGCCGTTAGGCATCGTTTCTATTTCTTCCTGACACGACAGGAAAAAGAACAAACAACACACTAAAGATAAAACAGATTTATGCATAGCTCTCTTTCTTATTCATACAATAATTCAAATTCATCGACCCACAGTTCACTGCCTACACCCACCGAACCGGTCACCTTCATCCCGGTAAAGTCACCGCCATAATGGCTCGAAGTGGCAACAATCGTTATCTTGGCAGGCTTCGCCGTTTTATTGGTATAAGTCACATCGAACCGGAACTGAGTATATTGGGTCACCGTCTCTTTTCCGATAAACTCTCCGTAACCGATCTCGTTGTCTTTATCGTCCCACAGACGGAGATAGATATGGCATTCATCATTTTTCAGATTATCCGGATTACCGACATAATCCACCGGTTTAGAAGTATATTTATACCACCCCTTCAATCCGGTGGGACGTGCCCCCGTAAACGAACGTCCAAACTTGGGGCTATCCTTGGGACTTTGGGCATTCGTTTTATAATCACCGATAAACAGATTGCCGGCAGCCACCCCTACCAGCGGCACACTACCTAAAGTGACCATATAAGCCGCCTTTCCGTTCACAACGCTCTTTTCTTCCGGGCGGGTACTCGAATCACGGCTGCCCGCCAGTGAAGAGGTCACTCCATCATTTCCGGTTGCCCAGAAAGAATTTGAGCCATCGGCATTAGGATACCAACTCTTCTTAAAACTGCCTGTGGGATTCTGCGACCAGGTATCGAAGTTTAAGTTAGGTATTTCCTGTATCTTTTCGGTAGTAAACTCGTCCTCAGTACTGGGAATATCGTCTACCACTACTCTCCAGACATAGTTCGTACCATCTTCCAAACCGGTCAACACCGTACTGAAAGTAGTGGTACTCTCAAGTTTCACATCGGCTTCGGGCACTGCGGTCCACGTCTCTTCCGTCTTCTTCCGGTATTCCACCCGAGGAGTGGTTCCTTGTTTCATGCCACCATTCAATGTAGCCCTTGTAGCCCATACATCCACACTTCCCGTAGTACCGGTGGAAGCGGTACGCACCACGTCGACCGTCCAAAGAGTTATCTTATCAAAGCGCACTACCGTAAATGTCTGCGGCCGACGGAAATTAGTCACAATCGAAGGGTCCGGATAAACCGTTGCCTGACTACCTCCCAGATTCATTTTAAGAATCTTAACCGCCGATAAGTCCTGTTTCTGAGAAACATACACCAATACCGTATGATTCTTATCATCAATGATGGCAGGCAATGCCTGATTTTCCACCTCAACCGAACGTTCGATGGTCTGATTTACCGTAATCATCCACTGGTAATCCTGATAAGTGCGCAGCAGAAAGGGAACGGTTTTAGTGAAATCGACACGAGTGTCCGCTCCCGCAGGCAAATCGGCCAAAGAGGAGAATCCCGTTGAAGGAAACTTAGCCGGACTGACGCAATACTGCTCCTCCGTATTGAAAGTGGCCTCATCATTTACCACAAACTTAGTGATGCGCAACTCTTCGATATCCACTTCATCGCCTACCGACACTACAATCGTACGGTTATTTTTGTTGATTTCGGCTTCTCCCGTTTGTCCCTCTACCTCAAAAGCCGCAATCTCTCCTTTAATATAAGGATAAGGAATGTCGTTTTCGATACAGGCACTCAACACAAGAACCGATGCAAATAAGCATTCATATATCCACAAATTCTTCATCTCCTTGAAATACAGCTAAACATTTAGAAATACATCGTCATTCCCAAATTGATTGAGAACAAGTCAATCTTAAAATTACCATTGGCACTATGGCGAGATGCCTGATTCACCTGATTGTGCACTTGATCGACCCATTTATAACTGAATCCCATTACACCTACCGAAACTTCTACCGAAGCAAAATCAGAAACAAAAGCCGCCAGTCCCGGTGCCGCACCAATCTCAAAGCAATGGGAACGCTGATAATATCCGGTCAGATCATTACCTGTACCATTGGAGTGTTTTCCCTGCCCGTAAGCATAAGTCAGACGAACTTCATTGAAGAACCCGAACACTTTACTACTACCCAATCCCATGTAGGTACGCAGAAATCCGGATGCGGAGTAGTTATGCTCCAAATACATATCGTCTTTGATGTGGAACGAGAGATCGTCTCCCAGATTAATATCGACATTCCCTATATTGAAATAGGTGCGCGAATAAGTGAAACGTCCTCCCGCCGCCATATTGTCGGCAAAAAAATATCCACCAAACGGACTCAAACGGAATGTATAACCTTTGGCGTCAATATCCGCCAATACCAGAAACTGGTATTTATCGGCACTCTGTTCCGAATACGAAACCGTAGAGCCCATAAACCATTGACCTTTAGGCACAAATACAGTCTTCACGATTCCACGGTCAAACTTCTTCTTTGCCTGGCCCCATGCCGGACAAAGAAGAAGTAGTATAATTATTATTTTTCTCATTTGTTGTGGATTAGTTAGCGGTCACAGGCGTTCCGTATACCAATTCAAAATCATCAATCAACATGACACTGCTTTCACTGCCCGTAAAGAAGTCACCGTATTTACTTGCAGAAGCGACAACGATAATATATTTGGGTTTACGAGTCAAATCACGGTATTGCAAATCAATCGTAAACTGTTTCCAGACTACCTTTCCGCTTTCATCGAAAGAACCTTTCGATTCTTCATCGGTAATGGAACCGTAAGCGATGACATCTTTATTGGCTTCAGAAAGATCAACCGTATAACGCGTAGGACTGCCTTCTTTGTTATTGTTGACTTCATAAGCTGTCTTCACTCCATTATCATCAACCAAACCTTCATTGTCAGTCAAGGCAATATAGATGGCACATTTATCACCACCCGAGTTTTTCAATTCCTCCACATTATGATCTCCACGATCTATACTGGTTCCACGAGTGTATTTGTACCATCCCTTCAGCTGCGTAGGACGTGACGTAAACTCACGGCCGAAACGTATCCGTGCTCCCATCGGGCTTGTATACGTTTCCATATAACGCCCGATATAGATGTTACCGGCAGCAAATTTTCCGATACCAAACATTCCCACAAATTGCGAAGACAATTTGGCCGATTTACCACCTACGGTATGTACATCGTTGCTTTCTCCGATACTTGGATTTTTACTCATGGTAGCTGCTCCCACATTACCGGTATCCCAATACGAATTCTTTGCAGAAGCCTCAGCCGCAGTTCCCGGGAACCAAGTTTTTCCATTCTGATTCCATTCATCAAAACTTCCATTTTCCAGTTGTTTCTGGAGTTCGGTGGTCGCAGTCGTTATTTTTCCGTTTACTCCATTTATTGCAAAACAGAAATCATACTCCGTACCGGGAATCAGACCGGTTATGGTTGCAACAAGCTTTCCATCGGCCTGTTCAACATTGGACACCGCATTCCAATCTTCCGTTCCGGAAATGCGATACTTACACTCTTTGGTAACAACACCATCGGGAAGAGGAAGAGTCACGTCTGCAAAATCAGACCAGATATTTACACTCGGATTACTTTCTTTAGGAATGGCTATATCCACATTATACTCGTGGGTAGAAGGATCTAAAGTGACTGATACCCCACCAATAGCACCATTGGCCTTCATCGTATAGTTAATACGATAGTGCTGACGCTCTTTTACATCTGTAATCGGTGCGGATTCAAAAACAAAAGAACGCCCATCGGTATTTGTCAGTGCCAACGAAACATTCAACTCATCCACCGCAAAATATCCGGAGCGTGTTTCGTCCTTACCAAAAACCAACTTACCGGAAGAATTACCCACAGAACAATTCAGTTTCGAAAAATACTTCTTCACATCAGCACTGTAATTGACTGTCACTTTCACATTGGCCAAACGACACTCTATGTTTACACTCTGATTCACTTTCGGAACAACCGTTACTTCGCTTTGCCCCCAGTAATAAGGCTCATCAAATCCGGCTGTCCCTACATCCACCCCTTTCGAGAAAGCGTTAATGGTATAAGAACCTAATGGCAATTCAAGAGGAGTAGACATCCAGGTATGCCAATCATCAGTCTCCTTAACAACGTTTCCGGCTTTATCGACTACCTGCAAGGCAATGGGCAACTCTTCTGCCCTTGTTGTCGGAACTAAAATTGTACTTGTATTCTTCTCCACGGAAAACTGGAGAAATCCGGTCTTACCATTGGAAGTCTCCTCTTGTTGGCATGATGCCATCACAAGAGTAAAGACAGAGACGAACAAATATATATATCTTTTCATTGAAAATTCAAATTAGTTTTTCACCACTTTTACTGTCAGTTTCTTGGCTAACTCCTTACCATTATTATCAATCAGTTTAATAGTAAAATAGTGTTGCTGAAGACCAAACGGCGATAGCATAGGCATAAAACCGGATACATCAAAGATAAATTCTTTTTTATCTTTAATCGGATCATTCGGGTCAATCAAGCCTATACCGGACCCATCTTCTAAACTACCTCCAAGTTTATCCTCCAAATCACCGGGATTAGCTAAATCGAACGTTTCGCCCAACCCCATTTGAGAAATTAAACCTATAAACTCGTTGGAGTCTGAAGTTATCGTCACAAGTAAATTCTGAATTCCGGCCGGAGCTTTCATTGTAACCTGAACTGTTGGAGGATTATTGGTATCCACTTCCACCACGTCATCCGCTCCGATAATCTCCGGACCGCCTACCGGCGTCGGGTCTGGTGTCGGATCTGGAGTCGGATCAGGGGTCGACTCGTCAATGCACTCAGTCGGTATCGACACAGTGATGCCATCCTCATCCATAGTCAGATCGATAGCCAACTGGATGCCCAACTTCGGACCGGATGGGGTTACGTCCGGATCATCCGGATCCACTCCCTCCTCTATCGGCTTCACCGTCACATTAAAGGAATCACCTCCCTGCAACGTCTCGGCACCCGGTTTCGACACGGTATAAACAGTCTGAATATCCCTGCCCGTTTCCGCCTCTTTCACTTTAGCCATAATCTGGATCGAAGTGGCACCATCGTGAACACTCAGATAAACAGCTCCCAGATCTTTTTTAGAGACATAAAGCACGCCACCTTTACCATTGGAAATGGTAAATACATAGTCATCAGCAAACATTTTAAGGAACTCTTCCGATACGTTTAAGCTAACTTTCACCATGGCCGATTTGCAAACAACCTCCGCTCTGGCTTCCATTCCCTGCTGTACTTTAATGGCAGAAGCTCCTTCATAATAGGGAACACGTGAAGCCTCTTGCTTCTCACCGCTCCGGGCCGCAATCATATACTCTCCCGTAGGAACCACTAACGGCAAAGCCTCCTTCAAATCGGCATAACTTTTAAACGAACGAACCACTGCTTCGGTGTTTTTGTCTATAATCTCCACCTTATAGGTATTTACATCCAATTCATCTTCTAAAGCGACGCCTTCAGCTTTTGTGACAGGAGTGGTCTGCGTCTTGTTCATCAGTTCCAATGTCAGCAGCCCTTCATCGTTCTTCAAGTTATATTTGCCTTCCAGTTCATTCTTCATCTCGCAAGAAGCCAAGCAGAGTGCCACCAATACCAGCACCGCATATATATTTCTGATCGTATTCATTTTCGTCAATTTTCTTAGTTTACTTATACGTTGCCCGGCCAATATTCTTCCGGTATCTCAATATTGATATCTTTATCTTCCGTACTGGTATCCACATCAACATCGATCGATGCCGTACCCGTAGAAATAGTAATCACTTCCGGATCGACAGTTATCGTAAGGTGGGTTTTGGGCTTTACGACTCTTTCGGCCGCCACGAGGTCCATTACTACCGGATTGCCTTCTTTATCTCTGAAGCCTCCTACCGTAATCGATACCTTCTCGCCGTCGGCATTTGCTTTCAGATAAGCATCCTTGCCGGAATCTTTTTTCATATTCACTTCAAAAGGAGCAGTCAGGTGTGAAGTAGAGAGGGATACGGTACAATCCGAATAATATTTCAAAAAATCTTCGGTATAGACAACCGATACTTTGACATTAGCCGGTTTGCAGTACAAAATAACATTCTTTTGTTCGCCTTCGCTGACCGTGAACTCCTGACTACCTTCCACATATAGCTTGTCGAAGCCTGCGTTCACATTCTCACCATAGAAAGCTTTTACGGTATACCCCTTACCGGCAGTCAGATCAATGGACAAGGGCATGTCTTTGTACAAGCCATTGTATAAAGAGGCACCGTCGGCATCCTTGACCGTCACTTGATAATTATCGGCTTTTTTATATTCCGCTTCGTTGACGGAACGGGTTTTCGTGGAAAAAGAAGGATTGGCAGAGAGCCCGAGGCTCAATGTTCCTACACCGTATGAAACAGCATCACTGCCGGAATCACACGAGGCAACACATGAAATTAGCATCGCCATACTAACCATAAAAGAGAGTCTTTTCATAATGATAACTACTAATTATTACTCATAAGTTGTAAAAACCGAGCGCAAAGTTATAGTTTTCCTTTATTATAATAAATTCACAACATGCGATTCCTTACAAAATCTGAAAAAAGAGCCACAAAAAGTTGTTTAATCATAAAAACAGACCACAAAAAGGAAATAAAACAAGAAAGTCCTGCATTTCTTATGAAAAACAGGACTTTTTTATACAACGTTATCCAATTATTTATCGGGCATAAGGACTACTCCAAGTTTCTTCTTGCCATCCATTTTCACAACAATCGGCGTTTCAAAGCGTACATGACGGAGATATTCGGTTTCAAATACGGCGGGTTGAGCATTCAGGAACTCCTGATTGTATACTCCATCATTCATAAACGCGTTAATCGTGAAATATCCCACACCAAAAGAAGTCAGGTTCTGGAAGAAATGCGTTCCCTGACTGGGATCTACCCGATAGTTAGTAAGTCCGGCCTCCACAATGACACGCGCGGCAGAAATATGTGGCCACTTCACCGGAATACCCAACCAAGTATCACTGCTTCCCCATCGTCCGGGGCCGACAAGCACATAGTTCTTGCCTTCATTCAGAAATTGCTGGTTGATTTTCTCTATTTCCCAAGCTATATTCTGATTGTTCGATGCACTGTAATGATCGGTTTTGACATACACAATATCGTGTATCTCGTTCATAATGCCATGCCCCAAAGAGTTGTTGGAACGAAGCAACACGTCTTCGTCAGGAATAGTCGTAAGATCCTCGTCCAACATATCTTTACTGTCCACAATAGGACGCACCTGAAGCAGATAGAATGTACCGGTCTTATCACGGTCGTGATTGAGCGTCACGGCAAATTCGATCTCTACCGGACGGCGCATCTCCTGCTGACCATAACGAAGCACCCAGCGCAGGATGCGTGCCAACGGAAATACATCGTGCTGCAGGATGTTGGCAAACGTGATCACTTTGCGCCCTCCGGGATACAAACCGTCCCGAATCACCTGATCGTAAGGATCGTAAGTAGAGGCAATATAACGCAACGAACCGTCTTTTTCGGCTTCCTTCACATGTAACTTCAAAAGATTGAAGCCATCGTCAATCGAGAAGTTATCACCGGCATTCTTCAGGTCGAGGGCATAAAAGCGGGTCTGCGTCTCTTTCAAGGCAATATCCAATTCACTGGTCTGTAGCACTTTCGAAGGATGGGCAGGCGAGAAACGCAAAGTCATGCCTCCATCTACGATATACTTGCCCAAACCGAGAGCCAGATTTACCGTACCTTCTTCAGCCTTTTCGTCACCAATGGGATAATAATTGAGAGAGCGGGCTACACCGGACATGGAAGGATAATAACGGTCACCATACTGATTGCCGACTACCTGTTGCAGGATAACGGCCATCTTTTCCTGATCGATCACATTCGAAGTGGCTTGCATATATGCCTTACTGTCACGAAAATAGACTGATGCATATACTCCCTTAATAGCATCGGACAACATGCGAAGCATCTCATATTTATCGTCCAGATAAGGAATCATATAAGTGTTATAGATGCCTGCAAAAGGCTGATAATGGGAATCTTCAAGCAGAGAAGAAGAACGGATGGCAATAGGGGACTTCACTACATCGAAGAAAGTAAAAAAGTCCTCAACCAAGCGGTCGGGTAACTTTGCTTTCAGGAAATATCTCAGAATCGTATCGTCATCAGCATCGGAAAGGGCAACCTGATACAGATTATTCGTATCCATAAACTCGTCGAATACATCGGTACAGAGCACTACTGTTTTCGGGATAGCTACACGGGCATTCTCAAATTCTTCAAATTCCGGATGGCGCTTCACCATATTGTCAATAAACGCCAGTCCGCGCCCTTTTCCTCCCAACGAACCGTCTCCGATACGGGCAAAGTTTGAATAACGGTCGAAACGGTCGCGCTTGAATACGGCTACCACTCCCTGGTTTTTCATCTTTCGATATTTCACGATGGCCTCAAAGATGATTTTGCGGTGTGCATCGACATCCTGCAGACTATGCCAGGTGATGGGACGAAGAAATTCGGCTACCGGAAACATGGCGCGTGAATACAACCAACGTGAGACATGGTTACGGCTGATATGATAAAGGAAAGATTCGGCAGGAACGGCAAAAAGGATATTTTGCAACTCTTTCAGATTCCGTACGCGGGCTATCTCGACTCCCGTTTCTGGATTACGGAACACAAAGTCACCAAAACCGAAATTATCGGAAACAATCCGGCGAAGATCGACATCCATCTTCTTGGAATTCTTATCGATAAACGTGGCCCCGTATTTTGCCGCATAGGCCGCATTCTCCGTCTCGGACGACTGGATGATTAAAGGAACAAACGGATCTTTCTTTCTTACCTCGGCACACAACTTGATACCTGCCATACCGTCCTTCTCTCCCTTATCCACACGAGGAAAACGGACATCGGTAATAACTCCCAATATATTGTTAGTATACTTATTATATATATCCATCGCTTCCTCGTAAGTACGAGCCAATACAATTTTGGGACGACCACGCATACGGAGTGTACGTTGATGGGCATTCAAGGCCTCGGTAGAAAACTCCTGACTCTGCTTCAATACAAATTTATAAAGATTGGGAAGTACGGAAGAATAGAAGCGGATACTGTCTTCCACCAACAGAATCAACTGCACGCCCACCTCTTTTACATCATGCTCCAGATTCATCTTGTCTTCGATCAGCTTAATGATAGACACCAGCAAATCGGTATTTCCCAACCAACAGAACACATAGTCGAATGCACTCAGATCTTCGTTTGCAATCCGTTTGGTAATACCATGACTGAACGGTGTCAGGATAACAATCGGTATCTGTTCGTACTTCTCCTTAATATGACGCCCGATATCAAAACTATCGTTATCTCCCGTACCCGGCATGCAAATCACCAGATCGAACGATACACTTTCAAGCTGCCTCAACGCCTCTTCTTCGGTGGAAACTTGTGAAAAACGGGGGGGATAACGGAGAGAAAGTGAGGTATATTCATTGAAAATCTTTTCATCGATACGCCCGTCATCCTCCAGCATAAAAGCATCATAAGGATTAGCTATCAGTAAGACGTTAAAAATTCGCCTTGTCATCAGGTTAGCAAACTGGGTATCTTTAAAGTAGAGCTGGTTTAATTTAAATTTGCTGAGCATGGGCTTCCCGTAGTTTTAAAATTCAACAGACAAAAGTCGCTGTTTTTATTGGGAAAAACAAGAAAAAACAATTCACTTTATTGCTGACTATCCATATATGCACAGATTGCTTTCTCGTTTTCGGCTTAAAATCTCTCCTACTCTCATACGTATCGACCACAAGGCCGGACATGGCTTCAACAAAGCCACAACAAAGTTAGTAAAGGAGCAAGCAGACATCTATGCATTTATCATGTATAACCTGGGGATGAAAATGAAATACTGACATAAATATCCGAATAGGTATTTTTGTCATTTTATCATTATTTAATCAAAATAATACGCCATTCCGAATGACATCAGAAAACTTTTCTTATATTTGCATATGAAACAAGTTACATTTTATCAGAATCAACCTTTTTAAAACATACTATTATGAACATCGAAAAAATCATGTCCTCTCTTGAGGCAAAACATCCCGGTGAATCTGAATATCTTCAGGCTGTAAAAGAAGTATTACTCTCTATCGAAGATATCTACAACCAACACCCAGAATTTGAAAAGGCCAAAATCATCGAAAGACTGGTAGAGCCCGACCGTATTTTCACATTCCGTGTAACATGGGTGGATGATAAAGGTGAAGTTCAGACCAATCTGGGATATCGTGTTCAGTTCAACAACGCTATCGGCCCATACAAAGGCGGTATCCGTTTCCACGCTTCTGTCAACCTCTCGATCCTGAAATTCCTGGGATTCGAACAGACTTTCAAAAATGCACTGACAACTTTACCTATGGGCGGTGGCAAAGGAGGTTCCGACTTCTCTCCACGAGGAAAAAGTGATGCGGAAATCATGCGTTTCTGTCAGGCATTCATGCTTGAATTGTGGCGTCATCTAGGGCCGGATATGGATGTGCCTGCCGGTGATATCGGTGTAGGAGGACGTGAAGTCGGCTATATGTTCGGTATGTACAAGAAACTGACCCGTGAGTTTACAGGAACTTTCACGGGTAAAGGACTTGAATTTGGCGGTTCACTGATTCGCCCGGAAGCCACCGGATTCGGCGGATTGTATTTCGTCAACCAAATGTTGCAGACCAAGGGTATCGACATAAAAGGTAAAACTGTGGCTATCTCCGGATTCGGAAACGTTGCCTGGGGAGCTGCTACCAAAGCTACCGAACTGGGAGCCAAAGTAGTTACCATCTCCGGACCGGACGGATATATCTATGATCCGAATGGAATCAGTGGAGAGAAGATCGATTATATGCTTGAGTTGCGTGCTTCGGGCAACGATATTGTGGCTCCGTATGCAGACGAATTTCCGGGTTCTACATTCGTAGCCGGTAAACGCCCATGGGAAGTAAAAGCAGACATAGCGCTTCCTTGCGCCACTCAAAACGAATTGAATGGCGAAGATGCCAAGAACCTGATCGACAACAACGTTCTTTGTGTCGGAGAGATCTCCAATATGGGTTGTACACCCGAAGCTATCGATCTCTTTATCGAACACAAAACAATGTACGCTCCCGGCAAAGCTGTCAATGCAGGCGGTGTGGCAACATCCGGACTCGAAATGTCACAAAATGCAATGCACTTGAGTTGGAGTGCAGCCGAGGTAGACGAGAAACTGCATTCTATCATGCACGGCATTCATGCACAATGTGTGAAGTATGGTACAGAGCCCGACGGATATATCAATTATGTAAAAGGTGCCAATATTGCAGGTTTCATGAAAGTAGCCCATGCAATGATGGGACAAGGAATCATCTGATTATTACTTGTCCACTAACATAAAAACTTTGTTTAGTTGTATTTGTATTTATGGTTTGCGTTATCCATCTCCTGAGACAGGACATGGGTAACGCTACTTTTTTATAAAAAGGTTTCATTTTCAACTAAAATCGCCTAACTTTGCATCTCGAAACCAAATAATAATACAAAATGTTACAACCCGAATTAAAGATGCGCCGCGATAAAATTCGTGTGCTTATGGCTCAGCAAAATATTGAAGCCGCACTTATCACTTGTAATGTAAATTTGCTCTATACTTACGGCCGTATCGTCAGCGGATACCTCTACTTACCTCTCCACTCACCGGCTTTATTATTCATCAAACGCCCCAACAATATCACCGGCGAACATGTATTTCCCATCCGTAAACCGGAACAGATTCCAGACTTGATCAAAGAAAACAATCTGCCGATGCCACAAAAGTTGATGTTGGAAGGCGACGAACTTTCGTTTACAGAATACAATCGCCTTGCTGCTATTTTCCCTGAATCGGAAATTGTAAACGGTACTCCTCTGATCCGTGAAGCGCGCAGCGTTAAGACTCCTGTAGAGATAGAATTATTCCGTCGTTCGGGTGTAGCTCATGCCAAAGCCTACGACCAGATTCCTTCGGTATATCGCCCGGGGATGACTGATCTGGAATTCTCCATTGAAATAGAAAGGCTGATGCGTCTGCAAGGTAACTTAGGTATCTTCCGCGTATTCGGTCAAAGTATGGAGATTTTTATGGGTAGCGTACTGACGGGTGACAATGCAGCTTATCCTTCACCTTACGATTTCGCTTTGGGGGGCGAAGGGTTGGACCCGGCTTTGCCAGGCGGACTGAATAAGACTCCTTTAAAAGAAGGACAAAGTGTTATGGTAGATTTAGGCGGAAATTTCAATGGATATATGGGAGATATGAGTCGTGTATTCTCTGTCGGAAAGCTAAGTGACGAGGCTTATACAGCTCATCAGGTCTGTCTTGACATTCAGGAAGCCGTTTCATCGATGGCTCAACCCGGCGTTGTATGCGAAGACTTATATAATGCAGCGATCAACATAGTAACCAAAGCCGGTTTTGCCGACAAATTTATGGGTATCAGTCAACAAGCCAAATTCATTGGCCACGGTATCGGCCTGGAAATCAACGAGGCCCCTGTACTTGCTCCCCGTATGAAACAAGAATTGGAACCGGGAATGGTTTTCGCTCTCGAACCGAAAATCGTCATTCCGGGTGTAGGTCCCGTAGGTATCGAAAACTCTTGGGCAGTAACTCCCGAAGGTGTTGAGAAACTGACTATCTGCAACGAAGAGATTATTGAGTTGCAATAAGACAGCTCTCTCTACGGATACTGATAACCGAGGGATGGTTCACACTATTGATGAACCTGAAGTGTAAATTAAAGCCGCAACAATAAAAAGAATCGGGAGAGCACTTTTTTGAAAGTGCTCTCCCGATTCTTTTTTATACCACTACCGGCTGTTATGCTACTAAGGCGTCACAACCGGAGTTTCCAGTTTTATATCTTCCCAGCCTATCCACGTAGGAGAAGCCATACATTGAGGTTCCTGAATTTTATCGATCAATGCGGTTGCACGTTTCACGGCAGCACTGGTTCTGTCAAACAGTTCTTTCATGGAGATATTCCCTTTTGCGTCCCGAATGGTCTTAATCAGGAAGTAAGTATAATATCCCTGTTTCTTTTCATGATAAACGCTTGAAGTCTGGTCACCGCTACTGGACGAGAAGCTCAATGTGTTTCCTTGTGGTAAACCCACCTTTGGTACCACACGCACCCCTTTCTGTGCCAATAACGGAGCAGCACTCTTATAACCACCGCTAAAGCAAGCATCGAGGAATACATAAGCCCCTTTCACCGGATATGTAGCCAGTTTTTTATACAAGTCACTCAACGAGATACCCAAACGAATATTCTTACCGGTAATATCTACCGGCAACAGATAAGGTTCTTTGGTAGCCTCGTCGTTATTTCCATGTCCTGAATAGTAGAATATCAATTCCGCCTGCGGATCCGTACTTGCCATATTCACCAGCCAGTCGAGTTGCTCGTGCATCATACCGGCTGTGGCATTCGGCACTACCTTGATTTGTCCGTCGGGCACCCCAAAAGTACGCACGCAATACTCACGGAACAACACAGCGTCATTGACCGCATAAGGTACGTTTATTTCCGCATTAGCCCCTGTCATGCTATAATCCTCGTTACCGATAATCAATGCATACCGATGGCGATTGACAGCTCCCACAGGCACATCCTCCATCAGTTCACTCTTAAAGCCGAGTGAGAAGTCTTTCACATTCACTTTACGTGCAGCTACATTTCCACTCAGGTTCATCGAAGCGGAAGCACTCAGGTACTCTCCGACTTTCACCTTATAAGCTTCATTCAGAGAAGCCGAACGAGTAGATTCCGTGACAGCCAGCATAACTGCAATCGAATCTCCATCAAAACGTTTATTCACCAAAAAACCATAGTCGAGTATAGCTACATCTCCCGGGGCAATGCTATCGACAATAATTTCCGGCGTATCAGTCGTATATACATTCTTCGGCAAAGTAAAGTTCACTTTCACCTTGCGTGCAGTCTGCGTACCGAAATTCTGTAAGGCAACAGTCAGCTTACCGTTCTTACCCAAAGTGATGGAAGAACCCTCGGAAGCGAAGAATTGGTGATCGGCAACACGCAAACGAGGCATTGCATATTCCTGAGTGTTCACAATCAGCTCGGAAGGATCCGCATCAAATCCATTCGCCTCGAACGCATAAATATTAATCTTGGCCAGACTTGTCGGCAACTCCTTCTTGGCTATATAACGGAAAGTGTATTCCTTAGACTTCCCGGCAGCAATATTACCACCGTCCAGTTCACGAGGGCCGTCAAAATACTGATCATAGCCCTGCTGTTCAGCCAGGCGAAGCCGTACATTGTAGGCATCTCCCTTACCCTGATTCTCTATGGTGAACCGTATAGCAAAACTTTCGCCGGCATCGATTACCTTATTGTTATTAGCATCCGTAAACTGGTCTACTTTGATAACCAGCATAGCCGGTTCAATAGGCACGGGAACCGCTTGTTGCTCTTGAGCCACATTCTCCGTTTTTTTCAATGCCTCTTTATAGGCCGCAAGACGAGACGGAAAGGCGGTATAAGAAGCCCCATCCTGAACGATTTTGTTCAGCACCTCATATTCCGGTTTCATATCCATATACTGATACACCCCGGCCAGTCCCTGCATATACATTTTGGAAGAAGGATCTTTCTGCAAAATTTTCAGGAAGAGGTCTTTGGCATCCATCAGATAACCCGATGCACGTTGACGTACCAAAGCATATTCCGTATCGTTGGCAATAGTGGCACCATTGTTCACAATCTCCGTAGCACAGTTAAAGTTGGCACGTGCCACTCCCGTCATCAATTCAAAACTCTCAGGGTGCAGTGCATAGAGACGTTTATAAATATCCAATGCCTCCACATTCTTTCCCTGACGCTCCAGGATGCGTGCCTTGATAGGCAACACTTTATCATTATTCGGGTCGACAGCCAGAATACGGTCTATTGCTCCAATCAGCTTCTCCATATTATTGGTAGCAATATGCACATTCACCAGATTGTATAGGAAATCAAGCGAAACGGGATACTTGGCAATAGCCTGTTCCAGCACACGTTCCTGGTCCGCATACTTCTTCTGCTTCTGATAAATCATATTCATATAAACATAGCAGTCTTTCTGCTGGGCCTCCGTACCGGTATTGAGATATTCCTGAAAATATCTCAAAGCTTTTTCGTTCTTCTCCAGATTGAAGGCCGCTACAGCTGCGTAATACACCACCGAAGCATATCGGTTATCTTTCGGCAACAATTCACTACGGAACAGTTTCAGCTGCGGCATATCGATATAAGCAGCAGCAAAATCCAATGCTTTGGACGGTTGTTTCTGTTCCGAATAGTACACTGCCCCGTTCAGCAGATAAGGATACAACGCTCTCAGTCGATTCTTGGCGCCTCCAATATACTGACTGTTATCCGGTGCCTCTACAACCTTCATGAAATTTTCGTAACTATCCATCAAATAATCATACATGGCCGTTACGTTCGTTCCCTTATCCCGCTCACTTTCAAAAAGCACATACTGTTGGTTGGCACGTTTTGAAGCGGAGGCAGCTTCTTGTGCCCCCACTTTACCTGTTACAACAACAGTAAGAATGATTGTCAGTAAAAAAAATCTCTTCATTGTTTATTGTTGAAATGCATCCATAATTACAAACTCTACGTTGATCTTGCGGAATTCTCCACCACGCTCTTTGGCTACTTCCACATGATATTCGTATTCGTTCTTTGTATTACCCAATGTTGTCACGTTCTTCTCAATATAAGTCTTTACGCCTGCTGCACGCATCAGGGCCAACTGTTCATTCTGAGTGATTCCTCCGGCCTTGGTGACTGTGATATTATCGAGGTTGCCATCCTTGTAATAAGGTTCGTCCACAAATTCTCCATAACGTCCGTCATAAGCCAGACGTCCGCGAATCGGGGCTGCGTCTGCCGATCCCGTAATAATCACCTTCACCTGCTTACCTTCAGAAAGATATTTGGCAAAGTCACCTTCAAACGCATTCTTGATAATCTTCATCAATGACATGGCTGCATTCGAACGTTCGATATTATAACCTCCCGACGGGAAGTCTTCCTTAGCCGAAAACTCTTTATTGATCACTTCATATTGGTAACCCACCTTGTAGTTCAGAATCTTTTTACCATTCGCATCCACTCCCGGGATTACCTCTGTCTTCACATTGATCTGCGTATTATCAGTGATCAGTTTATCTTGTTTTTTCTCCTCGATGACCTGTTCTTTGATCTCGGCCAATTGTGCTTCCTCACGGGTAGCCTGCTGCATAATTTCCAGAGGAACAAAGTTTTCATCTGCTTCCAGAGCAGTCAGTTTTGTACGTCCGATATTATCATAAATATAAACCTTGTTCGTCGTTTCGTTGGTAACTTCAACATAGGCCAACTCAAATTCATCTTTATCATTCAGCACATATACGGCATTCGAGAATTTCATCTTACCGTCTTTAAAGTCGCCCGCTTCATTGGAGGGAACTTCCAGTCCGATAGACGGCAGTCCCTTAAAACCGATATTCAACATATTATTCGAAGCATCATAACCATCTATAAAAGGATTATCCATAGAAATACGGTCACCCGCCAATGCCGTAGCAACTTCCTGAGCAAACAACTGTTGCTGTTTGATACGGGTTTCATCGTTTACACGAATCGCATAGTCTTCCATTGATTCCCCCTGCATCATCTTCACCCATTCGTTCATCTTGGCATCCACTTCCCTACCCATAATCTTACCATAGAACGGGTTCAGTCCGTTTGCATCCCAGAAGACCATTTGTTTCGTACGATTGGTCAGCAGAAATACCTCGCTGTTCTGGTTGTTCTTAAAGAAACGCCCGCCGGTAACACCGCCTGTAGGATCAACGATATCTTGTTCCACAACACCATTCTTCAGGTTGATGATCTCTATATTCTTTCCATCTTTCACCACACTGATATATTTTCCTTCCGGATGGAATGACGGAGAACTGAGTGTTCCTCCCAGCTTATCAAATATATCTACCTTATCCCAGTTTTTCGTATCGATAATGGTCAAGTGATTGTCATCTGTAGTTACAGCCAGCAATGCAGCATCCGGAGAGAAAGTCACCTCTTTAACGACTGCCGGCATAGGAATCGCTTTTCTCAACTCCTTTGTCTGGAAATTCCAGATATTAATGTTCTGTCCTACCGCAGCGGCGATAAAATAATTGTTCGAGCTCATGGCCAGGGCAGTGGCCGGAGCCTCCCCCTGAATATAAGCTAACGGCATATATTCTTTCGTATCATAAATCACAATTTCTCCCAACGAGTTACCCACAATAAAACTACGGGCATCAGCAGAATAGCACATCGACACCGGCATCGGTTTAGCCTTCAATTTCTTACGTTTCTCCTTCAGTTCGAAAAGCTTCTTATTCCTGTCGCGAAAAGAGTAAATACTTATCGGATTCTTCGCCCTCAACAGAGCGATGGAGCTTCCCGTCGGGTTAAACACGATACGCTCAATTTTTCGCACATCATTAATAGCGATATCGCGCATGGTATACAGGGCTCCGTCAGACAAATAAGCAGTACAAAAAGTCGTGTTATCAAATGCATTAATCTTTTTCTGAGAGTCGAATCCCCTTTTTTCTACAACCTGTGCCATTGTTTGTCCGCAGAACATCGCGGCTACAAAACAAAAAGCAATACCTCTGTAAGTGTAAAATCCACATTTCATCCTATTCATACCTTAAAATGATTTAGTTTATGTTTAATAGTGTTTTGCAAAATAAGCATTTATTCCGCAATCTATCACTAACAGAAACTCCTTTTTTTTTATTTTCTCGAAAGTTTGGTTGTTTATACACAGAAATGAAAAAAGAATAGACAGAAAGAGTAGATAAAAAAAGCACTTTTGTAACGGAAAACCGTTACAAAAGTGCTCTATGGCATATATAATCCTTTCCGGCATGAATCCCCGGAGATCACTAAAAACAAAAACTTATTGCATCTAAACCTCTTTGTTTTGTACGGGTTTCAATCCCATTTTTTCGGCTTTTTGAAGCATAAATGCATAGGCGGCTTCGTATTCATTGGGAATCACTCCATCCAAAATAGCGTCTTTTATAGCACTTTTTAACGAGCCCACTTGCCTGCAAGGTCCCAGATTGAACACCTCCATAATCTCTTCTCCACTCACAGGTGGCTGGAAGTTACGGACACGGTCTTTTTCCTCCAGATCTTTCAATTTCTGCCTCACCAATTGAAAATTATTCAGGAAGCGCTGTTTACGTTCCATATTTTTCGAGGTTATATCCGCTTCACAAAGCGTCATCAGATCGTCTATATCATCTCCGGCTTCAAAAAGCAGACGCCGTACAGCCGAATCCGTCACCACATCATCCGCTATCACAATGGGACGCATGTGCAGGCTCACCATCTTCTGTACATACTTCATCTTCTCGTTCATCGGCAACTTCATCTTCCGGAAGATATTCGGAATCATCTTTTCACCGATGAAATTATGATTATGGAAGGTCCATCCCGCTTTCGGCTCCCAACGTTTAGTCACCGGTTTAGCAATGTCATGCAACAGAGCACTCCAACGGAGCCAAAGGTTATCCGTCACTCTGCTGATATTGTCGAGCACTTCCAGCGTATGATAGAAATTATCCTTATGGGCACGCCCGTTCCGGGTCTCTACTCCCTGTAAAGCCACTAATTCAGGAAAAATCAATTCCAACAACCCGCTCCTGTCCAGATCGATAAAACCCTTCGAAGGTATAGGTGAAAGCATGATCTTATTCAATTCGTCGGCAATGCGTTCACGTGAAATGATTTCAATCCGTTCTCTGTTACGGCAAAGAGATTCAAATGTATCATCATCGATGTAAAAATTCAGCTGGGTAGCAAAACGGATACAGCGCATCATGCGCAAGGGGTCGTCACTGAACGTTATGTCCGGATCGAGAGGAGTACGAATGATCTTCTCCTTCAAATCATTCATGCCGCCGAACGGATCGACCAGTTCTCCAAACCGCCCTTTGTTCAGGCAGACAGCCAGTGCATTGATCGTAAAGTCCCGGCGATTCTGATCGTCTTCCAACGTCCCGTCCTCCACAATCGGTTTACGGGAATCCCGTTGATACGACTCCTTCCGGGCACCTACAAACTCCACCTCCGTACCGTGACACTTCACCTGGGCCGTACCGAAATTCTTAAAAACAGAGACATGCGCACCGCGTCCCAAACGTTTTCCCAACGCTTCGGCCATCGCAATGCCACTCCCCACCACTACTACATCTATATCTTTAGAAGGACGTTGCAGAAAAATGTCACGGACATAACCGCCTACCACATAACACTCCAATCCCAACGCATCAGCCGTCTCTGAGATCTGACCGAAAATGGGCTCACTGAAATGCTGCTTCAATTCCTCCTGAGTCAACTCTATCATCTTTTATTTATCTTTTTTACAGTTATTGAAAAAGGCCTGCCTAAACCCTCTGACGCTTTTGGCATACCCTCTTTATAGCTAATCAGTCTGCAAAGGTACAACTTTTCGCTCTTCACTTTCCACTCTTCACTCTAAATTTGTATTTTTGCCCTCTATAACAAAGAACAACAAAATGAAGAAACTGATTGTCCTGACATGTACATTGTCACTACTGACAGCTTGTGGTGACAGCATCGAAAAGAAAGCGGGTGAAAAGCTTGCCGCTGCCCGTGCAGCCTTTGAGCATAACGACTACAACGAAGCCAAGTTGCAGATCGACAGTATTAAAATTCTCTATCCTAAAGCTTTCGACACCCGTAAAGAGGGCATCAAGCTGATGCAACAAGTCGAACTGAAAGAGCAACAGGAAAGCCTGGTTTATCTCGACAGCATGCTTCAGGTCAAACAGAAAGAATTCGAAGCGATCAAGAACAAATATACTTTCGAGAAAAACGAAGAATACCAAAAAATCGGTAACTACTTCTGGCCTACCCAGACCGTAGAAAAGAACCTGCACCGCTCTTTCCTCCGTTTTCAGGTGAACGAACAGGGAGTAATGACACTGACGTCTATCTACTGCGGACCAAGCAACATCCACCACGTAGCCGTCAAAGTGATAGCACCGGACGGAAGTTTTGCCGAAACCCCAGCCTCCAACGACAGCTACGAGACTACCGATCTGGGAGAAAAAATCGAAAAAGCCGACTACAAAATGGGAGAAGACGGCAACGTCCTCAGTTTCCTCTACATGAACCGCGATAAGAAAAATATCCGTGTCGAGTATCTCGGCGAACGGAAATTCTCCACTACCATGACTCCTTCCGACCGTGAAGCACTCGTCGGTACTTACGAGTTGGCCAAATTACTTTCATCCATACGTCAGATTCAGCAAGAGAAAGAAGAAGCCAACCTGAAAATAGAATTTGTGAAAAGAAAGATGGAACAGAAAGCCCAAGAAGAGGCTGCGGAAAAATAAATTTTCCTTTTTTTCATAAGTTGCTCAGTGGGGCGACTTATGAAAAAAAGTTTCTACTGAACAAATATTAAAAGAGATTGGTTATCTTTGCAATGACAGCCTTTATTAAAATCAAGCTGATAAACAGTAAGTAATTATAAAACAGAAGCAATGAAGATTTCGCAGATACAAATTAAAAAGATGTGGGGAAAACAGGACATCGAATGGAATCACGTAGATCCCAAAGTCAATATCCTCGTCGGTCCCAATGGAAGTGGCAAATCTACCTTTCTCCGATTTATCTACTTGCTACTTACAAGTGATATCAAAGAGCTCAATAAGCTTAAAACAGATATCTTTATTCGGTTTGATGCAGGAGGTAGCATATTATATCATGCAGACAAAAAAGATTTTAGCATAGAATTTCAAAAAGACTGGCTTTCAGACATCGAATACATCAACACATTTGACATACCGACAGCTAAGAAAAGTGCTCAATCTTCTCTTATGCAAGAATTGGATATGACTATTTATCCGCTAAATAAAAATGTTTTCAATTTCATCGACTATCGTTCAAAAATCCTTAACTACCCGGAACAGTCAGAAAAGATACAAGAACGAATCCTGATGTTATTTAAAATAATCAATCGTTTTTTTGCAAGCACTCAAAAGCAGATCAGTATCAATTCAAAAAACAAAATGGTTTTCACGTTTTTAAACCAAGAAGAAATAGAACCGGAACAGCTATCTTCAGGAGAAAAACAATTGTTACTTATATTACTCAAGGTGTTTTTAAAGGAAGATAAACCGTTCATTCTGTTAATGGACGAACCGGAACTATCCCTTCACATCGAATGGCAAAGACAATTAATTGAAGCTATACAAATTCTAAATAAAAATTGCCAGATCATCCTTTCAACTCATTCACCGAGTATCTTTGCCGATGGATGGGGAGATAAATTAGTATTTATGGACGATATCGTCAAACCGATATAAAAAGAGAAATGACACCAAGCAAAAAAGCTTATTATGCAACTGTAGCACAAAACTACAAAGCTTCACTGTTGTTGAATGGATGTAAAGCTGTCATCCATCTGGAAGATAAAAACGATATTATATTCTGGAGTAAAATATTTAAAGAGGCATGTCCTCAATACAATTTTTATTTTATCTCTTACAGCCGCTCCCTATCTGGAAATAAAGCTACGGGAAGTTCCACTTGTCTTATTTTCAAAGATTTCCTCGATAACAAGATGGGCATTGCCATAGATAGTGATTTACACTATTTAATGCAAGAACCAGATATAGATGCCAAGCATTACATACTACAGACTTATACTTATTCTTTCGAAAATCATCTTTGTTTCACAGATCGTTTAGCTGCATTACCTATATTGACCTGCGGATTTACAAATAGCATTTTTGACTTTAATAAGTTTTTGTTGGCATACTCAAAAGAAATTTATCCGTTATTTCTTCTTTTCTTATATGATTACAGACAAAACGAAAGGAAATTATCCAATACTGACTTTTTCAAATTACTGTCATTCCCCTACAGCAACAATAGAATAAATGACAATGGAGACTATATTATTACCACTCTTCATAAAAGAGTTACTCCCCAAATATCCTATTTAAAAAGTATTTATCCCAATTATGATGAAGCAGTAGAGAAAGCCAAATACGAACGCCTGGGACTTACAGAAGAAAATACCTACTTATATATTCGTGGACATCATCTATACGATTTAATTGCAGAGTTAGGAGAAGAAACATGCAATATATTGAAAAAGAATGAAAAAAGACGTCTGTCCGAAGCGGGCGAATATGACAAAATAGCAACTATTTATCAAAGAAAAGATACATTTAAAAAGAAGCTCCTAAATGCTGATCTTTATTTCACCTATCCTGAAATAAAAAGATGTGTTCAAGAGATTCGATCAATATGGCCTTAAATATACAAAAGCAGAAATAAAAACGAAAAGTAACAATCACTTACTAATATGACCCCAATAATTGAGTTGTCAATTATTGTTGCCATATCCATTATTATTTTTCGTGATAATTACTTATTTTCAGAAGCCACTTTGCTATTCAGTCACTATTGATATTCGTACAGCGTTCATTCCACGCATACCGCGCTCTATTTCAAATGTCACTCTATCACCTTCCGCAATTGTCGCAGGGGCAGAAGAGATATGGAAGAAATACTTTTCACCATTATCCGTATCTTTCACAAAGCCATAGCCTTTTGCGGCATTAAAATACTCGATACGTCCCATAAGGGGAGCCACTTCCACATCCTCTTGTTTGGGTACAGAAACCTCAATATGAGAGGCATCCACTTCTTCCTCAAGCCTTTCCTGCGGCACTGAATGCAAAACACCGAACTGGTCGACATATGCAATCATATCCTCAAAAGAACTCGGACCGTTACTTTGGCGTTCCTCTTTACGTTGTTGCTTCTCCTTACGTTTCTGCTCCTTTAGCTTCTCCCGGTCACGTTTACTTATTGTTATCTTTTTTACCATTCAATAATTTTATGTCAGAATCAATACTGCCTGTTTTCCTTCATGTTGATTGTCAATAGGCAGTTTTATGTCACGCACACCAATAAATAAACGATTTCATTATTATATCCAGACTACACACCACGCTGAATGCTTGTAACACATAGGCGCAATTACTATTATCCTGAACAAAACAGCAAATAATGATGTCGACTGGAGAATGCCATAGTCCGCAGAATAAAGCGGAAAACAATCATGCACAAAGAAGATTTCAGTATAAACTCAATGTTAGTAACGGCAAATATACACATTTTATTCGGTTATTCCTAATTCTCCGGCCCCAATCGTGATGGAACCGGAATTGCCAGATAGCGCAATCACTTAACGGCACTATCCAAATCGACCCTCTCTATCAGTTCCTGATCCTGCCAATAAGATATTACCTTTAGATGTTGCAGCCTTCCTACTATTATGGCAGGGTGAGTACAGAACTTCTCAATATTATTTCAAATTTTCCCAATAAGGTTTTAGTTTGACTTGGAGGTAATCCATTACTTCAAAAAAAGTAAGTTGAGTTGGAATCTTAAGTTTCTTCATGAATGCATTCCACCTTATGTTCAAATTCGGGTTCTTTGCAAAGGCAAGACTAAATGCAACGTGATTTTCCATGTAGTTAGTTTGGCGATTCTTGAATGTTGCCTTTATAGCTTCATCTAATATTTCCGCATTATATTTTCCTCCTTGCAAGATCGTATAGAGATCATAAAAATCTTTCATTCGACTATTTGTTTCTGCTCTTGAAATCATAGTCTGAAATTTCTCTGCCACAACTGTCTCCAAAGAATAAGCCATGATGTCAGTATTGGGGAATCCGTCAAGTAAGTTCGGATAATCCAATTCAGATGGACTGGGAGTTATCACATCTCCAAATCCTATATCCATAGAAACATATGGCGAATCGTATCAAGAGAGGCTGTCAACGTCAATCTTACACCCGGATATTTCTTCTCAATTGCAATCTCATCAGTACGCAGTGTATCAATGTAAAATATTACACCATCTTGTTCGTAAGAGATGGAGCAAATTTCTGCAAATATCTTTTTTATATTTTCTTTGTTATTGTCGATGTGATACCCCATGAAGTCAATATCCAATGTTGGCCTCGCCAAAAAACGCTCATGAGCATATAGCAATGCTCCACCTTTCAAAAAGAAATGGTCATAAAAACGGCTGATTGATAAACGATAGAGCAAACGCTCTTGGAGGTATCGGGTTACAAGCATTTGATAGCTTTGTCCATTTCTCCGTGAAATATTCAACAACCTAGCTTTCACTGAGTCCCCATAGTTATATATTTCTTTTATAGCCATGCCTCAAGATAATGATTAAGTGTATTACGTATTCTTAGTTTAGAGGCATAATCCATCAATAGAGATATATTCTTATCGGGACGTTTCAGATAGGCTTGAAGGACTTCTGCCATCACATCAATTCCCGCTTTATTTCGATACTTGACCACATCACAAACCGAACGTTCCACATCAAAGATCGGCACATCGTATCCTTGTATTTCTTTCCGAGTAGCACCGATAGATAGTAATTTGTCAGATTGATATATCAGTTGAAATTCGGGATATTCAGGCAGAACTACTTTTCGACTACGCTTAATGGCCACATAGTAAGCATTCGGAATCTGAGTAGTGAGATTATAAACCGACCATGCCGACCAAAGACAGAGAATGCCATTAGGAACAATCAGGCGAATATCCACCATTGTACCTGCCAATGCGTCAATATGAGCGTATACGCCATTTTTTAAGCGCATAGCCTCTCCTTTGCGAACTGAGGCCTGCAATTGCTGTTCCTGCCAGTCAGTCAAACCTTGTGTAGAGACAAAGCCATTTTTTTTAAGTTGGTCTTCAATGCACATATTCCATATAACTATTCCTTGCAAATATACTGCAAATATTCAAATATGCAGTATACTTTAAAGGGGAAAATACAGAAGTTATCACAATCTTTTATTTTTATACCGATATACAATCAGAATTATCAAACTAACCGCCATTAAAACATCGATAATATTCCAAAGTAGTCGTCCTAAAGTAACTTTCATAAATGCTTGGAACATTACATATCAGTAATATTGACTTCTCAACAGATTCAAAGATATTATATAAAAACAGCCGGAATCACCTGTTACGGTAATCCCGGCTGCCGCCTAAAACACGAATAACCGCCGTTACCCGTTTTCCGTAGCAGACCACAACAGCCTGCTGTTTCTTTCTATCTCCTGCAATTTCATCGCCAAATCATCATCATCCTCTATCGAAAACGATTCACCATAGCGCATCACTTTCGTATCCTCCCTACCCGAACAGAGATATGTATACCACTCCTTTCTCAACAACATACGGCTGTAATTCAATGCTCCGTCACCATTATAACCGAACAAGGAATATAGATTCAGCATCAGCCTGCATCCCGATTCCCGCAAGTGCAGATAGTCTTCCGTTCCCCAATAAAGCGAACGTTCCGGTTGCATCAGGACAGGGATATAACCCGACCGGCAGATGGCATGAATCATCTCACTGAGTCCTTCCGGCTGTTGTAAAGGAGATACATCTACCAGTAACTCCTTCCCCCCTCCTATCGTCAACAAATCTCCCTTCTCCAACAAAGCCGGAAATCCTTCATCCAAACGATATCTTGCCGACAAACGCAGAGAGATATTACCGGAGTATTGCTGCTGTAAATATTGAAAGGCATCTTTCAGAAAAGAAAAAGCATTCCCTTCATTTTCCACCTTTACCGGAGGTACACAGTAGATCTGCCTGACACCTTGCTGTTCAAGATAAACCAACAATTCCAACGCCTTATCCCCAGGTAAAGCCCATGCATCCGTATTAGGAAGTAAATAAGGCTGAAAATCGGTATGTACCAAAGAAGAAAATCCAGAAATCATAAAAGAGTAAAGTTCTTTCCTATTTAATAAATTCTGTTACTTTATAAAAGTATCTAATAGCCAGTAAGAAAAGATTAGTTCTTATTCCATTTTCCTTAAATGCACGTAAATGTTCCCTCAATATTTTAATATGACTCTTTAGACCATTAGTACTAACACCACCTACGCGCATAGTCACCATGTCCATAGGGATGTATTTAGTGACTATTTTATGAACATAAATAAAGCGTAACAAGAGTTCAAAATCAGCACAAATACTATAATCAATCTTATAAAAGCCATATTTCAAAAAACAATCTTTCCAACAATAAAAGCTTGGATGAGCCGGCATAAAACCTAATCTCATTAGTTTTGGTTTAAATATTCTAGAAGAATAATAACGAATAGATTTATGCAAATTATTAGATCTCACAAAATGAACATCACCATATACTGCATCAAGAGAATATCTGTCAAATTCAGCAATAATAGCAGCTAAAACATTATCAGAAGTGAAAAAATCATCTGAGTTCAATATCCCAACAATATCTCCTGAAGCCATCTGTATTCCCTTATTCATAGCATCATAAATACCATCATCTTTTTCACTAATCCACTTCAATCGTCCATTAAACAGAGGTTCGTATTCTTTTATTATTGAAATCGTTTCATCGCTTGAGCCACCGTCAACAATTATATACTCTATATTTGAATATGATTGAAACAAAACGGAAGACAATGTATCACTAATGGTAGTCTCACTATTATAAGAAGTCGTTATTAAAGATATCTTAAGATTTTGCATGGTATTCACCTATAATTTTCCGAAAATCAGAAAGCCTTTTATTATAACTAAAATTATCGGCAACGTATTTTATTCCTTTTTTTGTAAACTCAACATCAATCTCATGTTCACATATATTTAACAATGTGTTCAAAACCTGCTCTTTATCTTCAATATCAACTTTATACCCATATACTCCAAGAGCATCTTTAAGCCCTCCATTTCCACTATGAATCACTTGATCTCCTGCTGCTAAAGCCTCAATCGCAGCTATGCCGAATCCTTCGTACTTTGACAATTGCAAATAACATCGGCTATCTTTTAATAACTCAATCTTTTCGTCCTCTGAAATAGCCCCTTTATAGATAACCACATTCTCCAATTCAAGTTGCTTTATCATATTTAGAATATATTCGCTCCCAGCCCCTGGAGGACCGGCTATCACCAATCGGTACTCAGGAAACACTTTAACGAAATCAGAAAAAATTAAAATAGATTTATCAACTCCCTTTCTAAATACATTGTCAAGATTAACCATCCAAGCTATAGTAGAAATAATTTTCTTTTTACTTGAAAAATTTTCTGTATATTCAAATTTAGAATAATCAATTGAGTGAAAACTTAGACTACATATATCGGGCGCCACACCACGATAAATTTCTTTAACATTATTCCAATCAGTCGAAGAAACAATGATACTTCCATTCGATAAAATATTACACAATTTAAAGAACAGAATTTGGAGTGCTCTTTGTTTTGGCGTCGCAAATGTTTTTTCTAAATAATCAATACCCCCAGTGTAATACACCTTTTTTCTAAACAGTTTGGCAAACAATGCAGCAAAGAAGCTATATCTATAAAAATATAAAAAAGCAATGTCATATCTCCAAAAGCATAGGAAGTCCCATACAGAATTACTTAAATGAACATTATATCCTAAATCTCTTAAGATACAGATATCATTTCTATAATAACTCTGAATAGAAAACATTTTTTTTGTACGTACACTAGAGTAAAAAAATACATCCATTGAAACAAGTACTATTAAAAAACAAAAACTTATTTAGAATAAAAAAGAATCAAAGTTTTCATATTTTATAAAAAGTGAAACCTTTCACTCTCCCTTTGAATGAAGCCCAAAACAAATGACGTTTTTTTATTGGTAGAATAGAGAATAAAAGCCTAGCTAAAAGTTCAAAAACAAAATAAGGAATAAATAAATATTTTTTCCTAAGGAGTACTTCCTTTTTCATTAAAGCTCCTACACCTAAGGCATAAGAATAATATCTAGACTCTGAAATTTGACTAATAGGTAAAGGATGATATACATGCATTAACCCATTATAATATCCTATTTTATGGCCATCATACATTAAACTAGAGACAAAATCACTTTCTTCTCCTGAACCAAAATCAGCCCCTGCTCCCAAATACTCATCAAAAAAGAAACTTTTATCACTAGTTTTATAAAAAATACCAATACTAATACATTTATTATAAAAGTTATATCTAGAAATATAACACCTTTTTTGAGGCATTGGGAAAAGTTTTTCAGAAATTGAATCTTTAACAGAACAGCAATAAAAGTCTACATTAGGATGTTTGACAAAAAAAAGATACACATTTTGCAAAGTTGTTCTATCATAAAAACAATCATCATCAGGAAAACAAATAATATTACCTTTTGCTATTTTAATCCCAATATTCCTATTAGCACTCAGCCCCTTTATGATGCTCCGATAATGAACTATATTTAAGCTATTAGAATATTTTTCAACAAGAGAAATTAGTCTATCATCCAAATTTTGATCAACTAAAATTATCTCAAAATCTGAATATTTTTGAATGGTCAAAGATATTAATAATTGTTCTAAAATATCCTGGGACCGCCCAACAGTACATACGATAAGAGAAAAAAAATATTGACTAGACATTATTAATTAAGAAAAATATTATGATAAATATACAAACCACCAGTGGGAACTGAAACCAACTTATAAATCATATATAAATAATATGACCCCATAACAAGCAAAAAACAATATCTAAATTTCACATGATGAATACAAGTAATACAATATGGAACAAGAACTATTTCAAAAACAAAAAAATAGTATGATATTCGATACGCCATTTCTAAACTTGAGGAAAAAAGAAAGAAAAAGAAGAAAGAAACCACCATACAATTTTTAAAAAAATAAGTGGATGTATCTATTTTATTCCTCGTAAAATATAAAACCACTCCATATAGAGCAAAACGTCGCAATGTACTTACAGAAAATAATGATACTTTAGACACATAACTATCACCTGAAGAATAATAATTATACTTTTCGGCTAAAGTAGAATCTGTTGTTAATAAAACTAACAAATCACCAACACATAAAGAAACCCAATATCCTAATAAAGAAAGTATTAAACAGAAAATCACATATTTCTTTGTAGAATATTGAATGTTTAGCAAAAAATAAGCAGGAAAAAAAACAATGGCAGAAGAATGTGATAATGTGGCCAAAATTATCATAAATAAAAAGCCCCATATATTCCTAGAAAAAATAAATTTACAACTATATAATATAAACCCTATAGCAAGTCCCTGCCTCAAACCATTGACATCAAATATTAAAAAAACTCCACTTAAATATATAAGAAAAGCAAAAAATACGTTCGATGAATTATTGACAATAAATCTATATTTCAAAAAGAATGACAACAAAAATAGAAAAAAAACAAAAACATTAAACGATTTTGAGAAACTAGCTATAAATCCTGTAAAACCATAAAACAGTACCTCTAAACTTGCATGTACATAATTATGATCTATCACATAATTATCAAAAGTTTCTTTGTATTGCCACCAATCAGTACCTACATTGTTTCTTCCACCTGCTATAATCAAAAACAAAAGAAATACACAAAAAGACAAATAAGCAGTCTGAGTTAATGGATATTTCTTCCCACTATAATAAATAAAGGATAAAAAAAACAATATACAAAAAAGAAAATAAAATATCATCTAAAAAGATTGATAAATAGTTTTAATCGATGAGACATCTTTACTCCTATCAAATGAACAATACGTCTCTTCAATCTATCTGAAGTACTTTTCCATGAACCTGCAAAGTGATGAATTGTATATGTATTTTGAGTCAATTCTATTTTACCTGTCGTATGTGATTTAGGACAAAAATAATCTCTTGGGAAAATAGTTATTATATTCTGAAAATTATATAAGCCATTCCGAAGAATAAATCCTTTTTCTCCCATTAGCCTACCTATAATCTCAACATTTGTCGTTAAATCCAATGTACCATCGGGTAACAGAAAATGTCTATCGTCATAATATTTTAATTGCCACCCAGCCCATACACTTCCCTTCTCGGCAGCCATTATCCCAGTAGGTATATGCACATTATCCTCAAAGCCGGAAAAAGCAGGAAGATCTAAAAAAGGATCAAGATTTTTTAGCACTTCCACATCAGTGTCCATATAAATACCTCCTTCTGTATATAATGCATATAGTCGCACATAATCCGTTACAAAGGCAAACTTTCTCGACTCATAAGCTTCTTTTACATAAAAATTAGAATTGATATCAAAAGAATTTTCGTTCCATTCCTTCAATTCATAATCAGGGAGGTTCACTCTCCATGATTCAATACATTTCAAAGCTAATTCTGGCATTTTACCTTTACCAAACCAGCAATAATGAATTTTTTTAGGTATCATTTATTACTCTCTATAAATTTTTTTATATCAGACATGTTTTCAGCATTTTCTCTTAACCATACCTCTGATTGATTCCACCATTGTATTTTATTCAAATGATTAATTTCCATGTCGGTAAACCGTTGTCTTATAACACGCGCAGGCACACCTCCAACAATTGCATAGCTAGGTACATCCCTAATAACTACAGAATTGGCACCAATTATCGCCCCATCCCCAATTGTGACTCCATTAATAATTGTAACATGGGCACCAATCCAAACATCATTCCCTATTTTAACTTTTGGGGATTCATCATAAAGAGATTTGGGTAAAAAAGATCCTTTAATATACAAATAAGGAGAAGTGCTTACAAAGGAGCGAGAGGGATGATTTCCCATACCGATAATACAGAATGGTCCAACAGAGCAAAACTTTCCAATAGAAGTGTGGCTTACAAAAGAATTATAATTAATATAAGAAAAGTCTCCAATTATTGAATGAAAAATATGGACATCCTTTTCTAATAAGACATTTTTACCAAATTTCACTTTCACGACACAAACATCTTTTGCTAACTTTAAATTTATGTTACTAAGCAGCAAATATTTACGAATCAAGAATTGTTTTATCCACATAAATTATCTTACAGAACTTTTCCCATATTGAAAAATTATTTTTTTTATAAGAAGGACAATTTTTTTTCGTATATATATATATGTATATACAAATGTAAATGAATGAAATAACTTAGAATTTAAAATTAGTAGTAGAATTTTAGTAGAATTATTCTCTATTCTTACTTCAAATAACTCTTTATCACTATTCAAATAGGCAATATACTTTTTATATTCCATTCTTTTGTCTCCCCAACTCCATTTACTTTCCAATACACGCACAAGAGAATCTAATACAATCAATACAAAAGCTTTTTTCCAGGGAATTAAAAAAGAAGTATTGATAATTCCTAGATTAGCAAATATCTTATTTCTAAAAAATTCAATTTGGTCTGAATAATATAATATGTTTTCCAGAGGCACATATCTATTAGTCAAATGTTGCTCACCACCATGATAAACATAATTATAAAAGCACCCTGTAGAAACGTATACACTTGTTACATAACAATAATAATTCAATGAAAAAAGATGATCCTCACCCAACGAAATCGATTCATCAAAAAGTATATGGTTCTCCTCAACAACACTCCTTCTATATAATTTAAAGCAAGGAGAGGCCATTATAAAATTCATTTCAGAATAAATATAAGGCTCCTTCTGATTATAATAAACGGCATTTTGAGGGAATTTTTTTTCTTCCTCTCTATTTAAACCAAGTATACGATACCCTTGCATATACAAGTCTAAATCCAAGTATACATTTAAACCAAAGCACTCTAAATATTCATCTTCAACATAATCATCAGAGTCAATAAAGCAAAGATATTCTCCACTCGATTTCGATATTCCAAAATTTCGGGCAGCGCTAACTCCACTATTAGATATATGAAAAGCTTTCACTTGAGAATATTCTGAAGCATATTGATCACAAATCTCCCCAGATAAATCAGGACTTCCATCATCAATCAAAAGTATTTCTATGTTCTTAAAAGTTTGTGACAAGATACTATCAACACATTTTTTTAAGAATTTCTCCGATTTATAGATAGGTATAATAATAGAAATCTTAGGCATACACTTTTATGTATTTCAGACAATGATAACTAAACTTATCTTTTTTAATTAATACTTCTACTAAAATTCTTAAGGAAGGAATTATATTCCCACCATACGGACAATTAAGAGCAACAATTATACAAATCTTCTTATTATAAATATCCACAGTACTATACTTCTTGTAACAAGGTAACAATACGAGAACATGCACACCCATCACCATAAGGATTAACAGCCTTACTCATTGATTCATAATAAGTTTTACTCTCTAAAAGTTTGCTTACTTCCTTCACAATCTTATAATAATCAGTACCCACAAGTTTAACAGTTCCTGCTTCCAATGCTTCTGGACGCTCTGTCGTATCACGCATCACCAAAACTGGTTTCCCCAGCCCAGGTGCCTCTTCTTGGATTCCACCGCTATCTGTCAACACCAAAAATGATTTATCCATCAAATAGACAAAAGATAGATACTCCAAAGGTTCAATAAAAAACATATTAATGAATTTTTGCTCTCCAAATACATCATTAATAGGCTTACGAACATTAGGATTCAAATGCATTGGATAGATAAAATCAACATCTGGATACTTCTCTGCTAACGTTTTTATAGCATGGCACATATGAATGAAACCTTCTCCAAAATTTTCTCTACGATGTCCTGTAATTAAAACAATTTTCTTTTCGGTACCCCGATTATCAATATTATAACCAGAACTTTTCAAAGCATCTTTTATCGCCTTATTAAGGCCTTCATTTGTTTTAATCTTATTCACAACCCAATAAAGAGCATCAATCACGGTATTGCCTGTTACAGAAATAAAATCTTCCTTTACACTTTCATTTATCAGATTTTGTTTGCTTAAAATAGTAGGAGCAAAATGATAAGTGGCTATCCTTGCAGTTATCTGACGATTCATCTCTTCAGGCCATGGACTATAAATATCATGAGTACGAAGTCCTGCTTCTATATGCCCTACAGGTATCTGTTGATAAAAAGCTGCTAATGCAGTAGCAGTCGAAGTGGTTGTATCACCATGCACTAATACAATGTCTGGCTTAGTTTCTATTAATATAGTGCGCATGCCTAAGAGAACACGCGAAGTTATATCATATAAATCTTGCCCTTGCCTCATTATATTCAAATCATAATCTGGACTAATGTCAAAAATATGAAGCACCTGATCCAGCATTTCACGATGTTGACCTGTCACGCAAACTAATATCTCAAAACAATCCTTCTTTTTCTGCAATTCCTTTACTAATGGAGCCATTTTTATTGCTTCTGGACGTGTACCAAACGTCAACAATATTTTCTTTTTCATAACATGAATATAATTGTTAATATTTTATATTAAAGAAGGATTAGAAACAGTTTCTATCCGATCCAATTTTTTCATCTTCAAAGAAAGAAACATTAAATAGTAAAATGGAATAGTCAATATTCTATATAAGTTCTTACTCCAAAAAGTGTTCTTATTTAATTCAAATCTATCAAAAGTTCTTTTTATACAATATTGATATACTAACAATAACTTTGTATACCAGCCTATATAAGGATAAATATACTTTTGATAAATTTTCTTTTCTCTGATATAACGTTGATTAAATAACTTATCAACTCTTTTTTCATTAAACAATGAAATTGCCCGTACTCTATACTTTACAGGATATTCATTTAGATAATAAATCTTTATTCCTAATTTTGTCACTTTTAAATAAAACGGCCAATCTTCAACGTCGCGAATCTCTTCATCATAATAGCCAACTGTTTCATATAATGTTTTTTTCACTACTATTGCAGGTGTATTTACAAAACACCCATATAAACAAAACTTATATTGTTGATTCGAAGAAATATTTGAACTATACATTGGATGATTACAATATCCCCATCCATGTATAAAACATTCTGCATCAAACTTCTCTTTATACATAAGAAGTCCCGAATGGAATATTTGCATATCAGGATTATTACGTATATAATCTACATATTTACTTATACAATCAAAATGCAATGCATCATCTCCTCCCAATGGTTTAACCCATTCACCACAACAAGCTCGTACAGCTTTATTACAGTTTTTAGTTACTCCCTGATTTTGTAGTGATTCTATTAATTCAACCCTAACAAATCTATCTCTATTAAGGTTAATCCACTGTGTGCAAAGTATGACTGTATTATCAAAAGAACAATCGTCACTTATTATTAATTCTATATTTTGATAATTTTGATTCTTAATACTATCCAACGTCTCTATAATATATTCCGATGAGTTATATGTAAGAACACAAATAGAGACTAACAAATCTGTTTCCATGCTATTCATTTAATTGTGTATTAAAAGATTTATTGCTTCAATTTTATTAATTGCAATCTAAGATTCAAGCCATATAGACTTAATAATAAGCAAACTATAGATGCTGATATCATACAACTATATGAAAGTCGTTTATCAATAATAAAAGATCCGACAAAAGCAATACATAACAATGTAAATAAAGGAATTATCATTTTATAAAATGACGATGAATAATAAAAATCGTAGCGACACCTAGTTATTAATATATAGAGAATACTGAATATAAAAAATGAAACAGAAAATGAAATACCAATACCAATCAAACCCCATTTATAATAAAAGATAATATTTAATACAAGTGTCATTATATTACCTCCTACACCTTCAAACCAAAAAAAGAATTTCTTATCTCCCTTAGCAAAAGAAATATACCCCATTGGATATGCCATAGCCTTAAAAAATAATCCTACCCCCATAAAACGAATTACCGAAATTAAAGGTGTGAATTCTTCCGAAAGCAGTAATCGAATCATTAAAGGGGCAGTCATTATCATCAATATAGCTAAAGGTGTAACAATTAGCATCACTATTTCAGACTGCTGATTCACTAATGTTCGAACTTTTATATTATCATTTGAAACCCCGGACAAACGAGGAAAAAAATCCGCTCCCATAGCAGCAAAAACGACTCCTACATACTGATTTGTAATAGAGTTTGCAGCTTGATAAAGTCCTACATCTTTCAATGAGCCAAAGTTACTAATAAAAGCATTTAATGAGTAATTAGAAATTGTTGCAAATAAACTAGAAACCAACATTATCACTCCCAACGCAACCATAGCTCTACCTATGGTTTTCACTGTATTCCATTCAACCTTCGAATTATCAAATTGTATCTTATTAGCATAAGATCGATTAAACAGGAAAGTAATAAGAGATAGTACAATCATAGCAGGAACTATACCATCATACCCATAATAATAATAAAGTGGAACACTAACAATCAATCCTAACGAAGCCCCTATTATAGATGAATATGCCAATTGTTTAAGCATCCTACTACCTTGTAATATTGCTAACTCTCCATTAGACAAAGTAGTAAAATAAATCATCACAGACAGGCCTATAAAGGACCACTTATAATCAATTGTTCCAAACGCAAATAAACTTAATTGTTGCGCAAACAAAATAGAAAGCAAACTACCTATTAAAGAAGTTACATGTAACAACCGTCGCAATACATGTATAACTAAACTCAAACGTTCTTGGTCACCATTTTCCTTAGCCAAGGAAATATCTTTAACAGCCGAATAATTCACCCCCAAACTAGAAAACTGTTGTAACATATTTGTTGATGAAGTTAATAGTGAAGAAATCCCCATACCCTCCGGACCAAGAATTATTGCTATCAATTTGCCTCTAATCAAAGAAATCAATATATTAAAGACCTGCACTCCCCCAAATAAAGCAGTCCCTTTTACTATTTTACGATATGAAGAAATTCCTTTATCATTCACAATTGAAATCTGACAAATTAAACATTTATTTCTAATGATATTCGCTCAAAATCTATTTAATAAATCAATAACTATTTTTTGTTCTTTTTTAAGTATTACAGAACTCATAGGCAAACTTAACTCTTCATTATGAATTTGCTCTGTTATTGGAAAACTTAAATTATTCCACTCTTTATAGCACTCTTGTTTATGAGGAGGTATTGGGTAATGAATAATAGTCTGCACACCATTATCAGCCAAATATTTCTGCAGTTCATCGCGCTGTGTGCAACGAATAGGAAATATATGAAAAGCATGGCTATCCCAATCATTTACTATTGGAACAATTATTTTAGGATTCCTGACATTATCAATATAATACTTCGCTACTTCTTTCCGAATAGCTACATCTTCATCTAAATATTTCAATTTTACATTCAACACGGCTGCCTGTATTTCATCCAAACGGCTATTACGGCCTATATACTTAAATACATACTTCTTTGTTGAACCGTAGTTAGCAATGGCACGTATTACCTTTGCTAATTCTTGATCATTGGTAGTTACAGCACCGGCGTCACCAAACGCACCAAGATTCTTGCCAGGATAAAAACTATGTCCGGCCGCATCACCCAATGAACCCGTTTTTTTACCATTATACAGACAACCATGCGCCTGTGCGTTATCTTCGATCAATTTTAAATTATACTTTTTACAGAGATCCCCGATCTTTTCAGTATAAGCACATTGACCATACAAATGTACTATCAAAATCGCTCTTGTTTTGGAAGTAATGGCTTCTCCAATCCTTTTATCGTCAATTTGATAAGTATTAAGATCCGGCTCTACCAAGACAGGTTTCAAACCATTCTCTGAAATAGCTAAAATAGAAGCAATATAGGTATTGGCTGGAACGATAACTTCATCACCGACCTTCATTACCCCCATTTCTATATAGGCACGAAATATCCAAATCAAAGCATCCAACCCATTTGCACAGCCTATTGCATACTTCGTTCCAATATATGTTGAGTAATTAGCTTCAAACTTTTCATTTTCCTGTCCCTGTAAATACCAGCCGGAATCAATTACGCGACTAACAGCCTCGTGGATCTCTATAGAATACTTCTGAGTAATTTTTTGTAAATCTAAAAATTTAACCATTTTTTATTTATATATTGCAGTAATACCATTGATTGAATTTTCAAGTAGTCAAATAAATTTTTACCTGAATAGTCTTCTAAAAGGGGATTAGCACCATTTTCTAAGAAAAGATCAATTAAATTATAATTTTCCGTTCTTAACACAGCATCTTTAGCATACATTAGTACCGTTGTCCCATTAAAATTACGAGCATTAACATCTGCTCCTTGCTCTATTAAATATCGACAAACGTCTATAGAATTATTATAGGCTGCGACCATCAATAGCGTCCAACCATGAGTCTGCTCCGATTCAAATAAATAATAATCTAATTGTGGAATCAACTTTAACCCATATAAATCATTTAATTTGCAGCACTCCAATAAATCATAAAGACGATCCTTATAAACACGAATATTATAGTCAATTGTAGAAAGACAAATATAATTACAATCATCCTCCAGAATCCGTCCCGGCCTTAATGTACTACGGTCATTCGTAATACAAGCTCCTACAACGCTATACCCATACAGCTTGGGTAATTGATAATCTCTAAAATTAAATGCACGAATCTGGGAAGATAATTGAAATGCAGTGACATTTAGATCAAGTTCCAGATCAGAGTAATTCAATGATGACTTTGAAAAATATAAAGAATGTTCACTACTTTGTGGTACAGTTGTATACGTATCATTTAATATTGAATCTATATTTTCAACAACCAAATCTGTCCCAACTTGAATATATTTTTTATACAATGATTTCGCTGTTTCAGAAGGAGATAACATAATCGCTTTCTGACATAGAATATCTCCAGTATCAATTCCAGAATCAATTTTATGAAGCGTCACCCCACTTCGTTCCTCAGCGTGCAGTATAGGGAGAGCACTTGTATACATTCCCTTATACGCTGGTAGTAAAGAAAAATGTATATTAAACAACTTACTACTAGAAAACCTCTCCGGATATATTATTCTATCAAATTCCAATGACAAAAAAATTAAATCAGGTATTGAATAAACATCTTCCAATTCTTTCATTGGAAGATTATTATCATTAGCAAACTTCCAAAAAGATCTTTGAAAACTATCAGTACCGTTATCTGTACGATTTTTTACTACTAAAATAGGAATATCCGGATATTTTTTCAATAAGTAAGAACAAACAGATACTGCTATATTATTTTTTCCAGCTATACAAATTTTCATTTTTATATTTTATAAAACCCTGATAATCTCTTATATAGTCATCTTCATCATAAGCATGGGAAGCCAATACCAAACAAACTGCTCCAGACGAAAAATCATCTAAAGTTCTCCAAATACCGGGAACAACTAAAAGACCTTGATAAGGACGATTCAGCACAAAGGAACGTCTTACTTTTCCATCGTCTAAAGTAACGGTAAAACTACCACTGGCAGCAACAATCAATTGCCGAAGTTCCTTATGAGCGTGTCCGCCACGGCTTTCACCACCAGGAATATCATATAAATAATAAATACGATGTACACCAAAAGGTACCGTTTGATTGTTTTCGACTACAGTTATATTGCCTTTAATATGATGGTGCTTATCTAATTCAACCATCGTACAGTCATAAATACAGGTATCTTTCATTATGCCACCTCCTCCTTACTTTTAGTAAAAAGGAAAGGCAAATAAAAAATTTTAGGGCTTACCCCCCCCCGTTAACATTTATAAACATTTCAAAAATACCTTGTGATTTATAATTTAAAAAGCCTTGATAATCTCTTAAATAATCATCCTCTTCATATACATGAGAAGCCAATACTAAACAAACTGAACCAGAAGAAAAGCCTTGTTCTGAGGCCCAAATACCAGGAGGAATGTGCAAACCATAAAAAGGGCGATTCAACAATACTGTACGTTTACTAATCCCATCATCTAATACAACCTCGAATGAACCACTTGCTGCAATCAGGAACTGATGACATTTTTTGTGGGCATGGGCACCACGCGATTCACCTCCAGGAATGTCATAAGAATAAAAAATACGTTTGATTTGAAAGGGAATATTTACCCAACTATGAATAGGAGTTATATTTCCCGAACGATTCTCTATTTTAGGGAGTTTAACAATAGAACAATCATACACTGTATTTGGGGGCGAAATATACTGATTCTTAATATGAGTTCCCATCCTATTTGCGTTTCATCTTTAAAAATTCATTATAATCACGAATATAATCTTTCTCTTCATAAACTGTAGATGACAGTATCAAAGCCAATGAATTGGTAGAAAAGTTATTCATTTCACGCCATAATCCTTTAGGTACATAAAGCCCATAATAGGAACGATTTAAAGAAAAAATTTTCTTATTGTTACCATCATCCAAAACCACATCAAAGCTCCCGGATAAAGCCACAATAAATTCTTCATTTTCTCTATATGCATGTCCCCCACGTGATTCTCCTCCTGGAACATCATAAATCCAGTAAGTTCGTTCTATTTTGAAAGGGATATTCTTGAATTCTTCGATAATGGATAAGTTACCTCGCTTATCCAAGATTTTAGGAAGCTCTATGATTTGAGCTGATTCAATTTTCATTTTTAGAAAGTTCTTCTATTACTTTAAGCAAATACTGCCCGTACTGATTCTTTATCATAGGTTGTGCCATTATTTTCATTTTCTCTGTAGAGATCCAACCGTGTCTCAGAGCAATACCCTCTAAACAGGCGACTTTCAATCCCTGACGTTTTTCTATCACTTCAATAAAAGTGCTTGCTTCAGACAGAGAATCATGAGTACCCGTATCCAACCAAGCAAAGCCACGACCTAATAATTGCACCTTCAGTTCCTGATCCGACAGGAATCGTTGATTGATCGTAGTTATTTCTAATTCCCCACGAGGAGAAGGTTTGATATTCTTAGCTATCTCCACTACTTTATTCGGATAAAAATAGAGTCCCACTACAGCATAATTGGACTTAGGGATTTGAGGCTTTTCTTCAATACTAAGTACATTTCCGTCTTTATCAAACTCCGCTACGCCATAACGTTCAGGATCACTTACCCAATAACCAAAAACAGTAGCTTTGTTTTTTGATTCGACAGCATGAACCGCTTCACGCAACATATACGTAAAGCCTTGTCCATAAAAGATATTATCGCCAAGAACCAGACATACAGAATCATTGCCTATAAACTTCTCACCAATAATAAATGCCTGTGCCAAGCCGTCAGGAGAAGGTTGTTCGGCGTACTCAAAACGTACTCCAAAGTCAGAACCATCGCTCAGCAAACGCTGAAAACTTGGTAAATCATAAGGAGTAGAGATGATGAGTATTTCACGTATCCCCGCCAACATAAGTACTGAGATAGGATAATAAATCATCGGTTTATCAAAAATTGGAAGTAACTGTTTACTTACTCCTTTAGTGATCGGATATAAACGAGTGCCGGAACCTCCAGCTAAAACAATGCCTTTCATATTATTTCTGTTTTTTATCTCTTACCCTGTCGAACCATAAATTCAGTCCCACCCACACAGCAATATCCGCCAAAAGCATCACCGTGTTGTCAATCACCGGAACCAACAGAATATTCACCGCACTAAATGCACAAGAAATCAGCAAGATCGTTATCATCGCCTTTCTTGGTGTGAAACCCATTGCCAGGAACTTATGATGAATATGGTTCTTGTCCGGTTCGAAAGGGCTCTTGCCACTGCGAACACGAACCATCACCACACGGATCACATCGAACGCAGGGACAATCAGCGTACTGAAAGCAATCACGAAAGCACCTTCGGTATACGGGGTGACATCCGGATTGTACTGGCTGTATTTGATGGCAAGGAAAGAGAGCACATAGCCCAAAGTCAGGCTGCCCGTATCACCCATAAAAATCTTACGGGCACGTTCCGCACTGCCGAAGACGTTATAGTAAAAGAAAGGGACCAGCACACCGAACGTGGCAAAGGCGAGCATGCTGTACGTCCAAAGTTCTTTCTGCATGAACAGGAAGCCGAAGACAAGCAGGGCAACGCTGCTCAGACCGGAGGCAAGACCGTCGATACCGTCAATCAGATTGATGGCATTGGTGACAAAGACAACCAGAAGAACCGTAAAAGGCATACCTATCCAGGCAGGAAGGGCATACAGGCCGAAAAGCCCGTAGAAGTTATTGATCCAAAGGCCGGCCAGGGGAAAAAACGAAGCACAGATGATCTGGATCACAAATTTCTGACGGTAGCGCACTCCGACAAGGTCATCGGCAATACCCGTCAGGTAGAGCAAAGTCATCCCGCAGACCAGAAACAAGCACTCGGGCAACAAGTACACCGCACGGAGGGCGGGAACATCATAACCCATCAGGATGCGAAGGGCGAACACGCCACAGGAGGAAAGCAGGATGGTGGGAAAGAAAGAGACACCGCCCAAACGGGGAATGGCACGTTTATGAACCTTGCGCTCACTCGGCATATCGAAAAGCTTCTTCCGCAAAGAGATAAGCAGGATGCGGGGAATGATAAGCCGGGCAACCGAAGCAGAGATGACAAAAGCCAATATGATGAAAAGGATATTCAAGACAAAGGGGATTTAGGTTATATACAGTGTTGTGTCGAAAAAGAAAAGAGTTTACTCCTCTACTTCCCAGTTGGGATAAGGATTCTCTTCAAGACTGCGGAGTTGTTCGGCAATCTCACATTCATCGCCGGAAAGGGCACGCTCTCCCCAGCTGTCGATGATGCTATGCGCCTCACGGGAGAGGTCGTCGTCAAAGACTTCACCATAGCAATAAGTCAGAAGGCGCACCTTCAGCAAGGAAGCGGGCAAGCGGTCGAGCACTTCCCAACAACGGTTCAGGATCTGCTGGATGCGGACTTCCTTGTCACCGTTATTGTAGATCGTCGCGTTATAACCCATCAGAAGCGAAAGGCACAAACGGGCTTCTTCCTCGTCGGTGGAGCCATGATGGGGATATAAAGTATTGGCACGACTGAGTACATCACCGTTCAACCGGCTGAAGTGGTCGCTGTAGATGGGGCTGCCATCGGAACCGAGATAAAGAAGTTCGTGCGCCAAGGTGTACAAAGCGGTAATTTGAGAATCTAAAGAGTTCATGGAAATATTTACAATTTACGATTTATTGTCTGCTATTTTACTGTTTAAAGATCGAGCGGCTCGATTAGAGAGGGATGGATGTAGGTGGTGGCAACGGCCATGACACCCTGGATGGAAACCATCACACGCCGATCGTTTTTCACACGGATAAACTCACCCTCGACGCCGGCAAAGATGCCTCCTGTCACACGCACACGCTGCCCTTTACGGAAAGCTACGGCTGAGGGTTCGAGATAGACCAGTTGCTGGTCGTAACTGCCGGCAACCGCCATGAAGCTGCGCATCTGGGAAGTGGGGACAACAATGGGCTGGCGGCTTTCACGATCCATGATATAACGGATCGGAAGGGTCATGCCCATCTCGTCTTTGATACGATCGATACGTTCACGGCTCGAACGGATAAACACCAGGTTGTGGACCGCAGGAACCAATTTACGCACGCGGCGCTCGTTCTTGACGATGTATTCGTAGTGCATGGGGATAAAATTCTCGATACATTCACCATCGAGATACTCTTTTAAAGCAAGCTCACGGCTGTAAGTGACACGAACGGCGTACCAAAACAGCTCTGGGGATTCCTTCACAAAAGGATGTTCTTTGGGGACACCGGAGTACGAAAGTACCTCCCGGTCAGGTGATGTAATGCGAATATCAGTCTTGCTTGCATTCATGTGATCTCAAAACCCTCCCCTATCACAGTAGAAGGATGCTGAAATGTTATGTGACCGCCTCAAAAAACAGCCGATTTCGTAAAAACGCTGATTTTAAAGACTAATTAGCTATGAACGAAGATGTTAGATACGGTTTATGTTTCAAAAAACGTTCGTCTTTTGAAACATCATTTTTGATGAAATTCAGAACCGGATAAAAAGAAAAATTCAAAAAGAAAATCTATATTTTTTAGATTCCAATAATTCATTGATTTACAGCATCATGAAGAAGATAAAAATAGAATAAATGAATTTATTTATAAAAATATTTTGCTATAGTAAAAATACTGTTTACCTTTGTTCCATTGAACGAACGTTTTTTGAAACACGCCTTCTTTTCTTTACAATTCGATTTTCCTGAAGCTTAATATATTATATATAATCGCGCGTACGCCCATGCGCATAATCTTTTCTTTTTTAATCTATTTCACCCCGTTAAGTAAATAGGTCAGGTATACCTTACCTATTTGTTTGACGGAGCGAAACATCAATATAAAATAAACAATATACGCGTATATATAGAAATATCCATATAAGAACCACTAATTTTGCATTCGTAATAAAAAAACTTATTAGACGAAATGAGCAAAAAAAACCGAATGAAGGAGTGGTATTAAACATGGGAAATACCCCTTACGTAGTAATCGTCAATGAAAAAAGTGACGAAGGACAGAAAGTGTTGGAAGCACTGGAAGAAAACATAGAAAAGATGGATATAGGCTCGCATAGGGAGCTTGTCATCTTCTTTTTCGTATGGCTGAACCATCAGCAGAAAGATCCCAAAAAGAGAAAAAACATACGGGAACTGGCAAAGATCATGCACCGGTCACTGTTCTTCGGACAAAAACACAACAGCAACGAGGAGATGAAGCCGGATTCCATTGAAACTGAGATATTTAAGATACTAAGGATATTAAAAAGCATGAAAAAAGCGGAAGATAAAGACTTGATTATAAATCTATTAGACGATATCAGCCTGTTTCTGGATGAAAACGTCTAACAGGGGTACAAAAAAGACCCGTACTTTTGCAATCAAAGATTTATGTTAAACTTAAAAAATGAAAGATGAAAAGCATTAGTATTACCACTTACAGGGGTTTCAGCAAAGTAAAAGGGAAATGTTCACTGCAGGAATTGATCGGATGGGTACGGAGCAGACAATACGCCAACCTGATAGAGAAAATAGGAAGGCTGGTCAGTGAAGGAAAAACCAAGGAGGCGGAGAATGTGAAGCGGCAACTGGACTACTTCACCGTCACGGCAAACTATCATGAATGCAGGCTGGCGCACAGCATAGCCGCATACAACGACACCAGCACCATCGACATCGACAAGCTGCGGGAAGAGGAACTGGAACGCATACGGGCCCTGATAGAAGCCGACGAAGCGACGCTCGCCTGTTTCCTCACCGCCAAGCAGCACGGTTTCAAAATTCTGGCTTACCTGACAGACCTTGAGGCGGAGGCGTGGAGAAACTCGTTCTTCAAGACAGCAACCATCACCTACGACAGACTGGAACAGTATCACGCAGGCATCTACGAACTGACCCGGAAACACTACGAGAAACTGCTGCAAACAGAGGTGGACACCAGCGGAAAAGACTTGTCGAGAGGTGTCTTCGCCTCGTATGACCCGAAGGCGTTTTACTCTGCCGAAAGGGTGGCACGCATCCCCGAACGGACACTCACCATCGAAGCTCCCGAACCTGCACAAAGGGGAAGGAAGAAAAAGAAAGAACCCGAAACGGGACAGACGGGAGATATCAGCGCCTATACGTGTATGGAATTCAACAAATGCCTCTGCTCCACGCAAAGGCTGATGAAATATACGGAAGGAAGCCGCAATTCGTTCCTCTTCACCCTGGGAAACAAATGTTTCCGAAAAGGGCTCGAAGAGTCGGAAGTGAAGCGCCTGGCGGCGGAAAGGCTGGGAGACGGAGGAGGGATGGACACGGACACACCCATCGGAAACGCCTACACATATACCAACAGGACGGAACGGGCAGAGGAGAAGAAAAAGATACCACTCGTGGAACAGGTGATAGATTATCTGAACAAGAATTATGCTTTCAGGCGAAACACGGTGCTCGACCGCCTCGAGATGTGCGACTTATCCCAAACGGAAGAGAAATCTTTCTATGCCATGCGGAACAAGGATTTCAACTCCATCTTCCTGAACATCAGCAGGCAGGGCATAGCTTATCCGCTCAACAGCCTGAAATCGGTCATCGACTCGGACTATTCACCGGAGTTCAACCCCTTCACGCACTACTTCGAAGGAAATGCCCGGTGGGACAGGAAGACTGACCACATCAGAAAACTGGCGGACACCATACAGGCGGAAGATCAGGAGTTCTGGAGGGAGGGATTCCGGCGGTGGATCGTGGCCATGGTGGCCTCGGCCCTCCGACCGGGCAAAGCAAACCAAGAAGCACTGGTGTTGCACGGAGCACAAGGAAAAGGAAAAAGTACCTGGATAAGGCATCTGCTGCCTCCGGAACTGGCAGAATATTACCGAAACGGAATGATAGATCCGGCAAACAAGGACGACCTCTTACTGCTGTCCACCCGCCTGCTGATCAACATGGAAGAGTTTGAGGGTGTGAAAACGGGGGACATCGCCGAACTAAAACGAATCATCGGGCAAGAAAACGTCACCATCCGGAAAGTGTATGACACCCAGGCACAACTGTATCCACGCAGGGCATCGTTCATCGGAAGCACCAACAACATGCAGTTCCTCAAGGATTACGGAGGAAACCGGCGCTTCCTGGTCATTCCTGTAAAGACCATCGACTACCACACCCCGGTAGACCACAAAGGGGTGTACGCGCAGGCGGTGCAACTGATAGAGGACGGTTTCCGCTATTGGTTTGAAGGAAACGAGATAGACGACATCAACACCCGAAACGAACGCCACCGCATGAAAGACCCACTGGAAGAGAACCTGTATGTTTACTTCCGTCCGGCAGGAGAAAAGGACTTTGAGGTGAAATGGAAACCCGCCGCCGCAATACTGGCTACTCTATCTGTATACGGACGGACACAGGCCAACGCACAAACGCAACAAGTGTTGGTACAGATTCTGGAAAGGGATACCTTCGGCAAGCGTGTAAACATCCATGGCATCACGGAGTATGCCGTAGTGGAACTCACACAACAGGAGGTGAGCGAAAACTTCAGGAAAAGGGAGAAGGGAAAGGAAATGGATGAACTCCCGTTTTAAAAGTACCGGAGGGAAGGAAATAGAAGAGAAATGCCCCGTAAGAATATATGTTATTTCGATTACATATATTCTTACGGGGCAGGACATATATTGGCGTTTTATTGACAAAAAGTTCCCCTTTGGCATTTAAAAAACCAAAGTTCAATAGAGTTTATAATAACGCTGGCAAAAATATTCATCTTTGTGAAATCAAAAAAGCTTTCTGGTGAATTCGCTAAAGGCAAAGGTGAAAGATCTTATTTCCACATATGACGCTGTTGTATAGCCGCTGATTACAGAGTGAAATTAATTTAATTTATTCCATATACATAGTATACATCATATATATATTATATATCTTTGTAGAAAATACTCAAGTTTATGGAAACAGTAGCATTACAAAAGAAAAGAAAGAATATTGATCTGCCAGTGGAAACATTGCAAAAACTCTCCATTATGGCAGCTTCACAGGGTAAAAGCTTGAAGGCATTCATTGAAAGCCTTCTGGTTGCAAAAGCTAATGCTGTGTGCGTTGAAGTTTCTACCAATCCGAGTCCAAGTGGGGACGGATGGTTTGATGATCCTGATAATATGGCATCTGTTATGCGTGGTATTGAGGATGCAAAACAAGGAAGGACTAAAGCATATACAATAGACGAGATGAGAAAAATGTTGGATATATGATTTATAAACTTGTTTTGACCGAAGAAGCCGAAAAACAATTGCTTCAATGGAGGAAATCAGGGCAGAAAAAAGATTTTCAAAAGATTCTCTCTTTATTTCAGGAGTTGGAAAAACACCCTACTACAGGAACCGGTCAGGTAGAAGCTCTCAAAGGAAGTCTTTCAGGTTATTGGAGCCGGAGAATTAATAAACACTTTCGGATAATCTATACAATACATGAAGAGATCGTAACGGTAGAAGTCATTTCTGCGAGGAGTCATTATGGGGATAAATAACATGAAAATGTGAAGCCCATCTCCTAAATTCAACACCACGTTTAGCCTTTACTCTAAAACCAACAGATATAATCATACTAAGATTATAATGTTCTGTCTGATAAACCTTACCCTCAGCAGTTGCCGCAAATTTTGCGGCAACTGCTGAGGGTAAAAAATTAGCGATGTATTCGAATATCCATAATCCACTAATTATTCATTATTTTTCCTGCACCTTATGCTCCCGGTTCTCCCATATATCGAAAGATCAGACGAACTTCCTTGGGTGTAAATGAATGGCGGTATTTATAGTATCCCACCTCCTCGAGCGCAGCCATCAGGAGTTTGTTGTGCCGCATCCAACGGCTGAGATTATTGAGGGCGGCATTTTCAGACAAATGGGGTGCATAAAGCAGAGCCAACTCGACTTTTGTATATACACGGATAGGAAACTCTCTCTCGTCATCTTCTAAATCTTTCATGTTTTTCAATTTTAAATTAATAAATAATCGGAACTTTACAATAGCATAAAGATAACAAAAACAAACGACATATCATAGCAGAAGTCATACTATTTCACAAAACATTCATTGATTTTCAATCTTTTATCCATACCGCCTCAACCCACGTCAACAAACACAAAACAGAGGTTACAAAGCGGTATCTTTGACATACCGGAAGAAAGGGAAAGAGCTCGTCCGACCTTCCGGATGCATTCTTAATTATTAACCATAAAAAACTATCAGACAATGGCAGTTCCATACAAAAAAATCGCGAGAAAAGATCCGCGAAAAACGGATGCTATAGAGAAATTTTATCCGCAACTGGTCACTTTAGGCCAAAGCGCAAGCCTGGAAAGCATTGCGTACGAAATGAAGGAGAAAAGTTCGTTATCATCGGGAGATATTAAAAGCGTACTCACCAATTTTGTAGAAGCGATGCGCACCTCCCTCTATAACGGACAATCAGTCAATATCCGAGATTTTGGAGTATTCAGCCTTTCGGCACGCACCAAAGGGGTGGATACGGAAAAAGAATGTACGGCCAAAAACATAATGGCAGTGAAAATAAACTTTCGTCCGTCATCGAGTGTACGTCCGAACCTGACATCGACCCGGGCCGGTGATAAAATCGAATTCATCGATATCAAAGCCGCACTGGAAGGTAAAGAATCTGAAAAAGGTGGAGACGGAGACATTGTGGATGACCCGACGGCATAAATCAGGATTACATAGAAAGGAGGTGTTGAAGAAATGAAAAAGTCAGGCTGGAGTACGGTTCTAAAGGTAATGATCGCAGTGGCATCTGCCATACTGGGAGTCCTTGGAGGTAATGCAATGAACTTGTAGGCAACGAAAACTAAATGGGAGAGGTGATATCCGCGTGGTATCACCTTTCCCATTTAGTTTTCATACTATCAACCGCTCCTGATCTTATTTTGCTACCATCACCTCGACATCATATCCCATAAACAATCCATTCTCGACAACTCCTGTGATTGATTTTATCTCTTTCTCGAGAGACGAATGAATATTGCCGAACCAGGCATCGAGAATCAGATTTCCATTTTCGGTAATTACAGGACCGTCTTTACCTTTAGCAAGCCTCAACTCCGTACGCAAAGCTCCCATAGTAAGCACTTCCCGCTCCACATAAGGCAGAGCCATCGGAAACACTTCGATAGGAACAGGAAAACGGCTTCCCAGAAAAGAAACCTGCTTGCTCTCGTCCACCAAAATGAAAGTACGATTGCTGCTGCATATCAAAAGTTTCTCCTTGAATAACGCTCCGCCTCTACCTTTGATCAGGTTATGATCGGGATCTACTTCATCGGCGCCATCGAACGTCCAATCGGGGCGACACATCCATAAAGTAGTCTGCGGAATGCCTAAACGGACACACTCCATCGATATCTCCATCGAGGCAGGGATCACGGTGACATGCAGATTTTCCGTACGTATCCTTTCGGCAATAGCGAGCAATGCCAGATATACGGTCGATCCGGAACCTGCCCCAATAATCTCCCCTTCTTGCACACGCATGGCAATCATACGGGCTAACTGCTCCTTACTCTCCCGGTTGGTGATCGTGTCCGACCATTGGAGACGCTCCACCAAGCTACTTTCCCATTTCATACTAACACTTGTTTATAACAGGTAACAACTTATTTCACCCTACGGTTCAGTTGGTTATTGGCTTTTGAGGGCTTTGATTTTCCGATCCGTTTACCGGAAGGTTTCTTACCTCCCGAGGCTTTGGGCCGTCCGCTACCCGGACGGGCACTGCTATTTCCGCTCTTCTTCATAAAAATCTTCATTATAATATTTGCCTAAATATCTGCGGGCTATAAAATCCCAGTTCTCGTGCAACACCCTCCTGCCATCCTCAAAAGGAAAAGTGACCTCGGACAATAAATCATGCTGCATGGCATAGTGCAACAAGTCGATGGGACAAAGTCCGGGAACATAAAGCAACTCGGCCCCTTCTTGTTCGGCAATCCCGGGATTATATGTCGAGTTTCGTTCATCCCGGAAACAAGCACCGATATTGGGAGCAAGCAAGATACCTTTCGGATTGGCAAAAAATACAAAATTTTCTTCATCGGCCAATTCGGGCATTAACGAATCGTCTTCGTCGGCCCACTCCAACGTATCGACACAGAAACGGCGCAAGCCCGCATAATCCTCGAAATAGACAAGCTGCTTCCCTTGGGTGGCATTCAGGAACTTGCTCACATCATGGGGAAGCTCCATTTCCGGGAAAATATCCAAAACAGGTCCCGGAGGAGGCAACAGGGCACGAATCTCCGGAAGCCAGTCCATCGACTCGTCATCGGTAAGAGGGGCTTGTTCAAAATGGGCTTCAAGTAGCGCATAAATATCAGTCGCAAGTCGAAGCAGAGATTTATCCGTCGGATTCCAAGGAACCGGAGAATCGTCTGTGACAGGAGAAAGAAGCGACCATAGCAGGAACGACACATCCTCAAAATTTATTTCATCATCGGCATACGCCCCTGTCAAGGTATAAAAGGGCAGAAAACGCCCGTACAACCGCTTGTGCAACCGGATGAACTTATTCCATCCACCGGAATTATTCACACAATCTTCCAGATACCAGGTGAAATAAAGAACGGCCCGGTTTTTATGAATCATCTGTCCGGTAAGCTCCGACTTCTCAAATAGGGGCAGCAGCCTGTTGGCAAAATCGACATACCATTGATCGGTATCTGCCGATTGCGGACGCGGATGGACTTCCATCCACAGTTGACGATATATTTTTTGCAGTTTCATGAATTGGAGTGTTGATTTACGGAAACAAATGTACTTCTTTTCTGATAAGATTGGCTACATTTGCACCAATTTATGAACTTTACGGCAATGGATATTACGCTCAGAACGCTCACGGAAAACGACTTGCCTTTTGTAAAAGACATCTACGACTATTATACCCTCCACACGACAGTGGTGTACTTTGTACACTGCGCCAGCATCGACGAACTAAAAAACTACATCCCCGTAGGCGATCCCGTCTACCGGTCGTTCATCATTGAAACTCCCGAAGGAGCACCCTGCGGATTCTGCTATTTCGCACGCTTCAAGCCCCGAGAAGCCTTCCGCATCTCGGTAGAGCTGACCCTCTACCTGAAACCGGAGTTTACAGGAAGAGGATATGGAAAACAAGCCATACTCCGACTGGAAGAGATCATCCGCCAAGAAGGCTTCAGCAACATAATGGCACTGATTTCGGGAGAGAACGAAGCCAGCATCCGCCTGTTCGAAAAATGCGGTTTCGAATGTTGCGCAAACATCCGGCAGGTAGCGGAGAAGTTCGGCAAAAAACTGGATTTGAGGATGTATCAGAAAATTATTTCAGACAATTCACATCTCACTCCCTGAAAGCCGATGATAAAAACACATCCACACAAGAAGTTCTCTTCAAATCTGAAAGCACGATTAGATAAAGAACTATAAATGAGCAAACATTGTGTGGCAATATTTGTATATACAAGAAATTATCGGTACTTTTGCCACAGAAATCAGAAGAAGAGCAGTAATGAAAACGGTTAATCAAATTATTGGAGAGAATCTAAAAAAAATTAGAGAGTTATCCGGTTTTACGCAAGAACAAGTAGCCCAATCTATTAAGATAGAACGCTCTACTTACAGTAATTATGAAGGAGGAACCAGAGAGATTTCTTATACCATTTTGGAAGATATCTCAAATTTATTCGGTTGTGAACCTTTTATATTGTTTGAGGACAATATTCAGACGAATAATGAAATTATGGCTACAGCTTTCAGAATTTCAAATTTAGGAGAAAATGATTTGAAAGAAATAGCAGCTTTCAAAGATATCGTAAAGTCTTATCTCAAAATGGAACGCATTGCCCAAAATGAAGCCGAATAAGTTTATCATAGAGAAGCAAGTCTCAGAGTTTCGTATGGACAATGGACTTAGCGCTACGGAGCCTATCACTTTGAAAAGCTTACTTTTGAAACTAAACATACTCACTGTTTTCAGACCTTTATCCGACAACTTCTCAGGAATGTGTTTGAAAGATAATTCAGAGCACCGTTTCATGCTTATCAATTCTAATCAACCACGAGGAAGGCAACACTTTACGATAGCTCACGAATTATACCACCTTTATATAGAGAAAAAACCGACTCCTCACAAATGTAATCCGGGATGTGCCAGCAAAGATCCGATAGAACAATGTGCCGACATGTTTGCTTCCTCTCTATTAATGCCGGAGGGCGGTATATGCCAGTTAATACCCGAAATGGAATTAAAAACCAAAAACATTTCGATGGCAACAGTCCTAAAACTTGAACACTATTTTTCCGTTTCCCGTTCCGCTTTATTGTATAGATTACAAAATATCGGACTTATAACAGAAAGTACACGTTCCCAATTGGCAGAAATAAAAGTAAAATACTCTGCCAAATGTTTCGGATATGACACAGCTTTATACGAACCGGCCAACGAAGGACTGGTTATCGGTGATTTTGGTGAAAAAGCCCGCAAGCTATTCGAACAGGAAAAAATTTCAGAAGGTCACTATATAGAGTTACTCCATAAAATAAACATCAATGGAACACAAGAAAACGAAGATAGTACTCGATGCTGATGTAATTATCCATTTCATGGAGGCTAATTATTTCTTAATATTACCCGATATATTTCCTGAGTACGAATACTTGATATTGGATGTGGTATATAATGAAATTTCCCAAAATTCCGGTACAAAAGATTTTATAGATAAATATCTCCATTTCTTCCCTAAATTGAAAAAAGAAGTTTTTTCCCCAAAGAGGGAATCAATGAAAGAGTTCTTTTTATTGCAACGCACTCTGGGAAAAGGAGAAAGTGCATGCATGATCTATTGCAGGGACAACCGAGACGTATTGGGAAGCAGTAACCTGAAAGACATAAAAGAATATTGCTCCAAGAATAATATTACCTATCTGACTACACTTGATTTTTTATATTATGCTTACTGCAGAAAGAAAATGACAGAGCAGGAGTGTAAGGAATTCATGCAGGAAGTAAATAATGCGGGAAGCAAACTTCCGATCATCGATATAACCCAATATACATGTACCGTACAAATTTAAACTCACACATTTCAAGAAAACAAGGCCAACACAACGACAAAGCCCTATCGCAGATTACATAAACAATCACATTCCCTTCCTCTGCGCTGTAACTCTATTATGCAATCTGCGACAGCAATGCCCCCTCCGTCCGTTCTCAAAGTCTTTTTAAAGCCAGCTTAATGACTTTCTCCACCGGAGCATCGGGTTCTTCTTTCAATATGGCAAGCACCGCCTTCTGTGAAGGTGCAGCGGCAAATCCGAGCATGGTCAATGCAGCGATAGCCTCTTCCTGTACTTCCGCATTCATTGCCGGCAACAAAGCACCGGCAGCACCTCCCACGGCAGTTGCAGCCATGGCACCGGTTTTAATTTTATCTTTCAAATCGACAATGACACGCTGTGCGGTCTTCAGTCCGATACCTTTCACCGTCTTCAGCATATTGGCATTTTCGGTACTGATCACATTCACCAGTTCGGCCGGTGAAAGAGCAGAAAGAATCATACGGGCCGTGTTTCCTCCAATACCCGAAACGGAAATCAGCAGCAGGAAAAGTTCCCGTTCCTGCTTGTCGGCAAAGCCATATAAAACGTAAGCATCTTCGCGGATGGCTTCGTAGATATAGAGTTTACAACTGCTCTTACCCTGAATGGCAGAATAAGTGTTGAGTGATATATTAACGGCATATCCTAATCCGTTACAATCGATAACTGCGGTTGCCGGACTCAGTTCGGCAATTTCGCCTTTGATGTATTCTATCATAATGGTTATAATCAGAACGCAAAGATAATAAATATTGTGCTTCACGAACCTTGAATAACAAAAACTAACTTTAACACCCTTAAGAGACCTGAAAACAAAGAAAATGACTAATTTTGCAACCGAAATAAAGAAATGTGTTAAACAAAACCAATAAAAAGATGAAAAAAGTAAGAGCAGCCATCGTAGGTTATGGCAATATTGGTCGTTATGTGCTGGAAGCCCTCCAAGCGGCTCCCGATTTTGAGATAGCAGGTGTGGTTCGTCGTGCAGGTGCCGAGAACAAACCGGCTGAACTGAATGATTACGCAGTAGTTAAAGATATAAAGGAACTTCAGGGAGTAGACGTGGCTATTCTTTGTACTCCGACCCGCAGCGTTGAGAAATACGCAAAAGAGATTCTCGCAATGGGCATCAACACAGTAGACAGCTTTGATATTCATACAGGCATCGTTGACTTGCGTCGTGAACTGGGTGCTTGCGCCAAAGAACACGGAGCTGTATCGATCATCTCGGCCGGATGGGATCCGGGAAGCGACTCGATCGTACGCACCATGCTCGAAGCAATTGCCCCCAAAGGAATCACTTACACCAACTTCGGTCCGGGTATGAGTATGGGCCATACGGTAGCCGTCAAAGCTATCGATGGAGTGAAAGCGGCTTTATCGATGACTATCCCTACCGGAACAGGCATTCATCGCCGTATGGTATACATCGAACTGAAAGACGGATATAAATTCGAGGAAGTGGCAGCAGCCATTAAATCGGACGCTTATTTCGTTAACGACGAGACACACGTAAAACAAGTGCCGAGCGTAGACGCACTGCTGGACATGGGACACGGTGTAAACCTGACCCGCAAAGGTGTATCCGGAAAAACCCAGAACCAACTGTTCGAATTCAATATGCGCATCAACAACCCCGCACTGACCGCACAGGTATTGGTATGCGTAGCACGTGCTTCGATGAAGCAGCAGCCGGGATGCTACACCATGGTGGAAGTTCCGGTTATCGATCTGCTTCCGGGCGACCGTGAAGAATGGATCGGCCACCTGGTATAAAAAAGCCAGGTGTCTGATACAAACTATTTCCAAAGACAAGGAAAGGACGACCGCAGATTCTCTTTTTAATTATCACCGATAATCGAAAAGATAAAAATCTGCGGTCATCTTTTATTAGATAAACACTCCGGCTTACACACAATGAAGAACAAACGGTACTCACACGGCGAAGAGCTGTCCAATACTTTAAGCCATGGCGCAGGCATCCTGCTGGGCATCACCGCAGGATATTTTCTTTTGGAAAAGGCGCTCGCCAACCCTCACCCCTATTGGGCAACAGGCTGTGTACTGGCTTATCTGGTGGGGATGCTGGCATCGTACATCAGTTCGACCTGGTATCACGGCTCCAGGCCCGGCAAGCGGAAAGAACTTCTGCGCAAATTTGACCACGGCGCCATTTACCTGCACATAGCAGGGACTTACACTCCGTTCACCCTGTTAGTGCTACGCCATGCCGGCGGATGGGGCTGGGGAATCTTCACTTTTGTATGGCTGTCGGCTATTGTAGGATTCATATTAGCCTTCAAAAAACTGAAAGAACACAGCAATCTCGAGACGATCTGTTTTGTAGGGATGGGCTCTGCCATCCTGGTGGCCCTCAAACCACTAATGGACTGCCTGTCCGCCATCGGGGCCTCTCCCGCCTTCTGGTGGCTTCTCGGAGGAGGAGCTTCGTATATCATGGGAGCCGTGTTTTACTCGTTGCGAAAACCTTATATGCACGCCGTTTTCCACCTGTTTTGTCTAGGCGGAAGCATAGGCCATATCATAGCCATCTGGTTGATTCTTTAGCAAACCCGATTCGCTTTTTCTCTCCAAAAGTTTCCCGTTTTGGAAAACTTTCTGTATCAGGAAGAAAGAAAAGTTCTCCAAAAATTCTTGTTAAAACAAGAACAACTTATTGCTTTAACTGTTACCTTTGTAGCAGATTTCAGTACTAAAAAGAGGTTTAGTCATAAGGGAACGCTGTGCAAATCGGCGACAGTACCCGCTGCTGTAATTCTCTGAGAATCCGCACACTATGCCACTGCGCCCAGCGTGGGAAGGCGTTGCGAGGGAGAGATAAGTCAGAAGACCTGCTGAAAAAGTAAACATATTAAAAAAAAAATCTAAAGCTTTCGGGAGTTAAAGTTATGAACTACGCGGAAATTTGTATCATCAAACGAGATGGTAAAAGGGAGGACTTCTCCATCAGTAAAATCAAGAACGCTGTATCAAAAGCGTTTAGTGCCACAGGAATCAATGATGAACAGCAATTGATTGCTGACATCACGATGAATGTAATCGGACAATTTGCATCTCCTACCATTACGGTAGAAGAAATTCAGGACCTGGTAGAAAAAGAGCTGATGAAGGTTCGTCCGGAAGTGGCCAAAAAGTATATCATCTATCGGGAATGGAGAAATACCGAACGAGACAAAAAGACCCAGATGAAGCATGTGATGGACGGTATCGTAGCTATTGACAAAAACGATGTCAACCTGAGCAACGCCAATATGAGCAGTCATACTCCCGCCGGACAGATGATGACATTCGCCTCGGAAGTAACCAAAGACTATACATATAAATATCTGTTGCCGAAACGTTTTGCCGAAGCCCACCAACTGGGAGACATCCACATCCACGACCTGGATTACTATCCTACCAAAACGACGACTTGCATCCAATATGACATGGATGACCTCTTCGAACGTGGATTCCGCACCAAAAACGGCAGTATACGTACCCCGCAAAGCATTCAAAGCTATGCTACCCTGGCTACCATTATTTTCCAGACTAACCAGAATGAACAGCACGGAGGTCAGGCCATACCGGCATTCGACTTCTTTATGGCAAAAGGTGTGAGCAAATCATTCCGTAAACACCTGGCATCATTCATCAGCTTCTATGTGCAGATGAACAAGGGTGAAGAGATAGAAGAAAAGGCTATCCGTACAGTGATTGCCGAACATCTGTCGTCCATCAAAGCATCGGAACTGGAACGCGAAACGCTGCGCATGGCTCTGACTGCCCTACAGATCAATATCGACAAAGAACATCTGAACCAAATTATAGAGAAAGCATTTGTGCAGACTCAGAAAGATACGCACCAGGCCATGGAAGGCTTTATCCATAACCTGAACACAATGCACTCACGCGGCGGAAATCAGGTAGTGTTCAGTTCGATCAATTATGGAACAGACACTTCGGCCGAAGGACGCATGGTGATCGAAGAATTACTGAAAGCAACCGTAGAGGGACTGGGCACAAGGGGAGAAGTGCCGGTGTTCCCCATTCAGATATTCAAGATAAAAAACGGAGTATCGTACACAGAAGCCGATTATGAAAAGGCTATGGCTAATTTCGATGCTGCCATGGAAGGTAAATTAAAATTTGAAGCACCCAACTTCGACTTGTTCCTGAAAGCTTGCCACACTACGGCAAAAGCACTCTTCCCTAACTTTATGTTCCTGGATGCCCCGTTCAACCAAAACGAAAAATGGGACGCCAACGACCCGCAACGTTACCGTTACGAACTGGCCACCATGGGATGCCGCACGCGTGTGTTTGAGAATGTAGCCGGCGAGAAATCGTCTTTGGGACGCGGAAACCTTTCGTTCACCACGCTGAACATGCCTCGCCTGGCCATCGAAGCCCGTATCAAAGCAGAAAACATGACGGAGGACGGACACAATAAAGATGCCGTCGAGAGAAAGGCTAAAGAAATTTTCATCGAATCGATACATGAAACGGCTACCTTGATAGCCGAACAACTCTACGAGCGATATCAATATCAGCGTACAGCCCTGGCACGCCAATTCCCCTTCATGATGGGAAATGATGTATGGAAAGGAGGAGCTGCCCTGAACCCGAACGAACAAGTAGGCGACGTGCTGCGCAGTGGTACGCTGGGTATCGGCTTCCTGGGCGGACACAATGCCATGGTGGCTCTCTATGGAGAGGGACACGGACACAGCCAGAAGGCATGGGACACCCTTTATGAAGCCGTGCTGGAAATCAACAAGGTGGCTGATGAATACAAAGCCAAATACAATCTGAACTATTCGGTACTGGCTACACCGGCCGAAGGACTTTCGGGACGTTTCACCCGTATGGACCGCCGTAAATACGGAAAAATCAAAGGAGTAACAGACAACGATTATTATGTCAATTCTTTCCATGTGGATGTAAAAGAACCGATCAGCATTGTAGAGAAAATAAAAAGAGAGGCTCCGTTCCACGCCATCACCCGCGGAGGACACATCACCTATGTGGAACTGGACGGAGAAGCCCAGAAAAACGTACGCGCCATTGCCAAGATCGTAAAAGTTATGTTTGACGAAGGAATCGGCTACGGCTCAATCAATCATCCGGTGGATACCTGCCACAATTGCGGATACAAGGGCGTGATCTACGATAAATGTCCGGTATGCCAAAGTGAAAATATTTTGCGCATGCGCCGCATCACAGGCTACCTGACCGGAGACTTGAGTTCATGGAATTCGGCCAAACGTGCAGAAGAAAAAGACCGTGTAAAGCACGGATAAGGAATCATGAACATCTTGTACACGTATCCCGAAACAATCGTTGACGGAGAAGGTATCCGCTATTCGATCTATCTGGCAGGATGCAGGCACGGCTGTCCGGGTTGTCATAACCCGGAAAGCTGGAACCCGCAAGCCGGTGAGGAACTGTCCGAAGGACGGCTGGCTTCCATCATCCGCGAAATAAACTCGAACCCGTTGCTCGACGGAGTGACTTTCTCCGGGGGCGATCCTTTTTATGATCCGGAAGCATTTTTGCCTGTCATCCGGAGAGTAAAAACAGAAACGGGGCAGAATATCTGGTGCTACACAGGATATACTTACGAGGAAATAGAATCGGATCCGAAACTGGCAGCCATATTGCCCTACATAGATGTACTGGTGGACGGGCGCTTCAAACAGGAACTTTATTCACCGCATCTGGAATTCAGAGGAAGCAGTAATCAGCGGATTATCAAACTGAAATAGATATAAATAAACAAGCGTCGAAATCACCACAGATTGCACAAATATCAATGGTTTATCGGACGGACTATCAACGATAACATTGGAAGTCGATCTGTGAAATCTGTGGTGAAGACGACCTTCCACTCCCTCCCCATCAAGTTTCAATGTGTAAAAAAACTTATATATCACTACCTCCCCCAACCGAAGAAGTCCGATTTTGTTTATTTTTGTAGCACTTCCATAAAAAAGTTCTTTATGATTCTACATACACAAACTCCGGTAGTTGACGAAACAGACGGCCTTCCTCTCCCGCACCGTATATGGGCAGTTGTCGGTATTTCTTTTGCCTTATGCATGTCGGTACTCGATATCAACATTATCAACGTGGTACTCCCGACACTTTCTCACGACTTCGGAACTTCTCCGGCAGTCACGACCTGGATTATCAACGGCTACCAGCTTGCCATTGTCATCTCTTTGCTTTCATTCTCGTCACTGGGAGAAATTTATGGATACCGCAAAATATTTCTTTCAGGAATAGCTATGTTCATCGTCACTTCCCTGATCTGCGCTTTGTCCCATTCATTTTGGACATTGACCATTGCCCGCATTTTCCAGGGATTCAGTGCTTCGGCCATTACCAGCGTCAACACGGCTCAGTTACGTACGATTTACCCCCGAAAACAAATCGGCCGGGGAATGGGGATCAATGCCATGGTAGTGGCCATATCGGCAGCAGCCGGCCCCTCGGTAGCCAGCGGAATTCTATCTGTTGCTTCCTGGCACTGGCTATTCGCTATCAACGTCCCTCTCGGATTAGTTGCCCTGACTTTGGGATTAAAGTACCTGCCCCGAAAAGAGGAACGTTCGAACAGAAAATTCGACAAGCTGAGTGCCATAGCCAATGCAATCACCTTCGGGCTCCTGATTTATACTTTGGATGGATTTGCCCACCATGAAAACAATGATTATATAGTGATACAACTTGCTGTATTGGCAGTTGTCGGGACTTATTATGTGCGCAGACAGTTGAACCAACCGTCTCCTCTCCTTCCCCTCGACCTGTTGGGAATTCCCATTTTCAGGCTTTCCATTCTTACCAGTATCTGTTCGTTCACCGCTCAAATGCTGGCAATGGTCTCTTTACCCTTCTTCCTGCAAAACTCTTTGGGATACAGCGAGGTCATGACCGGGCTATTGTTAACTCCCTGGCCTATAGCCACACTGGTGACAGCACCGGCAGCCGGATATCTGGTGGAACGCATTCATCCCGGCATACTGGGCAGCATCGGGATGGCATTGTTCTGTATCGGACTTTACTCTCTGTCTACATTAACGGCGGATTCATCGGTCACCGGCATCATCCTGCGATTGATGCTTTGTGGTGCAGGTTTCGGTCTTTTCCAGACACCGAACAACAGTACAATCATCTCTTCCGCCCCTACCCGACGTTCGGGAGGAGCCAGCGGAATGCTGGGTATGGCACGGCTCTTAGGACAGACATTCGGTACGACACTGGTTGCTTTGCTCTTCAGTTTTGTAGTACACGAGAAGAGTACGGCGGTCTGTCTGATAGCCGGCAGCGGATTTGCTTTTGTCGCAGCAGTGGTAAGCAGCATGCGGCTTTCACAACCCTCCACATTAAAGACGAAGCCCCGATAACCATCTCAATCCACGTATATCGTCCCACCGGAAGCCAGAGTAACACAAAGTGACACAGAAAGAGCTTAAGCTATTCATAATATTGATCTGTGCAAATCCGTGTTATTTTGTGGTGAATATAAGTTTCTTGAAGCCACCTCCATGTCAATCAATGAATGAAAAATTTAGTACTCAGTCTCTCTAACCACCTCCACCAGACGGGCAAAGTCCTCCGGATGTACATCTCCGATATTACCGATACGGAAAGTATCCGCTTTTGAAATTTTTCCGGGATAGATTACAAACCCCTTGGATTTAAGGGCGGTATAGAAGGCCTTAAAGTCGAATCCGGTTTTCGGATACAAGAATGAAGTGATAATAGGTGACTGGATCGCGTCATCGAGCAAAGTTACAAAACCGAGTGAACGCATACCCTCTACCAGTACCCGGTGATTCTCACAATATCTCCGGTGACGGGCCTCCACTCCACCTTCTTCAATCAGTTCGGTAAGGGCCTGCTTGAAAGCACGCACCACATGGGTCGGTGAAGTAAAACGCCATTTACCATGCCCTTTTTCCATCGTTTCCCACTGGTCGTAGATATCCAGAGAAAGAGAACGGGCTACTCCCTTACAACGTACCAGTTCCGAACGGCGGGCTATGATAAATCCGAATCCCGGAACTCCCTGGATACATTTATTGGCACTGCTGATCAGGAAATCGATTCCCAACTCACTAACATCCATCGGGATACCTCCAAAGCTGCTCATAGCATCTACAATCAGTTTCTTGCCATGCATCTTCACTACATGTGCCAGCTCCTTCAACGGATTCAGAATACCGGTAGTCGTTTCACAGTGAACGAAGGCCACATGAGTAACATCTGAATTATTGCTCAGATAGTCGTCCACATAGTCTACCGATACCTGTTCCGTTTCATCAAAAGCAAGGAGCTCGTAGTCGATATGATAATATTCGGCAATATTCCCCATCCGGTCACCATAAGCACCGTTACTGCAAATCAGAAGTTTATCATTCTTACCGATGGCAGCACCAATCACGGCTTCTACACAATAGGTTCCGCTTCCTTGCAAAAGAACAGATGTATACTCTTCCGTATTGCGGGTAGCAATGCCGACCAGCTCTTTACGCAATGCTTCGACAATGTGCAAATTATAGTCTTCATCCCATGTACACCAGTCGGTCATCATGGTTTCCTTTACAGTCTCTGAGGTAGTAAGTGGTCCGGGGGTCAATAACAAATAAGGTTTCATATCGATTAATGATTTAGTTTTGAGTTAATTAGTTGAATCAGTGCGGGAAGTTCTTCAATGCTTCGAATGACATACGAGGCTCCCGCAGCCAGCATACGTTGTTTCACTTCAGCAATACGGTTCTCGAGTTCGGCAGCCGGCAAGGCGTGCGTCTCTTCTTCGGTGAGTGCCATCTCGTTACTTCCGAGAACCACTCCCACACTCCATACTTTGGCATGTACACCTTCCTGAATATCGGCAATGGTGTCGCCTACCTTCACCACTGTATCCGGATCGGGAACCGCCAGTTTCGTGAGATTCTCAAAAATCATATAGGGAGCAGGACGACCGGCGGGCAGCAGATTCGGAGTGGCACAGTAATCCACCCGGTATCCTTTGGCCTGTGCCTCGGGCAGTACCACATCCATCATCTCGCGGGTATAGCCTGTAGTAGAACCTATTTTCAGTCCTTCGGCACGCAACTTCTCCAACGTAGGGATCACACCCGGAATAGGATCGGTATACTCTTTCAGTGAAGCAAAAAGATATTTCTCGAACAGGTGATTCAGTTCTACGACATCCTCCTCTGTCCAGGCACGTCGATAACGGGTTATGAATTGTTCGTTTACTTCGGGCATAGTCAGCAATTCACGGATGTGCTGAATTTTCGGCAACCCCATAGGCTTACGAGTCTGCTCGACATCGATCGTGAGTCCCTTCCCGGCAAAAGCCTTGATGAAAGCAGCCACCGGAGCGAAACATCCGTAATCGACTGCCGTTCCTGCCCAGTCCATAATGATACATTCAATCTTTTTCATTTTATGTCTATAATTTCCTTGTTTTTGAATCTGATGCAAAAGTAGGGCATCCCGTACAGAGCAAAAATGAATTCCGCATGATTCATTTCATTCATATTCCGCACATTTCTTCCGAAATATTAATGTAACATTCATATCATGATTATATAATCCAAAAGTCATATATTTGCAATGTAAACAATGCGTCGATGTACTTATGAACGAACTGGAAGATATATACAAACGAATCGAATATCTCCGTAACAACGGAGTGAAAATGAAAGAAATAGCCGACTGGATACACATGGCTCCCAGTGTGCTGTCCGCACTCTACTCCAGTGTGCTGCCCACCTATCTGAACCTGCAAAAGACCAAGCCCCGGGAAGAAGCTCTGGACGAGGCACTGGCACTGGTAAACAATGTGTCGAAGAAACGGCTGCTCGGCAATCTGGGAGAAATGAAAGAACGGCTCTTCGATCTGGAACCCAATCAGGAAGCCAACATAACAGGAAATGCTTTTCTGAAATTACTGGAAAAGGAAATGCAGGAATCTGTGGGGGAAGTCTACAATTACAGTGGCACGTACCTGAGCTACAGCCTTTCTTCATCGACAGACAGCCTCAAGGCAGAACCCTATTTGATCTGTGCATCAGAAAACAATGATTATGTGAAAGTAGGCATGATCAATGCCTATAAATCAGTGCACTGGGGAAGTGGCATTATCAGTAATCATCAAAATTCATACCTGATGTTCAATGAACGGGAACTTCCGCAGTTTGCCCTGGTAACCATCTATCTGCAATTACCCCATTATGAGTTTCCGCATATGCTGAAAGGATTATATCTCTGTCTGGACTATAACCATAACCCGATAGCCCGGAGAATTGTCCTGGTGAAGCAATCGGACAGCACAGACATAGACGAGTTCCTGAAAATGGAAGGAAAGTTAATCTCCAGATCGGAACTGACCCCTGAAGAAGAGATCTATTATAATTATACATGCCAGGAAGGAGACTATATCAAGACTTGTACGGTACCCTCACCCAAACTGGATGAATCGGATCTGGAAAGAGAAAAAAAGATGCTGAAAATATAAAGCGACATACCCTAAAAACACCACAGGCTACTCAGATTTAGTTATTGAACAGGAGTTATCCGAATAGATCCCCCCCTTGAAAACCTGAGTAGCCTATGGTAAAAAATACTTTTCCGAGAACTCTCCTATCAGAAGAAGAATCTCAATATATCATTGAAGTTAGCCCAAATCAAAAGGCCGAACAACAAAATCATACCCGCCATTTGTGCGTATTCCATAAATTTATCACTCGGTTTGCGACGGGCAATGATTTCATAGAACAGGAACAAGACGTGTCCGCCGTCCAACGCAGGAATAGGCAGAATATTCATAAAAGCAAGGATGATAGACAAGAATGCCGTCATATACCAGAACTGATGCCAATTCCAGGTTGCAGGGAAGATGCTTCCGATGGTTCCGAAACCGCCCAATTGTTTAGCTCCCTCTTTTGAGAAAAGATATTTCATGTTGCCTACATAGCCTTTCAAAGTCTTCACTCCTAATGCTACACCGGCCGGGAAGGATTCAAAGAAACCATACTCTTTCCTGATTACAGGAAGAAGTCGATCCGTATATGGATTGACCGCTACTCCTATTTTGAAAGCTGAATCCGTAGTCAAAGTCAATACATCGGTCTTTCCGTCACGCACATAAGTCAATGAGATCTGGTGCGGATTGATACTGTCATTTTGTAACGCTTTCGCATTTTGTCTTCTTTCAGCCATAGCTGCCAGGAAGTCTGTATAAGAAACCGGCTTTCCGTCGAGAGCAATGATACTGTCGCCCGGCTGGATACCGGCCATGGCTGCAGGTGAATTGACCATCACGCTATCGACTACATAGGGGAAACGGAATTCGGCAAAGCGAACACTGTCACCCAACAGACGCTGCATCATATCTTCAGGGATATATACAGATGCCTTCTTACCCTCACGCAACACCGTTACCTCCCGGGCATCAGCTATCTGGCTGAGCATATCGGGATCGTAGCGTACAAAATCGACTCCGTCGGCAGACAACAAAATATCTCCGTCCTGAAATCCCACCGCTTTGGCTGTTTCATTAAAGTCCATACCCAATGGGGCCTTCTGTACGGGAATGTATTGATCACCCCACTTAAACAGAATCATTGAATAGATGAACAGAGCCAAAAGGAAGTTGAACAACACACCTCCCACCATAATCAACAGGCGCTGCCACGCAGGTTTAGAACGAAATTCCCACGGCTGTTCCGGTTGCTTCATTTGCTCGGTATCCATCGATTCGTCAATCATTCCGGCTATTTTGACATATCCCCCCAAAGGTAACCAACCGACAGCATATTCTGTCTCACTTTTCTTTGGCTTAAATTTAAATAGTGTGAACCAAGGATCAAAGAATAAACAAAATTTTTCTACCCGTACTTTGAACAGGCGGGCAAAGAGAAAGTGCCCTCCTTCGTGAATGATGACGAGCAAAGATAAGCTCATAATCAATTGCAGGGCACGGATTAAAAATGTTTCCATCAGATTATTTACAATTTATTTATTTACATATTAATTCACGGGCAATCCGGCGTGCTTCCGCATCGGTTGCCACATAGTCGTCGTAAGTAGGAGTCTGTACGAAAGACACCTGACCCATGGTATGTTCTATCACATCACTCATGCCGAGAAAGCTGATTTCATCACGAAGAAAAGCCGCCACAACCACCTCGTTGGCCGCATTTACGATGCAAGGCATATTCCCTCCCCTATACATCGATTCATAGGCCAATGCCAGATTACGGAACCGCTTGGTATCGGGTTGCTCAAAAGTAAGGTTCGTACATTTCGAAAAATCAAGCCGGTCGAAAGATGAATTGATGCGATCGGGATAAGAGAAAGCATACTGAATGGGCAGACGCATATCGGGCATTCCCAACTGGGCCTTTATTGCTCCATCCTCAAACTGCACCATCGAATGAATAACCGACTGCGGATGTACCACCACCTCAATCTGGCCGGGCTGTACGCCAAACAACCATTTGGCTTCGATCACTTCGAACCCCTTGTTCATCATCGAGGCAGAGTCAATAGTGATCTTAGCTCCCATTTCCCAATTCGGATGTTTGAGAGCCTGTACTTTTGTCACAGTCTTCAACTGTTCCATAGTACATGTACGGAAAGGACCTCCGGAAGCAGTCAGGATAACTTTCTCTATCGGATTGCCTACCTCTCCGGCCAAACACTGAAATACTGCCGAATGTTCGGAATCGACAGGAAGAATCGGTGTACGGTATTGCCGGGCTAACTGATTAATCAACTCTCCGGCAACTACCAGTGTCTCTTTATTGGCAAGGGCAATGGCTTTTCCGGCACGAATGGCATTCATGGTCGGCTTCAATCCCGCATACCCCACCATAGCGGTCAGGACTACATCGATAGGGCCGGACTCTACAATCTGGCATAACGCGGCAGCACCTGCATACACCTTAACAGGCAGGTCGCTGAGAGCCTCTTTCAGTTGGGCATATTTCTCTTCATTGGCTATAACTACAGCCTCAGGCATAAACTTACGTGCCTGGGCTATCAGGAGATCTACCTTATTATTGGCAGTCAGTGCATACACCTCGTACAGTTCGGGATGCTCTTCGATAACCTGCAAAGCCTGGGTACCAATAGAACCCGTAGAGCCTAAGATAGCTATTTGTTTCTTCTTTATCTCGTTCATTATTAGAATACAATGTATTTTTCAGGATTAACCGGCCGTCCTCTGTGCCAAAGTTCAAAATGAAGATGCGGACCGGTAGTGAGCGTTCCGCTATTCCCAACCAAGGCAATAGCTTCACCTCCCTTCACAGTATCGCCTTCACGCTTCAGCAACGAACCGCAATGTTTATAGACTGATACAAAATCCTGGTTATGCTGTACCTCGATCAGGTAACCGGTTTCGGCCGTATAGGTACTCAATATGACTGTACCGTCCAAAGTGGCCAATACACTTTCGTTGGGATTGGCGGCAATATCGGTTCCAAAATGTTTCTTTTCGGCATCAAAATGATCGGAAATCATGCCACGGGTCGGACGATAAAAAATCAGTCCGTTGACATCGGGCTGTGTGGTAATAGAGGTCAGATTATATTTTTCGGTCTCTTCATATTGACGACGGAAAGCTTCTTCACGTTCGGAACGGGCAATCAGCGAATCTTCACGCATGGTGGTCAATGAATCCATTGACTGTACAGTATCCACCCGCACGGTGCCGCTGAAGATATCCTGTATATTCATGATATACATATTCTGACGGTCTACCAACTGTTGCAAAGAATCTACCCGCAAGGCATTTTCCACAACCTGAGCACGAATATCACTATTCATATATCCCGGCAAATAGTTGCGTAAAGGAGTAAAAGTGATAATGGCAGCGGCAAACAGGAAAAGCACGGTCAGAACCGAAAGTAACACGGAAAGACCATTCAGCTTGGATACATGAAGTCCCACCACCTCTTCGAGTGTATTCTCGTTGATGATAGTGAGTTTATACTTGAACTTGATATTGTTCCAAAAGGCTTTACTACGTTTCTTTTTCGGCATTATTATAGAATATCACGACAAATGTAAGCATTTCGCTTTACTTACCGTCTGTTTCTTTATGCTATTTAACTTTCTTCATCATCGCACTCGTCCAAAGACAGCAGGCCTTCGGGCAAATCGACTGTAATGATTTTGTGCTTCTGATCGATACCGGCAATTAATTCCTCTTGTGCAGGAATCAGCAATTCATCGCCATCACGGTCCACAACAAACAGTGTATTAACGGTAGACGTATCCACATCCGTCACCTCTCCCAAAGCACCGTGACGGACATCTTCCACCCGGAATCCGACAAAGAAATCCCAGGACAACTCCCCGAGACCGGCTTCTTCGGCATGTTTCACCGGAAAATAAACTTCCACGTTGGTGAACATACGGGCACGTTCGGCAGTGTCTACACCTTCGAGTTTCACCAAAGCTGTGGAATCGGACCGGAAACGATACTCTTCTATAAAGAAAGGAACAAAAATATCATCTAACCGGCAAATCAGATAATCACAATCCGCCCGATCGAAAATATCGTCGGTAAAGGTGAACGACAATTCACCGTGTATGCCGTGTGGCTTATTGAACAAGCCTATCTTGTATACATCTTCTCTTTTTATCATATTCGTGTAATTCTTGCACCGATAGCGTTGAGTCGACCTTCGATATTTTGATATCCGCGGTCTATCTGCTCGATGTTATGAATCCGGCTGATACCTTCGGCGCTCATAGCCGCAATAAGCAAAGCGATACCGGCACGGATATCCGGAGAGGTCATATTGCCTCCCCGCAAAGTAAATCCATGATTATGTCCGATAACAACCGCACGGTGCGGATCGCAAAGAATAATCTGTGCGCCCATGTCGATCAGTTTATCGACAAAGAAAAGACGGCTCTCGAACATCTTCTGATGAATCAGTACACTACCTTTTGCCTGGGTAGCCACTACCAGCATGACGCTCAACAAGTCCGGAGTCAGTCCCGGCCAGGGAGCATCGGCAATGGTCATGATGGAACCGTCGATAAACGACTCGATCTGATAGCAATCCTGTGCCGGAACAAAAATATCATCTCCTCTCTGTTCGAGTTTAATACCCAGACGGCGGAAACTTTCGGGAATAATACCCAGATTTTCGTATGACACATTTTTGATTGTGATTTCGCTACGGGTCATGGCAGCCATACCAATGAAGCTACCCACCTCGATCATATCCGGCAACACAGTGTGATCGGTACCGTGAAGTTCCTCCACTCCCTCGATAGTCAATAAGTTCGAAGCAATTCCACTGATCTTCGCTCCCATCCGGTTCAGCATCTTACAAAGCTGCTGCAGATAGGGCTCACAGGCCGCATTATAAATCGTCGTTTTACCTTTGGCTAGTACAGCGGCCATCACGATATTGGCAGTTCCGGTCACAGAAGCTTCATCGAGCAACATAGATGTACCTTTCAATTCTTCGGCCGAAATTTCGTATATCTCCCGCTCTTCATTATAAGTAAAATCGGCTCCCAGATTCTGGATTCCTATAAAATGCGTATCCAGACGCCGACGCCCGATCTTGTCTCCTCCCGGCTTTGAAATCATGGCTTTACCGAAACGGGCGACCATAGGACCGATCAGCATCACAGATCCCCGCAGGCTGGAACACTTCTTCAGGAAGTTGTCACTTTCCAGATAGGCCAGATCGACATTCGCGGCCTTAAAACTATACGAATCGACACCTGTTTTTGCAACCGTCACGCCCATATCCCGCATTAACTGAATCAGGTTATTGACGTCCAGGATGTCCGGAATGTTATTCACTGTTACTTCTTCGGCAGTAAGCAATGTAGCGCAGATAATCTGCAACACTTCGTTTTTGGCACCTTGGGGATGAATTTCCCCACTAAGTCTGTGCCCTCCTTCGATTACAAATGAAGCCATGTTTCGAGGTGATTAGTGGTTAATGATAATGCTAATAATCACTTTGATCAGAATTTTCTTCTCTGATTATTATTTCTCTGGTTATTGTTGTTATTCGTACGTGGACGGTAGTTCTGAGCAATACGTTCAGACATCAGACGCAGAATCTCGTCATCCATCTGCAATTTGCCTCCCGAGAATTCGGCCAGGTCTTCGGCGATTTTCCGGTCGTCTACCGTATCTTTATTCCATGCCATATAGTCTTTCTTCATGTGATTGCAGATAAGGGCTACCAGATTCTTCTTTTCATCCCCTTCCTGAAATTCACACGCTTTTTTGATTAATATTTCCAACGTACGACCATAGTGGCGGTAGCGGATCTTAGTACTTGGATAAGGAATCGGATCCGGTTTCGTTACCAGATTGTCTTTACGGATAATCTCGTAAGGATAATCGATATCAAGTTTAAAGTCGGCCATAATAGCCAGATGATCCCATAATTTATGCTTGAAATCGGGTACATCTCTCAAATGGGGAAACATATTACCCATGATATTGATAATGGTATTGGCACAACGCTGACGTTCGGAACGATCCTGGATAGTCAACGCAAAGTCAACCATATTCTGGATACTGCGACCATATTCCGGCAGCGGCATTCTTTTCTGTTGAGTATTATACTGCATGTAGTTAAATTATATTTTAAAAATAGTAAATCAAATAAGGAGTGAAAAGCATTAAAGTAACTTCTTGGGTTGCGAAGCCACAAACTCTTTCAGATAGAAAGGCTCAAAATAGGCCACATCTTTATAGTCGTTGATTGCAACGGCCTTTTCTGCAAGCGGGAACATCATCTTTGCCAACGGATGAAGATCATCTATAAAATGCGCATTGGGGTGCGTAATCTTTTCACGGCACTTTGCGGCTCCATTTCCAAAGAAATAGACAGGATGCTGTTCCAGATATTCAAGATAAGAATTCTCGTCCACGATATCGGCGGAAATCTCACGCTTCACATTCAACGCACGGTCATAGATAGCCGCATATACCTCCATCCGCCGTGCATCAATCATCGGGCATAGCAATGCATCTTCCGGCAATTCATGATAAAGCAGCACAGGTACACTCAACACTTCCAATGTCGGGATACCGATCAACGGGACATTACGTCCGTAACAAATACCCTTTGCCATCGAAACGCCAATGCGAAGCCCGGTATACGATCCGGGACCACAACTGACGGCTACCGCATCCAAAGGAATGGCATGACTATCGATGAAAGACAACGCTTCATCCACAAATACTCCCAACGAAACGGCATGTGAAGGCCCCTTAAGGTCTTCTTTCACAAAAATATTCTGCCCGTCTTCACTTACTGCTACCGAACAAACGGCGGTAGAAGTCTCAATATGTAGGATACACGACATAAGAATCAGATTATTAAATTGACGCAAATTTACATGATTATTTTCAGATTACCGCACCGAGATATAAATAAAGCGCATTTCCCTTCAAAATCATTGCATTAAATTAAGTTTTTACGTACTTTAGCAGACTATTTTATACAAGCAAAAGACAAATATAACAAGTTTTAAAACCTGAAATGAAACAGATACGCTACTATATACTATTTCTATTATTCGCAAGTCTGACGGGCCTCTCGATCACCGTAAAAGCTACCGGACCGGACCGGACAGAGCATTTAACCGTTTCGCTACATGACAGTTGTTATCTTTCACTCACCCAAGCACAAAAGGAAAGAGCGCTCGCCTTTCATGACTCACTTATCCACCGTATAGAAACCGGAGAAGCGACCGAAGATCTAAATATCGTCGAGGTATACCAAAACCGGGGACATCTGTTGCGCTGCCTCCACCGATACAAAGAAGCTTGCGCGGCTTATGACCGATCCATGGTTATCTCCGACTCGCTTATAAAAAAAGAGTATAGCGCACAAGTCGATTCTCTTCGTCAGAAACATGATGTAGACACGTTATTACTTGAAAAGATAAATTTGCAGTCAGAGAAACGTCAGGTAGCTTTTATTTTCGCTTTATGCATCTTGTTTATAGCAATCTGCATCAGCCTCTATTATTACCAGACCCTGGCTAAAACACAAAAATTACAGAAAGAAGTGCTGCTGCAGAGCATCAAAGCACAGGAAAGTGAAGAAATGAAAGCCTCTTTTATTAAATCAATCTGTCACGAAATACGTACACCACTCAACTCGATCAACGGCTTTTCTGAAATACTAAGCAATGATATTTCCACTCCCGAAGAACAGGAAGACTACCAAGCCATCATCCTTGAAAACACCCGACTGCTGACTTCACTGCTCGGCAGCCTGGTTGAGGTAGCAAATCTGGACAGCCTGACAGAAAACTTCACACTCACTCCAATAGAAATAGGCAGTTATTGCCGTGCCGAAATGCAATACCTGAAAGAGGCAGAGGGGAAACAGGAAATAGACTATCAACTCGACCTGCCGGAGAATGATTACAAAGTCTACTCACATCCGCAATACTTCAGCCTGTTGCTCCGCGCTTTATTGAACAATGCCAATAAGTTTACAACCCAGGGATTTATCAACCTCAGCTGCCGAAAAGACAACAAACGAAAAATGTTGTTGGTCAGCATTACGGACACAGGATGCGGGATTCCGGCAGAGAAACATGAATACGTCTTCAGGCGTTTCACCAAACTCGATATCTTTAAACAAGGGAGCGGATTGGGACTATATCTTTGCAAGTTGATTATCAAGCACATGCAAGGAGATATTTACATTGACGAAACGTACACGAAAGGATCTCGCTTTATATTTACCCTACCAATGGAGGAAACTAAGAAATGAAAAGGAAATACTACACCTGGCTTATCCTGCTATTGAGCGCAACCGTAACTCAAGCTACCCCTTCGCTTAAAGACAGCTTACAGAAGCTACTACAAGAGACGAAGGCTCCCATCAAGCGTGTCGACTTATTAATCAATATATTAGACTTGTCAGACTCTTCACCCGATGAACCGGAAATAGCACGCGAACTCTATACGGAAGGGAAAAAGACAGACGATAAAATGGCCATAGGAGCATCTCTCAGTACGCTCACAATTCACTATATGCAGAATACAGAGAAACAAGATTCGCTTTCTCTCCTGCTGAACGAAGCGGAACGACTTTTGAAAAATTCAACCGAAGACGGGCTTGCCACCTACTATAAAATGACTTATAAGGCACGTCTTTTGCAGCTCGCTCCAAGAGAAGAAAGGGTGAAGATCTGTAACCGGATACAACAGGAACTGAACGACCGCAAAGAATCGGAAACTCCTTATGAAAAAGCCGAACGTCTTTTCTTGACCGGAGTGATTCACTATCTGCTGACGGCCATGACTGAAAATATAGATTATAAGAATGCCCTTCCCTACTGGGAAGAGGGGTGGGAATTAGCCGGAAGTTTCCCTCCGGCCGCCCGAAAAAACTTCACGGGTAATCTGTACATCATGCTCAGTGTCAGCTATCGCAGCTTGAAAGACAGCAAACGCCTGATAGAGGTATCCAACCAATATTTGCAAAGATTGGATGATTATTTCAGCCGTGAAGACGTGATTCGCCGACGCCCCTACTTTTACAAAAACAACTTGTATGTATTGTGCTATCAGCAACTGATGCTAAATCATCAGCTTATAGGACGACAGAAGGCACACGAATATTATATGCGCTATTGCAACTACGTCCGTCATGGAAAAGGAGATGCCCTGCTTCGTAACAAACTTTTTTTCTACGATTTAAGCCAGAATTACTTCAGCAGCCTGGGAGAATATCCACAAGCACTCGCTTTTTGTGATTCGCTGATTCAGATGGTAGAGACCGGAAAAGCCATTAACACTGCCTCAGTGATGCACTACAAAACCAAAGCCAAGCTACTCCGGGAAATGGGACGTGCCGAAGAATCCTGCCAGGTTTATGACCGGGCTATGTTTTTGGCCGATTCACTGACACGTAAAGAACAATTCAGCGAACTCGGAGAAATACAGGTAAAAAATGAAGTCGCACAACTGGAACTGGAAAAAGCCGATATTGTTATCCGAATCAGGAACATTGCTTTTTATAGTACCATTATACTGATTTTTGTTGTTATCGGATTTATTATTTATCTTGCAATCAGCCTGAAACGTACCCGCAAATTACAAAAAGAATTATTGCATCAGACACACAAAGCGCAGGAAAGCGAACGGATGCAATCGAGTTTTATCCGGTCAATGTACAACGACGTATGTGCTCCTCTCGATCACATTAACAAACAGACCCAACGGATAAGGATCACATCGCTTTCTCCCGTTCAAAAGGCAGAATGTTCGAAGCAAATACAGGAAAGTTGCAGGCAATTGACTTCCTTATTGGATGAAATGCTTGAAAAGGCCTATCACGAAAGCACAACAGAGTCCCAAGAGACTCCTCCCGACTAAGAAAACCGTTCTAAGTACCTGTTTAAGAAGCTATTAAAGAAATAGCTAAAATCTTTTTATTATACAGTTTCCATATCAGCCGGATTGTTTCTTTCTTTGAAGTGAATTTACGCCGTCTGAACCGGTATCTTCATCCTTATACCTTTCTTCAATTAACATTGTTAACACCCTTTGCAGGTTGTCAGGTTCTTGTGCGCAAATAACAAGCCTTTTGCATTTAAAGAACATCTTATTCACATCCAAAGAACAAGTTTTAACCCTGTGTTAAAACAAAGCTTTTGAGGACAGAGATCTTACTTTTTAAAGATATTGATTTTCAGACGGTTTAGTCTGAGGTTCGCTTCTTTATCTCACAGATGGACTCTTCGGGCGAAAGCCGGGATACCTGCTTTTTTGTCAACTATAAAAGAGGGCTTACACGTCCGAAAACTGAATTAGATTCCATGAGTAAAAGAAAACTTGCCACCCAATTTGAAGAAGAACCTTTTTCGTATGTGTTCGGTTGCCGCACCTTCGTTATCGAAATACCGGATTCTAAGATTATTATGGCAGAAAATTCAAAACAGTTTCTTCTAACCAAGATGTCTTTTTTATCCATTTACAGCGATTATCTTAAAATTATCCCGTATTTTTGCACAAAACTTTTGGTAATATGATACAATCCATGACGGGATATGGCAAAGCAACTGCCGAACTTCCCGATAAGAAGATTAACGTAGAGATAAAATCGCTTAATAGCAAAGCGATGGATTTGTCGGCACGTATCGCACCGGCATACCGTGAAAAAGAGATGGAAATCCGCAATGAAATTGCACGTGTGCTGGAACGTGGAAAAGTTGACTTCAGCCTTTGGGTGGAAAAGAAAGAGTGTGCAGACGCTGCCACTCCCATCAACCAAGTATTGGTAGAAGGATATTACAACCAAATCAAAGCTATCTCCGAAAACCTCCACATTGCAGTACCTACTGACTGGTTTCAGACTTTACTCCGTATGCCGGATGTAATGACCCGCACCGAAACACAGGAGTTGAGTGAGGAAGAATGGGGAATAGTGTACGCAGCAGTCAAAGAGGCTGTTTCACATTTAGTCGATTTCCGAAAACAAGAGGGTGCTGCTCTGGAAAAGAAGTTCCGGGAAAAAATCGCGAATATCCATCGTCTGCTCGAATCGGTAACCCCTTATGAAAAAGAACGGGTAGATAAGGTTAAAGAACGTATCACCGATGCACTGGAGAAAACACTCAATGTGGATTATGATAAAAACCGTCTCGAACAGGAACTGATCTACTACATCGAGAAACTCGATATCAACGAGGAGAAACAACGTTTGGGCAATCATCTGAAATACTTCATCAGTACGCTTGAAAGTGGCAGCGGACAAGGTAAAAAGCTAGGATTCATCGCTCAGGAAATGGGACGGGAGATCAATACACTCGGCAGTAAATCGAACCACGCTGAAATGCAAAAAATCGTGGTACAGATGAAAGACGAACTGGAGCAGATCAAAGAACAGGTGCTGAATGTGATGTAATAACGATAGATTATGAACCCAACTGAAAGAATAACTACCCCACACAAAACGGGTGAAGCCAAAGTAATCATCTTTTCTGCTCCTTCCGGATCGGGTAAGTCAACAATCATAAATTATTTGTTGGCTCAAAAGTTGAATCTTGCATTCTCGATCTCAGCCACCAGTCGTCCCCCCCGGGGAAACGAAAAGCATGGAGTAGAATATTTTTTCCTCTCTCCCGATGAATTCCGTCAACGCATTGCAAACAATGAATTCCTGGAATACGAGGAAGTATATACCGACCGGTTCTACGGCACTCTGAAAGCACAGGTAGAAAAACAGCTTGCTGCCGGACAAAATGTTGTGTTCGATGTAGATGTCGTAGGTGGCTGTAACATCAAGAAATATTATGGTGAACGGGCGCTTTCGCTTTTTATCCAGCCTCCCTGCATTGATGAACTGCGCCGCCGTCTGATCGGACGCGGAACAGATACTCCCGAAGTGATCGAGAGTCGGATAGCCAAAGCCGAATATGAATTAAGCTTTGCTCCGAAATTTGATAAGGTTATCATTAATGACGACCTGGAAACAGCCAAGGCACACGCATTGAAAGTGATCAAAGAGTTTCTGGGCATCGATACTGAATAATCTCCTACTCTCTCTTATTCGTGATTATAGCATATGGCAAAGACTAAAACCGGAATCTTCAGCGGCTCTTTCAACCCGATCCACATCGGACATCTGGCACTGGCCAACTATCTGTGCGAGTTTGAAGGGCTGGATGAAGTCTGGTTTATGGTCACCCCGCACAATCCTTTCAAGAATCAGGCTGATTTATGGCCGGACGAACTGCGTCTGCAACTGGTACAGCTTGCTATTGAGGGATATCCGCGATTCCGGGTATCCGATTTCGAATTTCATCTGCCCCGTCCTTCTTATACGATCCATACGCTCAATCGCCTGAAACAAGAATATCCCGAAAGAGAATTCCAGTTGATTATAGGCTCTGACAATTGGATGGTATTTGACCGATGGTTCGAATCGGAACGTATCGTCTCAGAAAATAAGATACTCGTTTATCCCCGTCCGGGATTCTCTGTAGATAAGTCACAGTTACCCCCGAACGTACACGTAGCAGATTCTCCCATATTCGAAATCAGTTCTACCTTCATCAGAGAAGCCCTGGCTACCGGAAAAGATATACGTTATTTCCTTCATCCGGCTGTATATAAAAGAATTATACAACAGACCGGAAGCATTGATTCTTCCCACTCCTGCCATACCTGAGAATTATTCATTCCGGAGACGATGCAGTGTAATTATCACAATCTCGGCAGGTGCACCGATACGGATATTCTTATTTGAGGTACCGATTCCATTGGTCACAATCATCGGAATCTTAGCCGAGTTATACTTCAATCCTGTCAGAAAACGGCTGCCATAGTGTGAAGGAATAATGGGAGCATATCCCAAAATCCGGACTTGCCCGCCATGTGTATGCCCTGCCAGGACCAAATCAGAATTAGCGACTGACACATCCTCGGCATAATCGGGTGTGTGTACCAATAGTATTACGAAATCAGACGAAGAAAGGGACAAAGTAGGCGAAACTCCGTTATTGGCAAGGTCAAACGGATTGCGTACACCGGCCAAGATAATTTGTGCTCCATCACGTCTCAACGTATCGATCTGATGTTCAAGAGGTCGCATGCCGTAACGTTGCATCTCACGGATAATTTCATCATGGCAACGTTCATAATCGTTATTTCCCATCACTCCATAAGTCCCCATTGGAGTTTTGACTTTAGCCAACGCCGCAAAGAGCTCGGGCACGTACTGACATCCCTCCTGGTAGTCACCTCCCATCAACAGTACATCGGCATGCTGGGCATTCAGCAAACGCACCAGACTCTCCAGCCCTTTCTCCTTGAAAAGACTCTTATAATGTAAATCCGAAATAAAAGCAATACGGAAACCGTCAAAAGCATCAGGCACATCACGATGGGTGAACTCGTACTTTTTCACCCGGTCGATACCCGGATAAACGGAAGATACGCTCACCGCAGAACTGGTAATACGAGTCCCCCGGGCTACAATGGAAGGAGCAGAGCGCGTTATAACAGGAGAGGCAACATGCGTTTTTTCTCTCTTCCGCTTGACTGAGAATTTTTTGAGTTCGGAGGTATCCGGCGAGAACAGCCGGGCCACTACATCGGAGCTATCCGGACGGACAGAATCAACATTCAATACCGGACGAGGAATCGGAGAAACCAGATTCTTCTTCGATTTACAAGAGGAAAGCAGCAACAAAAGTGCCGCCAACAGGTATATTATCTTCTTCATATTCTCTAATATCAGGAGCGCAAAGATAGACAAAAAAGCAAAAATATACGTTTTTTGCCCTATCTTTGTTCTCTCAAAAACGGATGATAGAAAAAGAAAATGGAAGAAGTGAAACGTAACTCGTTGCAGGCATGGATACTTGCGGCCCGCCCCAAAACACTGGCAGGTGCCATTACTCCGGTAATGATAGGTTGTGCATTGGCTTTTGCCGACGGAAAATTCAATTGGATACCGGCATTGATCTGCTGTTTGTTCGCCGGACTGATGCAGGTTGCCGCCAATTTCATCAACGATTTATTTGACTTTCTAAAAGGGACCGACCGCGAAGATCGTCTCGGACCGGAACGTGCCTGTGCACAAGGCTGGATTTCGGCAGCCGCGATGAAACAAGGTATCTTCATCACGGTAGGCCTGGCCTGCCTGATCGGGTGTACTCTCCTGTTTTATGCAGGATGGGAGTTGATTCTTATAGGTGCGTTGTGTGTGTTGTTCGCTTTCTTATACACCACAGGACCTTATCCATTATCCTATAAAGGATGGGGAGACGTATTGGTCATTGTATTCTTCGGCTTCGTTCCGGTAGGGGGTACTTATTACGTACAGGCTCTCAATTGGACACCAAACGTCACGGTTGCATCACTGGTATGCGGACTGATTGTAGATACATTACTGGTAGTTAACAATTACCGGGATCGGGATGCCGACCGAAAAAGCGGGAAAAAGACCGTTGTAGTCCGTTTCGGTGAATCCTTCGGCAGATACTTTTATTTACTGCTCGGCATTACAGCTGCCTGGCTTTGTTTCTGGTTTCTATTCAACGGGCACCTATACGCAACTCTCTTACCCCAACTTTACCTGTTCTTCCACATTCGGACCTGGAAAAAAATGGTACAGATACATAGTGGCAAAAAATTAAACAGCATATTGGGCGAAACTTCACGCAATATGCTGTTAATGGGAATCCTATTGTCAATAGGACTTGTTATAAACGGTTAGCAAGTCAACGTTTGCTATACATCCGTTCGTAATATTTCTGATAATCACCACTGGTTACTTCTTCCACCCATTCCTGATTATTCAGATACCATTCGATTGTTTTCACAATGCCGACTTCAAATTTCGTTTCGGGATACCAACCCAAGGCATTAGTGATCTTTGTCGGATCGATGGCGTAGCGCTGGTCATGCCCCAGACGATCCTTGACAAACGTAATTAAATCTTCGTTTATCCAGTCGATTGAAATTTCACCATCGGCATTTTTCTCTTTTTTCTTCAACACCTCACGATATTCGGGATGTTCTGCCATCAGGCGATGAATCGTTGCGATTGTTAATTTTACAATCTCAAGATTAGTCTTCTCGTTATGTCCGCCCACATTGTATACTTCTCCTTCCACACCTTCACGAACTACCAGGTCGATAGCCTTGCAATGATCTTCCACGTACAGCCAGTCGCGCACATTGCTACCGTCTCCGTACACAGGAAGTTTCTTACCCTCAAGAATGTTCTTGATAATCAGCGGAATCAGTTTCTCCGGAAAATGATACGGACCGTAGTTGTTTGAACAGCGAGTGATAGTCACCGGCATCTTATAGGTATCGTGATAAGCCATTACCACCATATCGGCACTGGTTTTCGATGCACTGTACGGGCTATGCGGACAGAGTGGAGTCGTTTCATGGAAATAGCCTTCGGCACCAAGCGAACCGTAAACCTCGTCGGTAGATACCTGATGATAACGTACCCCTTTACGCCAGGTAGGATATCCGTATTCATCTTTACCGGTTACCCATGCGCGACGTGCGGCATCCAACAGGTTTTGTGTTCCCAGAATATTGGTCATCAAGAAAAGTTGCGGATTCTCAATGCTACGGTCTACATGGCTTTCAGCAGCAAAATTCACTACATAGTCAAACTTGTACTCACCAAAAAGGCGGTCGGCCAGTTCACGATCACAAATGTCACCTTTCACAAAAAAGCAACGTTCGTTATCAATGTCGTTGGCAATCGTTCCAAGATTTCCGGCATAAGTCAGTGCATCGAGCACTACCACCTTGATATCACTGTGTTTAGCCAGAATATACTTCAGATAATTGGCACCGATAAATCCGGCAGCACCGGTTACAAGATAAGTTTTCATATTCTTTATGATTGATTTATTAATTTGCTAAGTCTATCAGATATTTACCATATTCGGTCTTTTCCAATTTCTCGCCCAAAGCTTTTAACTGAGCAGAAGAAATCCATCCGTTACGCCAGGCTATCTCTTCAATACAACTGACATAAAATCCCTGACGATTCTGGATAGTAGCCACAAAATTAGAGGCTTCGAGCAAACTGTTGCAATTCCCCGTATCCAACCAGGCAAAGCCACGGCCAAAGAGTTCGACTTTCAGTGTTCCTTCGTCGAGATATAGCTTGTTCAAATCAGTTATTTCATATTCACCCCGGGCAGAAGGCTCCAAAGCAAGCGCTTTTTCAGTCACCGTAGCATCATAGAAATAAAGTCCGGGGACGGCATAATTGCTCTTGGGGACAGCAGGTTTCTCTTCCAACGAAACAACCTTTCCACTTCCATCAAATTCCACGACGCCATAGGCGCGAGGGTCCTTCACATAATATCCAAAGATGCAAGCTCCCTTTTCAATGGTAGCCGCCCGGCGAAGCATAGCTGAGAAACCTTGTCCGTAAAACAAATTATCTCCTAATATCAAACAGCCCGGTTCACCATTCAGAAAATCGGCTCCCAGCACAAAAGCCTGGGCAAGTCCGTTAGGCTGCTCCTGCACCAGATATGAAAAGGACATTCCAAACTCTTCACCGCTCCCCAGAAGTTCACGGAACAACGGCAGATCACGAGGAGTAGAAATAACCAACACTTCCCGTATTCCGGCAAGCATCAATGTAGAAAGCGGATAGTATATCATCGGCTTGTCATACACCGGCATCATTTGCTTCGATATGGCCTTTGACAACGGATAGAGTCGGGTGGCACTACCGCCGGCAAGAATAATTCCTTTCATATTTTGAATGTTACAAGTTACGAGCTACAGATTACAAATCACAAGCTACAGTAAATTATATATAAACTCAATGCAAAATCCGCTTATTCATAACGGGTTGCTTATAGCTTGTATCCCTAAACCTGTGACAAAGAACGGAAAGAATTCTGACGTGACAAAATAAAAATACAAATTTATTAGCCGGCCAGTTCAATCACTTCCAAATCCTTAAACACACCATTATCTATGGCAAAACGAACCATGGTACGTACTTTATGAAATCCGGACATCCCTGCAGCACCGGGATTGATGTGAAGCATATCCAGCGTCTTATCATACTTTACCTTTAATATATGCGAGTGTCCGCTGATAAACAACTTGGGTGGATGCACCAATAGGCTTCCCTTGATGGACGGATCATAATTTCCCGGATATCCCCCGATGTGCTTCATCAGAACTTCGGCACCGTCCACCGTAAAACGATTCACTTGAGGAAACATCCGGCGAATTTCCTGACCATCAATATTACCGTACACAGCACGGAAAGGACGGAAAGCTGCCAACTTCTGTGCCACCTCCACTGAACCAATATCTCCGGCATGCCAGATTTCATCACAAGTTTCGAAATATTGCAAATATTTTTCGTCCCACCAACTGTGTGTGTCGGACAATAAGCCAACTTTTGTCATACTTTCTTTGTTTATCTCTGCAAAGGTAACTATATTTGGGCAAACCTTACGTGCAAATGGAAAACAAATACCAATACTTCAAAAGAGATATTAGTTGGCTATCATTCAACTACCGGGTACTTCTGGAAGCTGACGACGACCGGCTCCCACTCTACGAACGTATCAATTTTATCTCTATTTATTCCTCCAACCTGGAAGAGTTCTACAAAATCAGAGTAGCCGACCACAAAGCTGTAGCCTCCGGCGTAACAGATGGAACGGAAGAATCCCTGCAATCGGCCAAGGACCTGCTGGAAGAAATCAACCGGGAAGTGAACCGACAATTGGAGGATCGTATCCACATCTATGAAAAAAAGATCATACCTGCATTACGCAAAAATCACGTTGTCTTCTATCAAAGCCGCAATGTAGAGCCTTTCCACCAACAATTCGTAAAAGACTTTTTCCGGGAAGAGATATTCCCTTACCTGCAACCGGTACCGGTATCCAAAGACAAAGTAATCTCTTTTCTGCGCGACAACCGGCTCTATCTGGCAGTTCGCCTGTTCCTGAAAGGTACAAACAAAGAAGATGCTGATCATCTGCAATATTTTGTGATGAAACTACCCTACAGTAAAGTGCCCCGCTTTATCGAATTACCCAAGCATGGCAGAGATTATTATCTGATGTTTATCGAAGATATTATCAAAGCGAACATAGACGTCATTTTCCCCGGATACGAAGTAGATTGCAGTTATTGTATCAAGATATCGAGAGATGCCGATATTATGATAGACGACACGATCAACAGTGTCGACCTGGTGGAACAAGTAAAGAAAAAAATCAAAAAGCGCAAGATAGGTGCCGTATGCCGTTTTGTCTATGACCGCGCCATGCCCGATGATTTTCTGAACTTCCTGGTAGACGCTTTCCGAATCCGGCACGAAGAGTTGGTACCGGGAGACAAACACCTTAACCTGGAAGATCTGCGTCACTTGCCGAACCCCAATCATTCCATTCCCCGGATTGAGAGACCGATCCCAATGAAACTGAATCGACTGAACGACAAGGAATCCATTTTCAGTTATGTTGAAAAGAAAGATTTATTGTTATACTATCCTTACCATTCTTTCGACCACTTTATCCACTTCCTTTACGAAGCAGTGCACAATCCCGAAACCCGTGAAATCATGGTAACCCAATATCGGGTAGCAGAAAACTCGGCTGTCATCAACACCTTGATTGCTGCTGCACAAAACGGTAAAAAAGTCACGGTATTCGTGGAACTCAAAGCCCGTTTCGATGAAGAGAACAACCTCGCCACTGCCGAAATGATGAAAGCGGCCGGTATCAACATTATCTATAGTATACCGGGGCTGAAGGTACATGCCAAAGTAGCTCTGATACGCCGTCGCAGCTTCACCGGTGAAAAGATTCACAGTTACGCTTATATCAGTACCGGCAACTTCAACGAGAAGACGGCTACACTGTATGCAGACTGCGGACTGTTTACCAGCAATCCGGTCATCGTACATGACCTCACAAACCTGTTCCGTACCCTCAGAGGCAAAGAGAATCCCCGATTCACCCGGTTGCTTGTGGCACGTTTCAACCTGATTCCCGAACTGAACAGGCTGATCGACAAAGAAATAGAACTAGCCGAAAAAGGAAGAGGCGGAAGAATCATCTTGAAGATGAACGCCCTGCAAGACCCGATAATGATAGACCGGCTCTACGAGGCCTCACAAAAAGGTGTAAAAATAGATCTGATCGTACGAGGCATTTGTTGCCTGATACCCGGACAAGAATATAGTTGTAACATACGTGTCACCCGTATTGTGGACAGTTTTCTGGAACATGCCCGCATCTGGTATTTCGGTAATGCCGGACATCCCAAAGTATATATGGGTTCACCGGACTGGATGCGTCGTAACTTATATCGACGAATCGAAGCGGTGGTACCCATTCTCGATAATGAATTACGGGAAGAAATCGTCGATATGCTTCATATCCAGTTATCGGACAATCAAAAGGCTTGCTTCGTCGATGATAAACTGAATAATATATTTAAATTCAAAACAAATGCCGCGCCCGTCAGAGCGCAATATACCTTCTATAATTACCTAAAAGAGAAGAATGAAACATTTCTGTAACATGTATGACATTTCTCTGCAATACGAAAATCCGTCCTTTGCAGCCAGAAATAACATACACATTTATGGAGACAATTTATCTATGTATTATTATCTTCCTATTCGTACTTGCCGTATTCGACTTGATGGTCGGTGTAAGTAACGATGCGGTAAATTTCCTCAATTCGGCTGTCGGAGCAAAGGCGGCATCTTTTAAAACAATATTGTTCATTGCAGGTGCCGGTATCTTCATCGGAGCGTCCTTATCAAACGGTATGATGGACATCGCAAGACACGGCATCTACCAACCGGAACATTTCTATTTCGCCGAAATCATGTGCATCCTGCTTGCCGTAATGCTGACAGACGTCGTTCTGCTCGATGTATTCAACTCTATGGGAATGCCTACCTCGACCACTGTTTCAATGGTATTCGAACTTTTGGGAGGTACTTTTGCCCTGGCACTTATCAAAGTACACAACAGTGATACACTGGGATTGGGTGATCTTATCAACACCGACAAAGCCTTGTCTGTCATCATGGCCATCTTTGTCTCCGTTGCCATTGCCTTCTTTTTCGGTATGCTTGTACAATGGCTGGCACGCATGGTGTTTACATTTAACTACAAGAGCAATATAAAATACAGCATTGCACTATTCGGTGGCATCGCTTCTACTGCCATCGTTTATTTCATGGTGATAAAAGGATTGAAAGACAGCTCTTTCATGACTCCTGAGAACAAGCAGTGGGTACAAGAAAACACGATGATGCTGGTAAGTTGTTTCTTTGTCATCTCTACCATCATGATGCAGATATTACACTGGCTGAAAGTAAATGTATTCAAAGTAGTCGTTCTGCTGGGTACATTTGCATTGGCACTGGCATTTGCCGGTAATGACCTCGTCAACTTTATCGGTGTACCTTTAGCCGGTTATTCTTCGTTCATAGACTATACCGCCAACGGAACTTCTGTCGGACCGGACGGTTTCCTGATGACCTCTCTGATGGGTTCAGCCAAAACACCGTGGTATTTCCTGATAGGTGCCGGAGCCGTCATGGTATACGCCTTGTGTACTTCCAAAAAAGCACATGCCGTAATCAAGACCTCGGTAGACCTCTCCCGTCAGGATGAAGGTGAAGAAAACTTCGGAAGCACACCGATAGCCCGAACACTGGTGCGTTTCAGCCTCACACTGGCCAACGGTATTTCCCGCATTACTCCGCCGAGTGCCAAACGCTGGATAGATACCCGCTTCCGTAAAGACGAAGCCATCATTGCCGACGGTGCGGCATTCGACTTGGTTCGCGCTTCTGTCAATCTGGTATTGGCAGGTCTGTTGATCGCCGTGGGTACATCGTTAAAACTTCCTCTTTCTACAACCTACGTCACTTTCATGGTGGCCATGGGTACCTCACTTGCCGACCGTGCCTGGGGACGTGATTCAGCCGTTTACCGTATCACCGGTGTACTAAGTGTCATCGGCGGATGGTTCATCACTGCCGGAGCTGCCTTCACCATCTGTTTCTTTGTTGCCATGGTCATCCACTTCGGAGGAAGCATAGCTATCATAGCCCTGATCGGTCTGGCAGCATTCACTCTGATCCGCAGCCAGTTGATGTACAAAAAGAAAAAAGAGAAAGAGAAAGGAAACGAAACATTGAAGCAATTGATGCAAGCCACAAGCAGCCACGAAGCCTTAGAGCTAATGCGTAAGCATACACGCGAAGAGTTGAGTAAAGTACTGGAATATGCAGAACAGAACTTTGAGCTCACCGTGACTTCATTCTTGCACGAAAACCTCCGCGGATTGCGCCGGGCAATGGGATCTACCAAGTTTGAAAAACAACTGATCAAGCAGATGAAGCGCACCGGAACCGTAGCAATGTGCAAATTGGATAATCACACCGTACTTGAAAAAGGACTTTATTATTATCAGGGAAATGACTTTGCAAGTGAACTGGTATACAGTATCAGCCGCCTGTGCGAACCCTGTCTGGAACACATTGACAACAATTTCAATCCGCTGGATGCTATCCAAAAAGGTGAATTTGGAGATGTAGCCGAAGATATCACCTATCTGATCCAGCAATGCCGCCAAAAACTGGAAGGCAACAATTACAGCAATCTTGAAGAAGACCTGCACCGGGCCAATGACCTGAATTCACAGCTATCACACCTGAAACGCCAGGAACTACAGCGTATCCAGAGCCAGACCGGAAGTATTAAAGTAAGTATGGTTTATCTGACCATGATCCAGGAAGCACAAAACGTAGTAACTTATACGATCAACCTGATGAAAGTAAGCCGTAAATTCCAGATAGAAACAGATATTTAATAATCCCCTTTAAAATAGGAAGGTATTTCATAACTCACCATAGATTACACAGATTTACACAGATAAATATTATGGGTTACCAGCAGATTAAAATCTGTGTAATCTGTGGTGAATATGAGTTTTGACATCTATTTTAATCAACGTCACCTCACCACTTGATCTCCGGAAAATAGCTGCTTAAACAGCCTCGAAGTGCACTTACCGTAATGGGCTTCACCAATACTTCGGATGCACCGGCTTGCATGGCATTCTCCCGATCTGAGCTGAAAGCATAAGCAGTCTGCATAATAATAGGGAGGGAAGCTCCTTCTTCACGAATAATCCGGGTTGCTTCCAATCCGTTCATAATCGGCATTTTAATATCCATAAGGATAGCATGTGCATCTTGAGTGTGTTCACGGTATAAGTTCAACATTTCTTCACCGTTCTTCGCCCACAGAATGTCACATTTCTTACCGATAATAGCTTTAATCAATTTGAAATTGCTATCATCATCTTCGGCCACAAGAATAAGGGGACGAAAATCTTTAATTTCTTCAATATCCATTTTATATAATAGGTTTGCTTTTTATTTCATCTTATTCGATTCAGCCCGCAAGGTATAAAAAAAAATCATAGATTTGATTATCTTTGCGGCTAAAATTTAAAGAAGCGATATGATTTCAGTAGACGGACTGGCCGTGGAATTCGGCGGAACCACATTATTTAGCGATATTTCATTTGTTATTAACGAAAAAGACCGCATCGCGCTTATGGGAAAGAACGGTGCAGGTAAGAGTACCCTACTCAAGATTCTGGCAGGCGTACGTCAGCCTACCCGTGGCAGGATATCTGCTCCCAAAGAGTGCGTCATAGCCTATCTGCCCCAACATTTGATGACAGAAGACGGGCGAACGGTTTTTGAGGAGACTGCCCAGGCCTTTGCCCATCTGCACGAAATGGAAGCTGAGATAGAACGCATGAACAAAGAGCTGGAAACGCGCACAGACTATGAGAGCGACAGCTACATGGAACTGATAGAGAACGTGTCAACCCTCAGCGAAAAGTTTTATGCCATCGACGCCACCAACTATGAAGAGGACGTAGAAAAGGCACTTCTCGGATTAGGCTTCATACGCGAAGATTTCCACCGCCAGACCAGCGACTTCAGCGGTGGATGGCGGATGCGTATCGAGCTGGCTAAACTTTTATTGCAAAAGCCGGATGTGCTTTTATTGGACGAACCGACCAACCACCTGGACATCGAGTCTATTCAATGGCTGGAAGACTTCCTGATCAATAACGGAAAGGCAGTAATCGTTATCAGTCACGACCGCAAATTCGTAGATAACATCACTACCCGTACCATCGAGGTGACTATGGGACGCATTTACGATTACAAAGTGAACTACTCCAAATATCTGGAATTACGCAAAGAACGTCGTGAACAGCAACAGAAAGCCTACGAAGAACAGCAGAAATTCATTGCTGAAACCAAAGATTTCATCGAACGTTTCAAAGGTACCTATTCAAAAACACTCCAAGTGCAAAGCCGGGTAAAGATGCTCGAAAAACTGGAAATACTGGAAGTGGACGAAGAAGACACATCGGCATTGCGTCTGAAGTTCCCGCCTTCACCCCGTTCGGGCAACTATCCCGTCATTATGGACGGTGTGGGCAAGAGCTATGGTGATAAAGTTGTCTTCCGCAACGCCACTCTGACAGTAGAACGCGGTGATAAGGTGGCATTTGTCGGCAAAAACGGTGAAGGTAAATCGACACTGGTGAAATGCATCATGAACGAAATAGAGCATGACGGAACACTGACTTTAGGGCACAACGTACAGATAGGATACTTTGCCCAGAATCAGGCATCGCTTCTGGATGAAAACCTGACTGTATTCCAGACAATCGATGATGTAGCCAAAGGCGAAATACGTAATAAAATACGCGACCTGCTGGGAGCGTTCATGTTTGGCGGACCGGAAGAGTCGATGAAAAAAGTAAAAGTACTCTCGGGAGGTGAACGTACCCGCCTGGCCATGATCAAGCTGTTGCTGGAACCTGTGAATCTGCTGATTCTTGACGAACCGACCAATCACCTTGACCTGAAAACCAAAGATATCCTGAAACAGGCATTGAAAGATTTCGACGGTACACTGATCGTAGTATCACACGACCGTGACTTCCTGGACGGACTGGTGACCAAGGTATACGAATTCGGAAACCAAAAGGTGACCGAACATTTATGCGGTATCTATGAATTCCTTGATAAAAAGAAAATGGATTCGTTACGTGAATTGGAGAAATGATATCTCCGGATCTTATTCCCGTAAATTTAATATTCGATAACTAACATACGGCAACTTTTACCTGTTAAGTAAAACAGAGAAGTACAAAACCCATTTAATCAATTAAAAAAGAAACCGTATGAAAAAATTAGTTTTCTATGCTGCTTTTGTCGCAGCAATGTGCATGGCAGGCACTACTACTGCCCAAGCTCAGGACGTAAAAAAGAAAGAAGTCAAGAAAGAGCAATGTGACAAAAAAGACAGCAAAGCATGCTGTAAAAAGGAAGAAAAAGCATGTTGCAAGAAAGAAGCAGATAAGAAAACAACTGACGGATGTAAACACAAAGCTGATTGTAAGGCTAAAGCCGGATGCAAAGACAGCAAATGTACCAAAGACAAAGGAGGCAAAAAATAACAAACGTTTCCGACATTTCATTTAAGACAGGTATGTCGAAACTCACCACAGAGGACACAGAGTAACACGGAGTCGATTTTCAGTCGTTGATCATTAACAAAAAAGGCTCTGTGATACTCCGTAGTACTCCGTGGTAAAAAGTACGACGCATCTGTCTTTTTGTTTTTTAAGTAACACTGTTTGTTTTTTATCCAATGATAGATTATCTTTGCCCTGCAATAATCTAAATTAAGAATGAGGAATAAACGGTACATAGTCTCTTTTCTCCTTTTCATCAGCATGATCATGCTGGTCGTACCTGTTATCCCCCATCATCATCATGCCGATGGCGTGATTTGCATGAAGAATGACTTGACACCGGACCCCCAGTGTCCTAAACATTATCATCATCCGGACAACGATTCGTGCTGCAATGACGGATGTATGACACGCCTCAACTCACCAACCCCCTCCGTACAGGCAGACAACAATCCTCATTATCTGTTTACTGCCATCTTATTTACGGACTTTATCATAGAGAATTTATTCAGGCCCCAGGAGCGACGTATTAAGAATTATTACGCATACCGGGAGTCTCTCCACGGTACGGCTGTCAACCGTGCATTTGGCCTTCGTGCCCCTCCATACCCTGTTGTATAGGCTTCTAAGCCACATTTCGTAAGGTTAGGAATATCCGGACGGTTGGTTTAAAACCAACGGGAAGTTCCTTTAAAACCAACGACGCCTTGGTTTTAAACCAAAGGTCTTTGGGTTTGAAACCTACAGAAGCTCACTTTTCCGAATCATTAAAAGTAAAGAATTTATATCATCATGAAGAAACTTATCTTTATGGGAATCCTCGGATTGTTTATCCTGGGTTCCTGCAACAGTAAATCGGGTGGCAACCACGAAGGCCACGACCATGGAACAGAAGCACACGACCATGAACACGAAGGGCACGACCATGAACACGAAGGCGAAGACCATGAAGGACATGATCACGAAGGTGACGAACACAGCCGGAGCAGTGAACCGGCTACCGGTCACAGTGACGAAATCATTCTGCCGAAAGCCAAAGCAGAGGCAGCCGGAGTGAAAACAAGTATTATAGAGCCGGAAGTATTTGAACAAGTGATAAAAACAAGCGGACAAGTACTGGCCGCACAAGGTGACGAATCCGTAGCAGTAGCCACCGTAGCAGGAGTAGTCAGCTTCCGCGGTAAAGTGACCGAAGGCATGAGTGTAGGCAAAGGTACTGCACTGGTGACCATTTCATCCAGTAACATTGCCGATGGTGATCCCGTACAACGCGCCCGTATCGCTTACGATATATCCAGAAAGGAATATGAACGTATGCAAGCGCTGGTAAAGAACAAAATCGTATCCGACAAGGAATTCGCACAAGCCGAACAGAATTACGAAAATGCCCGGATCAGCTATGAGGCCCTTGCCAAGAATCATTCGGCAGGAGGACAGGCCGTAACCTCTCCCATCTCAGGATTTGTAAAAAACATCCTGGTGAAAGAAGGTGATTACGTAACCATCGGCCAGCCATTGGTCAGCATCACTCAAAACCGTCGCCTTTTCTTGCGTGCCGAAGTTTCGGAAAAATACTATCCGTCTCTGCGCACCATCGGTTCGGCCAATTTCAAAACTCCTTATGACAATAAGGTATACGAACTGAAAGAACTGAACGGCCGTCTTTTGTCATTCGGTAAATCGGCAGGAGAAAATTCGTTCTATGTACCGGTCACTTTCGAATTTGATAATAAAGGAGACATCATCCCGGGCTCGTTCGTTGAAGTATATTTGTTGTCGTCTCCCATGGAGAACGTACTGTCGCTTCCCCGCACGGCGCTGACCGAAGAACAGGGGCTTTTCTTCGCATACCTGCAACTGGATGAAGAAGGGTATAAAAAGCAGGAAGTCACCCTCGGAGCCGACAACGGCAAGAGCGTACAGGTACTTTCGGGTATCAAGGCCGGTGACCGGGTAGTGACCCAAGGGGCCTACCAGGTGAAACTGGCTTCGGCAAGTAACGCAATACCTGCACACAGCCACGAACACTAACGACAAGGCGCCACAGCCCGGTTTCGATGTGGTGCATAACAACTAACGAAAAAAGAATATGCTAAATAAAATCATACATTTCTCACTTCAGAACCGTATCTTGGTACTTGTAGCCTCGGTACTGTTACTGATTGGCGGAACTTATACCGCCATGCATACCGAAGTAGACGTGTTCCCCGACCTGAATGCACCGACGGTGGTCATCATGACCGAAGCCAACGGAATGGCAGCCGAAGAGGTGGAACAACTCGTGACTTTCCCCGTTGAAACAGCCGTAAACGGTGCCACCGGTGTGCGCCGGGTACGTTCATCTTCCACGAACGGATTCTCTGTCGTATGGGTAGAATTCGACTGGGGAACCGATATATACCTCGCCCGCCAGATTGTAAGTGAAAAGCTGGCCATCGTAGGTGAAGAACTGCCTTCAAATGTAGGCAAACCGACACTGGGTCCCCAATCCTCCATTCTGGGCGAAGTCCTGATTATCGGATTAACCGCCGACTCGACCTCCATGCTCGACCTGCGTACCATTGCCGACTGGACCATACGTCCGCGCCTGCTCTCTACCGGAGGTGTAGCACAGGTAGCTGTATTGGGAGGAGAGTTAAAAGAATATCAGATTCAACTCGATCCGGAACGTATGCGTCATTATGGCGTATCTATGAATGAGGTGATGACCGTCACCCGCGGCATGAACCTGAATGCCAACGGAGGTGTACTTTATGAATATGGTAACGAATACATTGTGCGTGGTGTACTCTCCACCGCAAACATAGAACAACTGGGTAAAGCGGTAGTAAAGAGTATCGACAGCGTACCTGTACTGCTGGAGGATATCGCTGATGTCCGGATCGGACCGAAAGCCCCCAAACTGGGAACGGCTTCGGAAAGAGGAAAACCTGCCGTACTGATGACCGTCACCAAACAGCCCGCCACCAGTACTCTGGAGTTGACCGACAAACTGGAAGCTTCGTTGCAAGACCTCCGGAAGAATCTTCCACCGGATGTAAAGGTATCTACCGATATCTTCCGTCAAAGCCGTTTCATCGACAGTTCCATCAGCAATGTAAAGAAGTCCCTTTTTGAAGGCGGTATCTTTGTAGTCATCGTCTTATTCCTGTTCCTTGCCAACGTGCGAACCACGATTATTTCGCTGGTGACCCTGCCGCTATCACTGCTGGTATCCATCCTGACTCTACATTTCATGGGACTGACTATCAATACCATGAGTCTGGGAGGTATGGCCATCGCCATTGGTTCGCTGGTAGACGATGCCATTGTCGATGTAGAAAACGTATACAAGCGCCTGCGTGAAAACCGTCTCCTCCCGGAGAATGAACGTCTTTCGGTCATCCAGGTGGTATTCAACGCCTCCAAAGAGGTCCGTATGCCTATCCTGAACTCTACACTGATCATTGTGGTCAGTTTCGTACCTCTCTTTTTCCTTTCCGGTATGGAAGGACGCATGCTGGTTCCGCTAGGCATTGCCTTCATCGTAGCATTATTTGCCTCGACGATAGTGGCATTGACCCTGACCCCGGTACTTTGCTCCTACCTGCTGGGCAAAGAAAAAGGTGATAAGCTTCCGAAAGAAGCATTCGTAGCCCGCTGGATGAAAGGGGTATACGAAAAAGCACTGACTTGGGTGTTAATTCATAAACGCCTGACCTTGGGAAGCACCATCGGACTGTTCATCATTACCCTGGGATTCTTCTTCACGTTGGGACGCTCGTTCCTCCCCCCATTCAATGAAGGTTCATTCACCATCAACATCAGTTCGCTGCCGGGCATCTCACTCGAAGAGAGCGATAAGATGGGACACCGTGCCGAGGAACTTCTGCTCTCTATCCCCGAGATACAGACAGTGGCCCGCAAAACCGGACGTGCCGAACTGGACGAGCATGCTTTGGGAGTCAACGTCTCGGAAATAGAGGCACCATTTGAACTGAAAGATCGTTCGCGCAACGAACTGATGGCAGACGTACGCGAAAAACTGGGTACTATCACCGGAGCAAACATCGAGATCGGACAACCGATCAGCCACCGTATCGATGCTATGCTCAGCGGTACCAAAGCCAATATCGCCATCAAACTGTTTGGTGACGACCTGAATAAAATGTTCTCACTGGGCAATCAGATAAAAGAAGCCATCGGCAATATCCCCGGCATTGCCGATCTGAATGTGGAACAACAGATTGAACGCCCACAGCTCAAAATCACTCCCAAACGTGAAATGTTGGCTAAATACGGCATTACCCTGCCGGAATTTTCGGAATACATCAATGTGGCACTGGCCGGAGAGGTGATTTCGCAGGTTTACGAACAGGGTAAGAGTTTCGACCTGATTGTGAAAGTAAAGAATAACTTCCGTGACGAAGCCGAAAAGATACGCAACCTGATGGTCGACACCCAAGACGGTAAAAAAGTGCCCCTGAGTTATATTGCCGACGTAGCCTCGTCCATGGGGCCGAATACCATCAATCGCGAAAACGTAAAACGTAAGATCGTGATTTCCGCCAACGTAGCCGACCGCGACTTGCGGAGTGTGGTCAATGACATCCAAAAGCAAGTGGACGAACAAATCAAGCTCCCCGAAGGTTATCATATCGAATATGGCGGTCAGTTTGAAAGCGAACAGGCAGCCAGCCGTACATTGGCACTGACCTCCTTCATGTCCATCGTAGTGATCTTCCTGCTGCTGTATCATGAATTCCGCAGCGTGAAGGAATCGGCAGTTATCCTGATAAACCTACCGCTGGCACTGATCGGCGGTGTGTTTGCCCTGCTGATCACAACCGGCGAAATCAGTATTCCGGCCATCATCGGTTTCATTTCGTTGTTTGGTATCGCTACCCGTAACGGTATGTTGCTTATCAGCCATTACAACCACCTGCAACAGGTAGAAGGTTTGGGAGTATACGAAAGCGTAATCCGCGGATCACTCGACCGTCTGAACCCGATTGTTATGACAGCCCTTTCGTCTGCCTTGGCACTGATACCGCTGGCATTGAGCGGAAGCCTGCCCGGTAACGAGATTCAGAGTCCGATGGCAAAAGTGATTCTGGGCGGTCTGCTCACATCGACTTTCCTGAACGGATTCATTATCCCGATTGTTTACCTGATGATGAACGGAAAAAGAAAATAATAAGAACTTCAATAATTATATGAAACGAATAACCATACTTGCCGCTACCCTCTTCGCGCTATCCGGACTGCAAGCGCAAACCGGTATAGACGGGGTGCTGCGCAACATTGAAACCAATAATAAAGAGTTGCAAGCCAATGCGCAATTGATTGCCTCTCAAAAACTGGAAACCCGGACAGACAACAATCTGCCTGATCCGACTCTTTCGTATGCCCATTTGTGGAATAATAAAGACAAGAATAATACGATCGGAGAACTTGTAGTCTCCCAGAGCTTTGATTTTCCGAGCCTGTATGCTACCCGCAATCAACTGAACCGGCTGAAAGCCGGTGCTTTTGACGGGCAGAAGAGTGTATTCCGTCAGGGCATCCTGCTACAGGCAAAAGATGTGTGCCTGGATATCATCATGCTGCGAAAGCAACAGCAGATACTGACCGAACGGCTGCGAAACGCCGAAGAGCTCTCAGCCATGTACGCCAAGCGTTTGCAAACAGGAGACGCCAATGTAATCGAAACCAATAAGATCAATCTGGAATTGCTGAACGTGAAGACAGAAGCGTCACTAAACGAAACTGCTTTACGCAATAAGATTCAGGAACTGACTGCACTGAACGGAAACATACCGGTCGTGTTTGAAGATGCTGACTATCCGGCTGTCATCTTCCCTTCCAACTACGAAGAACTGAAAACTGAAGTCCTGGCATCGGACTATACCCTCCAGGCACTCAACAGCGAAAGTGCCGCTGCCCGCAAACAGATTGCGATCAACAAGTCGCAATGGCTACCCAAGCTGGAACTGGGTTACCGTCGTAACACTGAATCGGGCGAGCCGTTCAACGGAGTTGTAGTAGGGTTCTCGTTCCCACTATTCGAGAATCGCTATAAAGTAAAGATAGCTAAAGCCCAGTCGCTCAATGTCGACCTGCAAAGGGCTAATACTTCGGTACAGGTAGAATCGGAACTGACCCAGCTCTATCGTGAAGCCCATACCTTGCGTACTTCAATGGAAGAATACGAGAAGACTTTTCAGGCGCAACAGGACTTATCCCTGCTGAAACAAGCATTGACGGGCGGACAAATCAGTATGATAGAATACTTTGTAGAAGTATCGGTAGTCTATCAGAGCAAACAGAACTATCTGCAACTGGAGAATCAGTACCAGAAGGCAATGGCAAAGATATATAAGAATAAACTGTAGAGAAGGAGGAATGTGCCAAAATCGTATTCACCACAGATTGCACGGATTAACACAGAATGAAATTAATCAGCAGATAACCAGAGATATTTATCTGTGTTAATCCGTGTAATCTGTGGTGAATTATGGCACACCCGGTTATAGCTCCTGCCCGTTCATTGTTAGTTATTCCTCCATATCGGGCAAATAGAAATTAAACTCAGGCGAACGGTCTGCCACCAGCTGCGCGTCCTTTATCAACAACTCTGCCACCTGTGCCGACGAACGGCGCAAATGATAAGGGATGTTACCGTCTTCATCTTTGGTCTCTTCGGAATGTGCCTTACGCCCGGGATGGGTAAAATAGATAACATAAGCCTTATCTCCTACCACAACCACATCACCATGCGCACCGCTCGGCGTATCTTCGGGACGGGTACCGGGTTTATCTAGAATCACTCCCTGCTTCTCCCATGTGGTGGCATCTTTTGAACGATACACACGCATGCCGTGCCATTCGTCGGTAAGCATCCAGTAATAACCTCCGAAACGGAATACCTTAGGCCCTTCCTGGCGACTCTGGTCAATCACCGGTGTATCATTCAGTGTCCAGTGGAACAGATCATCACTTTCTGCCGTCATGATAGCCGCATTACGGGTTTCATCTTTATACCAGGCACGCCATTTTCCATCGGGCATCCGGAAGAAAGTCGCATCGATCGTTTTATCGGATGACAGCTTCACAAAGCCTTCAAATTTCCAGTCCCACATGTTCTTACTTGTATAGTGAGCCATGCGCGCATGTCCGCCCCAATCGGTTCGTACCCCCTCGATATAAGATACGAACAAATGATATACCCCATTGAAGTTTACCACCTCCGGAGCCCAGAAAGTGTTCTTTCCTCTCTCCATATTGAGGTCGAGTACTCCACGATAAACCCACGTCCTGCCATGGTCACGGCTGGAAGCGATACCGATATCATTTCCATAGCAATAAGCTACGTTCCCGGCATTCACATTGGCCCGGCGCTGTGTATACAGCATCCACCAACTGCGGTCTTCTTTATTCCAGACTACGACCGGATCGGCCACTCCGTCATAAACAGGATCTCTGTAAAGAGGAGCCGGAGCAGTTTGTTTCACCCCTTCGGGATTTCCACCCGTCATTTGTGCGGATACGAACCCGCTGCATGCCAACAGGCATGACGCAATCATTGTTCTAATCATTTGTGTTTTATTTTGAGAATTAAGTTTGTGTCTGTCAGCCGCTCTCACGGAGCGGGCACGAATTTAAAATATCCGGTATGATAACTGGAAGTTAAGCACAGGATAAGCTTTAAAGTTTTTCAGGAACTTATTGAAACGGCTCAGGTCCTGATCGATCGCCTCTTCCACAATCTTTCCGGTAGTGGCTTCAATCTTCGGATTACCATGGAACATAGCTCCCAATTCGAACTTGAACCCTACGCGTGAATGAGCTACCGAACGTCCGAATCCAAGACCTACATAAGGTTTCACGGCATTGGTCTTCAAAGCTGCTTCCACACGTCCGTCCGCTCCCGGCTCGATAATGATATCTCCCACCTCTATCCGTTCGTCTGTCTGTCCCGATACTTTCAGGATGGATGAAGTACCGAACAGCAGTCCGGCGGTCACATGAAAGACGGATCTCTTGAATGGAAAATAGTCGAGCAAAAGCATACCGTTTGTCATATTTGCTTTTGCTTTCAGAGGAACGGTATAGTATTTATCCGGATTGTAACCGGTACGAGTACCGACATCCTGAATCAACTGATCATCACGAATTCCGTCATAATCGTAATTACACTTGAACTTCAGTAAAGAGAATCCGGCACGAAGTCCCAGATAGTCATTCAACGGAGCAGCAACCTGGAGTCCTCCCCCCAGTGTTCCGGCATTCAGCGAAACGGATAAATGGCTGAAAGGCTTCACCTTATCCGGTCCCGTCTGGGCCATAACCGGGATGCCGACAACAAAGGCAACCAACCCAATTAAAAAACGACAGAAGTTTGTTTTCATAAGTAAGTTTGTTTGTGTGAATAATAAATTAACTGTCACAGAGTTCGTATGTCATCAGGCAAATATCCGCTTCGGATACGCCACTCCTGCGGATAAAGATTGTTGGCGCGATTGCCGATGTTCTTCACAAATCCCAAAGGAATCTCTTTATAAGTGACCAGTACATAACCTTTGGGAACAGAAGGCGGAAGGACGATAGCCTCTTTCCGCAGATAGGCGATGGCTTGTTCGTAAGTCAATGCTTCGGTTGGAAAAACCGACGTTTTCAACAGACGACTCATAGCAAGTCCATGTGCGGGAATCAGATCTTTGCCTTTTACTTCAGCCACTTCCGTACCGGCCTGGACGATGCGGAGAGACTGACGAAGCAGTGCCAGGTCATTTTGGTAGTACACCGGAAAAGCAGTAATCGCAGTGCCGTTCACCAATAGATTATATTCGTCGGAAGACGCCAACCAACTTTTGGCAATAGCCAGATTTTCTTTAGATACAGGTGAAGCAGCAGTGTCCCCCTTCGATTTCTTTTTCTTCGGAGAAAAAAGATCTGTATCCGCCTCCCCGTCTTCTTCCGGCTTACGAAGAGCGGCGAGAAAGAAACCTTCTCCCTGAGTCTTATGAGGCAAGAAACGATAGACAGGTGCATCGGCCCCGGCAAGCAAGCTACCGGTAATGTTCCACTCCGCGGGAACGGCAAGCGGTAACGGCTCAGCACCGAACTCCTGCCTGATCCAGGCAATATTCTCTTCGTCTTCGCGCGTATTATAGGTACAAGTACTGTATATCAGGATTCCTCCCGGCTTCAGGCAAGGCCAGATGTCAGTGATAATCCTGCGTTGGCGCTGCCAGCAAATCTCTACATTCTCGGGACTCCACTCTTCTATGGCACCGGGATCTTTACGGAACATCCCCTCGCCCGAACAAGGCACATCCGTCAGTATGACATCGAAAAAAGAACCGATCCGGGAAAAATCAGAAGGATCGTTATTGGTAACCAAAACATCGGCATATCCCCATTTCGTCAGATTCTCCGCCAGTATCTGCGAACGGTTGCGAATTACCTCATTGGCTACCAGCAGACTGCCTTCGGGCAATACACTGCGGGCATGGGTCGACTTTCCACCGGGAGCGGCACAGAGATCGAGCATCTTGACAGGGGTTGTAACGTAACGGCGGAGCACCTGTTCCACAAACATCGACGAGGCTTCCTGCACGTAATAACATCCGGCATGAAAAAGGGGATCGAACGTAAACGTCAGTCGTTGGTTCAGATAATAGCCTTCTGCCGCCCAGGGGATACGTCCTGAAATGGATGAACAGGCGGCTAAACCGGGAAACTTACTGTTCAGCCGGACACTGGCAGGAGGTTCTTGCTCCAAGGCAACAGACAATTCTTGATACTCTTCATCTCCCATCAACGCACGGGTCGATTCGATAAATGATATAGGTAATTTCATTTTTCCTTATTATAAGATATAAAACCGATCGGATTACGAGTTTTTCCGCCTGCCTGTTTGTCTTTGGCCTGCAATTCAGCAATTGCCTGATTAATTAATTCAAGTTGCATCCTCGTATCTTCATTAATATCATTGTAATCGGCAAATGCCGCTTCTACATATTCTTTTAACTCTTTTATTTCATCTTGCAGCCTAGTGATGTCATTCACCGGAAGAGCCGAGACCAATTGGCGGACAGCTACAAAAGCTCGCATAATGGAAATATTCACTTCGATGGCGATCACTGTTTAATACTCCGGAGAGCATGGCCAGTCCTTGCTCGGTAAAGGCAAAGGGAAGTTTACGGGTACCTCCCCAACTTGATATCACAATTTGTGACTTCAAGATTTCCCATTCTTCCGTATTCAGCCGGAACATAAAATCAGTAGGAAATCATTTGCTGTTCCTCTTTACAGCCTGATTCAGAACACGGGTTTCCACCTGATATAATCCGGCCAAATCAAAGTCCAACATCACTTTCTGTCCCCGTATCCCGTAAATCTTGCTCTGTATGATCTGTAGTTCCATCACTTTTGTGTATTAATACCTGCAAATATCAAAAATATTTCGTCTCTTTGCAACTTTCTGTGGCATGAACTACGTCTAACAGACAAATAAACAAAAACAATTAAAAAACAACAGTAATATGAAACGTATCATTATCGCTTTGATGGTAGCCGTAACTCTCTGTTCGCTGGCAATGGCACAGAACCCAACCATCACCCAAGACAACAAGAACTCTTCCGACTCCACCATCGTGACCGAATACACTGACATAGTGGACAGCAGCGTGGTTGACACCGACTACCAAAGCAGCAGTTTCGACTTCGGCAATGAATTTCCGTTCAACATAGACAAAGGGGCCATTAACGGAGGCATACTGACAGGATTGGTAGTTATCATACTGATATTCGGATTCCCCTTCTTTATCGTATTCATCGCCTTCTACTTCCGGTATAAAAACCGGAAAGCAAAGTACAGACTGATGGAACAGGCACTGGCAACCGGACAGCCTCTGCCGGAAGGTATCTTCAAAGATACTCTGCCGCAGGACTACCGTACGAAAGGCATCAAGAACATCTGTACCGGAATCGGACTGTTCATCTTCCTCTGGGCCATCACAGACGAATTCAGCATAGGATGCATCGGATTGCTGGTGATGTTCACCGGAATCGGACAGTGGATCATCTCACGCAATCAACAGCATGAACGGCCGGAAGACCCTTTCACACGCCCTACACACAAAGACGAAACTTTGAATGAACAAAAATAATGAGCCAGCTCAATGATATATCGTTAGTCGCACAGGTCGTGGTGTTCAGAAACACCAGGGCCTTCGACCAATTGGTACAGAAATATCAGTCGCCTGTACGGCGCTTCTTTCTGAACCTGACCTGCGGCGACAGCGAACTGAGCGACGACTTGGCACAAGATACGTTTATAAAAGCCTACACAAACATTGCAAACTTTAAAAATCTCTCAAGTTTCTCAACATGGCTTTACAGAATTGCTTATAACGTATTTTATGATTATATTCGCAGCCGAAAGGAAACAACAGACCTGGATGCCCGCGAAGTAGACGCTGCCAATAGTACCGAACAAGTAAACGTGGGTGAACAGATGGATGTTTACCAATCACTCAGAACGCTGAAAGAAATAGAACGCACCTGCATCACTCTGTTCTATATGGAAGACGTAAGTATAGACAAGATTGCGGGAATAACGGGGTGCCCGGTAGGAACGGTCAAATCGCACCTTTCAAGGGCTAAAGATAAATTAGCTATTTACTTAAAACAAAACGGTTATGACGGAAACAGATGATAAACTCCTGAAGCAATTCTTCGGCGAGCAAAAACAGGAAATAGAAGACAACGGATTCAGCCGCCGCGTCATGCGTAACCTCCCGGGACGGAACCACCGGCTGGTTCAGGCATGGGGAGCAGCCTGCGCAGTAGTATGCGTCATTTTGTTCTTCACTTTGGGAGGTCTGCAAGCCACCATCAGTACACTGCGCGAAGTATTTGTCTCGATGGTCCAGCAAAGTGCCACAACAGGATTCGACCCGAAATCCCTGTATATCGCCGCCCTGGTACTTGCCTTCTTCGGAGCGCGCAAGGCATGGTCGATGGCATAACACGCAGAGATCATACGAAAGTAATGCAGGATATTCAATATAACTGCCCGAAAAACAGACGAAAAACTTGCTTTCGGACTCGGGATGTACTATCTTTGTAAACAAGATACATACAATATATTCAATTTAATATGAGGTAAAAGGGAGAAGTTTCAGCTTCTCCCTTTTTTTTATGGTATCATCGGCAAGTCTTCCGGCAGACGGTGTGTCCGGAAAGAATAGACGGTATCTTGGGGGGCGGAAGACGTTGAGTTTTCGCTAAAAGCAGTAATCATTCACCTCCGAAGCCCGGTTCTTCGACCCGATATCATCAGGAGATAAATGATTATCTCCTGATGATATCGGAAGTTACTCCTATTCTTTTCCAAAGAAGTGCCAAATTGTTAATCTATACTAAATCTGCTCTTGACAAAAAGAAGGCAAGAACAGAGATGTTGTATCTTTGTTTCCTTGTAAACTAAATAAAGACTGAGGTTTTGAAATTATACGTTTTAATAATAGCGATCATTCTCTCTATAGGCACTGCCCGAACACAGAATATTGACAGCCTGTTGATGCAGCGGGAGGACACCACACAATTCATCCGAAGCGACTCCCTCGTGTTACAATTTCTGGAATACTCGAATATCCCCATAACCGATAATAATAAGGTGAAACTTATCAAAAGCGGACGGGAAAAATTTGAGGACTTGTTCGAAGCCATCCGTGGGGCAAAACACCACATTCATCTGGAATATTTTAATTTTCGCAATGACTCCATAGCCAATGCACTGTTCGACCTGCTGGGCGAAAAAGTGAAGGAAGGTGTCAAAGTAAGGGCGATGTTCGATGCATTCGGTAACTGGTCGAACAACAAACCACTCAAGAAAAGACATCTGAAAGCAATCCGGGAAAAAGGAATCGAAATCGTAAAATTCGATCCGTTCAAATTCCCGTATATCAATCATGCGGCTCACCGCGACCATCGGAAGATTGCAGTCATCGACGGCAAAATAGGATATACCGGCGGAATGAATATTGCCGACTATTATATCAACGGACTCCCCAAGATAGGCACCTGGCGCGATATGCATATCCGCATTGAAGGCGATGCGGTAAACATCCTTCAAGAAATCTTCCTCGACATCTGGAATAAAACCACCAAGCAAAACATCGTGGGCGAAGAATATTTTCCGAACCACCCGGAGCGGGCCGACAGCTGCAATACGGTCATTTCGATTGTAGACCGCACCCCGAAACGGAATTCCCGCATGTTGAGCCATACGTATGCCATGTCCATCTATGCAGCGCAACATGATGTACGCATCGTGAACCCGTATTTCGTACCGACTTCATCCATCCGCAAGGCACTCAAAAGGGCTTTGAACCGGGGGACGAAAGTGGAAATTATGATTTCTTCCAAATCCGACATCCCTTTCACACCGGATGCTTCGCTCTATGCCGTACAGAAACTGATGAAAAAAGGGGCAATGATCTATTTGTACAACGGCGGATTTCATCACTCGAAAATCATGATGGTGGACGACCTGTTCTGTACCGTGGGTACAGCCAACCTGAACAGCCGCAGCCTGCGATATGATTACGAAACAAATGCGTTCATCTTCGACAAGGACATTACGCAGCAACTGAATGACGTTTTCGAAGCCGACATGCTGCACTGCACCCGCCTGACCCCGGAAATGTGGAAACAAAAATCAGCCTGGAAGAAGTTTAAGTGCTGGTTTGCGAACTTATTCACACCATTCCTGTAAGTTATTCAGGCTGTTTTTGTAACTTTGGCAGGAATTTTTAGTAACCCAAGAAGTATACCATTCGTATGAAACAATATTTAGACCTGCTCGACCGAGTGTTGACGGAGGGAATAGAAAAAGGTGACCGCACCGGAACGGGAACCATCAGTGTCTTCGGACACCAGATGCGTTTCAACCTGGACGAGGGATTCCCTTGCCTGACTACCAAGAAACTTCATCTGAAATCAATCATTTACGAACTACTGTGGTTCCTCAAAGGAGACACGAATGTGAAATATCTGCAGGACCACGGCGTACGCATCTGGAACGAATGGGCGGACGAAACAGGAGATCTGGGACATATATATGGATACCAGTGGCGTTCGTGGCCAACCTACAACGGAGGATTTATCGACCAGATCAGCGAAGCTGTAGATGCCATCAAGCACAATCCCGATTCACGCCGCATCATTGTCAGTGCATGGAATGTAGGAGACCTGGATCACATGAACCTCCCTCCTTGCCACGCATTCTTTCAGTTTTACGTAGCAAACGGACGGCTGAGCCTGCAACTCTATCAACGCAGCGCCGATATCTTCCTGGGGGTACCTTTCAATATAGCATCTTATGCATTGCTGCTACAGATGATGGCGCAAGTCACCGGTCTGCAGGCAGGAGACTTTATCCACACACTGGGCGACGCACATATCTACCTGAACCACTTGGAACAGGTGAAACTCCAGCTCAGCCGGGAACCGCGCCCACTACCACAAATGAAGATCAATCCGGACGTGAAAAACATCTTCGACTTCCAATTCGAGGACTTTGAATTAGTAAATTATGATCCGCACCCGCACATCGCCGGAAAAGTTGCGGTATAATCCCCCATCGGACTATGAGTAGAATCAGCATTATCGCCGCCGTAGACAGCCGGATGGCTATCGGCTTTCAAAATAAACTTTTATTCTGGTTGCCCAATGACCTGAAACGTTTCAAAGCGTTGACCACAGGAAACACAATCATCATGGGACGCAAAACGTTCGAATCACTCCCGAAAGGGGCATTACCCAATCGCCGGAATGTGGTCCTTTCTTCCAATCCGGCAGCCGAATGTCCGGGAGCAGAAGTATTCACTTCGCTGGAAGCCGCTTTGGAAAGCTGCCAAGCCGAAGAAAAAGTATACATCATCGGAGGGGCAAGCGTCTATCGCCAGGCCATATCCCTGGCCGACGAGCTGTGCCTGACCGAAGTAAATGATACAGCGCCGGAAGCCGATGCCTTCTTCCCGGCTGTAGACACAACTATATGGCACGAAAAAAGCAGAGAAGTTCATCCTGCCGATGAAAAACATCTCTGCTCGTATGCTTTTGTAGATTACGTACGGGGAATCGATTAATCCTCGTCCGTATCTACCATAATCGGCATCTGCCGCTTGATGGCTTCATGGAATGAAATCAGCGTCTCGGTGCGAGCCAATCCCAACGGCTGGAGTTTATCATGAATCACACTCAAAAGATGGTGATTGTTCCTTGCGTATATCTTGATAAACATATCATATTTCCCGGTAGTGAAATGACATTCCACCACTTCCGGTATTGCTTCCAAAGCCTTGGTTACAGAATCGAACGACTCAGGATCTTTCAGATAAATCCCAATATAAGCACATGTCTCGTACCCGATCTTCTCCGGGTCGATGACATACTCCGAACCTTTCAATATACCCAGATTAGTCAACTTCTGTATGCGTTGATGAATAGCCGCACCCGAAACATTGCACGCTCTTGCCACTTCCAGAAACGGAATGCGGGCGTTGTCGGCAATCAACTTCAGAATCTGCTCGTCTAAAGTATCTAATTGATGATGTCCCATTTTAAATCAATTTGTTTTAATATATCAATGTCTTATGCAAAGTTAGCTATTTCCCCGGCAATAAATACTATGGTTTATTACTTTTATTTGTAGAAATAGAATAAATCGGCAATAGTTAGTACCTTTGTAAAAACAATAAATTCACACGATATGAAGCTGATATTAACCCTATTCACCTGTCTTTTCGTGACAGGATGTGCATACGCACAAAATTTCTCGGACTACTTCACGAACAAAACCCTACGTATCGATTATCTATTTACGGGGAATGCGGACAAGCAGTCGATCTGTCTTGACGAACTTTCGGAACTGCCCGTATGGGCAGGCAGACGCCATCATCTGTCGGAATTGCCTTTGGAAGGAAACGGACAGATTGTGATGCGCGATGTGGCAAGTGGAAAAGTAATTTATACGACTTCGTTTTCTTCGCTCTTCCAGGAATGGCTCGAGACAGATGAAGCCAAAGAGGTCACCAAAGGATTTGAGAATACTTATCTCCTCCCCTATCCCATAAAGCCGGCCGAGGTAGAAATCACATTACGCAATAACAAACGCGAAGTCAGTGCCAACCTGAAGCACGTCGTTAAGCCCGACGACATTCTGATACACAAAAAAGGGCTCACACACATCACTCCGCACAAGTATCTGCTGAAAAGTGGAAATGAAGAACAATGTATCGATGTAGCCATCCTGGCAGAAGGGTATACCACAAGTGAAATGGAAACTTTCTATAAAGATGCCGCCATCGCATGCGAAGCCCTGTTCTCACACGAACCGTTTCAGTCGATGAAGAATCGCTTCAACATCGTGGCTGTGGCCAGTCCTTCGGCAGACAGTGGGGTCAGCGCTCCCAAACAGGGAGCATGGAAGCACACGGCCTTCGGCTCCCACTTCGATACATTCTATTCCGACCGCTATCTGACTACCAGCCGGGTAAAAGCAATAAACGACGCATTGGCAGGCATCCCTTATGAACATATCATTATCTTAGCCAATACGGAACAATACGGTGGGGGCGGTATCTACAATGCTTTCACACTGACCACCGCACACCATCCCAATTTCCGTCCGGTAGTGGTACATGAGTTCGGTCATAGTTTTGGTGGCTTGGCCGACGAATATTTTTATGATGAAGACGTCATGAACGGACTCTATCCTCTCAACATTGAACCATGGGAGCAGAACATTACCACCCGCATCAACTTTGCCTCTAAATGGGAAGATATGCTCACCAAAGCTACTCCTGTTCCGACTCCGGTAGCAGATAAGGACAAATATCCCATAGGCGTATACGAAGGAGGAGGCTACTCAGCCAAAGGTATTTATCGCCCGGCATTCGACTGCCGCATGCGTACCAACGAATATCCTACCTTCTGTCCGGTTTGCCAAAGAGCTATCCAACGGATCATAGAGTTTTACACAGGTAAATAACCTGAACTTAATATAGGAGTAGTGATGGAACTATCGTCTTGCACGCCAGCCAAACAGAATTAGAGAACCAACTTCCAACCGGTCAACAGGTGTATTGAACTTTAGCCCCTAAGACCGTAAGTCTGATCACTACTCCTATATTATTTACTGTTCATTCGCCTCTACAATGCCTCCACTTTCCTTATTCCGGCTATCTCATTTCAATCCACACCTGGCAATAATCCTCCCCTGCGTAATCCAATCGCACCGAGAACAGTAAACCGCTCTTCCTCTGAATCTATACAGCTATTGTATACACAACTCTGAATAAAGCCTACGAATGAGATGATTCTACAAATACATGGCTCTACGAATAATATAGTTCCTATAAATACATAGCTTTACGAATGGTATAGTCCCTACGAATAACACAGCACTACGAGAACCTCTACAGCCCCCAAACAAACCCATAAAAAAAAGCCGTCTGATTATCCTCAGACGGCTTTTTCTATGTGTAGAATCAACTTATTCGCGAGCTCTCGCAGAATAGTTAATTTTCAGTGCATAAGCTTGACGAAGAGCCTGTTTAATATCGGTAACGATACCCATCTTAGTATCCTGGTCAATTTTCAAAGACACAGTCATAAAGGGTTGGTCTTCCTCTTTCATACTTGAGCGCTCGTTAGTCACGTAAGCCTGAATCTCGTCAACTTCAGCATAAGCATCATTCAACTGGATACGGCTTTCAGACCCCAGTTTTTTACGAAATTCTGCTGTCGGTTTACCTACGTAGATAAACGTAACCAAAGATTTCTTTTCAAGCTTTTCCAACTCAGTACCTTGCGGAATCTTAAACTCAACCTTCAATGAAACTTCACGCATTGTTGTTACAATCATAAAGAAGAACAACAATGTAAAGATCAAGTCAGGCAGTGAAGAAGTATTCAGCGTAGGCATCCCGCGCTTACCTGTTTTATTAAATTTTCCCATTAATTATTCTTTTTTACTCCTTTAGGTTCAGCCTCAGATATCTTCTGAGGAAAAATATCACGAATAGCCTTCTGCTGATCTTCATTTAAATCAGCATAATTCTTCTGCCACTTTTCCTGAGCCAATTCATCTCTTAACTCGTTATAAGCAGCAACCAGCTCATTCTGAACATCAAAATAGGCCTGATAAGAAGATCCACGGTCACTCTGCAAAGAGATTACATGATTCTCCGTAACCATGACATTACCAAAGAAAGGCACATCTTTAGCGTGTTTTTCCGGTAATTTTTCATCGTTATATGGATTGGCAATGAACTCTTTGGCTTTTTCTCTCAATTGCTTCACATCAACAATTTCGCCACCGCACATCAGCTGATTCTGAAAATTCAGAAAGATCTGCAAAACGTTACGGTCCTTAACAACTACGTCATTATCAACCTGATCCTTTTCAGGAGGTGGGGGCAACTGTCTTGCCAAACCACGGTCAGTATCCATAGATGTCGTAATCAAGAAGAAGATAAGCAATAAGAAAGCAATATCCGCTGTTGAACTTGAATTAATCTCAGGAACTTTTCTATTTCCTTTTGCCATTGTAGTTACTGTATTTTATTGAGTTTCCTCAATTAGTTATGATAATTTCTTTTTGATACTACTTCCGATGATAGCAAGAACTGTTACCAACATTAAGAAATAGATACTATAAAGGAACATATCAGTCAGTTTTAACCAGAAAGGAACATTATCCGTTCCCTCATATCCTTGAATGGTCAGTGTTTCACCACTACCCATAGACCATGCTACGACCAATACAAGAACCAGAAGAATAAGTCCGAGCAATGATCTGATAGCACCTTTAGGATTATCTTTCAAAGCAGAACCGAACTGGAAGATAGCAGCAACCACAGTTGCAACTACAGCAATGCCAAACAGACCATACATCAAGTACAGCAAGGCATCTGTGTTTGCGGGATTATCCATGTCGTATACAATTGGAGTTTCCATCTGTCCACCGAAGTAGAACAAGCCCAATACGACCACGATAAGAGCAAACATCGCGTACAGTACGTAATACGATACTTTATATGTTAACTTACTCATCTCAGATTATTTTTTGTATTTCAAGTTATATTTGATTACCATGTCAAGCAAAGAGATAGAAGAATCTTCCATTTCGCTTGTAAGAGCTTCGATTTTAGCAAGGATGTAGTTATAGAATACCTGAAGGATCAAAGCTACAACCAAACCGAAGATAGTAGTAATCAAGGCAACCTTCATACCACCGGCAACAACTGTCGGAGAGATATCACCCTGCTGCTGAATCTTATCGAACGCCATAACCATACCTACTACAGTACCCAAGAATCCTAATGACGGAGCCATTGCGATAAACAGTGTGATCCAAGAACATCCTTTTTCAAGGTAACCGGCCTGAACACCACCATAAGATACTACAGATTTTTCAACAACATCGATACCCTGGTCGATTCTCATCAAACCCTGATAGTAGATAGAAGCAACAGGACCTCTTGTGTTACGAGCGATGTCTTTTGCAGCTTCAACATCACCTTTTTCCAGAGCTGCTTCGATAGAAGACATAAATTTCTTAGTGTTGATTTCAGCCAAGCTCAAGTAAATGATACGTTCAATACAGAAAGCCAAACCAATAACCAATGCGATAGCAACCAAACTCATGAAAGATGCAGTACCTTCGATGAATTTTACTTTAATTTCTTTGTGGATACCACCTTCGTCTTCAGCACCAGCAAGAGGAGCAGAAGCTTCAGCAGCCTCAGCTACAGCGTCAGCAACCGGTTTGTCTGCTGCAGGAGCAGCTTGTTCGGTAGCAGCAGCATCCTGAGCCTGAACGAGTTGAGTTGAGCCAAATGTTAAGACTCCCATCACAGCAACAATTGCAAATAACTTTTTCATTGTGTGTCTAATTTTTAAGATTAATTAATTAAATTATTGTTATTGTATTTATTTTAGTTGTTTCCGATCTCATTCACTGCACCTGCGGAGAGAGCGGGATTCGAACCCGCGATACACTTTTGGCGTATACACGCTTTCCAGGCGTGCCTCTTCAACCACTCGAGCATCTCTCCCTAAACGGGTTTGAGCGTTTTCAGCTACAAATGTATCCTTTTTTTTCTTCTTCTAAAGCATTATCCCTTTTTTATCTTAAAGAAACACTCCAAATTAATATATTTTAAAACCTTTAGAAACTTATTTGCCCATTCCAAACACTTTTAAAGCGTTTTCAGAGGTGGCTTCAGCAACCACTTCCGGAGACTCCCGATAAATTTCCGCAACCTTAATTAAGGTATCTTTCAAACGGGCACTTTCATTCCTTTTTCCACGGTTAGGCACAGGAGTCAGGTAAGGAGAATCGGTCTCTAAAACAATACGTGCCAATGGTACATCTTTTAAGACTTCAGGTAATTGAGATTTTTTAAAAGTAACCACTCCATTTATCCCAATCATAAAACCCGGGAAATCGAGCAGTTTGGCAGCTTCTTCCGAAGTGCCGGTGAAACTATGAAAAATCCCGGTCAACCCTGTTTCTTTATAGGGCTGCAATACCTTATATATATAATCAAAAGCCTCACGGGTATGAATTACAATAGGTAAGTGATACTCTAATGCCCATTCGACCTGTTTTTCAAAAGCCAAAAGCTGTTCTCTCAAAAAGGTCTTATCCCAATAGAGATCCAGGCCAATCTCACCAATTGCCACATATCCATTGGAGGATGCTAACTGTCCGGCAACAATATCCAATTCCTTTTTATAATTTTCGTTCACAGAAGTAGGGTGCAATCCTATCATCGGGAAACAAAATTCTTTGTAAGCCGCACACACCGAAAGCAAAGATTCAATCGTGGTACTATCGATATTGGGCATAAAAATATGAGTAACACCCGCCTCACGGGCACGTTGCATAACCTGAGGAAGATCATCTGCAAACTCTTCCAGAAAAAGATGTGAATGAGAATCGACAAGCATAATTAATCTAATTTATTCCGATTGTTTTTCTCCCGTCCGATAATAATAAATGAGTCCATAATCACGACATTTATCCAAGCGGGCTTCGTTAGGAAATACATTCTGGAACTTTTCTTCCACTTGGTTCCAAATATCCAATATCAACTCGTCCGCACGGGCACGCATGGAAGACAATTCCTCCAAACTGCGGTTGGTCAATGCCTGCAATGCCCTTTGTTTCTCATAGCTATCGACAAAAATATCATAATGCACTTTCACTTTAGCAATAGTAGGGTTATAAATAGGCACCCCACCTTGTGAAGTTCTCCTCTTCTCCCCCTCTATAATTCTCTTTCCCCAATCTACCATCGCCGCTTCAGATGCCAAATCCGGAACCGTAGCATTATCTACCGGCAGATCATAAAGTTTTTTGTGAACCGATTTAATTTCCGAACGGAGCACGGACAGATTCAAAACCTGAATAAAATGAGAAATATATAAACGGGCCATTTTTACATTCGCCTGATGTCTCGGACTCTCCTTTACCTGATTATTATAGCACTGAACGTAATAATTATGAGCAATTTCAAACTTCGAAAGAAAGTTCCTTGCTTCAGCCAAAGATTTCAAAGTAATAGCCAACTCGCTCACATTGTACACATCACCCTTACCAACCGCTGCCTTCAGCGCTCGTATCCGGGCTTGATCTGTATTTGGTAATCGTCTATAAGGCATCCGGCAATTCTTTATTTACATCTCCCGATACATCAGATGTTTCATCAGACTCTTCAATTCTTTCTTTTTTTCTTCGGCCACAGAAACAGCCTCCAAGCTCTCCATAGCACGGGTGTAATATTCCCGCATCTTATTTTCGCAGATAGCCTTTATGCCAATCTGATTATAAAGGGCAGTGACTGCCGCAATCTTCTCTTCCGGAGAAAAGGATTCTGCCGCAAGCCAATCATTCAGTTCTGAAAGTTGAGCTTTATCCGCACGTTCCAGTGCCTTAATCAGCATATATGTTTTCTTGTTACAAAGAATATCCCCGCCGATCTTCTTACCAAACACGGCAGAATCGCCATACACATCCAACAGATCATCCTGCAACTGAAAAGCAATACCAATCTGCACTCCAAAATCATAAAGTTTTTCCGCATCTTCCGAAGACGCTCCTCCCAAAATAGCACCGATCTTTAAACCGGCAGCCAACAAAACGGCCGTTTTCAACCGGATCATCTCAATATATTCCTCTTCCCTGACATCGCTACGCCGTTCAAATTCCATATCCATCTGCTGCCCTTCACAAATTTCAAGAGCAGTGAGACTAAAGATATCCATTACCTGTTTCAAGTATTCCGACGGACAATCGGCCATATATTGATATGCAAGCACCAACATGGCATCTCCCGACAAAATTGCCGTGTTGTCATCCCACACCTTATGCACGGTTGCCTTCCCCCTACGCACATCGGCACGATCCATCAAGTCATCATGAAGCAAAGTATAATTATGATAAACTTCAATTCCCGTTGCCGGTCCATAAATGCGGCTGACATCCTCCTTATACAGATTATATCCCATCAGCATCAACACGGGGCGAATACGTTTCCCTCCTAAAGACAGCACATACTCCACCGGCGCATATAACCCTTTCGGGCTACGGGTAAACTGTAATTCAGAAACATGAGTATTAATTTTATCAAGCAATTGGAATGCAGTAAACATAGTAAATTTGGATTAAAAGAAAACAGAAGAAGAACTAATGAAAAAGGCTGCTTTTACGGCAGCCTTTTTCGTATGTTACATAAAAATTATTGTAATCTGAACATTACAGGAACCGTATACTTAACGCGTACCGGCTTGTTTCTCTGCATACCCGGATTCCATTTCGGCATGGAGTTGATCACACGGAGAGCCTCTTTATCCAGATACGGGTCAACACTACGTGCCACCTTCGCATCTACAATACTACCATCCTTGTTTACAACGAACTGCACGATAACACGACCTTGAGTACCATTTTCCTGTGCAATTGTAGGATATTTGATATTCTTAGCCAAATAAGACATCAAAGCAGCGTTTCCGCCCGGAAACTCAGGCATTTTCTCTACAACGTCGAAGATTTCCTGTTCTTCCGGTTCTTCTTCAACCACCTGTACAGGTACATATTTTACTTCAACAGCCTGACCTACTTCCTCACTTGATGCAATAATCGTTTCTTCCACATCGGCATCGTCGTCTACGATATCCAAGATTTCGGCAGCTGCCGGTACCTCTGGTGGAGGCGGAACTTCAATTTTCTGTTCTTGTTCCGTAATAGGAACCATTTCCTCTTCAAACACTAAATCGGATAAAGCCTGGCTTGTATCAATCTTTATGTCTCTCTCGGTCCATTCGAACGCTACGAACATAAAAGCCAATACAACCACGTATCCGATAAGCAGCCATGTGGACTTTTTGCTTTCCAAGTCTGCTTTGGGTGATTTTTTAACTTCCATAAATTATAATATAAATATTAATAATACGTTCTTTTAATCAGATGTGTTTCCCAGTGTTTTGAGTCTCACGTGCTTTTCTGCCACAAATATAACGCAGATATTTGAGAAATACAGTATATTTGAACAGTTTTTTCTGCTAAAATGTTAAAAAAGAATATATTCATAGTACTATTGCTACTTTTTTGGGTCCGGACACAGGCTCAGGAAGATAATAGCGTGTTCCAGTTCCTCAAACTACCTTTTTCTTCACATGCAGCCGCTTTAGGTGGAGAAAACATTTCAATCATCGAGGACGATCTGACAATGGCTGTTCACAATCCGGCCCTGTTATCATGTGTAGCGGATAAAACGCTCAACTTGAATTATACCTTATATATAGCGGGAGTCAATGCAGCCAGTGCCGCCTTTTCACGTGTTCTCGGCGACCGCTCTACCTGGGCAGTAACAGCTCAATTCGTGAATTATGGCACGATGAAAGAAACCACCAGTGAAAACATAATAACAGGCACCTTTTCTGCCAAAGACATGGCATTTTCCGGCATTTACTCTTATGACCTGAGCGATTATTGGAGTGGAGGAGTGAAAGCCAATCTGATCTATTCCAATTATGATAAATTCTCTTCCTTTGCCATTGGCGTAGATTTAGGATTGAATTATTATCATCAAAACAGCGACTTCTCATTTTCTATGGTAGCCCGTAATTTGGGAGGACAAATTGTTGCTTTCGAAGATAAGCGCGAAAAATTACCGGTAGATGTGCAAGTGGGCATCACCAAACGCCTGTCACATGCCCCTTTCCGGATCTCCGCCACTTTATATAATCTCACCGATTGGAAAAACTCCAAATTCTTTGATCATGCCGTAATCGGTATGGACTTTTTGCCGACTGATAACTTTTACGTTTCGTTAGGATATAATTTCCGTCGGACAAACGAGATGAAAGTAGCTGACTCAAGTCATTGGGCAGGTTTTACAGCAGGAGCCGGCCTGCAAATCAAACGTTTCAAATTAGGAGCTGCCTATGCTAAATACCATCTTAGCACCTCGTCTTTATTGTTCAACCTCTCTATGACACTATAATATAATAATGAATAAGATGAAAAAGATTACCATAGCAATCGATGGCTTTTCCTCTTGTGGTAAAAGTACAATGGCCAAGGATCTGGCTCGCGAAATAGGGTATATTTATATTGACAGCGGAGCCATGTATCGTGCCGTCACCCTCTACAGTATAGAAAACGGTATTTTCAACGGAGATGCAATCGATACCGAGAAACTCAAACATCGGATGAAAGACATTCACATTTCTTTTCGTATCGATCCGGAAACCGGGCGTCCGAATACCTATTTAAATGATGTGAACGTAGAGAACAAAATTCGCACAATGGAAGTTTCCTCCAAAGTAAGTCCGATCAGCGCCTTGGATTTCGTACGTTCCGCCATGGTAAAACAACAACAGGCAATGGGACGTGAAAAAGGGATTGTCATGGATGGCCGCGATATCGGTACGACAGTATTTCCGGATGCCGAACTGAAAATATTTGTTACGGCTACTCCCGAAATCCGTGCTCAACGACGTTATGATGAATTGAAAGCCAAAGGACAGGAAGCCAGTTTTGATGAAATTTTAGAGAATGTGAAACAACGTGACTACATCGATCAGAACCGAAAAGTAAGTCCATTAAAAAAAGCAGATGACGCATTACTGTTGGACAACACGGAACTGACGATTCCACAACAAAAAGAATGGTTGTTCGACCAATACAATCAAGTTACAAAAGCATAAGGGCCTATTCGGATTTTGGCCCTTCATTATTCTGAAGATCAAGAATGATTAAAGTAGAGATAGATGAAGGTTCCGGCTTCTGTTTCGGAGTAGTAACAGCTATCCACAAAGCAGAAGAAGAATTGGCAAAAGGGGCAACTCTCTATTGCCTGGGTGATATTGTACATAATAGCCGGGAAGTGGAACGGCTTAAATCAATGGGACTCATCACCATCAATCATGAAGAGTTCAAGCAATTGCACAACGCAAAAGTATTGCTTCGCGCTCATGGTGAGCCTCCCGAAACTTATATAACAGCTTACAAAAATAATATTGAAATTATCGATGCGACCTGTCCGGTAGTACTTCGCCTGCAAAAACGTATCAAACAGGAGTATCAACAAGAAGACAATGGAGAGAAACAAATCGTCATATACGGTCAAAACGGACATGCCGAAGTTTTAGGATTAGTGGGACAGGCCACAGGGCAAGCTATTGTTATTGAAAAGCTGGAAGAAGCCAAAGGGCTCGATTTTAGTAAAAATATCCGTCTTTATTCACAAACCACCAAATCTCTGGATGAATTTTGGGAAATTGTCGACTATATCAAGGCACATATCTCTCCCAACGCCACATTCGAATATTACGATACCATTTGTCGACAGGTAGCCAATCGTATGCCCAATTTACGTAAATTCGCCGCTTCACATGACCTTATTTTCTTTGTCAGCGGAAAAAAAAGTTCAAACGGTAAAATGTTATTCAGTGAATGTCTTAAAGTCAACCCGAACTCTCATCTGATAGACAGTATAGAAGAAATAGATGATTCTCTGCTTCACGACATTGACTCAATTGGCGTATGTGGAGCAACTTCTACCCCAAAATGGCTGATGGAGCAAATTTATATGGAAATAAAAGCACGTCTGGGGCAAGAAAGTCTTTAACGTTATTTATTAATAGCACCGTCAGTTTGACACGAATGCAATCCATTTCCTAACACTTTTTGCTATCTTTGCAGCGTCAAATATAAAATAAGATTGTAATGGGAACAGTTAAGTGTGTAGGTATTTTAACCTCCGGAGGGGATGCTCCGGGAATGAATGCTGCAATTCGTGCAGTGACACGTGCAGCTATCTATAACGGACTGCAAGTTAAGGGTATATACAGAGGATATAAAGGGCTGGTAACAGGAGAAATCAGTGAATTTAAAAGCCAGAATGTAAGTAATATCATCCAGCTGGGAGGTACTATTCTGAAAACAGCACGCTGCAAAGAATTTACTACACCGGAAGGTCGTCAGCTCGCCTACGAAAATATGAAGAAAGAAGGCATCGATGCTCTTGTTATTATCGGTGGCGACGGTTCCTTGACAGGTGCCCGCATTTTTGCACAAGAGTTCGATGTACCCTGTATCGGATTGCCGGGTACAATCGACAACGACTTATATGGTACAGATACCACTATCGGATACGATACGGCATTGAACACTATTTTGGATGCAGTCGATAAGATACGCGATACAGCAACTTCACACGAACGTCTTTTCTTCGTAGAAGTGATGGGACGTGATGCCGGTTTTCTTGCTTTGAACGGTGCCATTGCTTCCGGAGCAGAAGCTGCCATCATTCCGGAATTCAGTACAGAAGTCGATCAATTGGAAGAATTCATTAAAAGCGGTTTCCGCAAATCCAAAAACAGTAGTATCGTATTAGTAGCGGAAAGCGAACTGACAGGTGGTGCCATGCATTATGCAGAGCGTGTAAAAAATGAATATCCGCAATATGATGTACGTGTAACAATTCTGGGGCATCTTCAACGTGGCGGCAGCCCTACGGCACACGATCGTATTTTGGCAAGCCGTTTAGGTGCGGCAGCCATCGATGCTATTATGGAAGACCAGCGTAATGTAATGATCGGTATTGAACATGATGAAATTGTTTATGTACCTTTCAGCAAAGCAATAAAAAATGATAAACCGATCAAGAGAGAACTGGTCAACGTACTAAGAGAGCTCTCTATTTAACAACGATAGTGATAAGTTTCAAAATGGCAGAGAGTACTCTCTGCCATTTTTTATATTCAATACGGACACGTAGAAAAACACACATACTATTTGCTTAAAAATAAAATTTTATAGCTGATTCAATTTCCAAAGACATCGTATATCCTCTTCGAACTCCTTCATTTTATTACTACAATAAAAAATCATTCTCCATTTATCTCCCATGTAAAGTTTTATAAATATTTCATTTAGATCTCGTAGAGAAATAACCTGTTTCTCTACGGGAAACGATCGGTTCTTCGTAGAGAAACAGAGCGAATCTCGTAGAGAAAAAGATACATCTCACAACGAATTGATATACAGACTATTACAACGATATTAGTTTGTGTCTTTTTTTCTCAAAAATAAATCGATCTATTTTTCTTTTCAATACATTAATACCTTCTGAAATCTAAACAGATCAATTCTTATAGCCATTTTTTCACCTGTTTTTCCGTCTCATCCCACAACAATCGTTTCTGCACATGATTAATATATTTATCCGAAAGTGGTTTAGAATGGTTATTCAGATTAAACGTTCCCGTTTTCCCTGCCAGTCTTTTATCAAGTAATAATCCAACTGCAGTGGAAGCTCCTTGCATGGGAGTACGGATAAAAGGGCGAAAAAAAATATCCGTCAAGGGATCAAACCACTGATGCATAGTAATAATATCAGTAGAAACAATTCCCGGATCGGCAGCATTGACAGTTATTCCGCGTTCTTCCACTCTTTCGGCGAGTTCTAAAGTAAAAAGGAGTAAAGCCAGTTTAGTATTACTGTAAACAGGTATTCGCCAAAATTTTCCTTTGCGACCAAAAAAGAAAAAATCGGGAAAATGTAATTTTCCAATAGCATAAGTGCAAGATACCATATTCACAATACGTGTTCCCCGACCCATTAAAGGAAGTAACTTCCGGGTCAGCAAATACGGTCCTACATAATTGACACTGACTGTTCGTTCCATACCATCTACAGTGATATGTAGTCCAGTTTCCATCGTTCCGGCATTATTCATCAATAAAGCAACTCTATGAGCACGCCCCAAAACCAAACCGGTAAAGGCCGATACAGATTCCATAGATGCCAGATCGAGCGGAAGTATCTCCAAATCCATATTTCCGGTTTCCCGGATTATACGTTGCTTCACCGGTTCCGCTTTCACAGGATTATAACAAGCCATTATTACATGATATCCTGCAAAGGCTACGGCTTTGGTTATTTCCGTTCCCATTCCTCCATCGGCACCAGTTATGATCGCCAAATTCCGTTCCATCATTTATTTTCCAACTTTCCTATTTCTTTCTGTAAACAAGGAGGAAGCTTCTCCCGAAGATGCTGATGACAAGCCATTTCAATGGAATACATCCGCCCAATGCAATAATTACTATGTCCACAATTGCAACGGGCATTTTCTTCAGCATGCATCCGATTTACAAACCCAGGCTCATTAAGTAGTGCACGCGCCATCTGTACTGCTTCAAAGCCATATCCCAATACTTCATCTATCTTTGTGCGTGACACAAGACCACCCACATAAATAAGCGGCATCGCGGGAAGTGCTGTACGAAATTTCAACGCATCTTCCAAAAAATAAGCCTCTTCGAAAGGTACGGAAGGAATCATCATTCGTCCAGCCAATTTCACACCCAACTTCAACCACCAACAATCCATATAATATGTCAATGCTTTTATCGGCATTGCTCCGCGCATCACATACATAGGCGCCTTACTGACAAAGCCCCCACTCAATACCAGCGCATGCGCTCCGAGTTGCTCTAACCGGCGAGCCACCCCAATTGTTTCGTTTATTTCCATTCCTCCTCGAAAACCATCGCGCATATTCATCTTCACAATGACCGCCATATCATCACCGGCCGCTTTCAATACCTCCAACATCACTTCGTCCATAAACCGCATCCGGTTTTCAAGAGAACCGCCATATTCATCTTTCCGATGATTCGTATAAGGCGAAAGGAACTGGCTAATAAGATAACCGTGGCCGGCATGTACTTCGACCGCATCAAAACCTGCTTCACGAGCCATATTTACTGCACGACCATACGCGCGTGCCATTTCCGGTATCTCTTCTTTCTTCATCCCGCGAACCCATGTAGGCGAATAAATATTAAAACCCGAAGAAGCAGATATAGGTGTCACCCCACAAATACTCTTATGGGACATATTACCACAATGCCCTATCTGAATGCCGGCAGCCGCCCCTTCTCTATGAACGGCATTCGTCACTTCACGTAATCCGGGAATAATCTCCGGACGAAGCCAAAGCTGACGAGGAAACGAAAGTCCGCTTTTCGCAACAGAGGCATAGGCCACCGTTGTCATGCCAATACCGCCTGCCGCCACTGAACGATGATAATCGAGTAACATCTGGGAAGGAGCATTTCCGGGACACATACCTTCGAAAGCAGCCGAACGAATAGTACGATTGCGCAAAGTCAACGGACCGATACGGACAGGAGTAAAAAGTTTAGAAACAGTTCCCGATTTTCTTTCACCGGAAAAGAAATTCATTGTTACATCTGTATCTATATTCATAAGCATCCGTGTTTTCTTGAAAAGAATCAATTAATATATAAATGGAAAGATACGTTTCCGACTACCGACCGCCTCACCGAACTCTTCGCGATAACGATGCCAGATAGCATTGGCACGAGGTACAAGATTGGCAAAAGTCCACCATAAAAACACGGTTCCCGAAAGAGACCATGTAAGTATGGCCCATCCTGTCCACTCCACTATCTCACCGAAATAATTAGCTGAAGTGACATAACGGTACAAGCCTCCGGAAGGAAGATAATGACGGGTATCCCCCGGGGTTCGAAGATGCCGGATTATATAGTCGGAATGACAATTAATACCCATACCTACAAAAAACAGAACTGTACCTAATATAAATTGCGGCGCAGCAAACCATTGAGAAGTATACCTATCTGCAGGAGAAAGATAAAATATCCATTCACCCTGCATAAAACCATTCAGAACATTAAAAAGAATTCCCATCAAAAGGATAGCAACCGGCATTCGGCCTTTTCCTTGCAATAAACAAGGAAAAACAAACGAACGCTGAAAATAATGAAGTTGAAAGAAAAAGAAAAAAGTCAGTTGCACGGGTAAGAAACGACGGTCGGAATACCACCACATCCATATCATCACTAAAAAGACCGGTACCTCCATTAGCATCCATGCCAATTTATTATTGACAGAAAGCCCCCAAGCTGCACTACGAAACATACCATAACCAGCCTTCACAAAATAAAGCGCAATAAAAACAAGCGCTGCTACCAAAGTCATTATCCAAAGAAAAGATCCAAAGGTTTCCGCATCCATAGTCATGTGTTTTTACGACAAGCAAAGATATAGAAAAACCTGATTATTACAAAGAGTTTTCTTACAGAAGAGTGCCACAAAAAAGCTCCCATCCTTTTCAGAATGAGAGCAAACCAAAATAAAATCATTCAGAGAATCAACGCTTACTCAAAGGGATGTATTGCCCCACTTCCAGTACATTCTTATATGCCGGACGAATAATACGTTTCCCCTCGAAGTTCAACTCCTCATTGCGATGCGCACACCACCCCACAATGCGTGCCATAGCAAACAACGGAGTATAAATTTCCTGTGGCAAACCGATCATCTCATACACAAAACCAGAGTAGAAATCAACATTGCTCGACACGGTTTTACCATTATTTTTTATCTTGCCAAACATGGCGATAGCGCGTTCTTCCAATAACTCAAGGAAAGCAAATTCACGCTCACGCTTTTTCTCTTTTGCCAAATCACGAGCCAACTCTTTCAATAACAGCGCACGGGGATCGGAAATGGTATATACCGCATGGCCGATACCATAAATCAATCCGGTTTTATTGTACACCTCCTTATTAAGCATGCGGGTAAAATAGGTATCTATTTCATCGACATTAGTCCAATCTTTGATATTTTCCTGAAGATGGTGAAACATATCGACCACCTGAATATTGGCTCCTCCATGAAGCGGTCCTTTTAATGAACCGATACCGGCGGCAATAGACGAATACGTATCCGTACCGGTAGAAGAAGTTACCCGAACGGTAAACGTAGAGTTATTACCACCACCGTGTTCTGCCTGAAGCATCAGTAAAAGATCAAGCGTACGGGCATCCAACTGAGTGTAGTCTTTTTTCAGCATATAAAGAAAGTTCTCGGCTATGGAAAGATTCTCCTGCGGGTGACGGATATGGAGCGAACGACCGAAAGTTGCATGGCGTAACATGTTATAAGCATATGCGATGATAGTGGGAAACTTCGAGATAAGGTCGATACTCTGCCGCATCAGGTTATCACGCGATGTATCGTCCGGATTGGCGTCAAAACGATACATCTCGAGCACGCTGCGAGCCAGAATATTCATGATATTGTTTCCCTCGAGTTCGATAATATTCATTTTTGTCTTCTGTTCCAACGGCATATTATCATTTACCAGTTCACGAAAGGAAGCCAATTCTTCTTTATCGGGCAGGCGACCGGAAAGCAGCAGATAAGCCACTTCTTCAAAACCATAGCGTTTCTCTTTCATAGCGGCATGAGCCAGATCTTCAAGATCATATTGGCGATAAAACAATTTTCCGGGAATCGGTTTCAAACCACCTCCGGGAATACGTTCATAACCAACAACATTGCCAACTTTAGTAAGGCCTACCAATACTCCGGTACCGTCTTCATTACGTAATCCGCGCTTTACATCATACTTCGGGAAAAGCTCATTATCGATCCGGGTACAGTCTTTCATGTCCTCAGAGAGCTTATAGACCAAATATTCTTTCTTCATAACCGTATTTATTTTATTATCATTTACTTAACTTCTTATTCTCTCTATAATCTCTCTGGTAAAAGCAGATGTGGAAAGAGACTTGCCTCCAGGCATGAAACGGGCCAAATCTGCCGTAGCACGGGCATCACCAAAACTATGTTCAAGCGCCATCGTTATGCGGTCGGCAGCCTCTTGCCAACCCATATATTCGAGCATCATTACCGCAGAGAGTATCAACGAACAAGGATTCACGATATCTTGTCCGGCTATGTTGGGAGCAGTGCCATGAGTAGCTTCAAAAATAGCATGCCCACTGACATAATTGATATTAGCTCCCGGAGCGATGCCGATACCGCCTACCATGGCAGCCAACTGATCGGAAATATAATCACCATTCAAATTCAATGTGGCAACCACCGAATATTCTTCAGGCATCAACAGCGTGTTTTGCAAAAAGGCATCGGCAATGCAATCCTTGACAACCAACCGCCCCTCCGCCAACGCATCACCAAATTCCCGCTGTGCCAATTCATATCCCCACTTTTTGAAACCTCCTTCGGTGAATTTCATTATATTCCCCTTGTGTACCAACGTGACGGAAGGCAAATGATGATCGAGCGCATATTGACAGGCAGCACGCACCAAACGCTCCGTTCCTTCCTTAGACACAGGCTTCACCCCAAAAGAGGAGGTTTCGGGAAAGCGGACTTTCGTCACTCCCATCTCATCCCGCAAAAAACGATAAAGTTTCTCTGCTTCCTGAGTACCTGCCTCCCACTCGATACCGGCATATATATCCTCGGTATTCTCACGGAAAATGGTCATATTGACTGTTTCCGGGGCCTGCAAAGGAGAATGTACTCCCACAAACCAGCGCACCGGACGCAGGCATACATATAAATCAAGTGTCTGGCGCAGAGCCACATTCAACGAACGAATCCCCCCACCCACAGGAGTGGTCAACGGCCCTTTGATACCGATAAGATATTCTTTAAAAGCATCCATTGTCTCGTCGGGCAACCACGAACCGACAGAGTGATAAGCACGTTCACCGGCAAGCACTTCAAGCCACTCTATCCTACGGCGGCCACCATAAGAACTATCAACAGCCGCATTTACAATAGCCCGCATAGCGGGAGTTATCTCTTCACCCACACCGTCACCGGTAATAAAAGGAACGGTCGGAATATCCGGTACAGACAAAGTACCGTCAAGTTGTTTAGTAATTTTGTTCATAATCGATAATGTGGCAATTTGCCAATATGTTCATGTACCCATTGGCTGCACACGTATTTTTTTTAATAACACAATGACAAATTATTATTGAGGGCAGATCCTGCACGGAACCATGCTATTTGCTGCTCATTATAGGTATGCTGTACGGCAAAACTCTCTTTGGTTCCATCTTCGTGATGAACCACCACCTCAAGGTCGCGTCCCGGAGCAAAGTTTTGCAAACCAGTTACAGAAAGCAGGTCATGTTCTTGTATGCGATCATAATCATCCTTATCCTTAAAAGTAACAGCCAACATACCCTGCTTCTTCAGATTGGTTTCATGAATACGGGCAAAACTCTTGGCAAGAATTACTTTTACATTCAGGAAACGAGGTTCCATAGCCGCATGTTCACGACTGGAGCCCTCACCATAATTTTCTTCGGCAACAACCATCGAAGCAATTCCTTCTGCCTTATACATCTTAGCCGTACCGGAAACAGGCCCATAAGTATTTGTCAAGCGATTCCACACACTATTTGTCTCACCGTTAAAAGCATTGACCGCTCCCATCAGCATGTTATCGGAAATATTCTCTAAATGCCCGCGAAAACGCAACCACGGACCTGCCATCGAAATATGATCAGTAGTACACTTCCCTTGTGTCTTGATCAGCAAAGGCATATTCAATAAGTCGTTTCCATCCCATGCCGGGAAAGGAACCAACAATTGCAAACGCTTCGACTGCGGATTGACCCTGATTTCAACTTCTGTTCCAACAGGGGCCAAGTAGCCACTGGCAGCCGAAGTGAAACCATACACAGGTAATTCATCTCCCACCGGTTCACTGAATTTCACTTTCTTCCCCTCATGCGTAAGCAAACGGTCTTTTAAGGGATTGAAACAAAGATCACCGGCAATGGTGAGTGCCATTACTATTTCGGGGGAAGCCACAAAAGCAAATGTATTCGGATTACCATCCGCCCGTTTGGCAAAATTACGGTTGAAAGAGGTCACAATCGAGTTTTTACGGGTAGGATCGTCTGTATGGCGTTTCCACTGCCCGATGCAAGGCCCACAAGCATTTGCCATGATCGTTGCCCCTATTTGGCGGAAAAGAGTAATCATTCCATCCCGTTCGGCAGTAGCCCTGATTTGTTCACTTCCGGGATTAACAATAAGTGGCGCAGCAATGGCCACGTCCTTCTCCAATGCCTCACGGGCAATAGAAGCAGCACGACTGAGATCCTGATAGGATGAATTGGTACACGACCCGATAAGCCCTACTTCCATTTTACGGGGATAACCGTTCAACAGTACTTTTTCTGCAAATTCAGAAATGGGAGTAGCCGCATCAGGAGTGAACGGCCCATTGATATAAGGTTCCAGTTCTGAAAGATTTATTTCAATAATACGGTCATAAAATTTCTCGGGCAGCGCCATCACTTCATCGTCAGCACGAAGATCGGCAGTTACGGACTCCGCCAACAAGGCAACTTCTTCACGACCGGTAGCACGCAGATAAACGCCCATACGTTCATCATAGGGAAAAAGCGAAGTAGTAGCCCCTACTTCGGCACCCATATTACAAATCGTAGCTTTTCCGGTTGCTGAAATAGATTCCGTACCGGAACCGAAATATTCAATAATGGCGTTAGTGCCACCCTTCACAGTCAAGATACCGGCCAATTTAAGAATAACATCTTTGGGAGTTGTCCAACCGTTAAGTTCCCCGGTCAACCGGACACCAATCAATTTGGGCATCTTCAATTCCCATTCCATACCCGTCATCACATCTACCGCATCGGCACCTCCTACCCCAATAGCAACCATTCCCAAACCACCGGCATTCGGTGTATGAGAATCTGTTCCTACCATCATTCCTCCGGGAAATGCATAATTTTCTAATACGACCTGATGGATAATTCCCGCTCCCGGTTTCCAAAAGCCGATTCCATAACGGGAAGAAACATCGCGCAGGAAATCGTATACCTCCTCGTTCGTCTTAGTAGCAGTGGCTATGTCTTCGCTCGCTCCCTTATAAGCCTGTATCAAGTGGTCGCAATGCACTGTTGAGGGAACAGCAACGCGTTCCTTACCGGCATTCATAAACTGCAATAGAGCCATCTGTGCAGTAGCATCCTGCATAGCTACCCGATCCGGACGAAAATTCACATAATCTTCCCCACGTTTATAATCCCTTAAACGGGCCTCCTCAAAAAGATGAGTATACAAGATTTTTTCTGCTAACGTAAGCGGACGTTTCAGCACACTCCTTACACGTTCCATTTTCCCTTTATAGGCTGAATAGAAGCTTCTTATCATGTCTATATCATACACCATATGCATTTATATTTTAAAACTGTATATGTATTATTAACGAACAAGCGCGCAATAATGTTTAATGAACAATGTTTAATATTCAAACATTAGCCACAGATGAATAATAACAAAATTGATCCCGGTTCTCCCCTTCTTGCCCTTCAGCAGCAACAGATTTTGCTGCGTATGGAATATGAATATGAGAAAGAGGAATTCCAGCGACAGACGGAAACAATGGGCATTGCCCGAAAAGTAAAGCGCGGACTCTGCTGGTATCCGGTACAAACAGGTCGAAATTATTACAACTCCTTGAACCAACTCGTCATAGAAATTACCCGAACGGAAGATAAGGATATTGAACACGCTTTTGAATTTGGCCGTCCGGTCTGCTTTTTCCAACAGGACTACAACGGGAAAATTAAATATATGAACTTCACCGCTACTGTAAGTTTTGCCGACGAAGAACGAATGGTAGTGGTTTTGCCCGGTACGAGTGCTCTGCTCGATGTACAAAATGCCGATTATTTAGGAGTACAGTTATATTTTGACGAGACTTCTTACCGCGCTATGTTCAATGCACTTGAAGATGTTCTTCGCGCCAAAGGCAACCGACTTGCCGAATTACGCGACACATTGCTCGGAACTCTTCCCGTCCGTCGGAGAGAACTTTATCCGGTCCGGTTTCCCTGGTTGAATTCTACACAAGAAGAAGCTGTCAATAAAGTACTTTGCGCCAAAGATGTAGCGATTGTACATGGTCCTCCGGGAACCGGAAAAACCACTACTCTCGTAGAAGCCATTTATGAAACCCTACACCGAGAAAATCAAGTACTCGTCTGTGCACAAAGCAATACAGCCGTCGATTGGATTGCCGAAAAGTTGGTGGATCGCGGTGTCCCTGTGCTCCGTATCGGAAATCCGACACGCGTAAATGATAAAATGCTTTCATTCACGTATGAACGCCGCTTTGAAAACCATCCGGCCTATACAGAGCTATGGAGCGTGCGTAAATCCATTCGCGAGATAAGCGGACATATCCGCAAGGGAAATTATAGTGAGAGGGAAAGCATGCGCAATCGCATCAGCCGTCTGCGCGACCGCGCCACGGAACTGGAAATACTTATTAATGAAGATTTGTTCTCTTCCGCACGAGTCATCGCCTCCACACTTGTCAGTAGCAATCACCGCATTCTCGAAGGCCGCCGTTTCAGTACTCTTTTCATCGACGAAGCAGCACAGGCATTGGAAGCTGCCTGCTGGATTGCCATCCGTAAAGCCGACCGCGTTATTTTTGCCGGTGATCACTGCCAACTCCCTCCTACCATCAAATGCATCGAAGCTGCCCGTGGAGGATTAGATCAGACTTTAATGGAAAAGGTCGTAACAAACAAACCTGTTTCCGTTTCCCTTCTCAAAGTACAATATCGCATGAACGAAGCCATTATGCGCTTTCCTTCCGAATGGTTTTATAACAACCAGTTAGAATCTGCTCCCGAAGTACGCCATCGTGGCATCCTCGATTACGATACCCCTATGGTTTGGATCGATACCTCGGAATTGGAATTTCATGAAGAATTTGTAGGCGAAAGTTTCGGACGAATCAACAAACCCGAAGCAGACCTTTTAATACAGGAACTCAAAAATTACATTCAGAGAATAGGTGAAAATCGTGTATTCGACGAGCGAATCGACTTCGGGCTTATTTCTCCATATAAAGCCCAAGTGCAATATCTAAGAAACAAAATAAAAAGCAGCAGCTTTTTCCGCCCCTTTCGTGAATTAATTACTATAAACACCGTAGACGGCTTTCAAGGACAAGAAAGAGATGTCATCTTTATCAGCCTTGTACGAGCCAATGAAAATGGCCAGATAGGCTTTTTGAATGACTTACGAAGAATGAATGTCGCCATCACCCGTGCACGCATGAAATTAGTCATATTGGGAGAAGCCCAAACCCTGACCCGGCACGCCTTTTATAAAAAGCTGATGGAATACGTAGAAAAAATGATAAGTGATGAATAATGAGCGATTAGCGATAAGTGATTAGTGCCATGCGGATTATAGCGCAGCCATTAATCACTTATCACTTATCATTATTTTAATTGTTTTCCGGACGAAGTTTGCGAACCGTCACAGCAGTCTGCCACATTTCGCTCTCACGTAACTGACGAAGTTCTTCATTCAGTTTTTCACGATAATCCGGTTGAGAATTGCTGTCAATAGAGATTTGTGCTTCGTTACCGGTTTTTACACTCTCATATAATTGCTGCATCACCGGTTTGATGGCATCATGGAACGGGCCCATCCAATCGAGCGCACCACGCTGAGCAGTAGTGGAACAGTTAGCATACATCCAGTCCATACCATTCTTTGCAAACAAAGGCATCAGAGACTGAGTCAACTCTTCTACTGTTTCATTGAATGCTTCAGAAGGTGTATGACCGTTCTCACGCAATGTTTCATATTGCGCCAGCAACAAACCTTGAATAGCACCCATCAATGAACCACGTTCTCCGGTCAAGTCAGAATAAACTTCACGTTTGAATGTCGTTTCGAACAGATAGCCCGAACCTACGCCAATACCCAAAGCGATCACACGATCATAAGCACGGCCGGTAGCGTCTTGGAAGATAGCGTAAGATGAATTCAATCCACGGCCTTCGAGGAACATAGTACGCAATGAAGTACCCGATCCCTTCGGAGCAACAAGGATTACATCCACATCAGCAGGAGGAATGATACCGGTACGTTCTTTATAAGTAATGCCGAAACCATGAGAGAAATAAAGAGCTTTGCCCGGAGTAAGATTCTTCTTCACGGTAGGCCATACCTCGATCTGAGCCGCATCCGAAAGCAGATATTGGATAATGGTTCCACGCTGGCATGCTTCGTCTATATCAAACAAAGTTTCGCCCGGCACCCAACCGTCAGCTACCGCTTTCTCCCAAGTCTTACCACCTTTACGCTGTCCGACAATCACGTTGAAACCATTATCACGCAGATTCAGTGACTGACCGGGGCCCTGTACACCATAACCGATTACGGCAATTGTTTCATCTTTTAATACTTCACGAGCTTTTTCCAACGGAAATTCTTCGCGGGTTACTACATTTTCCATAACACCGCCAAAATTCATTTGTGCCATTTTTGTTTTTAATTTTTAAATGGTGGCATAGCCACCTGTTTATTATACAATCTAATTTTATCTTATTCAAATAATACCTTCGAACGGCAAACCACCTCTTCGCCGTTCTTTTTTACCTCTATGTGATATTCATTCTCCAAAACCTCTTCCTGAAAGAAAGATAATTGATCGCCATAGTAACTCTCGGCCACATAAGCCATTTCAAACCGGCGAATATGCTTTGTTTTATAAAGTTCTATAGGAAACAAATCCAGAATATGCTCAATATAACGGATACTGTTTACATGTCCGTTTATATCGATATCGCTATATTTGGCAGTAATCGTCGCCACAGGTTCTTTTGTAGTCACTTTAATACGCGACGGCTTTTCAATCGGACAAGGTTCGTCACAGACATAATCAACGATACTCCCTCCGTGCAATGTCAGCAAATCGGCCGGTTTACGGGTATTCAAATTAATCATTGCCCATACGGAACGGGCATATCCTATCTTTTTCCCATCTTTATTGATCACTGCAAAGTTACGATCTGTAAAAAGACGGTACACATTCTCCACCCATGTCTGAACGCTGAATTCCTCATACTGGTAAGGCATTTCATCCAACTCGATGGCCAGACGCGAAAGTACCCAAGTATAATTATCCTCATTCAGGGTTGCAATCCCAAAACCACGGTCACTGGCATGAAAGCCCGCACAGTTCAACAGATGATTACCCAATACCCCCATCGTCAGACGTCCGTTAAAATCTACATGAAACGGTTCTGCAACAAATCTGTAAGTTCCTATCTTATTATTTTCACTCATTTTCCTGTTGTTTCTTACTTTGATTATAACGCGTTTCCCGGTCGGCAAGGAATTCATTCACCCGTTCAAAACAACTGGTAGTAATGGCCACACGTCCCGAACGAACAAATTGTAAAACACAATTCAGTCGGCGCAGTTCACTGTAAAGAGCTGTAATTTCTTCACTCATCCCATTCTTTTCGACAATAGCAAACACCGGGTTTACCTCGACGATACGTGCATTGTACCTGCGTATAATCCGAGAAGCCTCCGGATTGGCCTGAAACTCCGGACTGGATACTTTATATAGGGCAATTTCATGGAAATAAATCTCATCGTCCGTGAAATAATGCGCTTGCAATACATCGATCTTTTTCTCGATCTGCTTCACCACCTTTTCAATCGTATCCTTATCCGTCCATGCCGTAATCGTATATTTATGTACTCCCTTAATAGAAGATGCCGACACGTTCAAGCTCTCTATATTAATCTGCCTGCGAGTAAATACAGCCGTTATCTGATTCAGCAATCCTGCTATATTCTCCGAATGTACAATCAGTGTATATAATGTCTTATCACTCATAACTTTCCATTTTTTTATTCACCTTCTCCCCTCTCGAATCTCCCTCAGCATTCCAGCAACATCTGATTCACCGAGCCGCCCGGAGGTGTCATTGGCAACACATTTCCCTCTTCAATCACACAAGCCTCCAACAGATAAGGACCCTCCGTCTTAATCATCTCCGCAATGGCTTCCGACAGTTCTTCACGGGCCATCACACGCCGGGACGGAATATCATAAGCAGAAGCAATCTTCATATAATCCGGATTCATCATCGGAGTGAAAGAGTATTTGCGATTGAAAAACATCGCCTGCCATTGGCGTACATTCCCCAAAAAGTTATTATTCAGCACAATAATCTTCACGGGAGCTTTCTGTTCCATAATAGTACCCAATTCCTGGATATTCATCTGAAGTCCGCCATCACCCATAAAAACACAGACAGTGCGATCGGGACGCCCGAAAGTCGCACCGATAGCGGCAGGCAGTCCGAACCCCATCGTTCCTAAACCACCGGAAGTGATGATACTGCGCTCTTTGCTATATTTAAAATAGCGGGCAGACATCATCTGATTCTGACCGACGTCCGTCACTAAAATAGCTTCATTATGAGTAGCTTCACTCACCGCGCGTACTACTTCGCCCATAGTGAGTGTATCGGACATCGGATGCAGTTCCGGACGAATCACCTTCTCCTCTTCCATCCGTTCATAATCCGTAAAGCTTTCCAGCCATTCGGTATGTGTATTGGCTTGCAATAGCTCTGTCACGGCAACCAAAGTCTCTTTGCAATCACCCAGCACGGCTATGTCTACATGCACATTCTTATTCACTTCCGCCGGATCGATATCAAAATGAATGACCTTTGCCTGCTTGGCATAGGTAGCCAGATTTCCCGTTACCCGGTCATCAAAACGCATACCCACCGCAATAAGAACATCACATTTATTCGTATTAATATTCGGCCCTAAGTTGCCATGCATCCCCAACATACCCTTATTCAAAGGATGATCCGTTGGCAATGCCGACAATCCTAACAAAGTACATCCGACAGGTATTCCCGCCTTCTCGATGAAATTGCGCAACTCTTGTTGGGCATTTCCCAATTCTACCCCTTGGCCTACCAGTACCAACGGACGTTCCGCATTATTTATCAACTCGGCAGCAATTCTCACTGCCTCCGGGTCTGTATCGGGCACAGGAACATAGCTACGGATATAATCTAACTTCGTCGGAACATATCCGGCTTTCTCTACTTGTGCATTCTTAGCAAAATCGAGCACTACCGGACCGGGACGCCCGCTTTTTGCGATATAAAATGCGCGGGCTACCGCCCAAGGTACATCTTCCGCACGCCGGATCTGATAACTCCACTTCGTAATAGGCTGGGTAATACCGACAAGATCGACTTCCTGAAAAGCATCCGTTCCCAAAAATGCAGTACCTACCTGTCCTGCTATCACTACAATAGGAGTGCTGTCGATCATCGCATCGGCAATACCTGTTATCGTATTGGTAGCTCCGGGACCACTCGTAACGAGGCAGACTCCCACTTCACCCGATGAGCGTGCAAAACCTTGTGCCGCATGAGCTGCACCCTGTTCGTGCCGAACCAATATATGATTCAACGTATCCCGATGATCATACAGAGCATCGAATACCGGCATGATAGAACCTCCCGGATACCCAAAAATGGTCTCTACTCCCTGATATTCAAGAGAACGCATCAATGCTTCTGCGCCCGAAATTAAGTCTTTCATAATCCATAAATCAAATTCATAATTCTAAATCATTCTCACTGCTCCCTTATCAGCAGAGCTCACCATGCTGGCATAAGCTTTCAGACTCTTCGGAACAAACCGTTCCCGAGTTACCGGAGCCATCGGACGCGCAGCCAGTTCTTCATCAGTCAGTTTCACATTGATAGTACGCTCAGGAATGTTTATTTCAATCCAGTCTCCGTCTTGTATCTTACCGATATTCCCACCGGCCGCAGCCTCCGGAGAAATGTGTCCGATACTCAATCCCGATGTTCCGCCACTAAAACGGCCATCAGTAATCAACGCACACTCTTTTCCTAAATGTCTGGACTTAATATAAGAGGTGGGATACAACATTTCCTGCATTCCCGGACCACCCTTGGGCCCCTCATTCGTAATGACGACCACATCGCCACTGACCACTTTTCCACCTAAAATACCTTCACAAGCAGCTTCTTGCGAATCGAAAACTTTGGCCGGACCGGTAAATTTCCAGATACTCTCGTCTACACCGGCTGTCTTCACAACACAACCGTCTTGAGCTATATTTCCTTTCAAGACAGCCAATCCGCCGTCTTTGCTATAAGCGTGTTCCAAATCACGGATACATCCGCCGGCACGGTCCGTGTCGAGCTCCTTATAATAAGCATCCTGAGAGCCCAATACGAGATTGAATTTTCCGGCTGCCGCACTTGCATATTTTTTCAACGCTTTCTCACAAACATTCGGACTGGTAATGCAGAACTTATCGATCGCCCCGGCCAATGTCATACCATCCACCCGACGGACAGTCGTATCTACGAGCCCTCCTTTTGCCAACTCGTTCATAATGGCTATAATACCTCCTGCACGGTTCACGTCCTGAATGTGATATTTCTGCGTATTAGGAGCCACTTTACACAGACAAGGACTTTTACGGGACAACATATCGATATCATCCATCTTAAAATCGACTTCCGCCTCATGGGCAACGGCCAACAGATGAAGAACCGTATTCGTAGATCCTCCCATAGCGATATCGAGTGTCATGGCATTCAAGAAAGCCTCACGGGTAGCGATACTCCGGGGCAATACACTCTCGTCTCCTTCTTCGTAATATTTAAAAGCATTCTCCACAATCAGTTTAGCAGCATCCTTGAAGAGCTCGGTACGGTTCTCATGAGTAGCTACAATCGTTCCGTTGCCGGGAAGCGCCAACCCGATGGCTTCATTCAGACAGTTCATCGAGTTTGCCGTAAACATACCCGAACAACAACCACAAGTAGGACAAGCATTTCTTTCTATATCAGCCACATCGCTATCACTTACACTGTCATCGGCCGATTTGATCATAGCATCGATTAAATCAAGATGCTGACCGTTCCATTCACCGGCCTCCATCGGCCCCCCCGATACAAATACGGTAGGGATGTTCAATCGCATGGCAGCCATCAGCATTCCCGGAGTAATTTTATCACAATTGCTGATACACACCATTGCATCCGCCTTGTGGGCATTCACCATATACTCTACGCTATCTGCTATAATATCACGGGAAGGAAGCGAATAGAGCATACCGTCATGGCCCATGGCAATACCGTCATCAATAGCAATCGTATTGAATTCCGCAGCAAAACAGCCTAATTTTTCAATCTCCGCTTTCACCAATTGTCCTATTTTATGTAAATGTACATGTCCGGGCACAAACTGCGTAAACGAATTCACGATAGCGATAATGGGCTTCCCCATCTGTTCTTTTTTCATACCGTTGGCCCCCCATAAAGCGCGGGCACCTGCCATGCGGCGGCCTTGCGTACTGAATGAACTGCGTAATTGCTTTTTCATTTCCTGATTTCTTTTTAATTAAAGAGCCTTCCCCACGATAGTGAGAAAGGCTCTAATTATTTCATTTTATGGTACGAATACATACACAACCTTTCTCACGCTCTTGATGTGACCACCACGACGCGAATAATATGCAGGACTGCCAGGTTAATAGATGTATGAGTATTCATATCTTATTTCTTCTGTTAATTGTGCTGCAAAGGTAAGGGCTTTTTTATTATATCCAAACAAATTGAAGAAAAAAATCACCTAAAATTGAATAATCGTAAGAAAAGAGAGGTTTTATATCTAATTTTATCACTTTATAGTTCTAAAAGGAACCATTTTTCAAGTGCAACCGGATTGTGATAAAAGCGCTTAATAATCTGAAATTTACATAGTGTATTCTGACTGCCTAATAAATTATTCGTATCTTTGCAGCTACGCGGATATCCGCAATTACTAACTATATACAAAAATAAATGGAAACAGCAGAAAACAAGTACATCACCGTAGCGTATAAACTGTACACTACAGAAGATGGAGAAAAAGATTTAGTAGAAGAAGCCAAAGCAGAGCATCCATTCCAATTCATTTCCGGCTTGGGTACTACACTCGAAGCTTTTGAAAGCCAGATAGCCCCACTTAATAAAGGAGATAAATTCGACTTCACCATTTCATCTCAGGATGCTTATGGCGAGTACAACGAAGAACATGTACTGGATTTACCCAAACATATTTTCGAAATCGACGGCAAATTCGATAACGAACGTATCTTTGCAGGTAATGTAGTACCTTTAATGGATTCCGAGGGCCGTCGCATGAACGGAACAGTAGTGGAAGTGAAACCCGATGTAGTAGTAGTTGACATGAACCACCCGTTGGCAGGTGCTGATCTGACTTTTGTCGGTGAAGTAATTGAAAGCCGTCCGGCCACCAACGAAGAAATACAGGAAATCGTAAACATGATGGGCGGCGGCGGTTGCAGCTGCGGTTGTGGTGACTGTGGCAGCGACTGCGATGACCATGAATGCGGCGAAGGCTGCGGATGCCATTAATAGTTGAAAGTTGAAAGTTGAAAATTGAAAGTTACTATGCAGCATAATAGCGCAGCTAACTTTCAACTTTCAATTTTCAACTTTCAACTAAAACAAGCTTTTGGCTAACAGCGTTTGTGAGTCATAATATCCAATACCACCCTGTCCGTCTCATTCATACTTTGCGAACCGATACGGGTCAAGTTACGGATACTTTGATCGACATCTTCATCGATAATCCCTTCCACAGATGTCACGCATCGATTTTCCATGGCCATTACGGCTGAAAGAACTGCGGTAGAAACACCGGTCGTTACTTTCAATGAACAACTGGGCTTTGCACCGTCACAAATCATTCCCGTCAAATTGGCGATCATATTTTGTACTGCATAAGCAACTTGTTCATACTTTCCTCCCATCAGCCACGTAATGCCACAGCTCGAACCGGTAGCTGCTACTACACAACCACAGAGCGCGGATAAACGCCCCAGACTCTGTTTTATGTAAATCACCGTGAGATGGCTTAACATTAAGGCGCGGATAAGTTCCTCTTCCGATTTGCCATTCTCTTCTGCAAAAATCAGAACAGGTAAAGTTGCTGATATTCCCTGGTTACCACTACCCGAATTGCTCATTACCGGAATCATAGCTCCTGCCATACGGGCATCACAAGCTGCCGAAGTATAAGAAAGAATATGAGAAAAGACACTGTCGCCCATTATCTGATGCTCATACCGTCCACGAAGTACCTTTCCCAAAGCATGCCCGTAATCTCCCTGAAAAGAGCTCTCGGCAGCAGCTTTGTTCAACCGGGCTGTCTCAAGAATAAAACGGATCTCCTCCAACGGGGCGGTTAAAGCAAAATCATAAACTTTCTTTAAGTTCAGGTCCAAGTTCTGCTCGTCCTGTTCTTCTGTTCCGACAGGTTGTTTACTAAACAATATTTCTTCACCGCGTGCTATATATATAAAGGTGGTATGCCCACCGGCAATAATTGCCGTAGCTACTTTCCCTTCTGCTTCGCAAAGCACTTCAATATAAAGTTTTTCCGCAATACCTTCTTTCAACGAAATACAGACACGCTTCTCATTTATATACTGTTTTCCCAACTTTACAGCCTCCGGTGTACTATCCTTTAATACTTCAAGCTGATACTCCGACTTTCCGATAATAGCCCCCAAGGCCACAGCGATAGGCAAACCGATCATCCCCGTTCCAGGAATACCTACCCCCATTGCATTTTTCAAAATGTTGGCACTCAAAAACACTTTTATATTCTCCGGCTTCGTTCCCAGTGTTTCTACAGTTTTTGCCACACACAACGCTACCGCAATAGGTTCTGTACAGCCAATAGCCGGAATCACCTCACGCCTCACCAAATCGATTATCTGTTTCCTTTCCGATTCAATCATGACTTTGCTATATTAATTGCTACAAATGTAATGAATATACTCTTTATATACACCAAATTCTATATTCATTTAATATCAAGAATCATTAAACAGAAAATTTAGTCCAATTGTTGTCATCTTAGCTTAAACACAAAAGACATTTAGGATTAGAACATAAAATAAAAGGAATAGACCTATCATATTGACATTCATAGGTATTCTCCTTAAGAAACAGTATAAAAAGAACATAAAAAGACAAGGTAAGATTTGATAAGTAGAATTTTAAACTTAACTTTGCGCCAAAGTTTTTGGGCAATATTTCACATTAATACATAATCAACAATTAAACAGAATGAAATTTAGGACTATAATAATAGGTATATTCGTTTGTTTAGGCTTTAGCTCATGCATTCAAGATGAGGCACCTAACGCAGAAGCAGATATTTTATCATGTACACTTCCCGATCCTTCTATCTTAAAATCAAAACCTACAATAACGAACAATAGTGTCATACTCATGGCTTATTCAAGTATAGAAGACGGGATAAAGCAAATAGCACCTTCATTCTCTTTAACCGAAGGGGCAACCATTTATCCCCCTAACGGAACTGTATTGGATTTCTCAGAACCTCAAACCTATGTCGTAACTTCCCAAGATGGACAATGGGAAAAAAAATATAAAGTATATGTAGATACTACCAATATCAAACCCCGATTCAGCTTTGAACATTGGAGAATCAAAGAGGATCCCACCGGTAAATGGTATGAATTTTATGAACTGACCGACGGAGGTCAAGAACAACCTATATGGGCAACAGCCAATCCGGTATATGCAATTATAGGAAAGGGGGGGCCGGACGAGCACCCAACCGTTTCGTATGATAATGGTGTTCTCGGAAAAGGAGTAAAACTTGAAACTAAGGCAACCGGTTCCTTGGGAGAAATGGTAAATATGCCGATTGCTGCCGGAAATCTGTTCATAGGTTCGTTTAATTCGCAAATCGCTCTGCAAAAGCCTTTGGAAGCAACCCAATTTGGCATGCCAATGGCTTTCAATCGCAAACCCATCTATTTTACCGTATGGTATCAATATACGCCTGGCGAAAAGTTTACAGATAGAAATCAAAACGAAATTAAAGATAAAACCGACATTTTCGACCTATATGCCATACTCTATGAGCCGATAAACGGAAAAAAATTAGATGGTTCTATCAATTTCAATGAAGATTGCATCATATCTATTGCACGCGTAAACAATCCGCAACCAAGCAAAGAGTATAAAGAGCTACGCATCCCTTTCATAGATAAAAAGGACGTTGATCCTATAAAACTATCGAGAGGAGAATATAACATGGCAATAGTGTTTTCATCCAGCCGGGACGGAGCCTACTTTGAAGGAGCTATAGGTAGTAAATTAATCATAGACGAGGCTAAACTTATTTTAGAAGGCGATAACGAATAATACACAGTATATAAAATGAATAAAAAGATAATCTCCCTGCTACTTTTGATTTGCATGGGCTACACGATAACCGTGCAAGGGCAAGAGGAAAGAAGTAAAAGTATTTTAAAATCCTTGACGGTAGGTTTGGAATACCGGTTAAAAGCCGGTTTTAATATTGGTGGAACTTCTCCTCTTCCTCTCCCTGCGGAAATCAGAAAAATAAACAGCTATAATCCTACTACCACTTTTTCAATCGAAGGAGATGTAGTGAAGACGTTTGATAAATGGGGCATAAGCACCGGAATACGTTTGGAAACAAAGGGCATGAAAACAGATGCCACCGTAAAAAACTACCATATGAAAATGATAGCCAACGACGGTGGGGAAATGGAAGGACAATGGACAGGAGGTGTTACGACAACGGTCAAACAGTCTTTATTAACAATACCCATTTTAGCTATCTACAAAGTCAGCAAACGATGGGAATTGGAATTAGGACCTTGGTTTTCTTACCTTACCTCCGGAGAATTCTTTGGTACAGCTTATGATGGCTATATCAGAAATGTCAATCCTACCGGTGAAAAAGTAAACGTAATCTCTGCAACCTATGAATTCAATGATGACCTACGCAACTTTCAATGGGGATTGCAATTCGGAGCACAATGGAGAGCTTTCTCACATCTGAATGTAAGTGGCAATATTACATGGGGAATGATGTCGATCTTTAAAAAAGATTTCGATACCATCACATTTGATATGTATCCGATATATGCGAACCTCGGATTCGCTTATGTATTCTAAAAAGACAATAAACGTTTAAAATGAATTATTATGAAACAAAAATTACTTAAAACAATGATTGCACTTATTGTAATCGTAATGCCCGGTCTTAGTTATGCACAGAGCCAAACAGCAGAGGGAATCTACAATGGAACATTGAATGTGAAATTAGGTCCTATTGATGCAGGAAGCAGTACAGAAAATGTATACCTCATAGCAGAAGATGATAACCATATCAGATTAGAAATCAGAAATTTCAAATTTTCCACTGGAGAAGGCGATCCGCTGGAACTGGGGGACATCATAATTCCGAATGCAGAGTTGCAACAAGACGAAAACACGATCATAATTCTTCCTACCGATGCTCAAGTGACTCTCCCTGAAATCGGTACGGTTGATGTACACTTGAACCAGTCTACCATTACAGATAAAAATCTTGCATTAACATTATCTGTACAAGTTTCAGACCTTCCACTGCCAGTTACTGTTGGATTTGAGGGAACAAAAACCGGTGGAGTCGGTATTCATGATGCCAATGTAGAAAAGCCAAAAGTATATTATAGTTCAGCAACGAATTCACTTATCATTAAAAACATAAAAAATCAGAAGTATGACATTTATAATATAACCGGAATGCAGATCTTATCGGGAATTCTAAATGCGGAAGAAATTAATGTTTCCAATTTATCAAAAGGTATCTATCTTATCAAGATCGGAAACAGCACAGTGAAATTTATAAAAAAATAAGATGCATATCACACCCTAACAAATCAAACTCCATCACAGATAACTAAAAATAGTCTGTAGATGGAGTTTGCTGTTCATAATCCTGTAATCAACAACAGATATGCTACTACACAAAAACATCTTCCACGTAATAATATTTCTTATTATAGTAGCCATCCCTATTCTACTGTCCGCCCAGACTAAATCACTTCCGCAGTTGTCAGAAAAGGCGTATGTTTCTGTTGTTACCTGTTCACCTACTCCGGGTTATGAAGGAGGATTTGGTCATAGCGCACTGCGTATCCAAGACGCTTCTCTGAAAATCGATGTTATTTTTAACTTTGGTTCCTATTCAGAAAACCAATCATTCTTTGCTTACAGAATACTTCAAGGAACACTCATATCTTATCTGGACGGAGAATCTTTCAAAGAGTTTGCCGACCGATATAAAAAAGAAGGAAGAGGGGTAAATGAATATTACCTGAACATCAACAGAGAACAAAAACAAAACTTATGGGAGGAACTTAATAGAATCCTTATCAGTGGTGATCGTTTTTACAAATTTAAAGTTCCGACCAACAATTGCAGTACCCAGCTACGGGATGTGCTTTTTAAGCAGTGTAAATGGAACGAAGAAAAATTCACTGCCAGTATAGGACAAACATACAGGGATATAGAGCAATCGGATCCATTGGAAAATAGCTGGTTACACCTGCTATTCAATGTAATGATCGGTCCTAAAGCGGACAATAATATCAACCTGTATCAAGCGGCTTTCAATCCGAATGGCCTAATGAACCTTTTAAAAGAAGTGCGCCAGAACAATGAGCCCGTCCTCATGGCATCGCACAAGATCCATACACCTACCGTATTTAAACAAGCTCCTAACACAGCTATCACACGAGGATTTTTCTTTTTATTATTATTGACCGCACTCATTTTATCCTATTTACAATTAAAGAAGGGAAAAACGTATATTTGGCTTGATAAGTCATTGTTGTTTCTCAGTGGAATATTCGGCTGCTTTCTGCTCAGTCTCATCGTCTCGTCCGAAATAGAGTTAGTGAACAGCAATTATAATATTTTATGGGCCTTACCCACCAATGTTATACTGGCATTTGCCCTTAAAAAGAATAATACGGCGAAATGGATACAAATACTTCTAAAGTTCACTTGCCTCTCCATTATCCTGTTTCCACTCGTCACCGCTATTGGTGGCCAAACAATCCCTACCGAAATATATTTATTTGTAGGTACAATTCTTATCAGATGTGGAATTCTTGCTTTTCCGAAGTTGTCAATTTGACAAGTATAGGGAGGAACTCTTTTGGGGGCCGACGAGAGGCATTCAATACAGGGAGGTAGTTACATACATCATTAACTATTGTATATCAACACGTTAATCACTCATTTAATAAACTGATGAACCAATATTCTTAGGCTGCAAGAATACGCTTTTAATACGATGTTAAATACTATCTTTTGTCAGCAAGAATACGCATCTTTACAAGCAAAACATTAATTTTTTGCGACGAGAGAAACAATATGCCGAAAACGGAATTAACAATGTTAAAATCAAAAGTGCGATCTTCTCACCATATTTTACAATAAATACACAATATATTGCACTATAAACATTGGAAATCGTATAAAAGAAAAACGTAGCGTTTTAAATATCACACAGGAATATCTTTCCGATATGTCTGATGCTGGATTGAGAACTATTATACAAATCGGGGATGGCAAAGGCAATCCTTCATTAGCGGTCATTTCTAAAATAGCAGATATTTTAAGGATGGAGGTCACATTACAAATTAAAAAAAACGGGTACTAAGTGATACTTGAAAAATAACTTGCCCCTATTGTTTCGGTTTGATCGGTTCATTTCATTTTGGAAGCTTCCCCTAAGGGACGATTTTGTCCATCGGGGTACATTATTCACATAGAATTTACCCCCTTCACCGGCTTCACCTTTTTTAATCAAGTCCCCTATTCATCGATGATACAGGGTGAAAGCGCACTCCGGATTTCCGGGTATCGTGCCCATCGTTCGCATACCCGGTGCTTGGAAGACATTTGCACAGAGACCGGAAAGCAGCAACGGCCCTTCACCCTGTATTGCCGATGAACAAAGCAGTGAAGCAAAAAGGTGAAGCTGGTGAAAAGGGCAAAAAATATACAGAAAAGGCATTCTGAAGAATAAAAAACATTCACCGGAAAAAAGATACTACATTTTTTTGGGAAACCTGCACATCTTTCCGTTAAAGCCTATTACATCTTTTTTAGAGAGATGATGCTACGTCCTTTTTTGAAAGGTGCTATGTCTTTTTGAAAAAGATGCTACATCTTTTCAAGCAGGCAGGAGGTACACAGGATGACTCCCATTGATAATCGAAAAAGTTGCAAGTGAATGAAATGGCTCATTCTCTTGCAACTTTTTCGGTTAATTCATAAAAAGAAGGGCTAAACGGGTTGAAAGGTATTTTTCAGTGCCCGTAGCGCCCCTCCCTGTTCTCTGCAGTAAATATCGAATCAACGATTCCGCTTACTTCCTGATAAATTTAGCTTTACCGGATTCCGTTTCAACAAAATACATTCCGGGGGTAAGTCTGGTAACATCCACTTTGTTGATTTCCAGATTTCCCTTCTCTATCATCTTACCGGACATATTATAAATGACATATCGGCTATCTGCGGTTACTCCATTGATATAAAGATATTCCACCACCGGATTCGGATAAACAGAAATTGCATTATTCATTGTCTCATTTCCAATACCGACCGCTTGCAAAGTCGTAACTTCTATTACATTGGAAGCTAACGCCAACTTAGTATCATAAACCGCTTTCACAGTATAAGTATAAGTAGTATTTGCTTTCAGGCCTTCTACTTTATAGTCTGTAACATCTCCTATTTCCAAATCATCGTAACCTGCTACAATAACTCCTTCTTCTTTTACTGTAAGGAGATAGCCGGTTGCTTCCATCGCAGTAGGAGCTTCCCAATTAGCTACAAAAGAAGTAGTTTCCACCTTTGTTGCATCCAAAGCTTTCACTGCAGGAACCAATGTGGTTACTTCTATTTCATTGGATTCTTTCGATGCCAGTTCGCCATAAACCGCTTTCACGGTATACGTGTAAGTGGTATTCACTTTCAAACCTTCCACCACATAAGTCGTTACGATTCCAACTTCCAGATCATTGTAACTATCTACGACAACATCTCCCTCTTTTACGGTAAGAAGATAACCGGTTGCTTCCATCGCAGTAGGAGCTTCCCAATTAGCTACAAAAGAAGTTTCTTCAACATTCGATGCATCCGAAGCACTCACCGCAGGCACCAATGTGGTTGCTTCAATCACATTAGAGACCTCCGATACCAACTCGCCATAAACAGCTTTCACGGTATAAGTATAGGCAGTATTTATTTTCAGACCTTCAACCGTATAAGTGGTTACCACACCTACTTCCAAATCACTATAACCCTCTACAACAACATCTCCCTCTTTTACGGTAAGCAGATAGCCGGTCGGTTCCATAGAAGTGACGGCTTCCCAATTAGCCACAAAGGAGGTTTCTGCAACATCCGATGCATCCAATGCTTTCACTTTGGCAACCAATGTAGTTACTTCGATCGTATTGGAAGCTTTTGAAATCTTATCTCCATAGACAGCTTTCACGGTATAAATATAGGTAGTATTTGCTTTCAGGCCTTCAACCGTATAAGTGGTTACCACACCTACTTCCAGATCACTGAAGCCATCTACGATAGCATCCCCTTCGTTCACTGTAAGCAAATAACCGGTTGCCTCTGTAGAAGCCACCCAATTAGCCACAAATGCATTGTCTTCCACACCAATAGCAGCCGATGCTTTAACAGCAGGTACCAGCGTCGTCACCTCTATTGCAGCAGAAGCCTTCGCTATATTCTCGCCATAAACAGCTTTCACCGTATAAGAATAGCTCGTATTCTTTTTCAAATTTTCCAATTTGTAATCTGTTACAAGCCCTATCACTCTATCTTCATAATCTTTCAATACAACATCACCCTCTTTAACCGTCAGCAGATAATCAGTAGGTTGTGAAGAGACAGGAGCTTCCCAATTGGCTATAAATGAGTTTTCCTCTATTTCCGTTGCGGCCAATGCCTGTACTACGGCAACGGTAGTCACTTCTGCAGCATATGAAGCAATCGATGTTCCGGCAGCATAAACAGCTTTTACCGTATAGGTATAAACTTTATTGGTTTCCAGACCTTCTACGTTAAAACTGGTCCGGTTTCCAACTTCTTTGTCATCATATTCACCAACAATAACACCTTCTTGCTTAACAGTCAACAGATAGCCGACCGGTTCTATGGACGGTGCTTTCCAATTGGCAACAAATGCACTTTCTTCAATTTCTGTAGCTCCTGCAACATTTACAATAGGCAGGCCGGTAGCAGCAGAAAACTCTTCGGACACCATCGGGTAATTAGTAGTTACTACACGAATCTTATAATTTCCTACCGACAGATCTTCGGTTACATCAGCTGTAAGCTGACCGCCTCTATCTGTTGTGATTTGGCTCAATACTGTCGGATTCTCAAAACTTCCCGCCGCATCAGATAATTCGAGTGAAACGACATTCGGTACATTATTTACATTAGAAGGAGACATGGTTCCGGACAACGTATAATCCACTATTATCCTTCCATCCGGTTGATAAGTGCTCTTTGTCAACTTTAAAACCGGCTTATAAATAAGTAACATATCATCAATGAGCACTTGGTCACCATCCGACCCCTTACCCGGAGTAGAATTTGTAGTAAACGTCACCAACATATAATCTGCCGAAGTCGGTCTCTCAAACTTATCTACTTTTAATGAATCTTTCCAATACTGGCTGTTGTTCATCTTTTCATAGAAAGCATCCAAACTTTTCAATTCATAATCAAAAGGAATAGAAAGTCTCTGCCATCCGCCATTTGCCGGATCGACAGCCGGATAATTCATTTCCGCCTTTGCCACCGCATGCAGCGAATCGGTCGTCGCAGACGGATCAGCATAATTATAAGCGTCATGTATAGTAGCAGCTACACGGGCCGTCCATGCCGTATTACCGCTATAAGAGTAATTCACCCATACAGTCAATGAGTCGGGACGAGCTCCATTCAACGGTTGGTTAAACTCCGGATCTTCCATCCAGGTTCTGTTATGATTGGCCTGATTGGTTGCCGACATACTACCTGAATTGATTCTACCACAAGTCAGATTTCCATTGGCAGGAACTCCTACTACAGCTTTGGTCCAGATACGGACACTCAGATTACCGGTACTTCCCGGACGGGTAACTTCCGACTTCTCCATGTGCACATTCTTCGTAAAGCTACTCAAGCTACCGCTACCGCTCATAAATGAATTCCATCCTACAGGCTCGGCCTCATCCCCCTCTTTTTCCCAAGCTTCGAATGTAGTGTTTGTCAACTGAGTTCCATAATCCAACCCGGTAGTGACTGCTACCGGAGCAGAAGTGGAAATTGCATCGCCCTCTTGATTATATGCCACTACAACGACATTATAAGTTGCAGAAATATCCAATCCGGTAAAACGGTATTCATAATCCGTAGTTTCCGCACTATTTACAACACCGCTCTTGTTGGCAACGGTAACTCCATAGTGGTCGGCACCATCTACTACCTCCCATCCAATCAGAATTTCGCGTCCGTCCACCGAAATGACCCTTGCAGTTATATCACCGGTAGTTACCACTATTTCATTAGATGCAGAAGATACGATTTCGCCCTTTACAGACTGTACAGTATAAGTATAGGTGGTATTCTGTCTCAAACCTTCCACTAATACAGAGGTGACATCACCCACTGCCAGTGCATTATAAGCATCCAGTACGACACCCTCTTTCTTCACTGTTATCTTATAATTAACAGCTCCGTCCACTTTATTCCATTTAGCAACAAACGAAGCACCTTTTATCTCCTCGGCAGGAAAAGCGGTTATACTACTGGAAGAGACAGCCTCAATCATATACGTGACATTCACATCGCCAGCAGGCATTGTAAAGGTAGAATAATTGACCAAATCAACTCCACTCACAGCCAAATCCTTAACAGCATATCCCTCTGCCGCAGTAGAAACCAATGTAACACGCTCACCTGCAGAAACATATACCGGACCATCGACCTTCCCGTGTTCTTGTTCCATCGGGTAATTTATCTTATAAACAGCCGAAACACTTTCTCCGGCAAGTATCGGCAGAGTATTTCCTTGTCCCCAAGTTCCTGCATTAGCACCGGCACTCAACAAATAAGCAACCTCACCGGAAACAAAATCTCCTGATGATTTAGCCGACACATCATCCAGTGTCCCCTGTTCCTGTGCGCCATTCACTGCACCCGGATAAGTCTCATTTTCCAGATAATAGCAATTGGTTATTGTTCCGTTAGACCTCCCGGCAATATTTCCATAAATGGTATCATTCGGAATCGTCGGCTCTTTATTGATTACATAACTATTGCTAACTGTTCCCGATTCGAGAACTCCTACGAGTCCACCAACCAGCCCGTTCATCTGTCCCAGATTTTCGGCTCCCTGATCAAATGAAAGATGTGCCGTTCCCGAAAATCCGCAATTGGATATCGTACCCTCTCCCTTCAATATAGCAGCAATTCCTCCTACTGCCGGACATTCGGGTTTCCAGCCAGAAGCAGTACCTTTCTTCTCATTGGTAAAAGTACTACCGGCAACTACTACATTTTCCACCGTACCTCCGTCAATCGTATGAAACAATCCCCAAGCCTTAGCCTGCGTATCATCTTTATAAGCCATACTGGTGACAGTATGTCCCATTCCATCAAAAGTTCCTTTAAATCCGGCCTTTCCGATAGATACCCATCCATATTTCGACATATCAAGATCGGCAGCTAACTTCACCGTCTTACCTTCAAATGAGTCAGTCGTACTCGCAAAAGCAAAAGCCGCCATCTCTTCCGGAGTAGAAACAGTATACTCAGAAGCAGAGGCATCGTACCACAAAGTATCATAAGCATACTTATTATCGTAGTCGGAACCACCATCTGTCCAATTCGTCAGTTCCTTCTTCGTTGCAGAAAAAGCAACCTGAGAAACACAAAGAAAGACAGAAATAACAACCAAAAGTAATCTTCTTTTATCCATATCCTTTCATTATTGATTAAAAACTCCGCAAAGTAACGACAGTTTTCATTTCCCATCAAGGTCTATTTCTATAAATATATACTCTTTTTCTAAAGCATATATTCTTTTTCACACTATAAATCACTATAATACATGATATCTTCATTACATTTTTATGTTCTATAACTTAATAATTATATTCTATTTATAAATTATATCTATATTTGCGATATCAATAAACCGAAAGAATTATGAAAAAAGAATTGCCCAAAATAGACATAACAGAAGATTTTGTCATAGGCAGTAATGCAGATATAGATCTTGGCATATTAAACTTATATACTCAGTATCCGTGCCGGCTTAAAGCCGAAATCTTTGTGCTCTGCATGGATGGCAGTATCGATGCAAGCATTAACTTATCGGAGTACATCATAAAGAAAAATGATTTCGTCACACTTTCTCCGGGAAGTATCATTCAGATAAACCGGATAGAGGGAAATTTAAAACTTTATTTCATGGTATTCTCTTCGGAGTTTATCAATGGACTCAATAAAAACAAATCGATTATCGACCTTATTTATATCACTAAAAACCATCCAGTGTTGTCTCTTCCCGAGGAATTCGCTTCTATCTATGAAGAATTTTTCTTGTTGATGATGAAGGTATATTATAAAAAGCACTCTCCTTATAATCCCGAAATCCTAAAGTGTATGCTTCTATCTATCCTGTATAGACTAAGCGATATGTATCATGACCAACCGGCTCGAAAAGAGACCTTTTCGAGCAGAAGCGAAGAGATATGCAAAACATTCGGGCATTTAGTTATCCAGCACTATACGCAAGAGCGAAACGTTTCCTATTATGCAAAAAAAATGGGAATAACCCCGGCACACTTAAGCAATACAGTGAAAAATATGACAGGAAAGACGGTCATGGATTTCATTTCAGAAGTAGTAATCGTAGATGCCAAAGCGCAACTAAAATCAACCAATCTCCCTATACGGGAAATAGCATATTCTCTAAATTTCCCTAACGTCTCTTTCTTTGGGAAGTATTTCAAACGGCTTACTGGGATGACTCCACAACAATACAGAAATAGCGATAAATAAGCTCGACAAGAGGTGAATTTCGTTAACATTGTTAATGGATTGCTTTAACAATAAAATCCATGCATGCAGAAGTACATACTTTTGTAGAGTAAAAGTTTATACTCTTATAACTTAAAAGTATAGAGTTAACGCATACTAAAGTATATACTTTCACAGTACGAACACACATATCACTCAAATACCTATATATAAGCCAATTATATAAATAAAAAGTGTATGTCATTTTCTCATTACCAATAGTTACTACTCCACTTCAACAAAAGAAAATTATAATTTTGACAAGTAGATTTAAATCTGACTATTTAGAATCAAAAAGGTGTGATCCATTCCACTGAACCACACCTTCCCGACTTTATTATTTTAGATTTTTACCAATTTGACTTAACCGATTGAGGAATAAACTTTTAGCGAAGTATTTGAGAAATAGAGGTAACGATTTAGCAACCGTATAATTTTCAGCGATTTGCGGTGCTATGCTGTCAAATAACTCTTCGCATTTATAAAGATATAATAATTATTCGGAAAATATGCCTACTACCCCAAAAAGCTGCATCCTATCTTTGCAAATAGTCCATTAAAAAGGACACAATCTCGCAAATTATAGCGACCTTTGTGATTGAGACTCAATGCATCAATTACAATGGCAAAAATTACCGTTCAAAATACAGACATTAGCGTTGTCAAATACAATGAAGAAGACTACATCAGCCTTACAGACATGGCAAAAAGCCAACTGCAAGAACATATTATCTTCCGTTGGCTTAGCCTTAAAAGTACTATCGAGTATCTTGGCGAATGGGAAATGTTGTATAATCCCGATTTTAATTGTACCGAATTCGGTACAATTAAAAATGCGGCAGGAAGCAACAATTTCGTACTTTCGGTAAAAACGTGGATAGAACGGACCGGTGCAATCGGCATTCGTTCTAAGGCTGGTCGTTACGGTGGCACATATGCACATCGGGATATAGCATATCATTTTGGTATGTGGATCTCTCCTAAATTTCAACTACTTCTTGTTAAGGAGTATCAGCGGCTAAAGACAGAAGAACAAAGATTACTCGGTTGGTCAGCGAAACGTGAATTGTCGAAAATCAACTACCGCATACATACTGATGCCATAAAGCAAAACCTTATTCCGATGGAAGTCACGCCGATACAAGCAAACGTTATTTATGCCAATGAAGCCGACGTGCTGAACGTGGCGATGTTTGGTATGACAGCAAAACAATGGAGGGAAACGAATCCCGAACTAAAAGGAAATATTCGTGATTATGCTACCATCAATGAACTTATCTGCTTGTCGAATATGGAAAATCTAAATGCTGTGTTTATCGAACAGAATATGACACAAAGGGAACGTCTTGTTAAGCTTAACCAAATAGCCATCCATCAAATGAGTATATTGGAAAGTGGTGATAATCAAAATCGCAAGTTGTTGAAATAAAAAATCATGAAAGACACTAAGAGTTACGATTATACGGATGAATTTAGCGAATCCATACTGTAAGATTTGTATTACCAATAGTTACTACTCCACTTCAGCAAAAGAAAATTATAATTTTGACAAGTAGATTTAAATCCGACTATTTAGAATCAAAAAGGTGTGATCCATTCCACTGGACCACACCTTCCCGACTTTATTATTTTAAAATAGTATCAAAATACAATTTACTTTGTCAATACACGTGTCACATACGAACCTATCTTCACAAGATAAACAGTATTCGAAAATAAATTATCCACCATTACCGTACTACCATCAGCAATATATTGACCTATCTTTATACCTTGTACTGAATATATTTCAATACGATCTCCAATCCGGGCACCTTCAACTGCAACTCCTTTATTTATACTTTTCACACTCACTGGGTTCACAGCATTTTGTTCAAAACCTACACCGCCTTTGAATGTAAGGGTATAAGTATGGAAGTTTGCCGCATTGTCTTCAATATCATTACCTTTCACTGTGATAACCATCACCCCATCATTAAGCTGCACATCAACAGTAGCACCCTTACCATCAGCAACAGCCACAACATCCTCTATTGCCGGTACATCGCTATCAAGTTTATAATCATATGTGTTTTTATTAAAACCATCCAAAGAAACACCATCAATAGTAAGCGATTCGAGCTTGGAGTTATAAACAAATTCTACATTATCTGCACTCAATGTATTACCATTGCCTATATTTCCACGATTAAAATAATCAGCACTGGAAATTATAACATTAGCCTTTTCCGGTTTTTCATCACTTATATAATTCAAAGGAACGGAAATACGCGTCCAGTCACTCAATTCCTTAACAGTCTCTTCGGCAGATGCAATTAAAGTCACTCCATCCGCAGGTTTTCCATTATTATCTTTCCCAAGAATATCAACATCACGATCGATCAGCAACTGCCAGGATGAACCTGTGGAAGAGAACATTTCTCCAGTAGCCGGAGTGATAGAAGTAGAGATGCCTTTCCACAAATAAACAACAATCTTGGCATCCTCATTAGGATTCATACCGTCAAGCCCGCTTTCAGCATCAGCATAAGTACGCTTGTAATAACCCACGATAGAATCCGGCCGATAAGAGAAATTGACTCCTCCGATAGTACCACCATCACTATCATCCGTATCCGGTACTCCACCGGGAAAAATACTACTCATTAACCCTATCATATCGGCATATACCCAAGGAGTACCCAAAGTGATATAGCCTGGTGCATTTGATTCAACCCCCATTGCTCCCGGACGTCCATTAACCATCTTTACTGCTAATTTATCATCGCCTACAACATGAGCCTCTTCTTCAACCATAACGAATTTCATGCTTCCAAGCTGCGTCACATTAGAAGAAGACCAACCGTCAGCAACAGTACCCCATCTGTATGGCTCTGCAAATCCTTCCGGTCCCCATTGGGTCTGTACTTCAAAATCACCTTTAATCTGCGAACCATTTATTACCTTCTCAGAAGAATTAAATTTCAAAAGATAAGTATAATCTTTATTATTCAGTTTATCCGTTACTATAATCGTTATTGTATGCTCTGCATCATCCAATTGCATATTCACAGATGTCAAAACCGGATCAGAAGCAACCGAAACAACAGGATAAATTCCATTACTCATTTCCAAATTTTCATAAGAAGAGACTGTCGGATCAAAACTATCAAGCTCAACCTCATTCAATTGAATGGAAGTAGCATTAAAAGTAGTCCCCTCTTTAATCAGTGAATATACATGTTGATTCTTCGCACCGTCATTTCCCGTAACAATAATTTTAATGACACTGCTGCCTTCTTGAATATCTACCTGAGCCCCTTTGCCATCAGAAACCGCCACAATGTCATCTACTGCAGGCAATTCGCCTTGGATAGTATAAATATATGTGTCTTTATCAAAACCCTCTAAAGGAGTATCGCCAATAGTAAGTGATTCGAGCTTGGAGTTATAGATAAATTTCACATCATCAATCTGAAGTACATCACCTGCAGAACCACCTGGCGTTGGATTGGTTGTAAAAGAACCAAGCATATACATCTTTTCCGCTTTCGTCTCTGTATACTCCATAGGAGCACTGAAATAAGTCCACTCTGTACACGGATTTATTTCAAGCGTACCACCGGCAATACGATATGCACTTACATTTGCATCAGATTCATGAGGGTCTTTATAATCTATATCACCATGAAGGACAAAATTACCCTGTGCCGGATATTCCTTATTTTCACCACGTGAAAACTTAGCCCAGCAAGAGACGCTATCGGGCAAACCGACAAAAGGACAGTTATTGGCCTCTGAACTTCTATCTGTATAGTTATAATTTGATTCGTTTGCGGGAGATATAGATCCCATACTTATACGACCAGTCGTTAAATTTCCATTAGCTTTCGCTAATACAAGATTTTGAGACACTATTTGAACAGCTGATCCAGCTTTACCCTCAACTCGTGTCGTACTCGTTTTTGGTGCCATTGAAGACCATTTTCCTCCTGCCGAGACAAACGAATACCACCCATTTTCCGGTTCATTCGTATTATTCCAAACCTCAAAATCCGAATTTGGAATCTGATAGTTCTGCGCAATGGCAGATCCACCAAGCATCAATGCACAAATACATGTAGTAATTGCTCTTTTCATACTTTTGTTTTTTTAATTAACTATCCTAAATAACATTTTAACCCAATAAAATTCGGTTGCAAAATACGGTATTTTTGAATACCCTCACAAGGTCTATTCTTGCTAATTTGTGGTCTTTTACTTAATTCTTTTACCTATTTCTCTATATATTACACAAATACAAGAAATATCTCGTTTTTTTTATGTTCTATAACTTAAATATTCAATCCTATTCATAAATTATTTCTATATTTGGGCACACATTAAACATTTAAGCAATTATGGAAAAGATATTACCCAAAATTGACATAACCGAAGACTTTGTGATCGGAAATAATGCAGATATAGATAATAGTATATTAGGACTTTATACACAATATCCGTGCCGACTTAAAGCAGAAATCTTTGTATTATGTATGGGAGGGAGCCTGAAAGCTAATATTAACCTATCAGATTATACGATTAAAGAAAATGATTTCGTAACACTTTCTCCCGGAAGCATTATACAAATAAACAAAATAGAAGGCGATTTAAAGCTCTATTTCATGGTATTTTCTTCTAAGTTCATCGATAGCATAAGTAAAACAAATTCAATTATCGACCTGATCTATATTACCAAAAGTCATCCGGTACTGTCTTTACCAAAAGAATTCGCCTGCATATATGAAGAGTTCTTCACACTTATGATGAAGGTATATTATAAAAGTCATTCGCCCTACAATCCGGAAATTCTAAAATGCATGCTTCTTTCTATACTTTATCGGCTGAGCGATATGTACCACGAACGTCCCATACGAACCGAAACAGCACTGAGCAGAAGCGAAGAAATATGTAAAACATTCAGTCATCTGGTTATTCAACACTATACTGAAGAAAGGAACATCCTATATTATGCACAGCAAATGAATATAACGCCTACTCACTTGAGCAACACTGTAAAACATGTTACAGGCAAGACTGTTATGGATATTATCTCGGAAGTTGTCATAGTAGATGCCAAAGCACAATTGAAATCGACTAACATACCGATACACGAAATTGCAGAATCTCTGAATTTCCCGAACGTATCTTTCTTTGGAAAATATTTCAAACGCCTTACCGGTATGAGTCCGCAACAATATCGGAACAGCGATAAATAAAAGTAAAGGTAATAACTTTAGTGTCGGATAAATTGTTATATTTGCAATATACAATTTCTTAAATCACACAACATCATGTTTAATTCATTTGGAAATATATTCAGGCTAACCAGTTTTGGAGAGTCACATGGAAAAGGTATCGGTGGAGTTATAGACGGTTTTCCGGCTGGTATCAGGATCGATGAAGAGTTCGTACAGAAGGAACTCGACCGGCGTCGTCCCGGACAATCGGTTATCACTACCTCGCGTAAAGAAGCGGACAAGGTGGAATTCCTGTCGGGTATCTTTGAAGGAAAATCGACCGGTTGCCCTATCGGCTTTATCGTATGGAACGAAAACCAGCATTCCAACGATTACAACAATCTGGAAAATGTATATCGCCCGTCACATGCGGACTATACTTATAAGGTGAAGTATGGCATCCGGGATCATCGCGGCGGCGGACGCTCATCGGCCCGCGAAACGATTTCACGCGTTGTAGCCGGTGCCTTGGCCAAATTAGCATTAAACCAATTAGGAATTCATATCACGGCTTATACATCACAAGTAGGCCCTATCAAGTTGGAAGGAAATTATACAGATTACGATCTGGACTTGATTGAAACCAATCCGGTACGTTGCCCGGATCCGGAAAAAGCAAAAGAGATGCAGGATCTTATCTATAAAATAAAAGGAGAAGGCGATACCATTGGCGGAGTACTGACTTGTGTTATCAAAGGATGCCCCATCGGACTGGGACAGCCGGTGTTCGGTAAGCTGCACGCGGCATTGGGTAATGCCATGCTGAGTATTAATGCAGCCAAAGCGTTTGAATATGGAGACGGTTTCAAAGGCTTAAAACAAAAAGGATCGGAACAAAACGATGTATTCTACAATCATAACGGACGCATCGAAACGCGTACTAACCACTCAGGAGGAATCCAGGGTGGTATTAGTAATGGACAAGATATTTTTTTCCGTGTCGCATTTAAACCGGTAGCTACTGTGCTTATGGAACAGGAAACCGTAAACATCGATGGTATCGACACCACTCTGAAAGCACGCGGACGGCATGATCCCTGCGTTTTACCACGTGCCGTTCCTATCGTGGAAGCAATGGCTGCCATGACAATACTCGATTATTACTTATTGGATAGAATGACACAAATTTAGGAGTTAGGAGCTGGTAGTTAGAATCTATGCAGCGTGTTGTTTGAAGACCAACTACTGACTACCAGCTACTAACTACTAACCACCAACTACCAATTCCAGCTACTAACTACTAACTACTAACTACTAAAAAATGGCTTATATTAAAGACTATATTGCAGTAAACGAACCGAAGATGATGGAAGATTTGTTCAGCCTCATCCGTATCCCAAGTATCAGTGCACTACCGGAGCACCATGATGATATGCTGGCATGTGCACAACGTTGGACACAATTGTTACTGGAGGCGGGGGCTGATGAAGCTATCGTAATGCCTTCTCAAGGAAACCCGATCGTATTCGGACAAAAAATTGTAGACCCGAATGCAAAAACAGTGCTTGTATATGCCCACTATGATGTGATGCCGGCCGAACCTTTAGAATTGTGGAAAAGTAAACCGTTTGAGCCTGAAATACGCGACGGACATATCTGGGCACGTGGCGCGGATGACGACAAAGGGCAGGCATTTATTCAAGTGAAAGCTTTTGAATATCTGGTCAAAAACGACTTATTAAGAAACAATGTGAAATTCATTTTCGAAGGGGAAGAAGAAATTGGTTCACCCAGTCTTGAAGCCTTCTGTGAAGAGCACAAAGAACTACTGAAAGCAGATATCATATTGGTATCGGATACCAGTATGCTGGGCGCCGACCTGCCCTCATTAACCACCGGCCTACGTGGACTGGCTTATTGGGAAATAGAGGTAACCGGACCAAACCGCGATCTTCATTCCGGACATTTTGGTGGTGCGGTAGCCAATCCTGTCAATGTGCTCTGTAGCATGATAAGCAAAGTGATAGATGCCGACGGCCGTATCACTGCCCCCGGTTTCTATGACGATGTGGAGGAAGTACCTCAAGCAGAACGGGAAATGATTGCACACATCCCATTCAATGAAGAGAAATATAAAGCTGCTATCGGGGTGAAAGAATTATTCGGTGAAAAAGGATACAGCACCCTCGAACGTAATAGCTGCCGTCCGTCATTCGATGTTTGCGGTATATGGGGAGGATATACGGGTGAAGGCTCCAAAACAGTTCTTCCTTCGAAAGCATTTGCCAAAGTATCCTGCCGGTTAGTTCCCCACCAGGATCATCATAAAATATCAGAACTGTTTGCAGATTACATCCGTTCCATTGCCCCGGAAACAGTACAAGTTAAAGTGACTCCGATGCATGGCGGACAAGGGTATGTATGTCCGATTTCCCTTCCGGCTTACCAAGCTGCTGAAAAGGGATTCGAAGTTGCATTCGGCAAGAAACCGCTAGCAGTACGCCGTGGAGGAAGCATTCCTATCATCTCTACTTTTGAACAGGTATTGGGAATCAAAACCGTATTAATGGGATTTGGTTTGGAATCAGATGCCATCCATTCTCCCAATGAAAATTTCTCATTGGATATCTTCCGAAAAGGAATCGAAGCGGTAGTAGAATTTTATAAGGAATACGGAAAATAGTGAGGAGTTAGGAGTGAGGAGTTGGTAGTTAGGAGTAAGGAGTTAGAAGTTCCATGCGGCATATAGCGCAGCCTACTACTAACTACTTACTACTAACTACTAACTACCAACTACTCCCTGTCTACGGAAGTCTGAACAGGAAATTAAAGCCTTTGCTTTCCTTAAAATCCTTATTCGCTTCACCGGCATAAATTTCGCCATTAGTCAGTGTTAACTTCTTCACACCAACTTTCGGACTAAAGTCTACCTTCTTTAAATCAATCCAAAAAAGATTGGGAGTCAATGTCGACTCAAAGTAATAGACCCGATCCTTTTGGTCGGAAACAGAGCGCCAACGGGTAGACGAGATATGTGGCTTATCCGGAGTAGAAATACCGAATGGCACAGATACATTCCGCATTATGCTCAGTACACTGGGGACTGCTATTTTCGGATCGGCAGTCTGCGGTATGGCATGTACATAAAATGAAGCACGCACAAAACGGTCGCTCGAACGATTGGTACCGGGCAACATTTGCAGGCCACCCACTTCCTTCCAATAATCATTCACAGCCAACTGAAGATCATAACGTGGTGAATTAGTCATCACTTGATATTGTTTACCTTCGTGAATAATCAGATTTCCGTCGATATACTCTAAAACAGCCGTATTACCCGTTTCATCGGTAATTGCCATGTGCAACGTTGAAGCCGCTCCATTGGGCAGATGAGGTGCATCGATACGGAAAGTTTCTTTTTTCAATTCTGCCACAGCCTCACTCACTGTAGCAAAATTATCAAGCACATATTGAGTCCAGATTCCGATTCCCATCACCGGACGTGCATCATTCGGACGCGTATAAATTGATTCCGGCAAGAAAAGCAGACTTGCTACGAGTCCTTTCTCATTCATTCCGTCACAAATACCGAGATCATAGGCAGAAGCAACAATACTTCCATATTTGGAAGTCCAGTTCACCACCTCTCCCTTATCATAACTGACCCGCTTTACACCACGTGGAAACAAATAAAGATTGGACATGATATCTTCTTTCCAATCCATTGTACGCCCGGTTATCACCATATTATCCGGACCAAGATACACCGCACGTGTACATGCTTCGGACTTCTGTGCAAACATTAAGAATGCAGCAGCAAGCGCCATCAAGGCCGCCATTCCTTTTTTTGATTTCTTCATCACTTTACTATCTTTATTAAATCTTTAACCTGAGTCCGACATAACTCTTATCCTGCATGGCTTTCCCTCTTTCCGGAAAGGAGAAGAAACGATGCAGCATGATTCCTTATATCGAATTAATGGTATCTTTAAATAAGAACAAATGGAAAGAAAAACAAGTTCTCGAAAAGATAGTTTTATTTATACAATCCGTAGGTGGTACGCAATACCTGGAACTCGGTACGGCGGTTAATCGCATTACATATTTCCTGCTGCTCCGGAGTAAGCGTCTTAATGAATTCCTCTGTCAGCACATCCCCCTCTTTCAAGAAAGGAGCTGTCTTCAACACCGACTTATTCACAACTTTCGGTTTGCTCTCTCCGTATCCTTTTGCCGTAAGGCGATCTTCGGAAATACCTCCTTTAATCAAATAGCGAACAACCGATTCCGCACGTCTCTGCGAAAGACGCTCATTGTAAGCGTCATTTCCTTTATAGTCACAATGAGCAGCAAGCTCGATGGTTACATTCGGGTTATCGTTCAACAAAGCGATCAGTTCGTCAAGCGCAGTAGTCGATGCAGGGGTAAGGTCTGCCCGGTCGAATTCATAGAAAATATTCTCGATTAGCACCGGACGGGTAATGGAGGCCAATGGGAATTCAACCTCATAACTGCGGTCAACTTGGGCCGTATCCGTTACAAGTTCCTGTTTCCCGTTCAGATAACCACGGCAAGAGGCCAACATTACATAATGCTGTCCGGAATTGAGACGTTGAACGAATGACCCGTCTCTCTTCACATCTATTTTCAGATAAGTACCGTCGTCACCGACTATGGTTACCATAGCTTCCGGCAGGGCATCGCCTTCTTTATCATATACCCAGCCGGTAAGAGTATGATTCACTTCCGGCAATTCAAAGCTATAAATATGATCCCATCCGCGCGCATCTCCCCGGTTGGAAGAGAAAAAACCACGCTGCCGCCCCGGCTCATAAGTCATACCGAAATCATCTCCGGCAGAATTAATAGGCGACCGCATATTTTCCACTTTCCACCGCCCGGATACAGAGTCGAGCACTGCACAGAATATATCGAGCCCTCCCATACCGGGATGCCCGTTCGAAGAAAAGTATAACTCCCCCTTAGGGCCGAACGTAGGAAACATCTCGTCACCGGCCGTATTGATATCAGGCCCCAGATTATCCACATATCCGAAACCGTCCTTCACTACATTGATGCGCCACAAATCAAGTCCGCCGAATCCGCCGGGCATATCGGATACAAAATAAAGAAAATCTCCCGCCGGAGACATGGCAGGATGAGCCACTGAAGAAAGAGAATCATTCAGAATGGCACATTTAGTCGGTGTCCCCCAATTGGCTCCGGTACGTGCGGAAGCAAATATCTCGGCATACACAGGTGCCTCGGGCGATGTCCGGCAACGGGTAAAATACATGGTTTTACCATCCGCCGAGAAAGAACAGGCACCATCTTCAAACTCGCTGTTCACTTCCGACTCCAACGGTTCGGGCTTTTGCCAGTTTTTCTTCTCATCACGTTTGGAAGAGAATATATCGGCACTTTTCATACCGGTGATACCGTTCAGATCATTTCCTTTTGCCTCATTCCGGGTGGAAGTAAAATAGATGATATCCGTATCGTCTCCGGCATACATCGGGGAATAATCGCTGCGCCGGGAGAAGAAAACGGCTTCCCGTTTCACTATATGTCGTGTAGGGTGCTCCTTCCATTCCTGTGCCAAAGTGCAGGATTGCAAGCCATTCAACGCCAATGTATCATTAGGACGATATTGGAGATAGGTTTTATAGGAGGCAATAGCCGGTTTATACTCGCCATTCTTCCGCAAACTCTCTGCCAGATAGAAATGGGTTACCGAATCCGGATAGTGATAACGGATGGCATTCATGTAAGCCCCTTTGGCACGCACATTATAATTGATGAGACGATAACAGCCGGCCATCTTATAAGCGATCTCCCCACGCTGTTTCCGTTGCTTCGGGGGAGTGGCCGCATAGGCTTTCCGATAATATTTGGCTGCATCAAAGTATTCGCCGCGGGCATAACTTTGCTCGGCTCTCTTCAAACTGCGTCCTGCACCACAGGAAGCCAGCAGGAAAAGTAGAAGTATATAGATAAGTTTGCGGCACATAATCTTAGTATATAAACAGAAAAAAGAGAGGTTTATTGTAAACGGTTATCATCTTTTGCTATAACGATGTGATCATTCGGTATACCTGCCGGATGTTTTCCGTATTCGCTCCTTTCTTCAAAGCGTTTCACAATTAAGAGACGCATGTTTCACAATTATGAAACGATCGTCACACAGTTGCGAGACGCACGTCTCACATCCATGAAACGTGCAAAACTCCCAAGTAATTGTAAAGCTATCTCAATCGAATGCCCTTCTAAAAGTACACCCATTCTTCCATTCAGAACAACCATAAGCCGCCTTCCCCTTGATAATAGTGCCTTTACCGCACACCGGGCAAGGCTGACCGACCAAGAGATCCGTCTCACCGGTAACTGGCACTCCCTCCTTTCCGGACCCTTCAACTGCCTTTTCCGCACTCTTCTCTTCCTGCTTCTTTTCTTTTGGAGCAGCCGGTTTGCGGGTACGTTTTTTGGGCTCTTTCTTCGGCTTTTCTTCTGCTATTTGTGCCGCAGCTTCCTGTATGGTAATGCGACGGTTGGTATTATCAGACAATACACTTGTCACAATCTCCGAAACCATCTGTTTCAATTCTTCCAGAAACTGCCGGGCATCATAAGTTCTTTTTTCAATCTCACGCAATTTCTTCTCCCATATACCGGTCAATTCGGCAGATTTCAGGAGTTCCTCATGGATAAGTTGTATCAGTTCCACACCCGTAGGGGTAGCTATCAAATTCTTTTTCTCCTTACGGATATAGTTTCGCTTGAACAGGGTCTCGATAATGGCAGCGCGCGTTGACGGACGGCCAATACCATTTTCTTTCAAAGCATCGCGCAACTCGTCGTTATCCACCAATTTACCGGCAGTCTCCATGGCACGAAGCAGGGTAGCTTCCGTATAGGGTTTCGGAGGTTGTGTCCACTTCTCATTCAAATCCGGCACATGCGGCCCGCTCTCTCCCTTCACGAAAACCGGCAATACCCGCTCTTCATCCCCCTCTTTCTCCTCAACCTGTTCTTTGGCAAAAACAACCCGCCAACCCGGTTCAAGAATCTGTTTACCGGTCACCTTAAACTCGATCTTATCCACTTCTCCCAACACGGTGGTAGTAGACACCTTGCAATCGGGATAGAATACCGCAATAAAACGGCGGGCAATCAAATCGAACACCCGGCGTTCCATATCCGTCAGATTCTGCGGATATACTCCGGTCGGAATAATAGCGTGGTGATCGGTCACTTTCGAGCTGTCGAATACTTTTTTGGATTTTGGAAGCTTGGCACCGTCCAACGGTGCAGTCAAAACTTCATAATCCCTCAGCCCCTTCAGAATAGCCGGACACTTCGGATAAATATCATCACTAAGGAAAGTCGTATCGACACGCGGATAGGTAGTCACTTTCTTTTCATAAAGCGACTGGATCAGTTTCAGAGTCTCATCAGCGGAATAAGCAAACTTTTTATTGCATTCCACCTGTAGTGAAGTAAGGTCGAACAGACGGGGTGCATACTCCACCCCTTTCTTTGCCGAAACATCCGTCACCACAAAATCCGATTGTTTTACCGTTTCCAGAAACTCCAGTCCTTCCTCTTTGGAAGTGAATTTTCCTTTCGTCGCCGAGAATGTAGTTTCACGATAGACCGTTTTCAATTCCCAATAAGGCTCCGGCTTGAAGTTTTCAATCTCCAACTGCCGGTTGACGATCAATGCCAGCGTAGGAGTCTGTACACGGCCGATAGAAAGAACTTGCTTGTTCTGCCCGTACTTAATAGTATACAAACGGGTAGCATTCATCCCCAACAACCAATCTCCCATTGCCCTGGAAAGCCCGGCTTCGTACAACGACTGGAAGTCCGATTGATCTTTCAACTTCGCAAAACCCTCTTTAATAGCTTCTTCTGTCAATGAAGAGATCCAGAGACGTTTCACCGGACAACGTGCTCCGGCCTTTTGCATCACCCAGCGCTGAATCAATTCCCCTTCCTGCCCGGCATCACCACAATTTATGATCTCATCAGCCTGTTGCATCAATCCTTCGATGATATGGAACTGCTTCTCATAAGTAGGATTCTCTATCAGTTTTATGCCAAAACGCGGAGGAATCATAGGGAGACTACCCAAGCTCCATGATTTCCATCCGGGGGTATATTCATGCGGTTCTTTCAAAGTGCAAAGATGGCCGAACGTCCAAGTCACTTGGTATCCGTTTCCTTCGATATACCCTTCTTTCCGGGTTCTGGCTCCTAAAATATCAGCAATATCACGTGCCACAGAGGGCTTTTCGGCAATACAAACTATCATTCTTTTGTTTTTAAAATCATGCAAAGTTAGCAAAAACAGGGAAAGTTACGAGAGGTATAGACATAAAAAAAGGAGCAACGCCTTGCTCCAACCTTTGTTAACCTTAAATC